>Ga0070740_10000749_pt1 | contig 56635 bp, 50 predicted proteins | sample Coa_R2_FD_67286 | JGI IMG/M metagenome (GOLD analysis project Ga0070740, IMG submission 67286) | Surface soil microbial communities from Centralia Pennsylvania, which are recovering from an underground coalmine fire - Coalmine... | ecosystem: Environmental > Terrestrial > Soil > Unclassified ... | reverse complement strand
AATTGCTGCGATGGCGGCGTGCGTCAAGAGCATCGTGGTTCCGACCCGGCGGCGCGCGCGCCTCCAGTGCGGCCGATGACGGAAAGCAAATCCGTCATTTTCACCGCCGATGATTTTGGTGCTTCGCCCGAGATCAACGCGGGCATCCTGCGCGCGCATCGCGAGGGTGTGCTGCGCGGCACGAGCCTGATGGTCGCGGCGCCGGCGCGCGATGCCGCGGCCGCTGCGGCCCGCGACTGCCCAGAGCTTGACGTCGGGCTACACCTGGTTGTGTGCAAGGGCAGGAGCGTGCTCGACCCGGGCCGGCTCGGCGGACTGGTGGACGCCGCCGGGCGTTTTATCGATAACCCGGTGGTCGGCGGGATGCGCTACTTCTTCGACCGCAACCTGCGCGCCAAACTGGCCGACGAATGTCGCGCGCAAATCGAGCTGCATCTGAAGCTGATCGGCTATCTCAACCATATCGACGGGCATCTGAATTTTCACGTCCATCCGGTGCTGTGCGATATCCTGCTCGGGCTCGCGACCGAGTATCGCGTGCCGTGCATCCGGCTGCCGCGCGAGCCGGTGTTCACCACGCTCGGGGTTGCGCGCGACCACGCGCCGCGCAAGCTGGTCGAGGCGGTCATCTTCCGCGCGCTCTCGCGCCGCGCGCGGCGCCGGATGACCGCCCGCGGCATCAAGTCCAACGACTGGCTGTTCGGCCTTCATCAGAGCGGCAATCTCACCGAGCACTATATCCTCGACGTGATCGCGCGGCTGCGGCCCGGCGTCACCGAGATCTATACGCATCCCGCGGCGCATCTGGGCGCCACCCTGCCGCCCGAGCCGGCGCGGCGCGAGGTGGCGATTCTGACCAGCCCGCTGATTCCGCTCGCGCTCGAGGGCGCGGGCGCGCGCCTGACCGATTTCGCCGAACTCGCGGGGACCGCGCGGCGCTCGGCTTAGCCGCTTTCGATTGGCCGGCGTCGCCGCGCGCGGTACTCTAGCGGAGACGCGATCGCGGCGTCGACCGCCGCGGCATTCAGGCGTCGACAAGTTCAAGACCCAGGAAGGCCAAGAAGATGATGGATCAGGAGGGCGCCCCGCTCGCCGCCGACAATGCTTCCGAATACCGGCTGCCGAAAAACGTGGTGCCGGAGCGCTATGACATAAGCCTCACCCCGGACCTGAAGGCGTTCACGTTCGCCGGCGAGGAGCGGGTGACGGTGCGGGTCGCCGCCGCAACTTCCGAAGTGCTGCTGAACGCGCTCGAACTGGAGATCGATCGGGTAAGCGCCGAACGCGCAGGCATCGCAGTCGCCGGCAAGGCGGCGCTCGAACCCGCGCATGAACGCGCGCGGCTCAGCTTCGAGCGCGCGCTCGAGCCGGGCGAATGGACGCTGCGCATCGCCTTTCGCGGCATCCTCAACGACAAGCTGCACGGCTTCTACCGCAGCACCTACAAGGACGCGCAGGGCCGGAGCCATCTGGTCGCCAGCACGCAGTTCGAGGCGACCGACGCGCGGCGCGCGATTCCCTGCTGGGACGAGCCGGCGTTCAAGGCGCGGTTCAAGGTGCGCCTGGTGATCGACGAGGGACTGACCGCGTTCTCCAACGGTGGTGTCGAGGGCGAACGCAGCCTCGGCGGAGGCAAAAAAGAGGTCGTCTTCAGGGAGACGATCAGGATGTCCAGCTATCTGCTGGCCTTCGTCGTGGGCGAGTTCGAAGCCACCGAGCCGGTCGACGCGGGCACGCCGCTGCGCATCGCGCACGTGCCGGGAAAGCGCGCGCTCACCGCGTGGGGGCGCGAGATCGGCGCATTCTCGCTCAAATGGTTCGCCGACTATTACGGCCTGCCTTATCCGGGCGACAAGCTCGACCTGATCGCGATTCCCGACTTCGCCTCGGGCGCGATGGAGAATCTCGGCGCGATCACGTTTCGCGAGACCGCGCTGCTCATCGACGAGAAGACCGCGTCGCGCGCCGAGCTCGAGCGCGTGGCCGACGTGGTCGCGCACGAGAACGCGCACATGTGGTTCGGCGACCTGGTCACGATGGAATGGTGGAACGGCATCTGGCTCAACGAAGCCTTCGCCACCTTCATGGAGATGCTGGCGGTCGATGCGTGGAAGCCGCATTGGAAGCGCTGGGAGAGCTTTTCGGTCTCGCGCACCGCGGCGATGGCGATCGACGCGCTCAGCAGCACGCGGCCGATCGAGTTCACCGTGCGCGGCCCCGAGGACGCGCGCGCGATGTTCGACGTGCTCACCTACGAGAAGGGCGCCTCGGTGCTGCGCATGCTCGAGCAGTACCTCGGCGCCGAGCGCTTCCGCCGCGGCATCGCCGATTACCTGCGCAAGCATCAGTTCGCCAATGCCGAAACCGGCGATCTCTGGGACGCGCTCGAGCGCGCCTCGGGCGAGCCGGTGCGCAAGCTGATGGATTCCTGGATCTTCCAGCCGGGCTTTCCGATGGTCGAGGCGGAGCTGCAATCCGACCGCCGCTCGCTCAAGCTGCGCCAGCGCCGGTTCTTCTATCTACCGGGCGAGGCGACCGCCGCCGCGCGGGATCAGCTCTGGCAGGTGCCGGTGATGGTGCGCGCGAAGACCTCGGCTGGGGTCAGCACGCATCGGCTTTTGCTCGAAGGGCGCGAAGCCACGCTGGATTTGGGCGGCTCCGTCGAGTGGGCGCTGCTCAATCAGGGCGGGCACGGCTTCTACCGCGTGCGCTATAGCGCCGATCTGCTCGCCGCGCTGGGCCGCAACCTGAACGATCTCCAGCCGGTCGAGCGTTACGCGCTGGTCAGCGATTCCTGGGCGGCGACAGTCGCCGGGTTGATGGCGCTTGGAGAAATGCTCGCGATGCTGGGCGCGATGCGCGGCGAGAGCGATCTTAACGTGTGGCGCGCGATGCTCGCGCCGCTCCACTATCTGGATCTCATCGTCAGCGAGGCGCAGCGTCCCGCCCTGGCCGCCGCCGTGCGCGAGATCGTCGGCGCGGCATCCGGGCGGATGGGCCTGGAGGCGCGCGCAGGCGAGGACGAGCTGACAAGGCAGTTGCGCGGCATGCTGTGGGGCGCGCTCGGCACGCTGGGCGAGGACGCCGACGCGCATCGCCAGGCCGCCGAACTGTACGCGCGGTATGGTAAAGATGCGGCCGCGGTCGATCGCGACCTGGTGCCGCCGATGGTCAGTATTCTGGCCGCGCACGGCGATCGCGCGCGCTACGAGGAATTCAAGCAGCGCTTTAAGTCGGCCGGAACGCCGCAGGAGGAGCAGCGCTACCTGTTTTCGCTCGCGGGCTTTCGCTCGGCGGAACCGCTGCGCGAGACCATGGAAATGACGCTCAACGGCGAGGTGCGCACGCAGAACGCGCCCTACCTGATGCATTCGCTGCTGCTCAATCCGACCTGCCGCTACGAGGCGTGGGAGTTCGTCAAGCGCCACTGGGAGGAGATGATTCGCAAGTTCCCCGATGCGGCGCTGCCGCGGATGTGCGAGGCGGTGGTTGCGCTGCTCGACCGCGAGCGCGAGGTGCACGATTTCTTCAAGGCGCATCGCGTGCGCCTGGGCGGCAAGATTATCGACCAGCACCTCGAGCGCCTGCGCGTCGCGGTGGCGTTTCGCGCGCGCGAGGGCGCGAATCTCGCCTCGACGCTGAAGGGATGAGCAGGGGACGCGGCGGCGCGAATCCTGGCGGCGTCAGCGCAGCATGCGCGCCGGCCTGGGCGGCTCGTAGCCGAGCACCGGATGCGGCTCGTAGGGATTCTCCAACGCCGCCACTTCCTCTTTGCTCAGTTTGATCTCGATTGACCCGATCAATTCCTTTACGTGCGTGAGCCTGGTCGTGCCGACGATCGGCGCGGTCACGCCCGGCGCCTGCAGAACCCAGGCGCAGGCGATCTGCGCCGGTGTGACCCCGCGCTCGCGCGCCACCGCGGCGACGGCATCCGCGACCGCAAAATCCGACGGGCGAAAGTACATGCTGCGCGCGATTTCGTCGGTCCGCGCGCGCAGGGTGTCGCCTGTGCCGCCGGCGCGACGGCCGCCGGCGAGGAACCCGCGCGCCAGCGGACTCCAGGGAATCACGCCGACGCCCTGGTCGATGCACAGCGGGATCATCTCGCGCTCCTCTTCACGATAGACCAGGTTGTAATGGTTCTGCATGCTGACGAAGCGATGCCATCCGTGCTCGCCCGCCAGGTAAAGCGCCTTGCTGAACTGCCATGCCGCCATACTGCTCGCGCCGAGGTAGCGCACCTTGCCCGCGCGTACCAGGGTATCCAGCGCGTCGAGCGTCTCCTCGATCGGGGTGCGGAAGTCCCATCGATGGATTTGATAGAGATCGATGAAATCGGTCTTGAGCCGTCGCAGCGACGCGTCGCAGGCCTCGAGGATGTGCTTGCGGCTGAGTCCGCGGCGATTGGGCGCCGCGGCCATTGCGCCATGCACCTTGGTCGCGAGTACGATATCGTCGCGCGACGCCATCTCGCCGAGCCATCGCCCGGTGATCTCCTCGCTGACGCCGGCGGAATAAACATCGGCGGTATCGAAGAAGTTGACGCCGGCGTCGAGCGCCGCAGCAAAATGGTCGCGCGCTTCGTCGACGCCGACCACCCATTCGCGCCATCGCTTGTCCCCGTAGCTCATGCATCCGAGGCAGATACGCGAGACGCTGACGCCGGTGTTGCCGAGCGTGGTGTAGTCCATGGGATCAGGTAACCAAAGTGCCGCAGCAACGCGCAAGTGCGCGTTAATATGAACGAAAACGACCGCTCGCCCGTACGCATGAGCAGTTTTGAAGCCGCTTCAAAACGAAAGGCACTTAGCCCTCAATGGCGTCGGACGCGATTGTCGGGATCCGCGCGATTTTTACTTGCATCGCATCGTGCCTGCAGCTATCGTGCGCTTCGTTTCTGTACTCAACTTTCGGGGGAGATTTCAGATGTCAGAGCGTTTTGCCCGGCCCGAAGCGGCCGGATTGACGTTGATCTGTGTCGCGATGGCTCTCGTGCTTGGGGCGTGCGGTGGAGACAGCAACGGGGGACCGCCGAAGAAAGTTGCGGGCGGTCCGACCGCCTCGCCCACACCCAATCCCGGCGTCGCGGCCGCCTGCGTCGCATCGGGCGCGATGGGCATTGTCGTCGACGCCGCCAACAAGAACGTGACCGTATATGCGCCGGCAGGCGACTGGAGCGAGACCGCGGTGACCGGGGTGTTCGTGGTGCCGGTCGAAGGGAGCGTGGCGCGCGCGACGATTCCGACCCCGCACATTGTCAACTCGTGCTCGGGCAACAGCGTCACCGGGACCGTCATCTGCGACGCCAACAACAGTGACGTTTATCTCATCAACGGCGCGACGCTTACCAAAACGGTGAGCAGTGTCGGCGACAGCACTGCCGATTTCAGCGGCGGATCCTGCACCAACTGCAACTCGGAGGTCGATCCGATCGGCGTTGGTATCATAGGCGTGGCACGTACCGCGGCGCCCCCGCTGCTGTACCAGTTCTTTTCGTTGGCGGACGGAAGTTCGCTCGGCGCGGCGGGCGTCCCCGAGTTGTCGGAGTCACCGGCTGTCGAACCCAACAAGCACTGGCTTCTGTCGGGTACGGAAGGCGCAGACTACAGCATCGTGCAGTACGGAACCGGTGTTCCGAATGTGTTCCAATTCGCCGACCGCGCTGCGGTTATCGGAGGCCGCGAATTGGACGGCGCCGCGGTTGATTGCACCACGGATATCGCAGTGGGCAGCGTCGAGTTTACGAATGAAATGTTTATCGCCGATCTGACTCAGGCCACGTTCACCGCCGGATCGCCAGGCTCATGGGCCGCTCCCGGTGCGGCGCAGGTTCAGAGCCTGGCTGACATCACCGGCATCACCAGCACCGGCATCACCGTCGCACCCTCAGGCCACGTCGGCGTGATGCAGGCGGAATTCGGCGGCACCGAGTTTGCCGCCTTCCGGCTGCCTTCGAGTTCGGGAAGCGGAATGCCCGCGGTGCAGGACTGGGTTGAGGCAGCGGTACCCGCACCGCCCTCGGGGTCATGGAGCAACACTTTCGATCCGCACGGCGTGACCGCTTACGTCAGCCCGTCGTCCGGCAAGCCGATGGGCGTGCTGCTCGATGCCAGCCGTTCGTTCCTCGCGGTCGTCGACATCAATGCTCTGCTGGCCGCGCCCCGCACCGCCGGGACGCATACCGCGGATCCGACCTACAACCTGGTCACCCACGGAGTGCTCAGCTTCGTCAGCGTCCACTGACGCGCGACGCCTGCTGTTTGACGAAAGGCGTGGGTCCAAAAGTGGCCCACGCCTTTTCATTTCGATGCAAGCGGGTGGGCGCGCGCGCTACTCGCCCCTGAACTTCGGCGGGCGCTTCTCGAGAAATGAAGCGATGCCTTCGGGGCCGTCCGCGGTTCGACCCATCTCGGCAATCCATTCCGTCTCCTGTTCCATCTGATCCTCGAGCGTGCGCGTCGCGCTCTCGGCGAACAGGCGCTTGACCCCGAGAAAGGCGCGGGTGGGGCCCTGAGCGAAGCCCTTGGCAAGTCCCTCGGCCGTGGCCATCAGTTCGTCATCCGGGACCACGCGCGAGACGATGCCCATATCGCAGGCCTCGCGCGCCGAGAGCACGCGGTTGGTCAGCGTCAGTTCCATCGCGCGGCGCAGCCCGACGATGCGCGGCAGGAAGAAGGTCGAAGAGCCGTCGGGCGTGAGTCCGGCACGCGTATAGGCCATCGTGAAGCGAGCCGACTCGGCCGCGATCACGATATCGCCGGCGCAGGCGAGGCTCATCCCGGCTCCGCCGGCCGCGCCGTGGATCGCCATCACCACCGGCGCCTTCATCCGGTTGAAGCGCGAGATCGCTTTGTGCAGATGAAAAGTGACTTTCTTTAAGAAGGTCGGCAGCATCTCCTTCGGTTGCGCGGCGAAGCTCTTCAAATCGCCGCCGGCGCAGAAGATTTTGCCGTTGGCGTGGATCAGGACCGCGCGCACCGTGGGATCCTCCTCGCAGCGCAGCGCCACTTCCATCAGGTCGTGCGCCAATTCCGCATTAAGCGCGTTCGCCGCGTCGGGCCGGTTGAGCGTGATGTAAGCGACGTTGTTGCGCACATCGAAGAGCAGAGTTGAATAGTCGGACATGGCTTCCTCCGCGGAGCGTTGATGCAACCGTTCGAACCAGGGTGCAATTAGAGCCGCGGCGCCGCGCTTGCGCAACCGCGGGCGCCCGTCTCAAAGCGCGCCGTACCATTGCGCGAGCGCCGCGCCGATCTCGTGCGGCGAATCCTCCTGGATGAAGTGCGATCCTTTGACCGTCACTTCGTGCTGATTGGGCCAGCGCCGGCAGAACTCGCGCTGGGCGCCCGTCAGGATCGCGCCGGGGTCGGCGTTCACGAACAGCTTCGGCAGCGGGCTCGCCGCAAGCCATGCGGCGTACTCGCTGACCAGCGCGACCACGTCGGGCGGCTCGCCGTCGAGCGGGATCTCGCGCGGCCAGGTCAGGGTGGGACGGCGCGATTCGCCCGGCTCGATGAACGGACGCCGGTAGCGTTCCATCTCGGGCGCGCCGAGCTTGCGCATAACGCTGCCGGGCAGAATGCGTTCGACGAAGACGTTGCGTTTGAGGATCAGATCTTCGCCCGCGGGCGAGCGCAGGCTCTGGAAGAGCGGGCGCGCCTGCTCGCTGAACTCTTCCCACTCGAGCGGCCGTACGATCGCTTCCATGTAGGCGATTCCCTTGATCGCGCCCGGGTTGCGCCGCGCCCAATGAAAGCCAAGCGCGGATCCCCAGTCGTGAACCACCAGCGTGACCCGCGCGCGTTCGAGCGCGAGCGCGGCGAACCACGCGTCGAGATAGCGGATATGGTCGACGAGCCGATACGCGCCGTCGGCCGCCTTGGCGGAATCTCCCATGCCGGCCAGGTCCGGCGCGAGACATCGCGCCGTCGCTGAAAGATGCGGGATGACGTTGCGCCAGAGATAGGACGAAGTCGGATTGCCGTGCAGGAAGACTATCGGATCGCCGCCGCCGCCGGTGTCGACGTATGCGATTTCGAGGCCCGCCGCGTTGAGGCGCCGGCGCGGATGCGGATCGGCAGCAGAAATTTGCGCGTCGCTCATGACGGATAATCTCCCGGCGCCCGGAGGCCGTTGCTTTGCGGATGCTTTGACAGATACGACCGCGAGGCGCGCGGCGCAAGCGCGCCCGATTCGGTTTGCCTCGCGCCGCCGCGCCTTGCACAATTGTCGCTTCATCGCGCGGAGGACGAACGCAATGGCGGAGCAGCGCAAGCGGAAGTTCTGGGGCTGGGGCTACGAAGACCAGCATCCGAACGCGGAACAGCAAAAGCATCTCGCGCAGCGGGTCGCGAAGCGGTTCAATCTGCCGCCGCTCGAGATCAAGCCGCCGCCGCGCGAAACGGAACTCCAATTGCGCCCGCCGCGGGTAAAGCCGCCCGGCGCGCTCGCCGCCATCTGCTCGACCAGCACCTACGATCGCGCGGCGCACAGCTATGGACGCGGCTACCGCGACGTCGTTCGCGCGTTTCGCCGCCACTATCCCAATCCGTTCGACGCGGTCGCGTTTCCGCGCGACGAGGCCGAGGTGGTGAACGTGCTCGAATGGTGCGACCGCGAGCGCATCGCCGCCGTGCCGTTCGGCGGCGGCTCGAGCGTCGTGGGCGGGGTCGAGGCGCCGGCGGGCGGGGACTGGCGCGGCCTGCTCTCGATCGACCTGACGCGGCTTGACCGCGTGCTCGAGGTGGATCGCATGTCGCGCGCCGCGCGTATCCAGGGCGGCGTGCTGGGGCCGGCGCTCGAGGAGCAGTTGCGCCCGCACGGCCTCACGTTGCGCCATTTTCCGCAATCGTTTGAATTTTCGACGCTGGGCGGATGGATCGCGACCCGCTCCGGCGGCCATTTCGCGACGCTCTACACGCATATCGATGATTTCGTCGAGTCGGTGCGCGTCATCACGCCCACGGGCGCGGTCGAATCGCGCCGGCTCCCCGGCTCGGGCGCGGGACCCAGTCCCGACCGCATGTTCATCGGTTCGGAAGGGATTCTCGGCATCATCACCGAGGCCTGGATGCGCCTGCAGGACCGGCCCAAATTCCGCGCCGGCGCATCGGTCTCATTTCCCGATTTCGTGCGCGGCGCCGAGGCCGTCCGGCGAATCGCGCAGGCCGGGCTCCATCCCGCAAACTGCCGCCTGCTCGACCCCGGCGAGGCCGCCAACGCCGGCGCCAACCAGGGCGAGGCCGCCGTGCTGGTGCTGGCGTTCGAATCCGCCGACCACGAGCTGGAACCGTGGATCAAACGGGCGCTCGAAGTTTGCGCGGATTTGGGCGGCCAGGTTCCGCAGGGTGCGGGCCGCACCCGCACCGATTCTGCCGCGACCCACGAGGGCGCGGCGGGCGCATGGCGCGACGCGTTCATCAAGGCTCCGTATATCCGCGACGCGCTGATCTCGATGGGCATCGTGAACGATACTTTCGAGACGGCGATCACCTGGGATCGCTTTCCCGCCTATCATGCGCAACTGATGGAGACCGGGACCGACGCGATCCGGCGCATCTGCGGCGCGGGCACGATGACCTGCCGCTTCACGCATGCTTACCCGGACGGCCCCGCGCCGTACTACACCATCCTCGCGCCGGGCCGGCCGGGATCCGAACTGGAGCAATGGGATGAGATCAAGGCCGCGGTGTCGGAGGTCATCGTAAAGCTCGGCGGCACGATCACGCATCATCATGCGGTCGGCCGCGACCATCGCCCATGGTACGATCGCCAGCGTCCCGAGGGCTTCGCGCGGGCTCTCAGAGCGGCCAAGCGCGCGCTGGATCCGAATGCGATCCTCAATCCGGGGGTGTTGATCGATCCGTGACCGGGCGGCGCGCGCGGAATCGTCGAGCGAATGGCCGCGGCAACGGGATGCTCAGTCGTCGAGGCCGAGCGCCTTGCGCGCCGCCGGGCTCATCATGTGCGGAGTCCACGGCGGTTCCCAGACGATCTCGACGTTCGCGTCGGCGCATCCGGGGATGCCGAGCAGTTTGTCCTGGATTTCGCTTGCGATCATCGCGCCCATCGAGCATCCCGGCGCGGTGAGCGTCATCTCGACCGTTATCACGTCGCCCTTCACTTCGACGCGATATACGAGTCCGAGGTCAACGATGTTGACCGGGATTTCCGGGTCGTAACACTCGCGCAGCACGTCGTAAATTTCTTCTTCGCTGTACATGGTCCCGGAAGCCGCTGCGCTCGCGGCAAGCGCTCGCTAATATCTGTAGTATATAAGCGATGCCGCAGGCGGCAACCAACGCCGGATGAGACGGTACGCGAGAACAGGAGGTGAGCGATGCCGGATAAGGAGGAACTCTACGACGCCGCGATCGATCTCTACGCCGACGGCAAGTACGACGAGGCGATCGAGACCTATGAAAGCGCACTCGAACAGGACCCGCGCTACACTGACGCGCTGCACGGCCTCGTGATGTGCTACCAGGCCAAGGGCGATCTCGACAAAGCGATCGAGCTGACCAAGCAGCACATCGCGCGCGAACCCGAGGACATCCTGGCGTTCACCAATCTGAGCATGTTCTATCAGAAGAAGGGGATGATTACTGAGGCCGAGGCGGCAGGCGCCGAGGCGCGGCGGTTGGATTGGAAGCGCCAGCTCAAGGAAGGCGGACCGGGCAAAAAGTAGGACGGGGGCCGGGGATGAAGCTCAAGGACAAGGCGGTGCTGATAACCGGTGGAGGCTCCGGCTTGGGGCGGGAGATGGCGCTGGTGTTCGCGCGCGAGGGCGCGCGCGTCGGTGTGAACGATGTGCGGCCCGAGGCGGCGCAAAACGTCACCACCGAGGTTGAACGCGTGGGCGGCCGCGCGCAGGCGCTGGTCGCCGACGTCGCGGACAGCGCGGCCGTAAAGCGAATGTTCGCGGAATTCATCGCCGCCTTCGGCACGATCGATGTGCTGATTAACAATGCGGGGATCGGGCGAGTGCGCCCGGGCAGCGAGGCGACACCCACCGTCGAAAAAACCGACGAGGACTGGCATCGCATGCTCGCCACCCATCTGGACGCGACCTTCTATTGCACACGAGAAGCGCTCAAGACGATGATCCCGAACCGCTCGGGCCGCATCATAAATTTGGGCTCGATCGTCGGCCTGACCGGCATCGAAATGGCGGCCGATTACGGCGCGGCCAAGGGCGGCATCATCTCGTTCACCCGGTGCGTGGCGCGCGAGGTCGTGCGCCAGGGAATCCTGGTCAACTGCATCGCGCCGGGCTTTATCGAGACGCCGATGACCGCGCCGCTGTCGCCCGAGCTGCGCAAGGCGGTAATCGCGCGCACGCCCATCGGACGTTTCGGCGAGCCGCGGGATATCGCGGCGGCGGCGCTGTTCCTGGCCTGCGAGGATTCTTCGTTCATGGTGGGCCAGGTGATCAGCCCCAACGGCGGTTACGTGATCTGACTTTTTTTGCGGTCGTGAATTCGGAATTTGCAGCCGTGCGGCGCGCGGGCGTGATGGTGCCGCTGTTCTCGCTGCGCACGCGCGCCGACGCCGGGATCGGCGATATCGGCGCTCTGGCCGCAATGGCCGAGCTGGCGGTCGCGATGGGCCATCGCGCGATTCTCCTGCTGCCGATCGACGAGACTTCGCCCGGCGAGGCGAGTCCGTACAGCGCGCTCAGCGTCTTCGCGATCGATCCGATTTACGTGGGAGTCGATTCGCTGCCGGGCGTCGCGCCCGCCGAGGTCGAGCGCGTGCGCCGCGCGCTGCGCGACGTGCCACTTAGCGACCGATTGACGATTCGCGCCGCGCGCCTCGCCCTGCTCGAAGCCGCTTTCCAGCATCATCTGCTGAGCGGCGCTGAGCGCGCGGCCGTGGACGAGTTTGCGGCGCGCAACCGCTACTGGCTCGACGACTATGCCCTGTTCCGCGCGCTCAAGGACCGCTTCGATCTCGCCCCGTGGGAGCAATGGCCCGAGGATCTGCGGCGGCGCGAGCCGCGGGCGCTCGCGCGGTCGCGCGCGGAGCTGCTCAAGCTCATCGAAAAATACGTCTACTGGCAGTTCCTCGCGCATCGTCAATGGAGCGACGCGCGCGGCACGGCGAATGCTCGCGGAGTGCTGCTCGGCGGCGATATCGCGTTCTCGCCCGCGCGCGACAGCGCCGAGGTTTGGGCCAATCAGGAGCTGTTCGATTTCGAGCGGACCGTTGGCGCCCCGCCCGACGCATTCAATCCCGAGGGCCAGCGCTGGGGCCTGCCGGCGCCCCGCTGGGAGCGGATGCGCGCCGACGGGTTTGCCCTGCACCGGCATCGCGCCGCTCACGCGCGCGAGCTTTTCGACTTCATCCGCGTCGATCACGTGGTCGGGCTCTACCGGACCTTTTCCTTCGGCGGCGTGGCCGGAGACCGCGGGGCCTTCTTTCCCGCCGACGAACCCGCGCAGCGGGCGCAAGGCGAGGCGGTGCTGCACGCGATCATTGACGAGGCCCGCGCCACCTCCGTGATTGCCGAGGACCTGGGCGTAATTCCCGACTTCGTGCGCGTCTCGCTGGCCGCGCTCGGCATCCCCGGGTACAAAGTGATGCGCTGGGAGAAGGTCAACGAAGGCACCGCCGCCGAGGCATTCATTCCGCCGGCCGACTACCCGGCACTGTCGCTCGCAACCACCGGCACTCACGACACGGATACACTGGCGCAGTGGTGGGAAACCGCATCGACCGGCGAACGCGAGCGCATGCTCCGCGTCCTGGACCTGGCGCCGGTCGGCTCGCGCGAGAGCCGCACGGACTTCGAGCGCATGCGCGATCGGATGCTGGCGGCGCTGTATGCCTCGCCCTCGCGGATGGTGCTGATTCCGATCCAGGACCTGTTCGGCTGGCGCGAGCGGATTAACCTTCCCGGTACTGTGGCACCGGCAAACTGGTCCTGGCGTTTGCCGCTCGCGATCGAAGAGATGACGTGGGATCCCGAGATCGGCTCGCGAATCGCGGCGTTGCGCTCGCTGGCGAAGGAATCGGGCAGATAGGCCATCTCAAACCGCTTCTGACCGCTTCTCAGCGCCTTGTTGCGCCCTTTGTCGCCCTAACGTAAAGTCCGACGTGTGGTGAAGGGGAGGAGGCGGATCACGATGTCGATCAGCCCAATTACCGCCATTTACCGGTGGGCAGTCGATGGGGTCGCGGGGACGGGCGGCGAGGCCGCTGCCGGCCGAGCGGGCGCTTCGCCTGACTGTGCCGCCTGAGGCACCGGAGTCTGCAATTCCGATCGCGCACGCGACCGCGAGGCATTGTGCAACCGGCATCCGAAATGAGTCTGCTCAAGCGCATGGCCATCCTGGTGCCGCTATGGGCGGCGGTCGGCCTCGGATTGATCGTGGTGATTGCCGCGCTTCCCGCGCGCGCCACCAAATGGGACTACAGCGTCTACTACAGCTCGGCGCTCGCCATGCGCGCGGGATTGAATCCCTATACCACCGACCTGACGCCGCTTGCGCGTCCGTTCGGTTTGGACCTGGACAAGATCACGCATGCGACCGATCCGCCGACCTTCGTGATGTGTTTCGTGCCCCTGACCTTCCTGTCGCCTCGCGTCGGCTTCTACGTATGGACCGCGATCAACGCGCTCGCCTTTCTGGCTTCGCTGGTGCTGCTGTTTCGCTGGACCACCGGTCTTGGCCGAGACCGGATGCTCGCGATCTTCGCGCTCGCATTGCTGTTTCCGCCCGTAACGGATCATCTCATCTGGGGCCAGAACAAGATGCTGGTGCTGCTGATGTTCGTTCTGATGCTGCGCTGGCTGGAGCGGGGGAGGGACGCGGCTGCCGGCCTGGTGCTGGCGCTGGCGACGCTGCTGCGCGCATTTCCATTCCTCCTGGTCGGCTACCTGGCCCTGATGAGACGCTGGCGAGCGCTGACATATACGGCAATCGGGCTGGTGGCCGGCGGGCTGGTCACGCTGATACTGGCCGGCGCGAACAGCACGTTCAGCTTCGTGCGCGCGCCGAAATACCTGACCCAGACCTGGGCTCTGGCGTTGCCCGGCAATATCGCCCTGGGCCCGACGATTATGCGGATGTCGTGGTACCTGTTCGGTGCGAATCCTCCGGCGTCGGTTGAATGGGCGGCATGGGTCTGCCATTGGATCGCCGCGCTCGCATTGGTCGCGCTCGCGGTCAAGGTGACGCTCGCGCGGCCCGCGAATGACGATCCCGACGGTCGGTTGTTCTGTCTGTGGATGATGACCGCGGTGATCATTTCCCCGACCTCATGGTTTTACTACCTGGTGCTGCTGGCGTTGCCGATGGTCAAACTGAGCGCGGCGGTTGCAAATCACTGCACGGGCGCGCGCGCGCTGTGGATGGGCGCCGCGTGCTACGCGGCAGCCTGGCTGTATTTCGCCGGCGTCGATATGCATTCGCATCAACTCATACTGCATCCGGACACGCTGGCGTGGCGCGCGGGTGCCTCGCCGGTCGCCCTGCTCGCGTATGTTTCTCTTTACTGGTTCGCAACCGACTTCGGTGCGGAACAACCGGCTGAACGATCAGCGATAGCGCAACCCATGCCCGCGCTCAGCGAAGCGCCTCGCGCACGCACCGCAATTTGAAGTTCGCGGCCGATCTGAATGGGCAGTGCCTGCGACGCAGGGGGGGATGAAATGGATGCGGAACGGCATCATGCGGCGATAGCGGGCGGCGGCGCCTCGATGCGGCCGGCAGACGACGAATTCTCGGCCGCGGCGCGCTATCGCGCCGAGCACATCGCGTTATGGAGCGGCTACTCCCGCAAACCCGCCAGCGCGGCCTATTACCGTCGCCTCGCCGAGATTTACCGCTTCCTGGTGCCGCCAGGCAGCCGCGTGCTCGAGCTGGGGTGCGGCACGGGCGATCTGCTGGCCGCGCTCGAACCCGCCTTCGGAGTGGGCGTCGATGTCACGCCGGAGATGGTCCGGCAGGCCGCCAGAAAGCATCCGCACCTGCATTTCGTGCAGGCCGAAGTAGCGCAGCTGAGTCTCGCAGCGCGCTTCGACTACGTCATACTGTCCGACCTGATCAACGACCTGTGGGACGTGCAGGCCGTCGTCGAACGCGTCGCTTCGGTCTGCGGCCCGGCGACGCGGGTGATTATCAACACCTACAGCCGGGTATGGGAGCTGCCCCTGCGCGCGGCGGCCCGCCTCAACCTGGCCAACCGGATACCCGTACAGAACTGGCTGACGCTCGAGGACGTGGACAATATGCTGGCGCTGGGCGGCTTCGAGATCATTCGCCAATGGCAGGAGGTGCTGATGCCGCTGGCGATTCCGATGCTCGCCCCGCTGTGCAATCGCTATCTGGCCAAGCTCTGGCCGCTGCGTCATCTCGGGCTCACCAATTTCATCGTCGCGCGTCTTGCTCCGGCGGTCGCCGCCGCGCAAACGGCCGCCGAGCCGCTGGTGAGCGTGGTCGTGCCGGCGCGTAATGAAGCCGGCAACATCGAAAACGTGGTGACGCGCGTGCCCGAAATGGGCGCCGGCACCGAGATCGTGTTCGTCGAAGGCCATTCGCATGACGACACGTACCATGCGATAGAGTCGGCGATCTTGCGCCACCCGGAGCGCCGGATGCGCCTGCTGCGGCAAGTCGGGCGCGGCAAGGGCGACGCCGTGCGTCTGGGCTTTGCCGAGGCCGCGGGCGATGTGCTGATGATCCTGGACGCCGACCTGACGGTGGCGCCGGAGGATTTGCCGCGCTTCTATCGCGCGCTGCGCTCGGGCCGCGGCGAGTTCATCAACGGCGTGCGGTTCGTCTATCCGATGGAAAAGCAGGCGATGCGCTTTCTGAACTTCCTCGGCAACAAGTTTTTCAGCCTCGGGTTTTCCTGGCTGCTGGGGCAGAACGTGAAGGACACGCTGTGCGGGACCAAGGTAATCAGCCGCGCGGACTACGCTACGATCGCGGCGAACCGATCCTACTTCGGCGATTTCGATCCCTTCGGCGATTTCGACCTGCTCTTCGGCGCCGCCAAGCTCGATCTCAAGATCGTCGATATGCCGGTGCGTTATCATGAACGGACCTACGGCCAGACCAACATTCAGCGCTGGCGCCACGGCATGCTCCTGCTGCGGATGTTCGGGTTCGCGCTGAGACGGCTGAAATTTGTCTGAAGCTGTGCGTATTCCCCGCTTAAGCTCGCGATTGCGTTCCGGTAATAGAATTGCATCCGCTCGGCCGGGCCGTGAGCCCTTGCGCCCGGCGGGGCCGGTGAAGAAGGGGCGCGGCACATGACATCACGGCAGGCAGAACCGGCTCCCGGCGCGCGCATCCTGGTCACCGGCGGCGCGGGATTCCTCGGCAGCTTCGTGCTCGAAGAGCTTGCGCGCGCCGGATTCCGCAATATCGCGGCGCCGCGGGCGAGCGAGTACGACCTGCGCAAGCCGCAGCAGATCGCCAAGCTGATGCGCAAGGTTCGCCCGCAGATGATCATCCATCTCGCCGCGGTGGTGGGCGGGATCGGCGCCAATCGCGAGAACGCCGGCCGCTTCTTCTATGAGAATCTGATCATGGGCGCCGAGCTGATGGAACAGGCGCGGCTTGGCGGCGTCGAGAAATTCGTCGCGGTCGGCACCGTATGCGCCTATCCCAAGTTCACGCCGGTGCCCTTCCGCGAAGACGATCTCTGGCTCGGCTATCCGGAAGAGACCAACGCGCCCTATGGCCTGGCCAAGAAGATGCTCCTGGTGCAGGCCCAGGCCTATCGACAGCAATACGGCTTCAACGCGATCTATCTGCTTCCGGTCAATCTCTACGGGCCGCGCGACACCTTCGACCCCGCGCGCTCGCACGTGATCCCCGCGCTTATCAAGAAGTGCGTGGACGCGATCGAGAGCAACGCTTCGCGCATCGAGGTCTGGGGCACGGGTTCGGCCAGCCGCGAGTTCCTCTACGTCGAGGATTGCGCGCGCGGCATCGTGCTCGCCGCGCGACACTACAATGGCGCCGAACCGGTAAATCTCGGTGCGGGTCGCGAGATCACGATCCGCGAGCTCGTCACCCTGATTGCGCGGCTCACCGGATTCAGCGGTGAAATCGTATGGGATCCGAGCAAGCCCGACGGACAACCGCGCAGATGCCTGGACGTCTCGCGCGCCGAGCGCGAATTCAACTTCCGCGCAGCGACCGACTTCGACGAGGGACTGCGACGGACCATCAAGTGGTACCTCGAGACGCGCCGCTCCGCCCGCCAGGCGCGCGCCGCGGCGGGTTCGGGTGGATGACACGCGTCAGGCGTCGATAGCGAACGTCAGAACTCGACCTCGGCGTTTCGAGCCGGTCCGGCGAAGCGGCCCGCACGTCTCGTTCCACCCGATCGCGCGCAACGCCAGGTTGGTCCGCACTCGGGTCGCCGATCGCGCGATCGTCGGCGGACGAAAGGCGGCTCGGTTGCCGTGATGGCGGGCTATCTGGCAGCGTACAGGTTCAACATCGGCGAGACTGAGCCATTAGCCATCGCATCCAAATCGTTCGTTGCCTGCACGCGCTGACCGGCGCATCGGTCCTCGCTGCGCTCGTGGCGTTGTGGCTGTGCGGTTGCGGCGCCGCTCCCAAGCCCTCGGCCATCAACCAGTTGGGCAAGCGCGTCGAGGCCGGCCGGGAGCCGGCGGCAGCCAGGAATTCGCAACCGGGGCATCCGCTGACGATACATTCGCCTTACGCGATAGCATCTGCCGTCGACGGCCTGTGGTTTACCGAGTACAGCGCGCCGATGCTGGGATTGATGGAGCTGAGCGGCGCTTTCCGGCAAGTCGGTCTCGACCAGGAAGGCTTTCCCGAACGTCTCGCTGTTGCCCATGACGGCGCGGTCTGGTTCACCGATCCCCAGGGCGAACGTATCGGACGTGTCCTGCCGTACAATGGCCGGGTGGACTACTACCCGGTGCCCACGCCCAAGAGCGGCCCGGCAGGCATTGCCGCGGCGCCGGACGGATCGATTTGGTTCACCGAGCACGCCGCCGGCCAGATCGGCCTGTTCGTTCCGCCCGACGCCCATCGTCCATCGTCCGAAGATCACCGATTCATGGAATTTCCGTTGCCGAGGGGCGGCGGACCGGCTGGAATCGCGGTCGCCCCCGACGGCGCGGTCTGGTTCGCCGAGAACTCGGGCAACCGTATCGGACGGCTCGTGCTGGCGAGCGGCAGCCGCCATGCCAACATCACGGAGTATCCGCTGCCGTTTCCGAACAGCCATCCCAACGGCATCGCGCTCGGCGGCGACGGCCAAATCTATTTCACGGAGTTGGCGGCCGGCCGAATCGGCAGGCTCGCCCCGCGGGGCCGTCTCGCCGAGATGGCCCTGCCGGTTAACGCGCCGGCGCTCGACATCGTGGCCGGCGCCGACAGCGCGATATGGTTGACCATACCGCGCGCTCACGCGATCTGCCGGGTGCGCGCGGGCGAAGCAATCACCGCCTTTTACCTGCCGGAAACGGTCATCCCCGCCTTCATCGCCAGCGGAGCGGACGGCAATCTTTACTTTACCGAACCCACCGGAAAGATCGCGCGATTCACGCCGGGCGGGGTGCTCACCGAAATAAACCTCACCGACTAGCGCGTAATGCGGGACTGTTCGCCCGTCGAACGTTTGCGCTATAAGCGTGGCAGCTTTTCGCACAAAACCGCAACACCAAAATCGAGGGACAGCGATGGGCAAGCTCGAGGGTAAGGTTGCCGCCGTCACCGGCGGCGGACGAGGCATTGGACGCGGTGTGGCGCGCGCTTTGGCCGCCCAGGGTGCGGCGGTGGTCGTCAACGACCTGGGCGTAACCCTGGCCGGGCAGAAAGAGACCGTCTCGCCGGCCGACGACGTGGTCAGGGAGATCGTCGCCGCCGGCGGCAGGGCGGTGTCCAATCATCTCGACATCGCGACGGTCGCGGGCGGCGAGGGTCTGATCAACCAGGCGATCAACCAGTTCGGCCATCTCGACATCCTGGTCAACGTCGCCGGCATCCTGCGCGACCGCATGATCTTCAACATGAGCGAACAGGAATGGGACGACGTCATCCGCGTCCATCTGAAGGGCCATTACTGCACCATCCGCCCGGCCAGCGCCCACATGCGCGAGCGCAAGACCGGCCGCATCATCAATTTTTCCTCGAATTCGGCGCTCGGCAGTCCGGGCCAGCCCAACTACGCGGCGGCCAAGGCCGGCATCCTCGGGCTTACGTACAGTTGCGCCGTCGCGCTGCAGAAATACGGCATCACCGTCAACGCGATCATGCCGGGGGCGGCGACGCGGATGACCGACTCGATTCCGGCGGGGCGGATGCCCGGCGTCACCGGCGCGGCGACCAGCGAAAGCGTCGAGGGCACGCCGCGCGATCCGGCCAACGTCGCCCCGATCATCGTCTATCTTGCGAGCGACGCGGCGGCCGAAGTGACCGGGCAATGCTTCGGCGCTTCCGGTTATCGCATCACGCGCTACACGCATATCAAAACCGAGCGCGTGATCTACAGCGACGGTCCGTGGGACATCGACCGGCTGTTCGAGATCTTCAAATCGACGCTGGGCCAGGGACTCGATCCGGTGAACATGTTCGGCTGAGTGCCGCAGGCGGAGCGCGCGCGCCGCGGCCGCGCGGGCCTGTGTGCTAGTGTTGCACGGATGTCCGCGCGTCCGCAGTTCCTGGTCGGCACCGCCTCGTGGACCGATCCCACGCTGCTCAAGTCCGATAACTTTTATCCGCCGGGTTTGAAGACCGCCGAGGATCGGCTGCGCTTTTACGCCGCGCAGTTCAACACGGTCGAGGTTGATGCCAGCTATTACGCGCTGATCGCGGAGCGCAACGCCGAGCTGTGGGCGCAGCGCACGCCGCCGGGCTTCGTCTTCAACGTCAAGGCGTTCTCGATGCTGACGCAGCATCCCACGGATGCGACGCGGCTGCCGGCGGCGCTGAAGTCGATGCTGTCCGCGTCCGCGCGCGTCGAGCGCCGCCTGCGACACCCGTCGGCCGAGTTGCTCGAGGCGGCGTTCGGGATGTTCTGGAGCGCGCTTGCGCCGCTGCGCGCCGCCGGCAAGCTCGGACATCTGCTGTTCCAGTTCCCGCCGTACTTCACCGCGCGCCGCTCCAATCTCGACTACATCGCGAGCCTCAGGGATCGGATGCCGGGCGCGGCGGTCGCGATCGAATTTCGCCACAACAGCTGGTTCGAAGGCGTGCAACAGGCGCAAACGCTCGACTTCCTTCGCCGCCAGGGCCTGACCTTTGTTTCGGTCGACGCGCCGCCCGGCACAGTCGAGCCCGTATTTGCCGTCACCGGTCCCGAGATTTACGTGCGGTTTCACGGTCGCAGCCGCGAGAACTGGTACAAACGCACCGGCGGCGCGGCGGAGCGCTTCAAATATCTCTATGCCGAGGCCGAACTTGCCCCTTGGGCCGAGCGGCTGAAATCGCTGGATGGCGTGCGGCGGGCGAGCGTTATCTTCAACAATTGCTACAGCAACTTTGGTGTAATGAATGCGGCGACCATGGCGCAGATGCTGCGGCATTGACCAGGCTGCCGCCGAGTCCGCATGCGGCGGGCATTAAACAGGCGAGGACACATGATGAAGGCCACGCTCTACCAATTCGCGACCAGCCCGTTCTGCTCCAAGGTACGGAAGATTCTCGATTTCAAGGGGATCGACTACGAGGTGGTCGAAGTCGATTACGTCGAGCGCAAAGAGCTGATTGCGGCCTCGGGCCAGGTCATGGTGCCCGCGCTGCGGCTCGAGGGCGGCGGCAGCGAAGCGGCCGGGGGTGAGCATGGCCACAGCGAGACCATAGTCGATTCGGACCGCATCGCGATGCGGCTCGAGGCCTTGCGGCCCGAACCCGCGATCCTGCCGACGCGCAGCCGCGGTCTGCACCTGGCGCTCACGCGCTACATCGACCGCGAGGTCGAGGAGGCGCTGTTCGCGGCGGCGGTGCCCGACGAGGAGGACTACTTCGCGCGCCAGGGGGCGGATCGCGTGGCGCTGTTTCGGTTTATCCGCGACCGCAAGTACGGAGCGGATTTCTGTGCGCGGATGCGCCGCGAGCATGCGGCCAACATGGAACGGGCGCGCGAGGTGCTGGCGCCGTTCGAGATGGCGCTCGAGCATGGCGCGTTTCTATTCGGCGCGCCCGGCCTGGCCGACTTCGCGCTCTATGGACAGCTTCATCTGCTGGCGCTCAGCGGCGCGCTGAAAATTCCGCCCGAGCTGCCACGGCTGCGCGAATTCCACGATCGCGTGGACCGGATCAGCGCCGCGCTGGAAGAGGCGGGCGCCTAGGCGATTTCGACCACGGCCGCGTGCAGAAAGCGGCTGAACAGCGCGCCGGTCGAATCCAGCGCCACGTCGTACAGCGAAGGCGTGCGGTTGGGCACGAAGATTTGATGGCCTTCGTCGAGCAGGGCGTAGAGCATGCACAGCGCCAACGCGGTGTATGGCCGCGCGCGCAGCGGCCCGCTCACCAGCAGCCAGAACAGGATCGCATAGTTGGTGAAATGGGCGGCCTTGCGCACCAGTCCGTGGGCGAACGCGATGGTTACCGCGGATGCCGCCGGCATCAGGAAACGCAGGATCGGATCGATGATGCGCGAGGTGTTCTCAGCCGAAAAATACGAGGTTGAAAAACAGAAGAGCACCACCGCCCATGCCACCGCGGGCATCCACTTCATGAACGACGCCTCGCCGGGGACCTGCGCCCCTGCCGCAACCGCGCCGCTCATTCCCGCCTTCCCGCCCCGGTTGGCCCGATTTCCTGATGCATCGAGAGGTTCCTTTCCTCGCGGCTGTTTCGCCGCACCGCTAATCGAGGCTAGCATGGGCTGGGGACCGGGAAAACGGGATACGACCGCCTGCCACTGCAACCGCTTACGGAAGGAGCAGGTCCCATGAGTCAAGTCTGGACAATTGCCGAGACCCATCCGGTGCCGCCGTGCACAATCGTGATTTTCGGCGCCTCGGGCGATCTGGCGGCGCGCAAGCTCTTGCCCGCCCTCTACAATCTGGAACACTGCGGTTCGAACGCGATCCCGCCCAAAAGTGCAATCCTGGGATTCGCGCGGCGCGATATGTCGGTGGAGGCCTTCCGCGCCAAGGCGCGCGAGGCGGCCGAGCGCTATTCGCGCCTGAAGATCGACGAGCAGTGCTGGCGCCGCTTCGCTCAGAATCTCGATTACCTGTCGGGGATGGATCGGCCTGACGGCTTCGCGCGGCTGAAGGCCAGGCTCGAAGAGACGGAGAAGGCGCGGGGGCTGCCGCCCAATCGGATTTTTTATCTCTCGGTCCCGCCCGAGGCGATTACCGAAACGGTTGAACGGCTCGCCGGCGCCGGCCTGATTGCCGAGCCACAGGCGCCGTACTTCAGCCGCATCGTGGTCGAAAAGCCGATCGGCCACGACCTGCACAGTGCGCTGCACATCATCAGCGCGATGCGCAGGCATTTTGACGAAAACCAGATCTTTCGCATCGACCATTACCTGGGCAAAGAGACCGTGCAGAACATGATGGTGCTGCGCTTCGCCAACAGCATCTTCGAGGATTTCTGGAACAACCGGCGCGTCGACCACGTCCAGATCACGGTGTCCGAGGAGGAAGGGCTGGGAACGCGCGCGATGTACTACGAGGGCGCCGGCGCGCTGCGCGACATGGTGCAGAACCACATGCTGCAGGTGCTCGCGCTGACCGGGATGGAGCCGCCGGTATCGCTCGCCTCCGACGCTGTCGCCGACGCCAAGGTCAACGTGATCCGGTCGCTGCGGCCGCTCGGGCCGGGCGATGTGCGCACGCACGTGGTGCGCGGCCAGTATGCCGCGGGCGCGCTCGACGGTCATCAGGTGACCGGCTATTTGCAGGAGGAAGGCGTGCGCGAGAACTCGCGCACCGAGACTTTCGTCGCGCTCAAGACGATGGTGGATAACTGGCGATGGGCGGGCGTGCCGTTCTATCTGCGCACCGGCAAGCGGCTGCCGCGGCGCGCAAGCGCGATTTTCGTCCAGTTCAAACGGGTGCCGGAAATCCTGTTCAATCGCCGGGTGACGCTGCCGCCCGACATGCTCGCGATTCGAATTCAGCCCGACGAGGGCTTTTCGCTCGAGGTGCTGGCCAAGCGTCCCGGTCTCGACCTGGCAATCCAGCCGGTGCGGATGGATCTGCATTACGCGGCCGAGTTCAACGGCCAATCCCCCGACGCCTACGAGCGGCTGCTGCTGGACGTGATGGCGGGCGACCACACGCTCTTCCTGGGCTCGCGCTTCGTCCAGCGCTCGTGGGAATACGTGCAGTCGATTCTCGACCGCTGGCAGGACGACGCGTCGATTCCGCTGGAGACGTATCCGGCCGGCAGTTGGGGGCCGAAGGCGGCGGACGAGCTGATCCGCGCTGACGGCCGCGAATGGATTCAGCCGTGAGCTGAATTCGCTTTAAATTTCAATTACTTAACTGATTTCGCAGCGCGAAGCTGAAGCTCATCCGTGTTGTCGTTTTGCCCACATTGCGTCAACAGGCTTATCCACAGTCTGTGGATAAGCCCGTTGCTCTTATCCAAGAACAAATTCTTCGCTCAGGCCTGACGATGCATCGGGCACTGCGCGCTGTGGCTGCCGCCCTTGCAGCACGCCTGTGAGGGACAGCACGCCTGCTTGCTCTGGCAGCATGCCGGCGTGTCGGCGGCGCGGTTCGCGAGCACATACCCGCCGGTTCCAAGAACCCCAATCAGCGTCATGGCGGCGAGAATTTTGCCGGTGATGTTCTTCATGATGGCTCCTTGCCCGCTCGGCTCTCGAAGTCGACTATCAGCGGATCATAGACATCTGACGCGCTTACCGCAAAGCCCGCGATGCGGTCGCGCTAAGTTGCACAGAGTGGCGCATACGGTGTTCGGTGCGCTAGTTTGAATCAGATAATCGTCGCTTGCGATTGCGCGTCGGCACCCCGCAGTCAGGGCTTCGGCAGTGCCGCGGCAGCCCCCGGGGCAACATCGCCGCGCGAGCGAGTCGGCAAGGAGACAGCAGCCATGGCCAAGGCGGAAAACGTGTACATTCTCGGCGGCGCGCAGAGCGATTTTGCCCGCAACTGGAACAAGGAGGGCAAGCACTTCAGCGCGGTGATGCGCGAGACCGTATGCGCCGCGATGGAGCACGCGAAAATCGAGCCGCACGAGGTCCAGACTGCGCACGTCGGCAACTTCGCCGGCGAGCTTTACGGCAAGCAGGGTCAACTCAACGCCTTCTTTCTCGAGGTCGATCCCCGTTTTAATGGATTGCCCACGTCGCGCCACGAGGCCGCATGCGCGTCGGGCTCGATCGCGATCCTCGCCGCCTCGGCCGATATCGAGTCGGGCCGCTACGACCTTGCCGCGGTGGTCGGTCTCGAGCAGATGAAGACGGTCGATTCGGCGACCGGCGGTGATTTTCTCGGCACCGCCGGATGGTACGAGCGCGAGTGCAAGGGCGTCGCCTATCCGTTCCCCGCGCTGTTCGGCCGCCTCGGCGACGAATACGACAAGCGCTACGGGCTCAAGGACGAGCACCTGGCGCGCATCTCGGCAATCAATTTTGCCAACGCGCGCCGCAATCCGCTCGCGCAGACCCGCGGATGGCCCAATGCCGAGAGCGATCCGCAGCAGGCGAAGAAATTCGATCAGCCGATCGCGGGCAGGATCAAGGTGCGCGACTGCTCGCAGGTGACGGACGGCGCCGCCGTGCTCTTCCTGGCCTCGGAGAAATTCGCCGCCGAGTACGCAAAACGCCGAAACCTCAGGCTCGAGGACCTGCCGCGCATTCTCGGCTGGGGCCATCACACGGCGCCGATTGAATTCGACAGGAAGATCGCCGAGAGCCGCGAAGACACCTACGTCCTGCCGCACACGCGCGAGGCGATCGTCGACGCGTTCCGGCGTGCCGGCCTCTCCGGCGTCGAGCAGGTCTCGGGGGTCGAAACCCACGACTGTTTCACCACCTCCGAGTACATGGCGATCGACCATTTCGGCATCACCCGTCCCGGCGAATCGTGGAAGGCGATCGAGGAGGGCGCGATCGAGCTGGGCGGGCGCATCCCGGTCAATCCGAGCGGTGGCCTCATCGGCGTGGGCCATCCGGTCGGCGGCACCGGCGTGCGTCAGATGCTCGACTGCTATCGCCAGGTGACCGGCAGCGCGGGCGAATACCAGGTCAAAGGGGCTGAGCGCTTCGCGATGCTCAATATCGGGGGCAGCGGCACGACCAGTTGCGCGTTCGTGATCGGCAAGCGCTGACCCGGCGCCGGGCGGGGTGAAGATGGCGGATTGGCTTCCGAGCTTCTCGCTTATCGACCTGCGCGGTTCGGCGCATTCGTTCCCGACCGGGCGCCCGGCGCTGCTTTGCTTCGTCAAAGAGGATTGTCCGACCTGCGCGATGACGATGCCGCTCATCGAAGTCGTGGCGCAGGCACTGCGCGGCGGTCTCGAGGTGATCGTGATCGGGCAGGAGGCGGCCGGCAATGCCCGGCTGGCGCAGCGGCACGGGCTCAGCGCGCCGATGCTCGACGACTCGGAGCTGAAAACCTCTTACGCGTACAACATCGAGATCGTTCCGACGATCGTTCTCGCGGATGCGCGCGGCGCCGAGCTGCGCCGCTTTGAGGGCTTCGACCGGTCGGATTGGCAGGCCGTCGTGGCCGACGCCGCGCATCTCGCCGGCGTCCCGCTGCCGCGGATCGACTGGAGTCCTTACCCGGCGATGCGCCCTGGATGCGGCTCGAAGTCGGTCGAACCGGGGATAGCGGAGCGGCTCGCCGCGGCCGCGTCGGGCTCGCGCCTGCGCGCGCGCCAGATCGAATTGGGCGCGGACGAAGATCCGTTCGAGTTCATGTTCGAGCGCGGTCTGACCGACGGACTGCCGGTGGTGCCGCCGACGCCCGAGCGGGTGATGCGGATGCTCGCGGGGACGCGGCGCGACCCGCAGGAAGTGATCGCAACCGTGCCGCCCAATCTGGCGCCGCTCACGATCGAAAAGGTAGCGGCCAACGCGGTGATGGCCGGATGCCGCCCCGAATATTTACCCGTGGTGATTGCAGCGCTCGAGGCCGTCTGCACCGATGAGTTCAACATCCATGGCGTGATGGCGACCACGGCCGGCGCGACCCCGACCATCGTGGTCAACGGCCCGATCCGCCATCGTCTGGGCATGAACATGAAGATCGGCGTACTGGGCTCGGGTAACCGGGCGAACGCGACGATCGGACGCGCGGTCAAGCTCGCGCTGCGCAACGTCGGCGGCGCGCGGCCGGGCGAGATCGAACGCACCGCGCTCGGCGGCCCCGGCAAGTACACCGCCTGCTATCCCGAATGGGAGGAGCGCAGTCCGTGGGAGCCGCTTCACGTCGAGCGCGGCTTTCGCCCCGAGGACAGTGTCGTCACCGTGTTCGGGCTCGAGCCGGGGCCGCGGCTGATCGTGGATCAGCTCTCGCGCACGGCGCATGCGCTGTGCGGCAGCCTCGGCATGGCGCTCGAGAGCTGCTGGCATCCCAAGCTCCACGCCTACGGCGAAATCCTGCTGGTGATCTCGCCCGAGCACGCCGATACGATCGCGCGCGACGGATGGAGCAAAGCCAGGGTGCGCGAGCGTATCCAGGAGGCGAGCGCGCGCCCGATGCGCGAGCTTCTGGGCGACGCCGAAGCGGGTGAGGGCATGACGCTCAGGCACTTCGGGCTCGCGAATCCCTCGGCCGAGGCGCTCGAGCAGCGGGTGGCGAAATTCCGCCGGCCCGAGAATATCAATATCATCGTCGCCGGCGGCGAAGCCGGCAAATTTTCGAGCGCATTCGGCGGATGGTTCAGCGGACCGATGGGCTCGATCAGTGCCAGCCGCACAATCGAGGAGGCGCTATGACTCGAATAGTCGATCCGACCGACGAACGCGTGCCGCTAAGCCGCACGCTTGCCGCGCGCCCGCAGTCGCTTGCCGGCGTGGTCGCGCTGCTCGATATCGTCAAGCCGCGCGGCGACGTGCTGCTCGATCGCATCGAGCAGCGGCTCGCCGAGCGCATGCCGGGCCTCACGCTCAAGCGCTATCGCAAACCGACCTTTGCCAAGCCGGCGCCCGACGAACTGCGCCGCCGGATCGCCGCGGAGAGCGACTTCGTCATCGAAGCGCTCGCCGATTGAGGGTCGTGCACCACGTGCAGTGTGCACGACTCCGTATGGTTTGAAGTGAACGGCAAGCCCTCGGTGGTGGTGGCGTCTTCGACTTTCGTGGATGCGGCCGAGGCGCAGGCGCGCGCGCTCGGGCTGCCCGCGGTGCGGCGCGTCTTCGTCCCGCATCCGATCCAGGACGCGACCGACGATGAGATGCGCGCGAAGGCCGACGCGATCGTCGACCGGCTGATCGAAGCGCTGACCAGCTAGCCTTGCGCGGCTCACGCGGCGAAGCGGCTTGCCTGGCCGGCGCCGGTCGCATTTAGTAGAGCGACCATGGCGACACGCAGGCCGCAGCTGTACGACATCGCCGATCCCGAAGCGGGGCTGCCGCGGGCGCTCGAGGCCGAATGGTCGCCCGCCGGAGCGCCGCTGCCGCCGGCGCCCAGGGTGCGCCCGCTGCCGTCGCCGAGCCCCCATCGCATCATCGTCAAGGCCGTCAACTGGCTCGGCGACCTGGTGATGAGCGGACCGGCGCTGCATGCGATTCATGACACTTTCCCGGATGCGCATGTCGCGGTGCTGGTCAGGCGCGAGCTGGCGAGCTTTTACGACGGAGCGACGTGGGTGGACGAGGTGATTCCGTATCGCCTGCGCCGCGGGCTTGCCGGCACGCTCGATCAGCTTTCGATCGTCAGACGAATTCGCGCCGGTCACTTCGACCTGGGCGTGGTTTTTCCCAACAGCTTCCGCTCGGCGATGTGGATGGCGCTCGGCGGCGTTCAGCGCCGCGCCGGCTACGACACCGATCGGCGCGGCTTCCTGCTGAGCCACAAGGCGGCGCCGCGCGCCGACGTCGCGGCCGCTCATCAGGTTTACCATTGGCTGACGATGGTCGCCGAGACGGTCGGTGCCCGCGGCAGCGCGGCGGCGTGCCATCTGGACGTCAACCCGCAAAGCCGCGATCGGATGCGCGCGTGGCTCGCCAATCGGCGCAGGTACCCGGAGCGCCCGTTGATCGCGCTTGCGCCGGTGGCCGCCTATGGACCGGCTAAGGAATGGCCGGCGGAGCGTTACGCCGAACTTGCCGATCTGCTGGCCGTGCGCCACGGCGCCGAATGCGTGCTGGTCGGCGGGATCGACGACCGTCCGCAGTGCGAGCGGATCGCCGTCGAGTGCGGGCGCGGCGCGATCGTCGCGGCCGCCGAGACCACCGTGGGCGAACTCATCGCGCTGCTCGCGCAATGCCATGGCTTCGTCGGCAACGATTCCGGATGCATGCATCTGGCAGGCGCGCTCGGGGTGCCGACGGTCGCGATTTTCGGCTCGACCAACCCGCTGCGCACCGGTCCGATGGGACCGCACTGCACGGTCATCTATCGCGGTATCGAATGCAGCCCCTGCCTGGAGCGCACCTGCCGCTTCGGACATTACAACTGCCTGCGCCAAATCACTGCCGAGGAAGCGGCCGATGCGCTCGCGGCGAGCGGCATTTTTGCCTAGCTGCGCGCGCCTGCCGGATGAAGATGCGCGAGGCCGATCGACGATGCATGGGCGCGCGGGGCGAGCGCAGGTGCGGAAAACCGGCTAGGCTTGGCGCTGGCGCGCCCGGCGGAATTGCGGTGCGGGCGGCGATCGGAGTGCAACGATGAAACTCAAGGAACTCGCGTCGCGGTTGAAGCTCGAACTGCGCGGCGACGGCGAGACGGAGATCGTCACGCCCGCCCCGCTGGAGGCCGGCGGCCCCGGAACGATCATTTTCGTCGCCGCGCCGAAGTATCTCGAAGCGCTGCGCGCGACCAAAGCCGCGTGCGCGATCGTGCCGGCCGAATTCGTCGCGGATGCGCCCTGCGCGGCACTGATAAGTCAAAATCCGTACTCGGATTTCGCCCGCGTGCTGGACCTCTTCTTCCCGCCGTATCGGCCCGCTCCGGGAATCGACGCGACGGCGCGAATCGCGCCGGGCGCGAGCCTTGGCGCAGGCGCGTCGGTGGGCGCCTATTGCGTCGTCGGCGCGGGCGCAGCCATCGGCCGCGACGCCGTGCTGCATCCGCACGTCACGATTTATCCCGGCGTGCGCGCGGGCGACGGGCTGGTCTGCCACAGCGGCGTGTCAATTCGCGAAAACGTCACGATCGGCGACCGCGTCACGATCCTCAACGGCGCGGTGATCGGCGCCGAGGGCTTCGGCTTCGTCGAGCACGCGGGTGGGCTGGTGCGCATACCGCAGGTCGGCGGCGTCGCGATCGAGGATGACGTGGAAATCGGCGCGCTGGTGACGATCGATCGCGCGACGATGGGCGCGACCGTGATCCGGCGCGGCGCCAAGCTCGACAATCACGTGCATATCGGCCACAACTGCGAGGTCGGCGAGTACTCGCGCTTCTCCGCCCAGGTCGGGCTTTCGGGCTCGGTCCGGGTCGGGCGCTGGTGCCAGTTCGGCGGACAGGTCGGCGTCGCGGACCACGCGCGCATCGGCGATCGCGTGCGCGTGGTCGCGCAATCGGGCATCCCGCACAACCTTGCCGACGACGCGACCGTGGGCGGCACCCCCGCGGTCGACGTGCGTATCTGGCGGCGGATGGCCGCGATCGTGCCGCGGCTGCCGGGCGCGATGCGCCGGCTGCGCGCGATCGAGGAGCGCCTGGGCCTTCGCGCGGGCGGCATGGAGTAGCGAGCGGCAGCGGCTTGCCTGTAAGCCGTCGCATCGTCGCGCCGCTTAGAGAACGAGTGAGGGGGAGAGCAGATGAAGCATCGGGATCGCACGACAATCGCCTTCAGGTCGGCCGCGGCGGCAGCCGTCGCCGTCCTTGCCGCGGCGCTGTGCGCCGGCTGCCTGTACACGCTGGTGCCGGCGATGGCGGGACCGAGTTCCACCAGCCCGCAGCCTGCCAACAGTGCCGCGGCGCAGGCATCGCCAACCGCCCAGGCCACGCCCGCGTCGTAACTGATGGCGCGGGCATTGCCATCGGCGGCTTGCGGCAATCGGGGGAAAGCGGCGATCAAGCGCCGAGCAGCTTTCACTGCGGGCAGGGCAGTGTTGGTCGCGCTCGCACTGTTCGTGTTCTGCACGGCTTGCGCCGGATGCCTGTGGCTGGCGGTCCCGAGCCTGGCCTACCAGGGCTACAAGTACGAATCAGGCAAGGACGGGCAACCGAACCAGGCGCGGCAGCATCAGGACACGCCACCGCCGTCCGCCGGCGACGACGTCGAATAGCGGCCCCGCCCGATCAATTGCACGCGCACACGTTGCAGAACGTCGCTCCGGTCAGCGAGGGTGAGCTCTTAAGCGCGTTGACCGGCGAGTTCGAAGTCGTCGTACCCGGTGGCCCCGTCGTATTCGAAGTCGCTGCGGATGGCACGGCCGATTCCGACGCGGTTGTTCCATTGCTCAGCCCGGGCGATTGTCCGGGAGGAATGAATGGCGACTGCGGCACGCTGGTCACGTACGAAAGGCAGGCACCCGACGCCGCCGCCCTCGCGGCCGCATAGCCGGAGGCGGTGACCGTTCCGGACCATTCCACGCCCGAAGTGGTGGTGTAGCAGCTGCAGTTGAACGATCGCGGCGCGGGCGTCGGCGACGCGGTCGGTATCGGCACCGGCGTGAGCAGCGGCGTGGCGACCACGCCGGGCACGCTGATGAGCTGCGAGGGGGCGCCGGGCAGCACGGGCACGGAAGGCCGCGTGAGCGGCGGCGGTCCGGGGGGCGGCGCCGGGACCTGCGCGCGCGCGATTGCGGCGAGCGCCGCGAATGCGCCGAGCATCGATATCAAAGCGGCGCGCGGCGCTGACAGACGACGCGCTGCTCGAGTTTCTTTGGCTGAAATTCTCAACCGAACATCCTCACCGAATATCCTCGCGGTCAAGGCCGGGAAAACAATCCGGATACGCGGGCCTGCACGCTGCGTTTCGCGCGCTCGGACCAACGGCAATGCGAGCGCGCCGCTATGATCCGGAAGCCCAAGGCGCGTTGCAAGCGCATCATAGATTGTGAGCTAACGTGGGAAAGCCTTGCAAACTGCGAGCTGTCAAGGCATCGGTAAATACAGGGGATTGTAATTCGCTTTCACTCAAATCCGTGCTGTCCACGGGTGAATATTTCAGTCACGTTTCAATAGACAGTGCCGCGATTCGTGGCAACGACTTACGCGTCGAATGGGGCTGATGGAAGCGCGCGGGCCGCTCCCGGAGATTCCGTCGACTTTAGGACAGTGGCAGGGTCCATAGCGATCCGCGCTATGGCGAGAGGGACGGGTGGGGCATGTCTTACTACGAACCGACGGGTGTTGGGGACGCAGGCCACGTGAATTTGATCAAATCAAAGAAGCGTATAGCCGACCACGGGGAGGTGTTTACTCCCCTCTGGTTGGTCGAAGCGATGCTCGACCTGGTCAAGGACGAGACTGAGCGCATCGACTCCCGCTTCCTTGAGCCGGCATGCGGCAGTGGGAACTTTCTTATCCGCATCCTGCAGCGCAAGCTCGCCGCCGTCGAACTCAAATTCGGGAAGTCCGACTTCGAAAGGCGGCACTACGCTCTTCTCGCTCTGATGTGCACTTACGGGATTGAGCTGTTGGAGGATAACATCGCCGAATGCCGCGCGAACATGCTGGAGATTCTCGCCGACTATCTGAACCTCAAGGAGTCAAACGACCTCTATCGGGCCGCTTTCTATGTGCTCACCCAGAACCTCGTGCACGGTGACGCCTTGACGATGCGCACGAGCGACAATCAGCCGATCACTTTTGCCGAGTGGGGCTACCTGGGCAAGGGCAAATTCCAGCGGCGCGACTTCCGCCTCGACATCCTCACTCAATCGGCGGCGTTCAGCGCGGAGGGCTCGCTCTTCGCCCACCTTGGCAAGCACGAGATCTTCAAGCCGACGAAATCGTATGCGCCCCTGACCGTGAGCGAACTGGCCGCTGCGATGCTCGGCGCGCCGTTGAAGGAGGCCTTATGAGCGCTCAGGCGGCCTTTGCGCTCCGTGGCCGCAACCCGGATGTATTAACGTGCATCGCGAATCTGTCGAATGACGAGGTATTCACGCCGCCGGAGTTCGCGAACCGAATGCTCAACACGCTGGCCGAGGCGTGGGCGGCCGGCAACGGCGGCGCGAACATTTGGGCCGACAAGACGGTGCGCTTTCTCGACCCCTGTACGAAATCTGGCGTATTCCTGCGCGAAATCACCAGCCGGCTTACCAGGGGACTGGCCGCCGAGATTCCGAACCTCGAAAACCGGGTCGATCACATCCTGACACGGCAGGTGTTCGGCATCGGTATCACGCATCTCACCAGCCTGCTCGCGCGGCGCAGCGTTTATTGCTCGAAGCACGCCAACGGCAAGCACTCAATTGCCAAGTCGTTCGCTAGCGATGATGGAAATATCTGGTTCGAGCGCATCGAGCACGCGTGGGCTCATAACAGGTGCAGATACTGCGGCGCGAACAAGGAGACGTTTGATCGTGGCGGAGGCCTAGAAACGTATGCGTATGCGTTCATTCATACCGACAACATCAAAGCGCGCATAGCCGAGTTGTTTGGAGGCGATATGCAGTTCGACGTGATCATCGGTAACCCGCCGTATCAACTGGATGATGGCGGATTCGGCGCGAGCGCCATTCCGATCTACAACAGATTTGTGGAACAAGCGAAGGCGCTTGAGCCACGTCTTTTGACGATGGTCATCCCCTCTCGCTGGCTCTTTGGTGGGCGCGGCCTGGACGAGTTCCGCGAGGCGATGCTTACCGACGAGCGGGTCAGAAAACTAGTTGACTACCCAGACAGCCGACAGGTTTTTCCAAGCGTCGATGTTGCCGGTGGTATTTGCTACTTCCTATGGGACAGAGACAATCCCGGAGATTGCCGCGTAGTTGAATTTGAGCACGGGTTTGAATCGTCAGAAGTCGTGCGCCCGCTTTTGGAAGCAGGCGCTGAAGTGTTCATTCGGAGCAACCGCGCGCTCTCAATCTTGCGCAAAGTGATGCTTGTAGAGACCGGCACAACGTCACTGAGCCTCCCCGAGGCGAAGCGCTTCGAGAGACAGGTGAGCCCGCAGAAGCCGTTTGGGCTTCGGACCTTCTTTCGAGGATTTGAGAAGAGATCATCAAAGCACAACGTTCTTGTCCTTCAAAGTGGAGGGCGCGCTTGGACGTCCAGGTCTGAAGTAATAGCCGGCCAGGATCTGATTGATAAATGGAAAGTCTTCACGTCAAAGTCGTCATCAGAGCACGCTGGTCAGGTTGACAAGAACGGGCAACGGCGTGTGCTGTCACTGTCCGGTGTTATCCCACCCGGATCTGTTGTAACGGAGACATACATATTGTTGGGCGCTTACGAAACCGAGAAGGAAGCGCGGAACTGTTTCTCATATGTTGTCACGAAATTCTTCCGATTTCTCATCGCTGCGCGGTCATCTGCGCAGGATCTCTCACGCGCTGCCTATTCGTTCGTCCCGCTCCAAGACTTTTCGAAGGCGTGGGCTGACAAGATGCTGTACGCGAAGTACGGGCTCACGGATGGCGAGATCGCCTATATCGAGAAGTTGATTCGGCCCATGGAAATTGATGATGAGTAAGACCATCGAGGAGATCCTCGCGCCCAAGCCCGAAGCCCGGCTACGCATTTACGCCTACTCGATCGCCGATGAGGCGCACAAAGGACTCCTCAAGATTGGCCAGACGACACGGGACGTGAGGCAGCGGGTCGCTGAGCAGGTCAAGACTGCCGCCATCAAGAATTACAGGATCGAATTGGACGAAGCCGCCGAGCGCGAAGACGGCACCATCTTTAGCGACTATGAAGTGCGCATGGCCCTCAGTAAAAAGGGCTTCGAAAAGGTCGAGCTAGAGTGGATGCGCTGCTCGGTCGAGAACGTTAAGACTGTGCTCATCGAGCTTCGCACCGGTAAGAGGTTTACCGGCACTCATCACGAGACGTTCGCGATGCGGCCCGAGCAAGTCGAAGCCGTCAACAAGACGCACGCCTACTATCACTCCATCTGGAAGGAGGACATGCACGCCGTTCCGCGCTTTCTGTGGAACGCAAAAATGCGGTTCGGCAAAACCTTCACTACGTACCAACTCGCCAAGAAGCTAGGCGCCAAACGTGTGCTCGTGGTCACGTTCAAACCCGCAGTCGAGGATGCGTGGCAGACGGACCTCGAGTCCCACGTGGACTTCGACGGGTGGCAATACCTCTCCCGCAACTCCGACCAGGATCCAACGGACATCAACCCGCGGAAGCCGGTCGTCTATTTCGGCTCCTTCCAGGACCTCCTCGGCCGCGATGAGGCGGGGAACATCAAGCCGAAAAACGAATGGATCCACACGGTGAATTGGGACCTCGTGGTCTTCGACGAATACCACTTCGGCGCGTGGCGGGAGAACGCCAAGGAGCTATTTGAGGGAGAAGAGGAGGAGGTCGCCAAGAAGGAGGCCAGGCTGGAGTATACCGGCGGCTTGGAGGACGTGAACGAAGACCTCAGCGTTCTTTCGGAGAAGGAAACCGATTTCCTGCCTATCACGACCAAGGCATATCTCTACCTATCCGGCACACCGTTCAAGGCGCTTGCCACTGGCGAGTTCATCGAGGAGCAGATCTTTAACTGGACATACACCGATGAACAGCGCGCTAAGGAGGAGTTCGCGGCGACTAGGCCTGGCGAATGGAACCCATACGCCGCGCTGCCGCAGATGCGCCTGCTGACCTATCAGATGCCGGACGAGTTGGTGGCGATCGCGAGCGCCGGGGAGTTCGACGAGTTTGATCTCAATGAATTTTTTAAGGCATCGGGCACGGGCACCAAGGCGGAGTTCAAACACAAGGACGACGTGCAAAAATGGCTGGACATCATCCGGGGCGTGTATGCGCAGCAAGCGATCGGGTACCTCAAGACCGGCACGCGGCCGCCGTTTCCGTATTCCGATGTCCGACTGCTGCCCTACCTGCAACACTCGTTCTGGTTCCTGCCTAACGTGGCGGCCTGCCATGCGATGGCAAATCTGCTGGCTGAGAAGCACAACACCTTTTGGCACGATTACCAGGTAATCGTCGCCGCCGGCGCCTCGGCGGGAATTGGACTGGAGGCGTTGCCACCCGTGCGCAAGGCCATCGGGAGCGGATTCGAGACCAAGACCATCACGCTCTCGTGCGGCAAGCTCGCTACCGGCGTGACGGTTCCGCAGTGGTCTTCTATCCTCATGCTGCGCAATCTCAAGTCTCCGGAGACCTATTTTCAGGCCGCGTTTCGCGTGCAGTCGCCATGGTCTATCAGGAACCCCAATGGCGACAACCCGAACGAGGAGGAGATCCTCAAGCCTGTCTGCTTCGTATTTGATTTCGCGCCCACGCGCGCGCTGCGGCAGCTCTCCGATTACGGGATCGGTTTGTCGCCCAACGAACTGAATCCGGAGAACGCGGTCAAGGACCTCGTCTCGTTCCTGCCCGTACTAGCCTACGACGGTGCGAATATGACGCAGATCGATGCGGGCGGCATTCTCGACATCGCGATGGCGGGCACCTCAGCCACGCTGCTGGCCCGCAAGTGGGAGAGCCCGCTGCTCGTGAACGTTGATAACGACACCCTGCGCCGCGTCCTGGACAATCCGGAGGCAATGGCAGCCGTCGAACGCATTGAGGGGTGGCGCGCGCTGGGCGACAACATCATCGAGACGATCATCAACAAGAGCGAGAAGGTGAAGGAACTCAAGAACAAGGCTAAAGATCGCGATCTGACGGAGAAGCAAAAGAAGCAGCTCACAGAAGAGGAGAAGGAGTACAAGTCCAAGCGCAAGCTCGTTCAGGAGAAGCTGATCAAGTTCGCGACGCGTATTCCGGCGTTCATGTACCTGACGGACTTCCGTGAGAATACGCTGCAGGACGTGATTACGAAGCTCGAACCGGACTTGTTTTTGGCTGTCACGGGGCTAACGGTGAAGGACTTCCATTTGCTCGTACAACTGAAGGTGTTCAACACCGAGCAAATGAACCAGGCTGTCTTTGCCTTCCGCCGCTACGAAGACGCGTCGCTGCGCTATACGGGAATCGAAAGCCACGAGGGCCTGATCCACTATGGGCTTTACGATACCGTCGTTGCCAAAGAATGAAAAAGCGGCGAACGCCCTGTCGTCCGAAAGGAACCCTGTCCATAGCGCAGCGAGGCCGGTAAGACTGACGGCATCGGTTTAGGCGCTTCAGATGGAGCGGCTTACGGACGTTCGAGCATTCACCCGCGCGCGGCGGAAAAAAGCGAAAAGCCGAATCGAGCCGGTGACCTGAGCGCCGATCGGGCGGTCCACATGCGCGGCAGGCGGGGCGCGCGTTGCAAGCGCGGCGCGTTTGGGCGAAAGTGCCTGTGCGGCTTTGTCACGGCGATTGATTGCGAAACGCGCGACCTGCGGCTGCGTATCGTGTGAAGCCCTTTCAGTCCTGACGTTCAAGGAGGTCACCTGAGCCTTATGGTGCGCAAGATTTTTTCCGTGCTCGTGATCCTGACGATGCCGGCATTGGCGGCGCTGTCGCCCGCCGCGCGCGCGCAGACCGCCCCTTCCGCGCCCGCGGCGGCGCCGCCAGCCGGCCTCGCCGTCGGCGTGCCCAAGCTGCCGCCCATTGCCACTCCGCGTAATCAGCAGCTTATCCCGGTGCCGGAGCAGGCGGCGCCGGATATAAATCTGCCCTCGACGCAGACCGCGCCGTTCGAGCGCGGCGCCTCGGTGCTGTCCCTGCCCGACACGTTCGCCCGGCAGCTATCGCCGGCCGAGCGGGTCGCGCCCGAAAGCATCATCAGTCAGCCCTATCTGGGTTCGCGCGACGACACGGTGCGCGGGCTTTCGCTCAAGCAGGCGATCTATATCGGCCTGATGAACAATCCGAACGTCAAAGTCGCGGAGTTGGATCCGCTGGCCAGCGAGGAAGGCGTGAAGGTCGCCAACGGCGCTTTCGATCCGGCGCTGACCGCGGAGGGCGATATCATCAAGAGCGTCATACCGGTGAGCTCGCCGTTCCAGGTCCAGGGCAGCCGCGCCTTCAGCAACAAGCTCTACGACTGGGACTTCGGGCTGAACAAGGTTTCGGCGCTGACCAACGGCACGTTCGGGATCACGTTTGACAACGAGCGCGCGCTTTCCAACTCGTCCTTTTCGTCAATCAATCCGTCTTATGTGCCGCAGCTCGCGCTCTCGGTTTCGCAGCCGATCCTGCGCAATTTCGGCTGGAACTTCGCCACGCTCAACGTGCGCATCGCCGAATCGTCGCAAAAGGCGTCGCAGTGGAACATGGCGCAGACGATCCAGGACTTCGTGCTCCGCATCGGCACCGACTACTGGAACGTGGTCGAAGCCGAGGAGAATCTGCAGGTGGCCGAGTACGCGCTCAGGCTGAACAGCGACCTGGTGCGCCAGAACCGCATCTCGCTTCAGGTCGGCACGCTCGCGCCGATCGATCTGCAGGAGGCGCAATCGGCCGAAGCGACTTCGGCCGCCAACGTCTACACGGCGCAGGCCGCGCAGCGCGCGGCGCGCGCGGCGCTGCGCCAGGATGTGATGATGAATCCGTCGTCGACCTTCGTGCCGCAGGAGATCGAGCCCACCGACCGTCCCAATCCGGCGCGCGAGGCGAGTCCCAACGAGGAGGTCGCGCTGGAGACGGCGATCCAGTATCGGCCTTCGCTCGAGGCGATGCGCGAGGCGATCCGCGGCGCGCTGATGCAGGTCAAGTACTCGGAAAATCAGACGCTGCCGCAGCTCAACCTGGGCGCGCAGTTCGGGCTGAACTCGACCGCCGGCACCACGCCCTGCATCCGCAACTTCACCGGCCTGACCAGCGGCAATTGCGCGGCCAATCCACTGGTTCCGCGCTCCGGAACCAAGCTGCCGTTCGGCGGAATCTACGGCGACGCGCTGAATCGGCTGTTCGGCTTCAGCTTCTACAACTACGCGGCGGTGCTGAACTTCGAGTACCCGCTCGACAACGCCGCCGCGCGCGCCGTGCTGGCCCAGACGCGCGTGCAGTACGAATCGCTGCGCATGCAGTATCGCGCGTCGATCTCGAGCGCGGTGGTGGCGGTGCAAACGGCGCTGGCCAATCTCGAGGCCGACCAGAAACGGGTGCAGGCGACGCGCGAAGCCACCTACTATGCGGCGCAGGCGCTGCATGACGAGGAGATCCGCTTCAGGGTCGGAATGGCGACCACGCACGATCTGCTCCAGTTCCAGGAGCAGTTGATCTCGGCCCAGGGCAACCAGGTCCAGGCCGAAGTGGATCTCGAAGATGCGCGGCTGTCGCTCGAACACGAGCAGGGCACGCTGCTGCGGGCCTTCCAGATCGATTTCCAGCTCCAGGACCCGCATCGCTCACCCTGGTATTCGAAATTCTAAACACACGGAGGAAGCCGACGATGCAGAAACAATTCATCAACGCCGATACGATTCATGTTCCGCGCGGGTACACGCACGTGGTCGCGCTCACGGGCGGCCGGATACTGTTTGTTTCGGGCCAGGTGGCGATCGACAAGGAGGGCCAGATCGTCGGACGGGGCGACCTGAAGGCGCAGGTGCGCAAGGCGACCGAGAATCTCGCGGCTGCGCTCAAGGGCGCCGGCGCCTCGCTCGCCGACATCATCAAGATGAATACCTACGTGGTGAACTATAAGCAGGATGACTATCGCGCCATCAGCGAAGTGCGGCGCGAATTCTTCGCCAGGGAAAATCCGCCGGCGTCGACGCTGATCGGGGTCGCGGCGTTGGCGGTCGAGGGTCTGTTGGTCGAAATCGAGGCCGTGGCCGCGCTGCCGTAGCCGGCGTCGCGCGGAGGCGGAAACCGCATCGCCCGCAGATCGTATTTGAGGGCGAGGCAATCACCGCGATGGGCATTTTCGCCGAGCGCGCTCGCGCGCGCAGCGTCAAGAGCGTATTTCGTGCAGTACCGGCCCTGGCCGCTTTTCTGCTCGCGACCGGGGTGGCTCTGCTCGCCCCGCGGGCGCTTATGGCCGGCGAGCCCGACGATATTTCCGCCTATCAGGCGCAGTACGGGCCGCCGCCTCCATGCGGTGCCTATCCGGGAGGGCCGGTCCACGCATGCCAGAACCTCATCCAGCACTTGAACTACGCCGAGGCGCGGTACGTGCAAGCGCGCCAGGCAGGCGATCGCGAGGCCACTCGGCACTGGCGGAAGCAAATCAAGCGGCTCCGCCGCGAGCTGAGCGGCTCGGCGCGCACGGCCCGTGCAGTACCTTACTGGGCCCCGCTGCCGGAACCGCCGCACTCCTCCTATGCTGGTCCCGGATATTCGGGATACGAATATAGGCCGCCCTATATGCCTGCGCCGTATCCGCCGCAGACTCCTCCGGTCGTTGCGGTGCCGTACGGACAGCCGGCGCTCCCGTCCGGCGGATACGCAGGCGGTCCTGCAGCGACTCCTTTCGGAAGCTCCGCAGCACCGGGCTCGGGAGGGTTGGCCTCGCTGGTTGGTCCGCTGTTGGGCGGTGGATCCGCGCAATCGCCGGTTGCTTACCCCGCGTATCAGGGGCCCGGCTATTCCGGACCGGGTTATCCAGCGGGAGCAGCCGCGAACGGCGCTGCCAGCGCTCCGACCATGGGAGGTATCGGGTCGTTGTTGGGTCCGCTGCTCGGCGCCCACTCGGCTCCCTGACGGCGAGCTTACACCTGCTGTGCTAGCTCGCGATAATCAATCGAGCGCATCCAGTTAAGATTGACGTGCGCAACTTTGTGCTGCGAATGAAGGCGTGACAAAATCCGGCGCTTAGAGGCGTCTGATTTGCTCGTGCGTCGGTCGAAGTTCACTGTTCATTTCGCATTCCTTACGTTATTGGCCGCTCTCGTCGGGAATGGCGGCTCGGCGGCCGCGGCGACTCCGTCGCCGACGCCGACTCCCGCGGCGGTCAACGTGCTGACGTTTCATAACGATTCGATGCGCAGCGGCCTCAATAAACTCGAGACGGTGCTGCGGCCGTCGAACGTGGTCCAGGCCGCCTTCGGCAAGCTCTTCTCATATCCGGTGGACGGCTATCTCTACGCGGAGCCGCTGTATGTCTCGCAGCTAGCCATACCGGGACAGGGAGTTCACAACGTGGTCTATGCCGCGTCCGAGCACGACAGCGTCTATGCCTTCGACGCTGACGATCTCGCGCCGACGACGCTGTGGCAGAAGAGCTTCATCGATCCGGGGGCCGGCATCACCACGGTCAGTCCCACCGACGTCAACTGCAACAACCTGGTGCCTGAGATCGGAATTACGGGCACGCCGGCGATCAGCCTGGAGAACCAGGCGCTCTATGTCGTCTCGGAGACCAAGAACAACAACACGTACGTCACGCAGCTCCACGCGCTCGATCTCGCAACCGGGGCGGAGAAATTCGGCGGTCCGGTGGAGATTTCCGGAACAGTCGCAGGGACCGGCGTGGGCGGCGACGGCGCCGGTCATATCGCGTTCGATCCGATGCTCGGGTTGCAGCGCGCCGCGCTGTTGCTCGCCAACGGCAACGTCTACATCGCGTTCGCCTCGAACTGCGATCAGGGGAGCTATCACGGATGGCTTTTCGCGTATGACGCGCTCACCTTGGCGCGCAAGGCCGTTTTCAACTCGACTCCGAACGGCAGCGAAGGCGGAATCTGGCAGAGCGGTAACGGGCCTTCGGCACCCCCCTCCGGCTACGTGTTCATGGGCATCGGTAACGGAACATTCAACGGCAGGACTGATTTCGGCGACAGCTACGTCAAGCTCGCGCCCAATACGCTCAAGGTGGTCGACTATTTCACGCCGTCGAACCAAACCACGCTCGCGGCGCTCGACGAAGACGGCGGAATCACCGGCGCCGTGCTGCTGCCCACGCAGCCGTATGCGGCGAACCCATGGGAGCTGGTGGGCGGGATCAAGACGGGGCGGTTGTACCTGCTGCGGCGCTCTCCGATGGGCGGGTACTGTCAGCCCTGCAACGATTCGCAGGCGGTCGGTGTCGTGGGCACGCATTTCCCGCTCTTCGACGCGCCGGCTTTTGCCTTCGGCACGTTGTACATCGGCGGCGTGGGAGCGCGGTTGCGCGCCTGGCAGATCGTCAATGGAGTTCTGGCGACCGCCGCGGCCGCATGGACAACCACGATTTTCGACTATCCCGGCACGACCCCCGCGGTTTCCAGCGACCATAGCGCGCATCGCATCGTGTGGGCGCTCGAGACCAGCGGCTACGCCTCGGGCGATCCGGCCGTGCTGCACGCCTACAACGCATACACGCTCGACGAGCTCTACAACAGCGCGCAGGCGGGTTCGCGCGACACCGCCGGTCCGGCGGTAAAGTTCACCGTGCCCACCGTGGCCAACGGCAAAGTGTACGTCGGCACGCAGACCGAACTCGACGTCTATGGTCTGCTGCCTCCGTGATCAGTCGCGCACGCCTTCGACCACCGCGAGCATCGAAGGATTGGCGACGATTCGGGAAAGCCTGAGCCCGGCGCGGCGGTATAGATCGCGAAATTCATCTTCCGTCCGCTCGCGGCCGCGCAACTGGAGCATCAGGAAAACGTCGATGATCTTGCCCGGATGCGGCTGATTGCCCGGCGGGAGCACGACGTTGAGCGTCAGGACGCGCCCGTCAGGCGTCATCGCATCGCGGCAGTGCCGCAGCAGGCGGACGCAATCGTCGTCGCTCCAGTCCATCAGGATGCGCTTCATCACGTACATGTCTGCGCCCGTCGGCACGGAGTCGAGAAAATTTCCTCCGACGAGTTCGCAGCGCTCCAGCACGCCGGCGGCGGCGAGATATTCGGGTTCGGTCACGATCAGCGGATGGTCGTACAGCACCGCCTTTAGCGCCGGATAGCGCTTGAGCACTTCGGCGAGGAAACCGCCGCGGCCGCCTCCGACATCGACGACTTTGCGCGCGCCGGAGAAATCGAAGCTCTCGACGATCGCGACGTTTTCGGCCGCCGCGAAGCTCGCCACGCCGCGCGACCACCATCGGTTCGCCGCCGGGGTCTCCGCCAGGTGCGAATAGAAGTCGGTTCCGTAGGCGCGATCGAACTCGGGTTCGCCCGTCACCACGCAGCGCTCCAGGTCACTCCACAGGCTCCACCATCGGCCTTCGCCCGTGATATCGCCGGCGAGCCGCACCGCCTCGCGCAGCGAACCCGGCGCGCCGCTCTGCAGCAGCGCGGCCGCCGGCGTCAAATCGAACCGCCCCGGCTGGTCCTCGGCGAAGATTCCGTTCGCCGCCAGCATCCGCATCAGCCGAAAGAGCGATTGCGGCTGTGCGCCGGTCGCCCCGGCAAGTTCGTTGATGGTGCGCGGTCCGTCGCGCAGCAGGTCGGCAAGGCCCATGTCGGCGGCGACGTGCACGGCGCGCGCGAGCATGTAACCCAGCGCAAGCCCCATCAGCAGCTCCTGGGGTGACTGGCGGTTCGGGCGCGGCGGTTCAATCATCTTCTGCGCTTCCTTTCAGTCGCGGCTATCGCATCGTTCGCGATGGCCGGCGATCGCTTCCAGCTCGAAGCATAGTCCGCGGGGCCCTGCGGCGCATAATGCGCGTATCCAAAGCCGCGCCCGGCTGTGATTGCCTCGGCCGCTGTGGCATAAGCATCGGCAGAAAGCGCGGCGAAGCCGACAGAGGTGCGATCGTCATGAGCGTCGAAACCAAAACCGTGAGCGTGACCGCCGCCGACGGCGGCGTTTTCAGCGCCTACCTGGCGCTGCCGGAAGCGGGGCGCGGTCCGGGCCTCATTGTGCTGCAGGAGATTTTCGGCGTTAACGGCTATCTGCGAGAGGTCGCCGAGCGCTACGCCGAGGAAGGTTACGTCGCGATCGCGCCCGATCTGTTCTGGCGCATCGAGCCCGGAATCGAACTTGGCTATTCGGAGGCCGAGATCAGGGCCGCGTTCGAGTTCCGCCGCCGCTTCGATCCGGACCAGGCGATCAAGGACGTCGCCGACACCGTCCGCGGGCTGCGCGCGATGGACGAATGCAACGGCAGGGTCGGCGCCGTCGGCTTTTGTCTCGGCGGAATGCTCGCATACCTGACGGCGGCGAGATGCAATATCGACGCGGCCGTGAGCTATTACGGGGTCGGGATCGAGGAGCGCCTCAACGAAGCGGGCGCGATTCGCTGCCCGATGGCGCTGCATTTCGGCGAACGCGACGGCCTGGTGCCGGCGGCGGCGCGCGAGGCGATTGCCGCGGCATTCGCGGACCGCGAGCAGGTCGAGATTTACCTCTATCCCGGCGCCGATCACGCCTTCAGCAATTCCTCGCGCCCGAGCTACGACCGCTTCGCCGCCTCGCTTGCGCACTCGCGCACGCTCGGGCTGTTGCGCGGCGCGATCGGCCCGCGCTTCGATCTCAACGCCTTGTGGGAGCGCCACGCCGGCCTGGAGTTCGAGGCGCACGACGCGGACGCGACGATGGCCACGATGGTGGACGAGCCGTACGTCAATCATGTGCCGACGATGACGGGCGGCGTCGGACAGCGCGAACTCCATCGTTTCTACCGGAACCACTTTATTCCGCGCCTGCCGAAGGACACGAAGATCGTGCCGGTCTCGCGAACCATCGGGCCCGATCGGCTGGTCGATGAAATCCTGCTCTGCTTCACTCACGATACCGAGATCGATTTTCTGCTGCCGGGCATCCCGCCCACCGGCAGATATGTCGAGATCCCGACCGTGGCCATCGTGCAGTTCCGCGGCGGCAAGCTCGCGCACGAGCATATCCACTGGGACCAGGCGACGGCGCTGGTGCAGATCGGCCTGCTCGATCCGAAGAAGCTGCCGGTGGCGGGGCGCGAAACCGCTGACAAGCTGCGCGACGAGACGCGCCCCTCGAACACGATGATGCGGCGATGGAAGGACAGCGCCGCGAAGGGCTGATGCGATAGGAGCGGCGGCCCCGGGCGCGCGCGGCTTGCGCACCTTCGGCAAGGCGCTAGGATAAGGGCCATAGGCGATCCGTATTAGACGGACTTATTCGCAACCAGACAGCTCGGCGCGCCGCCGGGCGAGGAGTCGAAACATGCGATTTGGACTTCTGTTGCTGCCCACGGTCCCCGGCACATTGGAAGAACGCGAGCGTTTGCGCCCGATCGCGGCCATCAACGAGCGCTGGCAGGCGATGATCAAGGAGATCGTCGAGTTCGCGCGCATGGCCGAGGACGTGGGCATGGAGATGGTCGCGTTTCCCGAGCATCACCTGCACACCGAAGGGCTCGAGGTCGGCAGCGTCCCGCAACTGCATCTGTACGTTGCGATGAACACCAACCATCTGCGCGTCGGGCCGATCGGCTACGTGCTGCCCGGATGGAATCCGCTGCGGCTCGCGATCGAGATCGGATGGCTCGACCAGTTCACCAAGGGGCGCACGTTCGTCGGCTTCGCGCGCGGCTATCAGCATCGCTGGCTCAACCAGATGGGGCAGAAGCTGCACGTCTCGGCGACCACCTCGGACCAGTCGGACATCGACAAGACCAATCGCAAGGTTTTCGAGGAGGTCTATCAGATACTGAAACTGGCCTGGGGCGACGAGCCGTTCTCGTTCAAGGGCGATTACTACGAATACCCGTATCCGTACGAAACCGGCACGCCCTGGCCGCCGCATAAATGGACCGAGAAGTACGGCGCGCCCGGCGAAGTCGAGGACGGCAAGGTCAGGAAGATCTTTGTCGTGCCCAAGCCGTACCAGCGGCCGCATCCGCCGCTCTTCCAGGCTTTCTCGGTGAGCGACGAGACGATCGTATGGTGCGCCAAGCAGGGCATCATCCCGATGACCCTGATTACGCATCCCGACGCGATGGCACGCGTGGCGCGGCTGTTCAAGGATGAGTCGGCCAAGGCCGGGCGCAAGCTGGAATTAGGTCAGCGAATCGGCGTGCTGCGGCAAATCTATTTCGGCCAGAACAAGGAAGAGACGTATCGGCTCGCCGAGATGGGCACCGCGGGCGTCGGCTTCGGCAAGTTCTGGGGCCACTTCGGTTTCTTCGAGGCGTTCCGCCTGCCTGGCGACGAGGAGAAATGGCCGCGCGGCAAGGCGCTGGTGCCCGAGAGCGAATGGACCATCGATCGCATGGACAAGGCGCATTACCTGTTCATGGGCTCCGAGTCGGATATCCGGCGCAAGATGGACGCGCTGGTCGAAGCGGCGAACCCGGAATATTTCTGCTGGAACTTCGACCAGGGCATGATCCCGATGGATGTGATGAAGGAGCAGTTGCGCACCTTCGGCGAAAAGATCATGCCGCACTACATGTAACGGATCCGTTGCGGCGATTATTTCCGCGGGACGGTCCGTCGTTCGGCCGCCCCGGCCGCGTTTCCGCTTTTCGAGCCCGGGATTTCCGACCGGCGGTTCTTGCCGTAAAGGCCGCGCTGCGGAAGACTGCCGGCGTGTGGCGAACCCTCCGCCAGCAACTTGCGAGGCTGCTCGCTAGCAGCGCGCTGGTCGGCATTGTTGCGATTGCGCCGGGGACGGTGGTGTGTGTCGGCCCCGGCAGTCACTGCCATCTGGAAAACCCCATCGGCGGGAGTTGCAATTCCAGTGAGCCCTCGGAGCGCTCGTCGTCGCGCGCGCCGGACGGCTGTCCGCGAGGCAGTCGGGATTTCCAGCTCAGCGTCGCCGCCCATCATGACGTCGGCATCGCGGCCTTCATAAGCTCGCCCCCGCCGGCGCCTGCGCGCGCGGCAGCGCTTTCGGCCGCTCCGCGCGCCGCGCCGCATTACATCGGAGCCGCCGGCCTCGCGGCTCCGCCGAATTCCACGGTCGTTCTTCGCTGTTGAGCTGACCCATCTGCCGGCGTGAGCGGCGCGGCGCAAAGCAACACTGCTCCGCCGTCGCACAGGCGCGAAAAAACGAAGCCATGGGTTTTCACCGGGTCCGTGCGCTCCTGCGCGCAGTTCCGAATTCGACGGGGTGGAAGGCTGGTCAATGGGCGCTAAACTTTTTTCACTTTTTTCACCTTGCCGGCGCATCGCGGGCGTTGCCCGGTTGCCGCGCGCTCTGAGGATCCTGCTCTCGGTCGCAATGATTACGCTCCTGCCGCGCGCGAGCGCGCGCGCTCACGGCATCGTGGGCGATCGCATCTTTTTGAGCCCCATCGTCGGCAACGACGCATTTCCGGACAATGCTCTGGATCTGAGCGTTCGCCGCAGCGACTATGCATTCTCTCTGCTGCCGGCTCTTGAAAAGCAGTTGAGTGACAGTTCGAGCCTGCTCGTGGAATCGGGCTGGAACCGGCTGAGCGCGCATGGGCGCGGGGGGGAGACTTCGGGATGGGGCGACCTGACGGTTTTCTTTCGGCAGGCGCTGTACATCTCGGTCCCGCACGAACTCGAAATCACGATGAGTCCGATCCTCATGTTGCCGGTCGGCAGCCGGCGCATAGCCGATCAGGGTTACACCCATCTCGGCGCCGAAGCGCTGCTCGCCAAAGGGATGGGCGATTTGCCGGATTCCGGGACGCTAAAATGGCTGCGGCCGTTCGCCGTCCAGGCCGAGGTCGGGTATGCGGGCAGAATCCAGGGGCCGGCGAACAGCGATGACTTCGCGAACCTGGAACTCGAGTATTCGCTTCAATACCTGGACCGGTACGTGAAGCGGGCGAGCGTCGATCGTCCGTTTCGGCGGCTGGTCCCCTACGTTCAGTTCAACTATTCGCAGGCGCTCATCGCCTCGCGCCTCACCACCAGTCCGGATTTCCGCCTGGTCCCCGGCATGGCCTACCTGGGCGATGACTTTCTGTTCAGCGTCGGGCCGCAAATTGCGCTCAACGGTACCTACCAAGGCGGCGATCGCGTTGCCGTGCTGGGGCTGGTCGAGATCTTTTACGATGATATTTTTCCTGCGCTTGGCTGGAAGCCGTTTTGAGGCTGGCCTGACCGCGGACCCACGTGTTCAGTCCATCAGGTATTGCGGCTGCTCCGCCCTGAGTCGCGGTTGCGGCCTGTGCCGACGTGCCCTCCGGCTGCGAATCGGATGCCTGTGAGAATAGGATGGATGCCTGCTGGTCCGAAGCGACCGGCGCCCCGAACCCAGGGCGCCGTGCGGGATTTTGAGTCGCCCGAGCGACTATCCATTCGGGTTTTTTTCGGCTCTCGGCTCGCTGACTTGGCTCGCTCGGGTCGGCGGCCATCGTCTGAGCGCGAGATCGAAAGGCGCGCGAATCGGCTATGTTGCGCGAATCTCTTGATGTATGTGTATGAGCGAAAGCCAGACGCTGTTCGGTCCGTTATGGCTTTACTGGTCGCACTGGCTCTGATAGCCTGCTTGTTTGATTAAAAAAGGGAAAGGGAAATAAGAGACTCCTGATGCCTCTCGCAGCCGTTCGCAAGCGGGAAATCGTCCAGGCGCACGCTCGCACTGCCACCGATAGCGGGTCGCCCGAAGTGCAGGTGGCTCTGTTCAGTGCGCGTATCGAGCAACTGACCGAGCATCTGAAGACCCACGCGAAGGACCATCATTCGCGCCGCGGACTTCTGCGCCTGGTCGGCAAGCGCCGCCGGCTCCTGGACTATCTGCACGTACAGGATGCCGCGCGCTACAAGGCGCTGATCGAACGTCTCGGTATCCGGAGATAGGCCGAACAAGCTTCAAAATCGCGCCGCACACTCAAGCGGCGCGCGCCCGTTGCGGCACATGGCCGCTGCGGGATGGGATTGGCCAAAGCGCCGTCGTGGCGCGAGCAAAGCGGCCCTCCATCCTCCCTCAGGTGTAACTCAGATGTATCGAAAACTCGAGGTTGAATTCTCCGGCCGCAAGCTTTCGCTGGAGACCGGCAGGCTGGCCAAGCAGGCCCACGGCGCGGTGCTCGCCCAGTACGGCGAGACGGTGGTGCTGGCGACGGTCGTGTCCGCATACGAAGCCCGTCCCAACATCGACTTCCTGCCGCTCACGGTGGATTACCAGGAGCGGACCTTCGCCGCCGGCAAAATCCCCGGCGGCTTTTTCAAGCGCGAAGGGCGCCCGTCGGAGAAGGAAATCCTGACCTCGCGGCTCATCGACCGCGCGATGCGCCCGCTCTTTCCCAAGGGCTACGACAAGGAAACCCAGGTCGTGGTGACCGTGCTTTCGGCCGACCGCGACAACGATCCCGACATGCTCTCGCTCATCGCCGCGTCGGCCGCGCTCGAGGTCTCGGATATTCCGCACGCCGGACCGGTGGCGGCGCTGCGTATCGGGCGCGTGGACGGTAAGCTCGTCGCCAATCCCACCGCCGAGCAACTCGAGCAGAGCGATATCTCGATGGTGGTCGCGGCCAAGCCGGACTCGATCGTGATGCTCGAGGGTGGCGCGCAGATCGTGGACGAAGAGGCGGTGCTCGAGGCGTTGTTCACGGCGCACGAGATGCTCAATCCGATCTTCGAGCTGCAGGGCGAACTCAGGCGCCTGGCGGGCAAACCCAAGCGCGAATTCACGCCCAAGGCGATCGATCCCGCGCTGCTCGAGGCGGTGCGCCAGCGGATGGCGCAGGAGCTCGAGTCCGCGCTGGCCATCGCGGGCAAGAAGGAGCGCAACACCGCCGTGTACGGCCTTTCCGACCGCACCGTCGCGGAGTTGGCCGAACGTTTCCCGGAGCGCGAGAAGGAACTCGCCGAGGCCTGCGAGAAGGTCATCCGCGAGCGTGTGCGCCGCGCGATCGTCGAGCAGGACAAGCGCATCGATGATCGCAAATCGACCGATATCCGTCCGATCAGCGCGCAGGTGCAGATGCTGCCGCGTACGCACGGCTCGGCTCTGTTCACGCGCGGCGAAACTCAGGCGCTGGCGACGGTTACCCTTGGCACTTCGCAGGACGAGCAGAAGATCGATGCGCTGATGGGCGAGCGCTACAAGAAGTTCATGCTGCATTACAATTTTCCGCCCTTCAGCACCGGCGAGGTCAAATTCCTGCGCGGCCCGGGCCGGCGCGAGATCGGCCACGGCGCGCTCGCCGAGCGCGCGCTGCTGCCGGTGCTGCCGCCGGAAGAGGACTTTCCCTACACCATCCGCGTGGTCTCCGAGGTGCTCGAGTCCAACGGCAGCTCCTCGATGGCGACCGTGTGCGGCGGGAGCCTCGCCCTGATGGACGCGGGCGTGCCGATCAGCGCGGCGGTCGCGGGGATCGCGATGGGTCTGGTCAAGGAGGGCGAGCAGGTCCGCGTCCTGACCGACATCCTCGGCGACGAGGACCATCTCGGCGACATGGATTTCAAGGTGGCCGGGACCTCGACCGGCGTGACCGCGATCCAGATGGACAACAAAGTCGGCGGCGTGACGCGCGAAGTGATGCGCCAGGCGCTGCATCAGGCGCGCGACGCGCGGCTGTTCGTGTTGAGCGTGATGCAGAAGGCGCTCGAGACCCCGCGCACCGAGGTTTCGATGTACGCGCCGCGTATCGTCACGATCCACGTCAAGCCGGACAAGATTCGCGAGATCATCGGCCCGGGCGGCAAGGTGATCCGCGCGCTGGTCGAGGAGACCGGCTGCAAGATCGATATCGAGGACGACGGCACGGTGGTGATCGCGTCTTCCGATGGCCTCGCGATCGAAAAGGCGATAGCGTCGATCCAGGCGATCGCGGCCGAGCCCGAGGTCGGCCGCATCTACAAGGGCCGCGTGCGCAAGATCGTGGAATTCGGCGCGTTCGTCGAAATTCTGCCCGGCACCGACGGCCTGCTGCACATCTCGCAGCTCTCCAACGAGCGCGTGCGCAAGGTCGAGGACGTGATTCACGAGGGCGACGAGATCAACGTTAAAGTGCTCGAGGTCGGCCGCGACGGCAAGATCCGGCTCTCGCTGCGCGAGGCGCAGGGGGAGCTGGAGAAGAAGGCGAACTGACGCGCGTGATCCTCAAAGACGTACTGCCCAACGGGCTCCGCGTAATCAGCGAGCCGATGCCCTCGGTGGTCTCCTCCACCATCGGCATCTGGGTGGAAAACGGCTCGCGCTACGAAACGCCCGAGCAGAACGGAGTCTCGCACTTCATCGAGCATCTGCTGTTCAAGGGCACGCGCAAGCGCAGCGCGGCGCAGATCGCCGAAGAAATCGACGCCGTCGGCGGCGTGCTCAACGCCTTCACCGGCAAGGAATACACCTGCTATTACGCCAAGGTGCTCGGCGCCGACCTGGCGATGACCACCGAGCTGCTCGCCGACATCTTTCTGGACTCGGTGTTCGACGCGGCCGAGATCGATCGCGAGCGCCAGGTGGTGCTGCAGGAAATCTCGCAGGCCGAGGACACGCCCGACGACTTTATCCACGATGTCTTCAACCTGAAATTCTGGGAGGGCCATCCGCTCTCGCTGCCGATCTTCGGCTCGGTCGAGACGGTCAACGCAATCAGCCGCGAGCTGTTGGTCTCGTTCATGGCCGAACGCTATCGTGCCGGCCGCGTATTCATCGCGGCCGCCGGCATGGTCGACCACGCGCGGCTGGTGGACGACTGCACGCGCCTGTTCGGCGCGATCTCGGGCGACGGCCGCGGCGAGGCGATCGCGCCGCCGGTCGATCGCAGCGTCGTAATCAACCAGCAGAAGGAACTCGAGCAGGCGCACATCTGTATCGGCAGTCCGGGCATCAGCCAGGCCTCGCCGTTGCGCTACGCGAGCTACGTGCTCAACACGGCGCTCGGCGGCGGGATGTCCTCGCGCCTGTTCCAGGAAGTGCGCGAGCGGCGCGGGCGCGTCTACAGCATCTACTCGTTCATGTCAGCGTTCCTCGACTGCGGCTACATCGGAATCTACGCCGGCACCAACCCGGAGTGGGTCGAGGAAGTGCTCGAGGTCACGCTGGGCGAGATCGGCAAGATCGCCCGCTCCGGCCTGACCAGCGAAGAACTCAATCGTGCCAAGAGCCAGATCAAGGGCAACATGCTGCTCGGGATGGAATCGACCGAGAGCCGCATGAACCGGCTGGCGCGCAACGAGATTTACTTCGGCCGCGAAATTCCGCTCGAGGAGCTGGCGCGCGAAATCGACAAGGTCACGCATGACCAGGTGGTCGAGCTGGCGGCCAGTTCGTTTCTGTCGGGCAGGATGGCGCTCGTGCTGCTCGGCGATCTCAAGGGCCGCAATTTCGGCGCCGACGTCTTTTCCGAGCTGAAGTAGCCGCTCGCGTCGAGCGGCCGCGTCCCGCACCATCGAAGATCCTCCCGATCCGCGCCCGCACGCGCGGCCGCGCTGCCGATTCGGCGCCGGCCGATGCTCTTGCCGGGCGGTGGGCAAACTCTCTAGCTTCATCGGCACGGCGGATTGCCGCAGCCGATGTCCGTATCCAACGATCGTCGCCATCGCTCGATCCTCGGCATGACCGTGCAGGACTGGTCGGTCGCGGCGATGGTCCTTGCGCTCAAGGCGGTGGTGCTGATTTTCGGCGCGATGGCGTTTCAGATCGCCAGCGGCGAGCGCGTCGCCGGATTCGCCGGCCTGCTCACGATCTGGAATCGATGGGACGGGCCGCAGTACCTGCTGATTGCCGAGCACGGGTATGCGCCAACGGGCGATCAACGGCTGGCCCTGGCATTCTTTCCGTTGTATCCGTGGACGATCCGGTTGGTCGCCGTCGCGGTGCGCGATCCGGTGCTGAGCGCGTTTTTGATTTCGACCGTCGCGTCTGTGGCGGCGGGCGTGATGATGGCGCGGCTGGTCGCGCTCGACGCTTCGCGCCGCCTCGCATGGCGCGCGGCGTGGTTGCTGTTCATCTTTCCGACCTCCTATTTTCTGCACACCGATTACAGCGAGAGTCTGTTTCTGGCGCTGGTGCTGGCATCCTTCATCGCCGCGCGCCGCGAGCGATGGCTGGCGGCGGGCGCGATCGGCGCGCTCGCCGCGCTCACGCGGCCCAACGGAATCCTGCTGCTGCCGGCGCTGGGCGCGGACGCGCTCTGGACGTGGTGGAAGACGCGGCGGTTTAACTGGCGCTGGTCATGGACCGCGCTGGTGCTGTGTGGTTTGGCCGCGTACCTGGCGGTCAACTACCGCACGACCGGCGACGCGTTCGCCTTCCTGGGCGTGCAGCGCGAGCATTGGTCGCATTCGCTGGTGCCGCCATGGAGCAGCATCCGGGTCAATTACCAGATCGGGCAGGACCCCGACGCGACCCGCGCCGCGATGATCGGCACCCAGGTGCTGCTCTACCTGGCGATCGGGCTGGCGGGTACCGTGGTTGCGATTTTCAGCCTGCGCCCGTCGTACGCGGCGTGGATGGGGCTCAACTGGATATTTTTTGTCACGCAATCGTGGGACATCAGCGCGCCGCGATACACGCTGATGCTGTTTCCGCTGTTCATTCTGATCGCGCGCCTGGCGCGCCGGCGCATCTGGGACGTCATCGTCACAAGCTGGTCGCTGCTCTGGCTGGGCCTGTTCGTGGCCGAGTTCGTCCGCGGCCATTGGGCCTTCTAGGAGCCTGTGGATGCCTGCGCAGCGCCGGTTTGCGCGGCGCGGCGGCGGCGGATAGGTCTGAGGCGATGACTCCCATCGTCAAGGTGCGGCGGCTGAGATCGTCCGCGACGCCGCTCCCGCATTACCAGACGCCACATTCGGCCGGGATCGACCTCGCGGCCGATATTGAAGCATCGCTTGAGATTGCTCCGATGGCGCGTGCGGCGGTCTCGACCGGTATCGCGCTTGAAATCCCGGAGGGCTTCGAAGGACAGGTGCGCCCGCGCAGCGGACGCGCGCTGGACGAAGGGCTCGCGCTGATCAATTCACCGGGCACGATCGACGCCGACTATCGCGGTGAAATTAAAGTATTGGTTGTGAATCTGGGCGCCGCACCGATCACTATCCGACCCGGCGATCGTCTGGCCCAGCTCGTCATCGCGCCCGTCGCGCGCGCCGAGATCGTCGAGGTTGCGGAACTTGCGCCGAGTTCGCGTGGCAGCGGCGGCTTCGGGCATACTGGACGCTAGCGACCGCCATCATGCCTGCACGCACTCGTTCCCAGCCGAACCGCTCCAAACCCGCAGCGACGCAAACGCCGGCCCCGGCCATGCGTTCAGTGCCGGATGGCGCCGACGTCGCGCTGCTCGCCGTTACGCCTCTCGACGGCCGCTACCAGGCACGGACGCGCGCGCTCAGCGGCTACTTCAGCGAGTTCGCGCTCATCCGCTACCGCGTCCGGGTGGAAATCGAATGGCTGATAGCGCTGGCGGAAAGCGGCGCGATTCCCGAGTTCAGGCTCGAGCGTGCGGCGCCGGCGCGTTTGCGCGCGATTTACGCGGATTTCATGCTCGCCGACGCACGCCGGGTGAAGGACTTCGAGCGGACGACGAATCATGATGTGAAGGCGATCGAATATTATCTCGGTGAGAAGATCGCGGCCGCAAAGATCAGCATCCCGCCGGGAATGATTCATTTCGCCTGCACTTCCGAGGACATCAACAATCTCGCCTATGCGCTGATCCTCAAGGAATTCTGCGCGGATCGGCTGGAACCGGCTCTCGACGGAATCATCGCCACGCTCGGCGCGATGGCCCGTCAGTGGCGCAGCGTCGCAATGCTCGCCCGCACGCACGGCCAGGCGGCGACGCCAACCACGATGGGCAAGGAGCTGGCGGTTTTTGCCGCGCGCCTCGAGCGCCAGCAGCGCGCGCTTGCGCGGCACGAGTACCTGGGCAAGTTCAACGGCGCCGTCGGCAATTTCAACGCCCACGCGACGGCCGCGCCCGAGGTCGATTGGATCGGCGTTTCGCGCCGCTTCGTCGAATCGATGGGCCTCGTGTGGAACCCGCTTACGACGCAGATCGAAAGCCACGATTTTATCGCCGAGTTGCTCGATTTGATGGTGCGTATCGACACGATTCTGCTCGGCTTTGCGCGCGACATGTGGGGCTACGTCGCGCTCGGCTATTTCAGCCAGCGCACGGTCAAGGGCGAGGTCGGATCGTCGGTGATGCCGCACAAGGTCAACCCGATCGATTTCGAGAACTGCGAGGGCAATCTCGGGCTCGCGACCGCGCTGTTCCAGCACCTCGCGACCAAGCTGCCGGTCTCGCGATGGCAGCGCGACTTGAGCGACAGCACGGCGCTGCGCGCGCTGGGCACCGCGTTCGGTCATCTGACGGTCGCGCTGGACGCTCTGGCGCGCGGCCTGACCCGTATCGAGCTTAATTCCGAGCGAATCGCAGCCGACCTCGAAGCGGAGGGCGCCTGGGAGGTGCTGGCCGAGGCCGTCCAGACCGTGATGCGCCGCCATGGCCTGGAGGACCCGTACGAGCGCCTCAAGGAGCTGACCCGCGGCCGTGCGATAGGCAGAACGGCGATGCGGGGCTTTATTGCCGGGCTCGACCTGCCCGAGCGCGCCCGCAGCCGGCTTGAGAAGCTCACGCCCCGTGGTTACGTTGGACTTGCCGCCGAGCTGGTCGAGCGCTTCACGCCGCGCGGCAAAACCCAGGGCAAAACCCAGACCTGACAAGCTTGGACCGGCGCGAAATCATTATGGCTCGGCTGTGTATAAGCGCCGCGGTTTGTGAACAAACGGGTCGCGCGGGTTTGTCGTGCGCATGCGGCTTGGCTTGAATTAGCGCATGTGCCGGTCGGATTAGAATCCACTCGCCGGCGCATCGGAAGTGTGCTGCGATGAATTCCCGCTAGGACGGAGGAATGCCAGTGCAAGACGTTCCGCAGAAACTCGAAATGTTTTACGAGGGCAAGGCGAAGAAGCTTTATTCGACTACGGATCCCGATCTCGTAATTGCCTACTTCAAAGACGATGCGACCGCGTTCAACGCCAAGAAGCGCGGCACTATCGAGGACAAGGGCGTGATGAACAACCTGATGTCAGAGCTGTTCTTCACCCTGCTCGAGCGCAACGGCGTGCAGACGCATTTCGTCCGACGTCTGAGCGAGCGCGAGATGCTATGCCGGCGCCTCGAAATCATCCCGGCGGAAACCGTGGTGCGCAACCTCGTCGCGGGCTCGATGGCCAAGCGGCTGGGCCGGGAGGAAGGCGAGAGGCTCAAGTATCCGATAGTCGAATATTATTACAAGTCCGATCCGCTGGACGATCCGCTGATCTATCCCGAGCATGCGATCCTGTTCGGATGGGCCACGCAGGGCGAGCTCGACGCAATCCATGCGATGGCGCTCAAGGTTAACGACATCCTGAGCCGGTTCCTCGATGAGCGCGGCGTGATCCTGGTGGATTTCAAGCTCGAATTCGGACGTCATCACGGCAAGGTCCTGCTGGGCGACGAAATCTGTCCCGATACCTGCCGCTTCTGGGACAAGGCCACGCTCAAAAAGCTCGACAAGGACCGCTTCCGGCGCGACCTGGGCGACGTCGAGGGCGCGTACCAGGAGATGCTGCGCCGGGTGTCGAATTGAGCGTGCCGCATGCCGCGGCCGCGCAAACGGAGGCGCTGAGTTGCTGGTAAAGGTGTTCGTCTCGCCACGCAAGGGCATCCTCGATCCGCAGGGCCGCGCGGTCGCGCAATCGCTCAAGAGCCTCGGCTTCGATGGCGTGGGTCAGGTAAATATCGGGCGCTACATCGTTTTGGAACTCGACACTTCGGATGCGGAGCAGGCGCGCGCCACGGTGCGCCGGATGTGCGATCAGCTCCTCACCAATCCGAATATCGAGGATTACACGTTTGAGATCGCGGCCGCGCGGGACGAGTCGCCGGAGAACAAGACGCGATGAGATGGGGTGTCGTCCGCTTTCCCGGCTCGCTCGACGATACCGATGCCCTCTGGGCGCTCGGTCGCGTGATGGGGCAGGAGGCGCGCGCGCTGTGGCATAAGGACGAAGACCTGGGCGACGTGCAATGCGTGGTGCTGCCAGGCGGATTCAGCTACGGCGATTATCTCCGCTGCGGCGCGATCGCGCGCTTTGCGCCGATCATGAAAAGCGTCGTGCGTTTCGCCGACGCGGGCGGCCTGGTGCTGGGCATCTGCAATGGCTTCCAGATCCTGTGCGAAGCCCATCTGCTGCCCGGCGCGCTGATGCGCAATCGTTCGCTCGCGTTCGTCTGCGAGCGCGTCCACGTCCGCGTCGAGAACGCGGCCACGCCCTTCACCTGCGCCGCGCGCCAGGGCGAGGTGCTGCGCCTGCCGATCAAGCACGGCGAGGGGCTGTACGTCGCACCCGAACAGGAGCTGCGCGCGATGGAAGAGCGCGGTCAGGTCCTGCTGCGCTACACCGACAGCTCCGGCCGCGAATGCGACGCGGCGAATCCCAACGGCTCGATGCGCGCAATCGCCGGCGTCGCCAACGAGACGTTCAACGTGTTCGGCCTGATGCCCCATCCCGAGCATGCGGTCGAGGCCGCGCTCGGCGGCGAGGACGGTCTCAAGATTTTCCGTTCAATTGCGATGAGCATCGAGGGCAGACGTCCGGGCGCATCAACGGCTGCTGCTTCAAGCACGGCGGCATGACCGTTTTATGGCATGACCGTCCATCGCAACGCCGAGATGCCAATCGCGCTGCCGGATGAGCCGGCGGTCGGTCTCGAGCAGGCGCGCGCGCACGGGCTCACTGAAGATGAATACCGCGCGATCGAACGCGCGCTCGCGCGCACGCCCACCTTCACCGAGCTGGGGGTGTTCTCGG
>Ga0070740_10000744_pt1 | contig 57069 bp, 55 predicted proteins | sample Coa_R2_FD_67286 | JGI IMG/M metagenome (GOLD analysis project Ga0070740, IMG submission 67286) | Surface soil microbial communities from Centralia Pennsylvania, which are recovering from an underground coalmine fire - Coalmine... | ecosystem: Environmental > Terrestrial > Soil > Unclassified ... | reverse complement strand
GTCGCCTTTCCGCCCGAGCGGGTGGTGACCGCGATGGCGCCGGTGAACGAAGGCGCGCCGTCGATCGTCCCCGCCGAACCGGCGCCGACGAGTCCGCCGGCGGAGAAAAGCCGGGCCGCGCGCCGGCCCCTGTTCCGCATCGGACTGTAGCGTGGATTTCGGCGACATTCCTCCGCCGCTGCCGGCGCATTGCGAGCCCCGCGAGGCGAAGCAAAATCGAATGGACTCGTGCCGGATCGCTTCGTCGCCCCCGCGGGGCTCCCGGCACGGCGCGGCGCCCCGCCCTGCGGGTGCTAAGTCCATCCGTTCGGGACCCGTACCCGGCTTGCGACCAAACGCACGATTGTCTTCGCGGACGCGTGATCTATCTTGTCCTTCCCGGCCGAACCGTCGATTCGACCATGATCGAAAGTCCCTGCGTCAAAATCTGCACGCTTGACGCGCTGAGCGGCCTTTGTCTCGGCTGCGGCCGCACCATCGACGAAATCGCGCGCTGGGGCGCGATGAGCGCGGACGAGCGCGCACGCATCATGCGCGAGCTGCCGGACCGCCGCGCGCGGCGAGACCCCGCTCCCGCCGCCGTGGGATGAACCGATGAGCCGCCGTCTGACCTGGTCGCTGCTGTTCGGCGTCGCGCTGTCGCTCGCGGCGCTCATCGCCACGAACGACAGCGATCCGATCGCCAACCTGCTGCGGCATGACGCCGGCGCGCTGATGCTGAAGGTGGCGCTCGCCGTCTTCCTCGGCGGGCTTGCGCTCGCGCTGTTCCGCGAGCGCCTCTCGCGGGTGCTCGAAGCACTGCTGTTCTGGGCCGTGGTCGGGCTGCTCGTCGCCGTGGTCTACACCTATCGCTACGAGCTCAGGGATGCCGCCGACCGGGTGGTGGCGCAGCTCATGCCCGGCCATGTCGCCGGTCACGGGCGCCACGTCGAGGTCGTGCGCGGCAAGTCGGGCGATTTCGCGCTCGCTGCGCGCGTGAACGGGGCACGGGTCGCCATGGTGCTCGACACCGGAGCGAGCTCGGTGGTGCTGACGCAGGAGGCCGCCAGGGCCGCCGGCCTGCCGATCGAGATGCTCAACTATTCGGTCAATCTCGATACCGCCAATGGCCGCACGCATGCGGCGCCGGTGACGCTCGATCGGCTGGCCGTCGGCAGCCTGGTCGAGCGCGAGGTGCCGGCGCTCGTCGTGCAGTCGGACGATCTCAAGAACAATCTGCTCGGCATGAGCTTCCTCAACCGGCTCGAAAGCTGGGAAGTGCGCGGCGACCGGCTGCGCATGCGCGGCTATCCCTGACGCTCAGAGCAGGCTGATCAGGAAGCGCAGCGAGACGAGCGCAAGGAAGAGGCCGAAGGCGATCTCGAGCCGGCGGCGCGGGAGCCAATGCGCAAGGCGCACGCCGTAGCTTGCGGTGTAGCTCGAGACCGGCGCCATCAGCGCAAAGCCGATCAGCGAGACGAAGCCGATCGAGAGCGGCGGCAGTTGCGCCTGGTACGACCAGCCGGCGATCATGTAGCCGATGGCGCCGGCGATGGTGATCGGCACGCCGATGCCGGCCGAGGTCGCGACCGCCCGCTGCATCGGCTGCCCGTAGAGCGTGAGCACGGCGTTGGACACCGCTCCGCCGCTGACGCCGACGAGCGACGAGAACAGGCCCGTGAGGAAGCCGAAGAACGCGAGCACGGCGCGGCCCGGCAGCGCGGTGCCGAGGCTCCAGCGATCGCCGCCGTAGAGCATGCGGGTGGCGATGAAGGCGGCGAAGATGACGAAGGCGAGCTTGAACACGGCCGCGGGCGCCACGGCCGCGACGAGCGATCCGACGGCCACGCCGGCGACCGCCGGCAGCGTCCAAAGCCGCATCACCTGCGGGATCACCGCGCCCTTCTTCTTGTGGCCGAGATAGGAGCGCACCGTGGTCGGGATGATGATGGCGAGCGAGGTGCCGATGCACATCTGCATGCGCAGCGTCTCGCTCACGCCGAGTACCCGGAAGACCTCATACAACACCGGCACGATGACGGCGCCGCCGCCGATGCCGAACAGGCCGGCGAGGATGCCGACGAGGACGCCGGCCGCGGCGATCCACAGCGCCAGCAGCGCGATCTCGCCGATCGACTGTCCCCACACGTTGCGCTCCCCGCCAGTCGTTACGTCCGCGCACGGTCGGCTGCGCTCGAACCGCGGTGTCCGGCACGGCCTTCCGCAGCCCCCGATCGGTCGGGAAGCCCGGCCGACACCGGTTTCCGCGATCGGGCGTCAGGCCGCGGTGTGCGCCATGTCCGCGGTGCTGTCCAGCACCAGCGCGAGCGCATCAGCCATGACCTCGGCGCCGGCCCCGGGCCGCGCCGCCGCGGTTGCAAGATGGCGGCGGAAGGCGCGCGCGCCCGGCACGCCGCGGAACAGACCGAGCACGTGGCGGACGATCGCGTGCAGGCGGATGCCGTTCGCCGTCTCACGCTCGATATAGGGAATGAGCGCGAACGCGGCCTCGCGCGCGGAGGCGAACGGCGCCGGCGCGCCGAACAGCCAGGGGTCGACGGCGAGCAGCCGCCACGGCTCCTGATAGGCGGCGCGACCCATCATCACGCCGTCGACATGCGCGAGCTCCGCGCGCGCCTGCGCGAGGCTTGTGATGCCGCCGTTGAGCACGATCGTGAAATCGGGATGCGCGGCCTTGAGCCGGCGTACGATTGCATGGTCGAGCGGCGGCAGCTCGCGGTTCTCGCGCGGCGAAAGGCCTTTGAGCCAGGCCTTGCGTGCGTGCACGATGAGGGCATCGGCGCCGGCCGCCTTCACCGCGGCGGCGAAGGCGAAGAGCGCCTGCTCGGGATCCTGGTCGTCGATGCCGAGCCGGCATTTGACCGTCACCGGGATCTTCACCGCCGCCTTCATGGCGGCGACGCAGTCGGCCACGAGCGCCGGCTCCGCCATCAGGCAGGCGCCGAAGCGGCCTTCCTGCACGCGGTCGGACGGGCATCCGACATTGAGATTGATTTCGTCATAGCCGAAATCCGCGCCGATGCGCGCCGCGCATGCAAGCGCGCGCGGCTCGGCGCCGCCGATCTGCAGCGCCACCGGATGCTCGAACGGATCGAAGCCGAGAAGCCGCTCGCGCCGGCCGTGGATGACGGCGCCGGTCGTGAGCATCTCCGTGTAAAGCAGGGCCCGGCGCGTGAGCAGACGATGGAAGTACCGGCAGTGGCGGTCGGTCCAGTCCATCATCGGTGCGACGCTGAAGCGCCGGTCTGAGCCCGTTTGTCGATCGTGGTTTGGCACGAAATATCTTCGAACAGTTCGTGAGGACGGCCGGGCGAGTTTTCCCGTTTCGATCCCTTAGGTTTCGATCACTTATTTCGATCACTTAGGCCGACGGACTTGCCCGCTCAACTCGGTCGGCACGGCCTTGTGCGGTCCTGATCGCGCCGGCCTCCCCTTGCATGGCCGCCGCGGCCGGCATGGGCGCGGTCTCCTGTGGCGGGAAGGGATGGGCGAGGCCGGGCATGGGGGCGGCAGGAGGAGGGCACGGGACGCGGCAAGGGGCGGCGCGGATGAGAATTAAGATATTGATTTATATTGATTTTTACGGCGGGACCGCAGGCCTGATTTGACTCGTGTTCTTGTTTTGTTCTAGCATGGCGCCATCCTCGAGCCTGCCATGGATCCGTCGGTCGTTTCCCTCTCCGCCGCTCCCATTTCCGCGCCGCGGCGCGCCGAGCTCGTCGGCGCCTTGCGCCGCCTGCTGCCGCGCATGGAAGGCGGGGGACGGGAGATGCGGGCGTTCTGTTTCGGCATTCCCGCGCTCGACGGCTGCCTGCCGCAGCGCGGGCTCGTCTGCGGCGCCCTGCACGAGATCGTGCCTGCAGCCGAGGGCGATCGGCCCGCTGCCTTCGGCTTTCTCGTCGCCCTGCTCGGCCGCATGCCGGCGCAGGGACCCGTGCTTCTCGTCGCCGCGCCGCGCGGCTGGGCCGGCAGCGGCCGTCCCTATGGACGCGGGCTGCACCAGCTCGGGCTCGATCCCGCGCGCGTGCTCCTGGTCGCGGCCGACAACCGGGAACGGGCCCTCGGGACCATGGAAGACGCCTTGCGCTCCGGCGTGCCGGCCGCGGTGGCAGGTTCGGTCGACCGGCTTGATCTGCGCGCCAGCCAGAGACTGCAGCTTGCCGCGCGCGAAAGCGGCATCCCGCTCCTCCTATTGCGCCACGGCCCGCGCGCGGAAGCGAGCGCGGCGATGACGCGCTGGCGAGTCGGCGCGGCGCCGGCCGCGCGCGACCGTTTCGGTCTCCTCGCGCGCTGGCGCTGGCGGCTGCAGCTCGAGCGCTGTCGCAACGGGCGAACCGGCGCGTGGGTGGTGGAGTTCGATCATGCGTATCGTTTCAGTCTGGCTGCCGCGCTGGCCGATCCTGCGCTTCCTCGCCGCGCAGGCGCGCAATCCCTCGCGCGAGCCGGTTGACCCTCGCCGCCCTTTCGTCCTCGTCGCCGATGCGCCCGGCGGGCCGCGCATCACCGCGCTGAACGCCGCCGCCGAAGCGGCGGGGCTTACCGTGCAGGATCCGCTCGCCGATGCGCATGCAAGAACGGACGCGCTGCAGGTCCGCCCGGCCGACCCTGCCGCCGACGCGGCGGCGCTCAGACGCCTTGCGCTCTGGGCGACGCGCTACACGCCCCTCGTTTCGCCCTGGGGCGAGGAGAACGGCGCCGACGGCTTCTTTCTCGACGTCACCGGCGCGGCGCATCTGCTCGGCGGAGAGGAATGCCTGCTTGCCGATCTGCGGCTGCGGCTGGACCGCTTCGGCCTGCCGGCGCGGCTTGCCGTCGCCGGCACGGCGGGAGCGGCGTGGGCCCTTTCCCGCTTCCGTCGCGAACCGGTCACGATCCTGCCCTGCGGACAGGAGGCCGAGGCGCTGTCGACCTTGCCGGCGGCCGCGCTGCGGCTTTCCTGCGAGACCCGCATTGCCCTGCGGCGGCTCGGCTTCCGGCGCATCGGCGCGCTCATCGACAAGCCGCGTGCGCCGTTTGCCGCGCGTTTCGAGAAGGAGCTGCTGCTGCGGCTCGACCAGGCGCTCGGCCGCGCCGCCGAACCATTGCGTTTCGTCTGCGCGCCGCCGGCCTATCACAGCGTCCGCTATCTGCCGGAACCCGTCGTCACGACCGACGCCGTCGCCATGCTCGCCGAGCGCCTGATGCAGAGGCTCTCCCACGCCCTCGCGCGCGACGGCGTCGGCGCCCGCGCGCTGCGGCTTTCCCTCTACCGCGTCGACGGCGAGGTGCGCATGATCGATCTCGGCCTGGCGATGCCGACGCGCAGCCCCGCACATGTCGGGCGCCTCTTCGCGCTCAAGCTCGCCCGCCTCGCCGACTCCATCGACGCCGGCTTCGGCTTCGAGACGATCGATCTCGCCGTCACCGCGGCGGAACGGATCATGCCGCGGCAGGCGGAACTGGCCGCGGCGGGCGACGGCGCGCCCGAGGCGGAAAGATGCGCCGCGCTCGTCGACCGCCTGCGGCAGCGGCTCGGCCCCCGCAGCGTCGAGCGGCTTCGGCCGGCGGCGAGCCATCTTCCCGAAAGGGCCGAAACCGCCTGCCCCACGGTCGAGGCGACCTTTGCCTGGCCGCCGCCGGACGTCACGCCGCCGCGTCCTGCCGTGCTGCTCCAGCCGCCCGAACCGGCCGCCGTCACGGCCCTGGTCCCGGAAGGTCCGCCGCTGCGCTTCCGCTGGCGCGGCCTCCTGCACGACGTCGTCCATGCCCAGGGGCCCGAACGCATCGCCGACGAATGGTGGCGGGCGCGCGGCCCGTGCGGGCCGACCCGCGACTACTACCTCGTCGAGAACACCGAGGGCCGACGCTTCTGGCTTTACCGCGAAGGTCTCTACGGCCGCGAGACGGAAGCGGCGCGCTGGTTCGTGCATGGGCTGTTCGCATGAGGCACGCGCCCATGACCGCCTATGCCGAGCTCGCCGTCACCACCAACTTCTCCTTCCTGCGCGGAGCCTCGCATCCGCAGGAAATGGTCGCGACCGCGGAGACGCTCGGCCTCGCCGCGATCGGCATTGCCGACCGGAACAGTTTCGCCGGCGCGGTGCGCGCCTATGGCGAATGGAAGAAGCGGAAGGCCCTCAAGCTTCTCGTCGGCACGCGTCTGGTCACGGCGGACGGCTTCGAGGTGCTGGCCTATCCGACCGATCGCGCCGCCTATGGACGGCTCTGCCGGCTCATCACCAGGGGCAACGTCAAGATCAGGAAAGGGGAGAAGGGCGAGTGCCGCCTGGCCTTCGCCGACATCCTGTCGGCGAGCGAAGGCCAGATGCTCATCGCGTTTGCGCCGGAGCCGCCTTCGCCGGCCTTCGTCGAGCGGCTCGCCGCGCTCGCGCGGGCCGCGCCCGGACGCTGCTTTCTCGCCGGCGTGCATCGCTACCGCGGCGACGAGCCGCGCCGCCTCGGCCTGCTCGCCGAACTCGGCGAGCGCCTGGGCGCGCCGCTCGTGGCCGTCAACGACGTGCATTACCACGTGCCCGCACGCCGACCGCTTGCCGACGTGCTCACCTGCATCCGCGAGAAATGCACGATCGCGGACGCCGGATGGCGGCTTTCCGCGCATGCCGAACGGCATCTCAAATCGCCGCAAGAAATGGCGCGACTCTTTTCCGCCTTCCCGGAAGCCATCGCACGCTCGGTCAGGATCGCCGAAGCCTGCCGCTTCTCGCTCGACCAACTCAAATATGAATATCCCGACGAGCCCGTGCCGCCGGGCAAGACGGCGCAGCAGCACCTCGAAGATCTGACATGGGCGGGCGCGCGCGCGCGTTACCCTGCACACAAATATCCGGAAGGCATACCCGAAGACGTCAGGAAGAGGCTGCGCGAGGAGCTCGCGATCATCGCCAAGCTCGACTATGCGCGTTATTTCCTGACGGTCCACGACGTCGTGTCCTACGCCCGCCGGCAGGAGAAGGAAATTCTGTGCCAGGGGCGCGGCTCGGCGGCGAACAGCGCGGTCTGCTATTGTCTGGGCATCACGGAAGTCAACCCCGACAAGAGCGGCCTCCTCTTCGCCCGCTTCATTTCGGAGCAGCGCGGCGAGCCGCCCGATATCGACGTCGATTTCGAGCACGAGCGGCGCGAAGAGGTCATCCGCTACATCTACGACCGCTACGGGCGCGACCGCGCCGCGATCTGCGCCACCGTGATCCACTATCGCTCCCGGCGGGCGATCCGCGAGGTGGGCAAAGCGCTGGGGCTCACGGCGGACGTCACGGCCGCGCTTGCCAAGACGGTGTGGGGTTACGGCGATGACGGCCTGCCCGACGCGCACATCCGCGAGGCGGGCCTCGATCCCGCCAATCCCGAGCTTCGCCGAGCCGTCATGCTTGCGCGGGAGCTGCTGGGTTTCCCGCGCCATCTTTCGCAACATGTCGGCGGCTTCGTGCTCACGCGCGGGCGGCTCGACGAGACCGTCCCCATCGCCCATGCGGCCATGGACGGCCGCACCTTCATCGAATGGGACAAGGACGACATCGACACGCTCGGGCTGATGAAGGTCGACGTGCTCGGCCTCGGCATGCTGAGCTGCCTGCGGCGCTGTCTCGACCTCCTGAAGCGCCATTACGGCCAGGACTATTCCCTCGCCACCATCCCGCAGGACGATCCGGAAGTCTACGAGATGCTCTCGCGCGCCGATTCCGTCGGCGTATTCCAGGTGGAGAGCCGCGCGCAGATGTCCATGCTGCCGCGGCTCAAGCCGCGATGCTTCTATGACCTCGTCATCGAGGTCGCGATCGTGCGGCCGGGTCCCATCCAGGGCAGGATGGTGCATCCCTACCTGCGCCGGCGCGACGGAAGCGAGCCGGAATACTACCCCGCGCCCGATCCTGCGCACGGGCGCGCCGATGAGCTGGAAGAAGTGCTGAAGAGAACCAAGGGCATTCCGCTCTTCCAGGAACAGGCGATGCAGATCGCCATCACCGCCGCGAAATTCTCGCCCGACGAGGCGGACGGGTTGCGGCGCGCGATGGCCACTTTCCGCCATTCGGGGACGGTGCATCTGTTCCGGGACAAGTTCGTCAACGGCATGGTCGCGCGCGGATATGACCGCAAATTTGCCGAGGACTGCTTCAAGCAAATCCAGGGCTTCGGCGAATACGGCTTTCCCGAGAGCCATGCGGCGAGCTTTGCGCTGCTCGTATATGCCTCCGCCTGGATCAAGTGCCATTATCCCGACGTGTTCTGCGCCGCGATCCTCAACAGCCAGCCGATGGGTTTCTACCAGCCGGCCCAGCTCGTGCAGGATGCGCGCCGGCATGGGGTGGAGGTGCGGCAGGTCGACGTCAATTTCAGCGCATGGGACTGCACGCTCGAGCCGGCCGCGGAAGCAAGCCGGTACCGTTTCGCCGTCCGCCTCGGTTTCCGGCAGATCCGGGGATTGAGCGAAGAGGAAGCGGAGAAGCTGATTGCCGCGCGCGGCAACGGTTATGCCAGCATCGAACGGCTCGCGGCGACGGCAAAGGTCTCGCGCGCGACCCTCGAACGGCTCGCCGAAGCCGATGCCTTCCGCTCGCTCGGGCTCGACCGACGCGCCGCGCTATGGACGGCGCGTCGGCTCGACGTGACCGGAATCGCCAAAGCGAACGGACAAGCCAAGCCGGGAAAGACGGATCGCGCGCTTCCGCTCCTGCTCGCCCATGTCAGCGAGGAGCTCTTTCCGGAACCGGCGGTCGCGCTGCCGCCCATGGCGCTCTGCGAGCACGTCGCGGCCGATTACGCGACGACCGGCCTTTCCCTGAAACGCCATCCGATCGGTTTCTTCCGCGAGCGTCTTGCCGAGCTCGGCGCCGTCCGCAATGCGGATCTCCATGATGAAGGCCTGCCGCAGGGCCTAGGCGTGACCGTCGCCGGTCTCGTGCTCGTGCGTCAGCACCCGGAAACCGCAAAAGGCGTGGTTTTCATGACGCTCGAAGACGAAACCGGCATTGCCAATATCATCATTTGGCGAAAGACATTCGAGGACAACCGCCGCATCATCATGACCGGCCGTTTCCTCGCGGTGCACGGCCGCCTGCAGCGCGAGGGCCGCGTGGTCCACGTGATAGCGGAGAATTTCCGCGATCTCAGCGCGGAGCTGCGTCGGCTTGCCGACGGCGAGCTCGAGGACGCGCAGGCGCGCGCCGTTCCCTCGCCGCGAATGGATTTTGCCCTCGTCAAAAGCCGCGATTTCCGTTAACGGCAGACGCCGCCAAAGCGCCGCCCAAGCCCCGCCCCGGTGCCGTCGCGACGATTCTCCACCGCCGGGGTTGACCTCGGGTGCACGATCATCGTTCCTCCCGTTCTCCGGCGCGGCACGAACGGGCCATGTTGCAAGTCATTCCCAGATGCAGGATCCCGGCAAAGAGCAGGTTGCCTTGACCTCGATCGCCGCCTCGGCGGCGCTGACGATCGCCAAAGGGATCGTCGGCTTCGCCACGGGTTCGCTGGCGATCCTGTCGGAGGCGGGCCATTCGTTGATCGATCTCGGCGCGACCGTCATGACCTACGCGGCCGTGCGCCTGTCGGGAAAGCCGGCCGACGAACAGCATCACTATGGCCACGGCAAGATCGAAAGCCTTTCCGCCCTCGGCGAAACCGCGCTGCTGTTCCTGCTTTCAGGCGTGGTGATCTGGGAGGCGGGAAAACGTCTCGTTCTGCGCGAAGCGCACGCGGTGAACGCCGACGCATGGGCTTTCGGCGTCATCATGGCGTCGATCGCGGTCGATTTCTTCCGCGCGCGGGCGCTGTCGCGCGCCGCGCACCGCACCGCCAGCCACGCGCTGGAAGCCGACGCGCTCCATTTCTCGTCGGATCTGTGGGCCTCGCTCGCGGTGCTCGTCGGTCTGGGCGGCGTGCGCCTCGGCCTGGGGTGGGCGGATTCGGCGGCCGCGCTCGCCGTCGCGGCCGTCGTCTGCGTCGCCGGCTGGCGGCTCGGACGGCGCACCATCGATACGCTCACCGACGTCGCGCCGCAGGGCGCCGCACAGGCGATCAGGGAAGCGGCGAGAGCCGTGCCGGGCGTGGTGCGCGTCGCGCACGTGCGCGCGCGCGCCGTCGGCACGACCACCTTCGTCGACCTCGCCGTCGAGGTCAGCCGCACCCTGCCGCTCGACCGCGTCACCGCGATCAAGGAGGCGGTCGCCGCGGCCGTCCGTCGCCGGTTGCCGGGCGCCGAGCCCACCGTCGCCACCGAGCCCGTCGCGCTCGACAACGAGACCGTGCTCGACCGCGTGATGGTGATTGCCCGCAATCGCGGGCTCGCGGTCCATCACGTGACCGTGCACGAGCTCGAGGACCGGCTCGCGCTCTCCGTGGACCTCGAGGTGGACGGCAAGCTGTCGCTGCGGGCCGCCCACGCCATGGCCGATGCGCTGGAGCGCGCGATCGCCGCCGAGCTCGGCCCGGGCGTGGAGATCGACACGCATATCGAGCCGCTGCAGCCGCACCGCGCCGGCGGCCGCGACGCGCCATCCGAGCGCGTCGGCGCCCTCGCGCATGCGCTTGCCGAGCTCGCACAGGCGCGCCGCGCGCTGCACGGCGTGCACGACGTCCGCGTGCGCGAAACCGACGAGGGCGAGATCGTCAACTTCCACTGCCGCGTCGACCCCTCCCTCAGCGTGCAGGCCGCGCATGAGGAGGTCGACTCCCTCGAGCGGGCCTTGAAGCAGCGCTTTCCGTCGATCAAACGCGTGATCGGGCATGTCGAGCCGTTGCCTTAGCGCATGATCCGCGAAAGCGGGAACCTCATCTCGGCAAAGATCATGCCCCGGCACCATCGCGGGCGAGCACGCCGGTTCGTCCGGGTGCATCGCGCGTCAGGGGATGAGCACGGCGGCTCCCTGCAGGCGACCGTCGCGCAGATCGGAGAGCGCCGCATTGGCGCGTTCGAGCGGATAGCGGACGACCGCGCAGCGCACGCCGGCGTGCGGCGCAAGCGCGAGGAATTCGCGCGCATCCTCGCGGGTCAGATTGGCGACGGAGACGACCTGCCGCTCCTGCCACAGGAGCGCATAGGGAAAGCTCGGGATGTCCGACATGTGGATGCCGCCGCAGACGACACGCCCGCCCTTGCGCACGGCCCTGAGGGCAGCCGGCACCAGCGCGCCGACGGGCGCGAAGATGATGGCGGCATCGAGCGGCTCGGGCGGCATGTCGTCGGAACCGCCGGCCCACACCGCGCCGTGCGCGCGGGCAAAGTCCTGCGCGCTCGTATCGCCGCGCCGCGTGAACGCGTAGACGCGCCGGCCCTGCCACCGCGCGACCTGCGCCAGGATATGCGCGGCCGCGCCGAAACCGTACAGTCCGAGCGCCGCCGCCTCGCCCGCCATCCGGTAGCTGCGCCAGCCGATCAGGCCGGCGCACAGCCAGGGCGCGATCGCGGCGTCCTCGCCCTCCTCGCCGAGCGGAAAACAGTAGCGCGCGTCCGCCAGCGCGTGCGTGGCGAACCCTCCGTCGCGCGTGTAGCCGGTGAAAGCCGGCGCGTCGCACAGGTTCTCCGCGCCGGAGCGGCAATAGCGACACACGCCGCAGGTTCCGCCGAGCCACGGCACGCCGACCCGTTCGCCGATGGTGAATCCCGCAACGCCGGGGCCCAGGGCCGCCACGCGTCCCACGATCTCGTGGCCCGGAACGACGGGCAGCGCCGGCTTGTCGAGCTCGCCGTCGACGACGTGCAGGTCGGTGCGGCACACGCCGCAGGCCGACACCTTGACGAGAATCTCGCCGGCGCCGGGAACGGGCAGCGGCCGCTCACGCGGCGCGAGCGGCGCTCCCGGCCGCTCCAGCACCATGGCGCGCATCGTCGACATCGTTTTCCTTCCCTTCCGCGGCCGGACGTCCTAGATCAACGCGCATGCGCACCGACCTCGCTCAACCCGTCCGTCTCGCGGACTATCGACCGCCCGACTGGCTGGTCGACACCGTCCACCTCGATATTCGCCTGCACCCGACACGCACGCGGGTCCGCGCCCGTCTCGCGCTGCGGCCGAATCCCAGCCAGCCGGCCGCGCCGCTGGTGCTCGACGGCGACGGACTGACCTTCGTATCGCTGCAGCTCAACGGCGCCGATCCGGGCAGCGACGCCTATGTGGTCACGCCCGATCGGCTCACGATCCCGCAGGTGCCCCACGGACCGCTGACGCTCGAGATCGAGACACTGGTCGATCCCACCGCCAACACGCAGCTGTCCGGTCTCTATCGCTCGAACGGCACCTTTTGCACCCAATGCGAGGCCGAAGGCTTCCGTCGCATCACCTATTTCCCCGATCGTCCGGACGTGATGGCGGTCTATACGACCCGCCTCGAGGCCGACAAAAAGGAGGCGCCGGTCCTGCTGGCGAACGGCAACCCGGTCGCGCGCGGCGATCTTCCGGACGGCCGCCATTTTGCGGTCTGGCATGATCCCCACCCCAAGCCCTCTTATCTCTTCGCCCTGGTCGGCGGCGATCTCGCCTGCGTCGAGGATCGCTTCCGCACCCGATCCGGTCGCGACGTGGCGCTGCGCATCTATGTCGAGCACGGCAAGCAGGACAGATGCGGCTACGCCATGGACGCGCTCAAGCGCGCGATGCGCTGGGACGAGGAGGCCTTCGGCCGCGAATATGATCTCGACGTGTTCATGATCGTCGCCGTGTCCGATTTCAACATGGGCGCGATGGAAAACAAGGGGCTCAACATCTTCAACGACAAATACGTGCTGGCGAGCCCGGAAACCGCGACCGATGCCGACTATGCGCATATCGAGGCGGTGATCGCCCACGAATATTTCCACAACTGGACCGGCAACCGCATCACCTGCCGCGACTGGTTCCAGTTGTGCCTCAAGGAGGGATTGACGGTCTTCCGCGACCAGGAATTTTCCTCCGACATGCGCTCGCGGCCGGTCAAGCGCATCGCCGACGTCCGTAACCTGCGCGCAACCCAGTTCGTCGAAGACGCAGGACCGCTCGCCCATCCGGTGCGGCCGGACACCTACCGGGAGATCAACAACTTCTACACCAGCACCGTGTACGAGAAGGGCGCCGAGGTCGTGCGCATGGTGCAGACGCTCATCGGCAAGGACCGGTTCCGCGCCGGCATGGATCTCTATTTCGCCCGCCACGACGGCCAGGCGGCAACGGTCGAACAATTCATTCAGTGCTTCGCCGACGTGTCCGGCCGCGACTTCGGCCCTTTCATGCGCTGGTACAGCCAGGCGGGCACGCCCGAAGTGACGGTGAAGAGCCGGCACGACGCGGCGCGCCGGACCTTTACCCTCACCTGCCGACAAAGCGTGCCGCCAACGCCGGGGCAGCCGGACAAGCAGCCCATGGTGATCCCGCTCGTCACCGGGCTCGTCGGCAAGGACGGATCGGACATCGCGGCCGATCTGCTCGTGCTCGAGGACGTCGAAGGCACCTTCGAGTTCAAGGGCGTCGAGGAGGCGCCGGTGGTTTCGATCAACCGCGGGTTCTCGGCGCCGATCAAGCTCGTCACCGACCACAGCCCGGACGATCTCGCCTTCCTTGCGGCACACGACGGCGACCCGTTCAACCGCTGGCAGGCGCTGCAGACGATCGCCATGCGGCTGCTGATCGAGAACGTCGCGGCGCTGCGCGCCGACCGCCCGCCCCGCAGCGACGACAACCTGCTGCGCGCGCTCGCGGCCCTGCTCGAGGATCGGCGACTGGAGCCGGCCTTCGTCGCGCTGGCGCTGATGCCGCCCGGCGAGGGCGACATCGCTCGCGAGATCGGGCAGGACATCGACCCGGCGGCGATCCATCGTGCGCGCCAGGCCCTGCGCGCCGACATCGGCGCACGGCTGGAACCGGACCTTGCCGCGCTCTACGAGCGCCTCGGCCATGCCGGCGGCTATGCCCCGGACGCGGCGAGCGCCGGTCGCCGCGCGCTGCGCAACGCGGCGCTCGACCTGCTCGCGGCGCAGGGTCGGCGCGCCGACATTGAGCGCGCGATGCGGCAATATGAAGCGGCCGACAACATGACCGACCGGATGGCGGCGCTCGCCACGCTGTCGCTGCATGCCGTGCCGGAGCGTGACGCGGCGCTGGCGGATTTCTACGCGCGCTACGCCGGCGACGCGCTAGTGATCGACAAGTGGTTCGCGCTGCAGGCGACGATCCCGGAGCAAGGCACGCTCGACAAGGTCCGCGCGCTGACCGCCCACCCCGCTTTTTCCTTCGCCAATCCCAACCGTGTGCGCGCGCTGATCGGCGCCTTCGCGCAGGCCAATGCCACCCAGTTCAACCGCGCCGACGGCGCCGGCTATGATTTCGTCGCCGAATGCGTGCTTGCCCTCGACGCACGCAACCCGCAGCTTGCGGCGCGCCTCGCCACCGCCTTCCGAAGCTGGCGCACGCTCGAGAACGGCCGTCGCGCCAAGGCACAGGCCGCGCTTGAGCGCATGCGGTCCGCCCCCGCGCTTTCGCGCGACCTCTGCGACATCGTGGAGCGCGCCCTCGGCAGTGACTGACGCCGGCCGGGCGGAAAAGGCCCCCCGATTCCGCCGCCGCGGACAAGCATGTGGGTAACAAATTTTCAAGAATTGACTCCGGGGACTCTCGACAAATCACCGGGCATCGATTCCAATCGATGCTGATTCGGAAAGCGATGCGGCACATCCTTCCGGCTCGAGGGTGACAGGGGACATTCCGTACGGAGGCCGTCAATGGCGCGCGCCGCTTTGGCGAGTGCGTCCGCGTCGAGTGATTCGATCAAGGGGCTTGCGCAGTCGATCGCCAGGCCCGCCTATCGGCGCCTCCTGACCGCGGAACCGCTCCTGCGCCGCGCCGTTCCTGCCCTCATCATCGCATTTCTGGCGACGATCGGCGTCGGCACCGCGGTCCAGGTCCTCGACCACCGCCGCGACAATCTCGGGGCGATGGCGCTCCTGCTCGACGCGGTCGCCGACCTGGCCGCGGAGCGGTTGAACGCGCCGCCCGATCGGGCGGGCGCGGTCGCGGCACGGCCGCAAGAGGTCCTGACCGCCGCGCTGGAACCTTGGTCGGCGGGGAACGGCCGGCAGTTCCTGCTCACCAATGCCGACGGGATCGTCGCCGCCGCCGTGCCCAGCGGCAGCGCGGTCGTGGGTCGCCGGCTGATCGATCTCATCGGACCGGCACAACCGCTGACCACCCTCGGCAAGAGCGCGGGGGTGATGGAACTCGCCCTGCCGGACGGAACGCCGGCGCTCGCCACCGTGCGCACGCTCAGGGCGCCGTTCGGGCAGATCGCGGTCATCCAGCCGCGCGCGGCCGCGCTCGCGTCCTGGCGTTCGCTCACCATGCTCGCCATGACGCTTTCCGCCACGACGGGTTTCGTCGTGCTGATCCTCGGTTTCGCCTTCCATTGGCAGTCCGTGCGCGCGCGCGAGACGGACCTCATCCACGAAACGGTCCGCAGCCGGATCGATACCGCGCTCAACCGCGGCCGCTGCGGTCTGTGGGACTGGGACCTCGCGCGCGGCCGCATTTTCTGGTCGCAGTCGATGTTCGACATCCTCGGCCTCGAAGCGACGCAGGATCTTCTGTCGTTCGGGGATGTGAGCGCGCTGGTGCATCCCGAGGACGTCGATCTTTACGCGCTTGCCGCCGAACTCGCCGACGCCAAGGCGACGACCGTCGATCACGACTTCCGCATGCGGCACGCGGACGGCCATTGGGTCTGGCTCAGGGCGCGCTGCGAACTGGTGCACCAGCGGGGAGAGCCGGGCCCGCATCTCATCGGCATTGCCGTCGACATCACCGAGCAGAAGATCCTGATCGAGAAGACCGCAGCGGCCGACATGCGTCTGCGCGACGCGATCGAGACCATTCCCGAGGCTTTCGTGCTCTGGGACGCCGACAATCGCCTGGTGTTGTGCAATTCGAACTTCCAGGCCTTGCACAACCTGCCCGACGAGGCGATCACCGTCGGCGCCTCCTATGAGGAGGTCATCGCCGCCGGCCGCAAGCCCGTGGTGCGGAACCGGCTCAGCACGCCCGGTCCCGCGATACCCGGCGCGCGCACCTTCGAGGCGCAGCTCGAGGACGGCCGCTGGCTGCACATCAGCGAGCGCCGCACCAAGGACGGCGGCTACGTGTCGGTCGGCACCGACATCACGGCGCTCAAGATGCACGAGGAGAAGCTGATCGACAGCGAAAGACGCCTCAAGGCGAGCGTGGCCGAACTGCGCGCCTCGCAGCAGCGGTCCGCCGAGCTCGCGGCCCAGTACGCCGCGGAGAAGACGCGTGCCGAGGAGGCAAACCAGGCGAAATCAAAATTTCTCGCCAATATGAGCCACGAGCTGCGCACGCCGCTCAACGCGATCATCGGATTTTCGGAGATCATGCAGGCCGGCATGTTCGGCCCGCTGGGCGCCGAGAAATATCTCGAATACTGCCGGGACATCCACAGCAGCGGCCTTTATCTGCTCGACGTCATCAACGACATCCTCGACATGGCCAAGATCGAGGCCGGCCGCATCCGGCTCGATTTCGAGGACCTCGATCTCGAAACGATGCTCGCCGAGGCGATACGCGTGGCCGGAGCGCGCGCGCAGGACAAGAAGCTCGCGGTGACGGCCCGCATCGCGCCCGCTCTGACCCTGCGGGCGGACCGTCGCGCGGTGATGCAGATCGTGCTCAACCTGCTGTCCAATGCGGTGAAGTTCACGCCCGCCGGCGGCGCGGTCGCGGTCAGGGCGCGCGCGAGCGCAACCAACGTCGTCATCGCCATCCGCGACAACGGCATCGGTATCGCACCCGACGCCTTGGCGCGCCTCGGCCGGCCCTTCGAGCAGGTGGAAAGCCAGCTCACCAAGAGTCACCAAGGCTCCGGATTGGGTCTCGCCATCGCCAAGTCGCTGGTCGAGCTGCACGGCGGCGAGATGCGAATCCGTTCGAGGCTCGGCAAGGGCACGCTCGTCCTGGTGCGTCTGCCGCTGATGCCGCACTGTCCGCTGCCGCGGCAGGAAGCGGCCTGAGCGCCTTGCGTCGGTGCAAGCCGGATTTAGCCGGCGCGTCGCGAGAAGGACGCGCCCTCGCGCGACGTTCCATCAGGGCTCCTGCCCCAGAATGCGCGCGAAACTCGCACGCACCTTGGTCTGCATGTCGATCAGCGTCGCCTCGAGCGCGGCAAAGTCGGGTACGTCGGCCGCGCGAGCGAGGAGCTGCAACAGGCCGCCGCCGGTTTTTTTCGGGTCGAGCGGACCCGTCAGGCACAGGCGGAGGATCTGCGTCAGATCGTGATAGAGCCGCACCGCCGGACGCAGCACCTCCGCATCCTCGACCGGCAGCACGCCGAGCGCCCACGCCTTGTCGAGCACGCGCGCCGTCGAGGTATCGAGGATCTCGGGGATCGTCTCGGCGTGGACGAGCTGCAGATACTGGGCGATGAACTCGATGTCCACGAGGCCGCCGGCGGCATATTTGATGTCCCAGCGTTCCTGGTCGCCCTTCTCCCTGGCGATGGCCCGGCGCATCTCGACGACGTCGCCGGCGATCAGCGCCGGCTCGCGCCGGCGCCGCAGCGCGCCCCGGATGACGTCTTCGACGCGCGCCTTGAATGCGGGCGATGCCGAGACCACGCGCGCGCGCGTCAGCGCCATGTGCTCCCAGGTCCAGGCTTCGTTCGCCTGATAATGCCGGAACCCGTCGATCTGGGTGGCCAAGGGCCCGGCACGGCCCGACGGCCGCAACCGCATGTCAACCTGATAGAGCGCGCCGTAGTTCGTCTGCGCGGTCAATGCGTTGATGAGGCGCTGCGTCAACCGCGCGAAATACTGGGCTCCGTAGAGCGGGCGACCGCCGTCCGATTCGGGATGCTGCGGATCGAAATCGTAGATGAGAATGAGATCGAGATCCGAGTTCGCGGTCATCTCCCTGCCGCCGAGCTTGCCCATGGCGACGACCGCGGTTTCCTGTTCCCGCAGGCGGCCGTGGCTGGCGGCGAAATGGTCGGTGACGGCACGGTGCACGGCACGGATCACCGCGTCGGCGAGCCGCGCGAAGGCCTCGCCGGCCTGCCGTGCCGTCGCCGTGCCGGAAAGGATTCGCACGCCGATCAGGAACATGTATTCCAGCCCGAACATGCGGATGCGTTCGAGCAGGTCCTCCTCGTGGCGTGACTGGGCGAGCGCCGCGTCGAGCCGCCGCGCGAGCTCCTCGTCGTCCGGCAAGGGGCCGAAGAAACTCGGATCGACCAGCGCATCCATGACCTGCGGATAGCGCGCGACCGTGTCGCCCAGTCGCGGCGCCGTACCGAGCACCAGCGTGATCAGCGCGATCAGGTCGGGGTTCTGGCGCAGCAGCGACAGCAGCCGCGCGGGCGCGTGCAGATTGCCGAGAAATTCGTCGAAACGCAGCAAGGCCGCGCCGGGATTGTCCGTGCTCCCGATCTTCTCCAGCAGAACCGGGATGAGCGCACGCAGGTGGCCACGCGCGGCCTCGCCTTTGAGCGAGCGGTGCCCGCCCGCGAGCCAGTTGCGGACGATGGCGGAGGCTTCGAGCGGCGATCCGAAACCCATGGCGGCAAGCTGATCGAGCGTCTTGCGGTCGTCGGCCTGCGCCGGAAACAGCAGCGTCGGCCGCCCGGAATCGGGCAGCGATTCGAACAGCCGTGCGTAGTGTTTCTGCACCTTCTCGAGATGACCGAGCAGGATTCTTGCGAAGTCCTCCCGGTCGGCAAATCCCAGGAAACGGGCGAAGCGCTCGAGCGCGGCGCGCTCCGTCGGCAGCGTCTGCGTCTGCTCGTCGTTGACCATCTGCAGGCGATGCTCGACGGTCCGCAGGAAGCGATAGGCGGCGCTCAGGTCCTCGCACGCGGCCGCATCGATCCAGCGACCGTCGCGGAGCTTCTGCAGCGCTGACAGGGTGTCGCGGTCGCGCAGCGCCGGGTTGCGGCCGCCGGCGATGAGCTGCTGGGTCTGCACAAAGAACTCGATCTCGCGGATGCCGCCGCGGCCGAGCTTGATGTTGTGCCCTTCCACGGCGATCTCGCCGTGTCCGCGATAGGCGTTGATCTGCTGCTTCATCGCGTGCACGTCGGCGACCGAACCGAAGTCGAGATGTTTGCGCCAGACGAAGGGAGACAGTTCGCCGAGCAGCGCCTCGCCGGCGGCGAGATCGCCCGCGCAGGCGCGCGCCTTGATCATGGCGGCGCGTTCCCAGTTCTGTCCGACACCCTCGTAATAGGCCATGGCCGCCGCCGTCGAGATCGCGATGGCGGTCGCCGCCGGGTCGGGTCGCAACCGCAGATCGGTGCGGAACACGTAGCCGTCTTCCGTGCGCTGCTGCAGCAGGCGCACCAGCCGCTGGGTGAGGCGGACGAAGGTCGTCGCCGGTTCGGCGCCCGCCGGCAGCGCCGGCGATTCGTGATCGTAGAAGACGATGAGATCGATGTCACTCGAATAGTTGAGCTCGAACGCCCCCATCTTGCCCATCGCCAGCACGATATAGCCGCTGCGGCGTTCGGGCTGCGCCGGGTCCGCCACGCGGAGCTGGCCGGCGCGGGCCGCCTGGGTGAGCACGAAGCGGGTTGCCGCGGCGACGGCCGTGTCGGCGAGCGCGGTCAACGCGCGCGCGGCCTGCATGATCGGCCACACGCCCCCGATGTCGGCGAGCGCAACGAGCAGCGATGCCTCCGCCTTCATGCGCCTCAGGATGCGCATGGCCTGCGCCTCGTCCGCGGCGGCGCCGGCCGCCTGTCCCTGCGTGGCGAGCAGGGCGGAAAGGTGCCGATCCGGGTCGCAGGTCAGCACCTCGAGAAGGCGCGCGGGTTCGCTGCTCGCGAGGTCCCACAGATGCGGCGAGCTTTCCGCGAGACTGGCAAGCAGCCGCGCGAGGAGGGGATGGTCGCCGAGCAGCGCGGCGAGCCGCGTGCCTTCTTCCCGCGGCAGGGCCGCCAGCCATTCCGCGACCCGCGCCTCGGCGCGCGCGGGTTCGGCGAGATGGGGCGCAACGACGATGCGCCCGGCGAGCGGGGAGGCCTGCGACCGGATGGCGGACTGTTTCATCCTGCCGTCTGTACCGGCCCGCCCCGCGGCAAGGCAATGACGCTTTTCAGTCCCGGGGTGTTGTCCTCGAGCGTGAGCTCGCCGCCGTGCAGTCGCGCCACGGCCGCGGCAAGGCTCAAGCCGAGACCGGAGCCGGGCTGGGAACGGCTCCGCTCCAGCCGCACGAAGCGCTCCACCGCGCGCGCCCTGTCCGCCTCGGGAATGCCCGGCCCGTGATCGGCGACCGACAGGAGGATGCGCTCGCCGGCGCTGAGCGCGCGCACCACGATCTCGGGCGCGACGCCGTTGGCCGTCGCCTCGGCGGGTGCCGCATATTTGATCGCGTTGTCGACGAGATTGGCGAGCGCCTGGCTGACCAGCTCGCGATTGCCCCTCACCGGCGCCGGCACGTCGGCCTCGACCCTGAGCGACAGCCCCTTTTCCTCCGCGAGCGGCTCGTACAGCTCGCCGATATCGCGCGCGATCTCGCTCGCGTCAAAGTCCTTCATGTCGTCGCGCACCTGGCCCGACTCCGCGCGGGCGATCATCAGCAGCGCATTGAAGGTGCTGATGAGCGCGTCGGATTCCTCGATGGTGCGCTCCAACGCGCCGCGATATTCCGTTTCGCTCTTGGCCGTCCGCAATGCCTGTTCGGCGCGGTTGCGCAAGCGGGTGAGCGGCGTCTTGAGGTCGTGCGCGATATTGTCGGATACTTCCTTGAGGCCCCGCATCAGCGACTCGATGCGCTCCAGCATCTGGTTGAGATTCTCCGCCAGCCGATCGATCTCGTCGCCCGAGCCGGCGACGGGCAGCCGTTCGCCGAGATCCCCCGCCATGATGGTCCGCGTGGTTTCGGTCATCGCGTCGACGCGGCGCAGCACCCGACGCGTCACGAACAGGCCTCCCGCGAGCCCGAGGACGATCACGATCGCCACCGACCATCGCCCGGCCGACAGCACGATTCGATAAAGCCGCTCCCTCTCGTCGAGATCGCGTCCGACCAGCAGACGGAAATCCCCCGGCAGCTTGAACACGCGCACCAGCGCGCGATGTTCGGGATGATCGGGACCTTCGGTCTCGTCGAGACGGCGATAGGTCGTCTCGGTCCAGCCCGGGTTGTCGAGGACGCCGGGCTCGAGCGACGTCACGTTGCCGGCGAGCGGCTGTCCCTTGAAGGTCGTTACGAGATAGAGGCTCGAACCCGGGCGCCGCGAGCGCGCATTCACGACGAACACCAGGCGGCTGATGCCGCCGAGCCGGTACTGCTCGGCAAGGCCGGTGATTTCCGCATTGACGGTGTCGGTGATCTGCTCGTCGATCAGCCGGCGGGTATTGAGCGCGAAATAGCCGAGGAGAAAGACCGCGAACAGCGCGAAGACGGTCAAATAGACGAGCGTCAGCTTGAACGTGGTGGTGCGAAACAGCTTACCGAGCGCCGTCACGGATCATGTACCCCGCGCCGCGGATGGTGTGCAAAAGCGGCTGCGAGAAGCCTTTATCGATTTTCGCGCGCAGGCGCGAGATATGCACGTCGATGACATTGGTCTGCGGGTCGAAATGGTAATCCCAGACGTTTTCCAGAAGCATCGTGCGGGTGACCACCTTGCCGGCATGCTTCATGAGATATTCGAGCAGGCGGAACTCGCGCGGCTGCAACGATATCTCCTCCTGCCCGCGCCGCACCAGATGGGACAGACGGTCGAGCTCGAGATCGGCGACGCGCAGCACCGTTTCCTCGTTGCGACCGCCGCGCCGGCGCGCCAGGACCTCGACGCGCGCGAGCAGCTCGGTAAAGGAATAGGGCTTGGGCAGATAGTCGTCGCCGCCCGCGCGCAGACCCTTGACCCGGTCGTCCACCTGCCCGAGCGCGGAGAGGATCAGCACGGGCGTGTCGACCCCCTTCTCGCGCAGCGCGCCGATCACGGAAAGCCCGTCGCGCCTGGGCAGCATGCGGTCGACCACGAGTACGTCGTATTGGCCGTCGAGCGCCATGGCGAGGCCGTCCTCGCCGTCGGCCGCCGCGTCGGCGACATGGCCGACCTCGGCCAGCGCCTTGACCAGATAATCGGCCGCGTCCCGATCGTCCTCGATCACCAGTATCCGCATGCTCGTCCGATCCGGCTGCGCCTCGGCCGCACGGCCGCGCCGCGCCTGGCTGTCCGGATATGTGGCCATCGATCGCACCAATTGTCAGCCGACACCGTCGCGCGTCAATCCCGCCCCCGCGACGCGGACGACGGGTCGCGCCGCCTCAGGCATGAGACGCGAGGGGGTGGCGGGGATGCCGCCACCCCCTCGACGACCCCACCCCGGCGGGGGCGACGGATGCCGGGGTTGGAGTCACGGCCGAAGCCGGACCGGCTTCGGAATATGACGGGACAGGCCGGTGGGCCCGTCCCGTTGAGACGCTCCGCCGGCGGGGGCGACGGATGCCGGCGAATCGCCTCAAACCTGGCGCATCAGCCCTTGCCGATCGGCAGGGCGACGAAGCGGGTGCCGTCTCCCTTCTTCACCCGCATAAGCACGGTGCGTTTGCCGTCCGCGCGCGCATCGGCGATGACCTTGCGCACGTCGGCCGGGGTCGACACGGACTTGCCGCCGACCTCCAGGATCACGTCACCGGCCGCAAGACCGTGGTCGGCGGCGACCCCAGTCGCGTCGATGCCGGTAATCACCACGCCTTCGTTGCCCGCGCCGGCCACACGCGCGGCCGGAGCGAGCGTGAGACCGAGCTTGCCGAGCTGGATGTCGCCGCTGTCATTCTCGTCGTTTCCGCCCGGCCGGACGCTGTTGCTGGCCTCGAGATTCCTCGGCATGGTCCCGAGCTTGACCGACACGGTCTTCTCCGACCCCTTGTGCAGGATCGACAGCTTGACCGTGGTGTTGGGCGCCATGGATCCGATCTTCCGGGCGAGGTCGCGCGCGTCCTTGACCTCGACGCCGTCAACCGCGGTGATCACGTCGCCGGCCTCGATGCCGGCCTTGGCGGCCGGGCTGTTGGGCTGCGGCTCGGCGACCAGCGCGCCCTGGGCCTTCTTGAGACCGAGACTGTCGGCGATGTCCTGCGTCACCGGCTGGATCTGCACGCCGATCCAGCCGCGCGTGACGACGCCGTGCTCCTTGAGCTGGGTGATCACGCCCTTGACCGTTTCGGCGGGGATGGCGAAGGCGATGCCGACCGAGCCTCCCGAAGGCGAATAGATCGCGGTGTTGACGCCGATCACGTTGCCCTGGGTGTCGAAGGCCGGACCGCCGGAATTGCCCTTGTTGATCGGCGCGTCGATCTGGATGAAGTCGTCATAGGGGCTTGCGCCGATGTCGCGGCCGCGCGCCGAGACGATGCCGGCCGTGACCGTGCCGCCGAGTCCGAACGGATTGCCGACGGCAAGCACCCAATCGCCGACGCGCGGCGGCGTGTCGGAAAGCTTCACGTAGGGAAAGGGACCGCCGTCGACCTTGATCAAAGCAAGGTCGGTGCGCGGATCGGTGCCGATCACCTTGGCCTTGTAGGTCTTGCCGTCGTCGGTCGTCACCTGCACGCTCTCGGCCTTCTCGACCACGTGGTTGTTGGTCACCGCATAGCCGTCCGCGGAGATGAAGAAGCCGGAGCCCTGTCCCATGATGACGTGTCGGCCGTTCGGAAAGCCTTGCGGGAAATCCGGCATGCCGAAACGGCGGAAGAAATCGCGCAGGCCCGGCGGCAGCGCGTCGTCGGCGCTGCCGGTGGTCCCGCCGTCGACCTTCACGCGGACCGAGATGACCGCAGGCTTCACCTTCTCGACGATGTCGGCGAAGCCCACGGGGGCGGCGAGCTTGTGGGCCTGTTCCGTCAGGTTCTGCGCAAGCGCCGCCGGACCGCCGGCCGGCACGTTGAGAACGGGCGCCGCGACCAGCGCCGCGGCGCCAAGTCCAAGGATCGTCGTGGCCAGCAGAAGCGCGCGGCGCGGCGTCAGCGCGCGGCGCGGCTTCGTCTTGTCGGGATCGGGAAGCATGCTCGGCGACATGAGGAGTGCTCCATCGGAGAATTCGAGGAAAGGCGCGCGGAACCGCGCCGCTGGATCGACTCCATAGATGGAGGGTCGCGCCTTACGGCGTCCTGACGGAGGGATTAAAAATCGGTAAGGTGCAGAAGAGGGAGCGAGGGCCTTCGCGAGGGCCGCACGATCACGGTTCGACGCGATCCTTGTCCAGCAGTGCCGCAAGCCGCCGCTTTTCTTCGGCGCCGAGCGGAGCGGGCTCGCTCTCGCCCCGCCGGCGGGCCATCACCAGAAGCGTGATCAGCCCGGCGAGCAGCGCCGCCGGCGGCAATCCCCACAACAGCAGCGTGCGCCACTCGACGCGCGGCTTGAGCAGCACGAATTCGCCGTAGCGTGCCACCAGAAAATCGAGGACCTGGCGGTCGCTGTCGCCGGCCGCGATGCGCTGGCGCACGAGCACGCGCAGATCGTGCGCGAGCGGTGCCTCCGAATCGTCGATCGACTGGTTTTGACACACCATGCAGCGCAACTGCTGGGAGAGGTGGCGGGCGCGCGCCTCGAGCGCGGGGTCCTTCAGCATTTCATCCGGAGTCACCGCGCGGGCATGCACGGGGATGGCCAGCGCCGCGCAAAGAGCGATGCACCGGAAAATCCGCATCCTCCGCCCTACTCCGCCGCGATCGCCGGCCTCACGGCCGGCCTCGGCGCGCCGACGCGCAAGCGCCGGTCCGACAGCGAAAGCGCCCCGCCGAGCGCCATGGCCGCGGCGCCGATCCAGATCAGGAGCACCAGCGGCTTGTCATAGAGTCGCACGACCACCGCACCGTCGCGCTCGACGTCGCCGAGCGCGAGGTAGAGCTGGCTGAGGCCGCGCGTCATCAGCGCGGTCTGGCTGGTGGTCATCTCGCGCGTGCGGAAGCTGCGCTTGCTCGGCGCCATGACCCCCACAACCACGCCGCCCTCCCGCACGGTGAATGTGGCGACGCGCTCGCGATAGTTCGGACCGCTGCGATCGGTCGTTCCCTCGAAGGTCACCTCATAGCCCGAAAGCGCGACCGATTGCGACGGCTTGAGCGCGACGATGCGCTCGCTCGCCCAAGTCTCCACGGCGACGATGCCGACGAGCGTAAGCGCGAGGCCGAAATGCGCGACCGCGGTGCCCCACGCGGAGCGCGGCAGGCCGCGGGCCCGCGCGAGCGCCGCCGCAGGCGACAGGCGCAGGAAACCCGTGCGTTCGACGAGATCAACGACGGCGCCGGTCATGACGAACAGCGCAAGCCCCACGCCGAGCGAGGCGAGCCCCGCGGCGGCACCCTGCGCCGCCAGGGTCGCGACGCCGCCGAGGATCGCAAGCACGAAGGCGGCCGTCAGCCGCTGCGTCACGCCGGCAAGGTCCCCCCGCTTCCACGCGAGCAGAGGCCCGAAGGGCACCGCGGACATCAGCAGCATGAACAGCGGCACGAAGGTGAGGTTGAAGAAGGGCGCGCCGACGGAAATCTTGGCACCGGTCGCAACCTCGAGCGCGAGCGGGTAGAGCGTGCCGACCAGAACCGTCAGGCACGAGGTCGTCAGCAGGAGATTGTTGAGGATCAGCGCTCCCTCGCGCGAGATCGGCGCGAACAGGCCGCCGCGCTTGAGCAGGGGCGCGCGGGCGGCGAAAAGCGCGAGCCCGCCGCCGATGAATGCGACGAGAATCGCCAGGATGAACACGCCGCGCAGCGGATCATTGGCGAAAGCATGCACCGAGGTGAGCACGCCGGAACGCACGAGAAAGGTGCCGATGAGCGACAACGAGAAGGTCAGGATCGCGAGCAGCACGGTCCAGATTTTCAGCGCATTGCGCTTTTCCATGACCACCGCGGAATGCAGCAGCGCGGTGCCGGCGAGCCACGGCATCAGCGAGGCATTCTCGACCGGATCCCAGAACCAGAAACCGCCCCAGCCCAGGGTGTAGTAGGCCCAATAGGATCCCATGGCGATGCCGAGCGTCAGGAACGTCCAGGCCGCGAGCGTCCAGGGGCGCACCCAGCGCGCCCAGGCCGCGTCGATCCGTCCGTCGATCAGCGCGGCCATCGCGAAGGAGAAGGCGATCGAGAACCCGACATAGCCGAGATAGAGCAGCGGCGGGTGAACGGCGAGACCGGGGTCCTGCAGGATCGGATTGAGGTCACGGCCTTCGAACGGCGGATGCGGCAGCCGCAGGAAGGGATTCGACGTGAACAGGATGAAGAGATAGAAGGCCGCGGCGAGCCACGACTGCACCGCCAGCACATTGGCCTTGAGCGGCGCGGGCAGGTTGCCGCCGAAGAGGGCGACCAGCGCGCCGAACAGCGAGAGGATCAACACCCAGAGCAGCATCGACCCTTCGTGGTTGCCCCACACGCTCGTGACCTTGTAGATCAGCGGCATCTGCGAATTCGAGTTCTCGAATACGGTCGCCACGGAAAAATCGGACGTCACGTAGCACGCGGTCAGCGCCGCGAAGGATATCGTGACGAAACCGAACTGCATGACGGCGGTAGAGCCTGCAAGCTGCATCAGCGTGCCGTCGCGCTTCAGCGCGCCAACGAAGGGCGCGATCGACTGCACGAGCGCAAGCGCCAGCGCCAATATCAGGGCATAATGGCCGAGCTCGGGGATCATTTCGCCTCGCCCTCCTGCCAGCGGCCGGCCTTCTTCAGGGCCTCGACCACCTCGCGCGGCATGTAGCGCTCGTCGTGCTTGGCAAGCACCGTATCGGCAAGGAAGCGGCCGTCCGCCTCGAACCTGCCTTCCGCCACCACGCCCTGACCTTCGCGGAACAGGTCGGGCAGCGCGCCGCGGTACTGCACCGCGATGTCGTGTGTCCCGTCGGTGACCGCGAAGCGAACGCCGAGATCGCTGCCGCGCGCAAGGCTGCCTGGTTTCACCAGGCCGCCGATGCGCACGCGCGTGCCGGGCGCCGGGTGTTGGGCGACAATTTCGCTGGGCGACACGAAGAACACGATCGAATCGCGCATGGCGCTGAGCACGAGGCCGACCGCCGCCAGCAGCACCAGGCCGCTCACGCCGATCAGCGCCAGGCGCCGCTGCCTGCGGGTCATGGCGTTCCGAGCCCCAGGCTGCGGATGACGTCGTCGATCCGCCGCAACTTGTCGGCGTCGGCGGCGAGCGCGCGGCGCGCCTCGGCGGCGGCGGCCTGCGCTTGCCCGCGTTCGCCGAGCACCACATAGGCGCGGAGCAGCCGCTGCCATCCCGCGACGTCGTCGCCGTTCTGCCTGAGCCGCGCGGCAAGCCGCGCCACCATTCCGCGGATCATCTCGCCGCGCTCCCGCTCGCCGAGGCCCGCCGCGGCGGCGATGTCCGCGGCGCTCGGGCCCGGCGCCGCGGCCGCGGACTCCGGCGCATCAAGGCGGGCGAGAGCCCGGCGCACCGTCTCCGCCCAGGGCGCATCGGCGGACGCCTGGTCGAGCAGCTCGCGCCAGATGGCGGCCGCCTGGTCGCGCTTGCCATCCTGCTCCGCCGCGAGGCCGAGGAAGAATCGCGCCTTGGGCTGCGCCGGATCGAGCGTCAGCGCGCGGTCGAAGGCTGACTTGGCGGCACTGGTGACGATGCCGTTGGCGGCGGCGGTGAGGGCTTCGCCGAGATCGGCCTGTCGTTCCGCGGTCTCGCCCGCGAGCGCGATCACCTTGCGCTCGGCGTCGACCGCCTCGGCGAAGCGACCGAGCCGGAGATAGACCGGCACGAGAACCGCGTAGCCGCGCGCGTCGTTCGGATTCCTTTCAAGATGCGCTTCCACGCGCGCGACGAGCTCCTCGATGGGAGCATTGGCGTGAATCGCGGCGAGCCTCGAAGCGAGCGGAGCGCCCGGCAGTTCCGGCGAGCCGAGCAGGAGATAAAGCGCGACCGCGCCGACCGGCAGCAGGGCGATCGCGGCAAGCGCGGTGAGGCGGCGGCGCCACAGCGAGGCACCCGCGCTTTGCGCGGGTGCCGCGTCGGCCGCGTCGGCGGCGGCGATGAGACGGCGCGAGACCTCGATGCGCGCCGCCTCGGCTTCCGCCTCGCCGATCAACCCCGCCGAACGATCGCGCGCGATCTCGTCGAGCTGATCGCGATAGACCGCGATATCGCTGCCGCCCCGCGGCTCGGTCGCGGGGCGCGACAGTGGCCACAGCACGGCGAGCACGGCCGCCGCCGTCATCAAGGCGAACACGAGCCACAGGGTCATGGCGCCACGCTTCTCGGCGCTCCGCGGTCGGGAGCGGATGCGCAGGGCATAGCCTACCGACGCTCATCACGGCAATGCGCATGACCGGATGCCGCAGTTCGCGGCCGCGCCGGATGCGCAACCCCGCTCAGGCGAGCGGCGTCCAGCTCCCGTCGGGATTGCGGCAGGCGGTGCCGCGGGCGGTTTCGGGCCGGCCGTCGATATAGATGGTGTGCGTGTAGGAGCGGCAACGCCGACCGTCGTCGTCATAGTAGGGTCCCGGCACGACCGTGCCGTAGCGTCCCGTCTGCGGATTGCGCCAGGAGACCGGCGCGCCGGGCGCGCCGTCGTTGAGCGCGGCGAGCTGCGCGGCATAGGCGCGCTGCCTGTCCTCCTCGTCCATGGCCGCGCCGATCCGGTTGCCGATCAGCGCGCCGAGCCCGGCGCCGACGACCGCGCCGGTCACGTGCGCGGCGGTACCGCTGCCGATCTGCGAGCCGATGAGCGCACCGCCCAACGCACCGAGCAGCGTGCCGGTGTTTTCCTTCGGCCCCGGACCATAGGGGTCGCCGCTGCCGGCGCAGGCGGCGAGCGCAAAGGCGAGACCGAGGACGGCGGCGCATCGGCTGGTGAACATGTCGACCTCCGCGAACAGGTCGGCACGGACCCGTCCGCGCCGCAGGCGCAAAGTGAGGCGAGGATTCGGGCAAAAGTCCGGCGTGCTCAGGCGGCCGGCAGCACGAGCTCGGCGCGCAGGCCGCCGAGCGGCGCCGCGCCGAGGGTGAGGCCGCCGCCGTAGAGCTTGGCGAGCTCGGTGACGATCGACAGGCCGAGGCCCGAACCGGGTTTGGTCTCGTCGAGCCGGCGCCCGCGCTTGGCCACCTGCTCGCGTTCGGCCGGCGAGAGCCCGCGACCGTCGTCGTCGACGACAATGCGCACGGTGCCCCCGCCGCCCTCCTGCGGCGGCTGCCGCGCGACCTCGATCGCCACGCGCGAGATCGCCCATTTGCACGCATTGTCGACGAGATTGCCGACCATTTCCTCGAGATCAGGACGTTCGCCGCGGAAGCGCGCCGCCGCATCCGTGCGCAGGTCGATGGCGATGCCCCTGTCGCGATGGATCTTCTCCATCGTGCGGGCGAGCGCGGCCACCACCGGAGCGACCTCCGTGACGGTTCCGATCACCTTCGTGCGCGCCGACAGCCGCGCGCGCTCAAGATGACGTGCAACCTGGTCGCGCATGATTGCCGCCTGCTCCAGAACCTTCGCCGCGAGGGGGTCGGCGCCGCGAGCGGTCGCTTCGTTGACGATGACCGACAGCGGCGTCTTGAGCGCGTGCGCGAGATTGCCCACATGCGTGCGCGCCCGCTCCACGATTTCCTTGTTGGCGTCGATCAATGCATTCGTCTCGCGTACGAGCGGCGCGATTTCTTCGGGAAAATCGCCGCTCAGCCGCTCGGCGGTGCCGGCGCGAATGGCGGCAAGGCCGCGGGTAATCCGCTTGAGCGGGGCGAGCCCGAATCTCACCTGGAACATGGTGGTAAGCAGCAGGACTGCCGCGAGCAGACCGAAGGTGAGCATCAGCGCCTCGTCGAAGGCGTGGGTCTCGTCCGTGATCTCGGCGGCGTCTCCGGCGATCGCCACGAGATAGTGGCCGTCGTCGCCGAGATCGATGGTGCGCTCGACGACGCGCAGCTTCTGATCCTCGGGACCGTTGACATAGCCCTCGCGCGAGCCGCCCGCGTCCGCCGGCACGCCTTGATCGGCGAGATGCGGCAGGCCGCCGTCCCACAGCGAACGCGAGGAGCGCACGTCATGTTTGTCGGGATCGAGCCGCGTCACCTGCCAGTACCAGCCCGAAAGGGGCAGCTCGAACAGCGGTTCGCTCAGCGACTGGGGAAACTTCTCGCCCGGTTCCTCGGGCGAAGACAGGTCGGCGACGAGGGTCCGCAGATAAACCCCGAGCCGCCGGTCGAACGCGCGTTCGACGGCCTGCCGGTAGAGCGAGGAGAGGACGATTCCCGTGATGACGAGAATGACGGCCGTCCAGGCGGCGGCGGAAACGAAGAGACGCAGCGCGAGCGAATTGGCGCGCATCGCTCAGCGCGATTCCGGCGACGAGAGCAGATAGCCGAGGCCGCGCACGGTCTGGATGATGTCGACGCCGAGCTTCTTGCGAATGCGGCCGATGAAGACCTCTATCGTGTTCGAATCACGATCGAAGTTCTGGTCGTACAGATGCTCGACGAGCTCGGTGCGCGAAACCACGCGTCCGCTGTGATGCATGAGATAGGCGAGCAGCCGGTACTCGTGCGAGGTGAGCTTGACGGGGTTTCCGTCGACGGAAACGCGGCCGGTGCGCGTGTCGAGCCGCACCGGTCCGCAGTTGAACTCGCTCTTGGCATGGCCCGTCGACCGCCGCAGCAGCGCGCGCACGCGCGCCAGCACTTCCTCGAGATGGAACGGCTTGGCGACATAATCATCGGCGCCGGCGTCGAAGCCCTGTACCTTGTCGCTCCAGCGGTCGCGCGCCGTCAGCATCAGTACCGGCATCGAGCGGCCGGCGCGCCGCCAGGCCTCCAGCACCGAGATGCCGTCCATCTTGGGCAGGCCGATGTCGAGAATGACGGCGTCGTAGGGTTCGCTCTCGCCGAGATAATGCCCCTCCTCGCCGTCGAAGGCGCGGTCGACGACATAGCCTGCATCGGTCAGCGCGGCGGTGAGCTGCCGGTTGAGATCGGGATCGTCCTCGACGACGAGGAGGCGCAAGGCGTTCGTCTCCGCTCAGCGGCCGATATGATACTCGCTGGTCACGGCGTCAACGGTCGCGTTGACCACTTTGCCACTGCTGCCGAGCAGAGTCAGCACGTAGACCAGCCGGTCGTCGCGGCGGCACAACCGGGCGCGGATCACCTCGGAACGCTGGCGATGCTCGCGCAGAATCCGCAAGGCCTGCGCGAGCGGGATGGCGCGGCGGGCGGCCACCGCCGCGCGCTGCTCGGCCTTGGTGAGACACGGCGGACGCGGCGCCTCCGCGGCCGCAGCCGGACCGGTCAGCAGGCCGAACACGAGGACGATCATCAGGCGTCGGGAGACCGGCATGGGCGGGGTGTTAACGGCGTGCCGGTGAACGCAGGCTGAACGCCCGCAACCGCGGCGAGCATCAGCCATCGCGCTCGAAACCCTCGAACGAGGCGTAGGAATCGAGCGGTTCGCGGGGAGAGCGCCAGGAATTGATGGGCGCGGCTTCGTCGGCATAGCCCAGCGCCATGCCGGAATAGATCATCAAATTGTCGGGAAGTCTGAGGAAGGCCCGCACCGTCTTGTGGAAGGACACCCAGGCCTGCTGCGGGCAGGTATGCAGGCCGTAACCGCGCGCCACCAGCGCCACGGTCTGCAGGTAGCCGCCGATATCCGCCCACTGCGCCGGTCCGTGCGCCTTCTCGCGCGCGAAGAACAGCGCGACCGGCGCGCCGAAAAACTCGTAGTTGCGCGCATATTGCCTGTAGCGGGCCGGCTTGTCCTCGCGCGGAACGCCGATCGAGCGGTAGAGCATCTCGCCGACCTGGAAGCGGCGCGTGCGGTAGGGCTCGGTCAGCGGCTCCGGATAGATGACGTACTCGGCCCCCTCCCCTTTGGGCAATTCCGTGGCCATGCGGGGGGCGAGCAGCGCCTTGAGCTCCTCGACGCGTTTGCCGGAAAGCGCATAGACGCGCCAGGGCTGCATGTTGCCGGCCGAGGGCGCGCGCGCGGCGCGCGCCAGAATGTCGCGCACCACGGCTTCCGGGACCGGGGTCGGCAGGAAGGCGCGGCAGGAATAGCGCGAGGCGACGGCTTCGAACACGTGCATGGGTCGAGCTCCGCGGAAGGCCGCGGAACTTACTTCTTCGCCAAGATCCGCGCCACCTTCTCGAGGCTGCGGCCGCCGAAATAGGCGGTGAGCACGATCGTCGCCCATTGCGCCACATCGCCGGAGAGCGGATCGGTCGTGCCGAGGCCCAGCACCTTGTCCCACACCACCACCTTCCACGCATAGGTGACGAAGGCGAAAGCAAAGAGCGGGCGGGGCAGCGCCGTCAGCCAGCGTCCCTGCTCCGCAATCAGCGTCTGCGTGGCAAGCGCGCGCTCGCGCGCTTCCACCGCGAGCTCGCGCGCCGCAAGATCGGCGGCGATCTTCTCGCTCGCATTGTCGGCGGCGAGCCGCGCGCGATAGGCGTCGACCGCGGCCTGGGCGAAAGGGCCGCCGAGCAGGCGGCCGAGCCAGCCAAGAATGGCCGCGAACATCAGCCGCCCCGCTGCGATGTGCCGGCCGTGCGCCGACGCGCAAGCTCGGTCACGAGTCCGATCGCGATCACGTAATAGGGAACGTATTGCGGCTCAAGCGCCGCCTGCAGCGCACCGGTGAGATCGCGATCGGCGACGGTGGTCTCGAGCGCCGCCAGCACGAAACCGAACAATGTGACCGCGCGCGCCCACGCGATCGTGAGCGAATGCTTGAACCATGCCTTGATCTTCGTCCACATCGCCATTGCTCCGATCAGATTTGGATCCTTTGCTCCGCCATCGCGAGCGCCGCCGCCTTGACGTCGGCAACGCGCCGGCTCCAGCCGCGGCCGAATACCGGCCAGGTCTTGAGCGAGCGCAGGAAGCGCAGCCGCTCGGCGCAGATCGCCTCGATCAGAACTGCGGAATCGGCGCGGCGCGCCGCAACGATAACGTCGTCGGTGACCGCGCCGGCCTCCTCGGGAAGCCCGAGCGCGCGCCGCAGCACCCTGCCGGCGCGGCCGATGCCCGAATTGACCCCGTAGTCGAAGACCGCATAGTCGACCCCGGCGGGGAGCTCGTCGCAGCGCAGGGCGTCCCAGTAATGCGCGCGGTAGATCGCCGCCGCCTCCTCCTTCCGCATGTTTCTCACGTCGGACGCGGTGGCGTCGGGCTTCACGTAACGCCGGTAGTCGGAAATCGTGATGCCGAAATTGGTCGCGCCGCCGGGATCGGCGGGATGATGGGTATAGCCGCCCTCGTGCCCGAGCAGCCGGGCAAGGCAGGCGTCGAAGCCTGATGCGGTCATGCGAATGCTCCCGTGGAAGCGGACTCCGGCTTAGCCCCGTCCGGATCGACGGCGCGCCTCGGCGATCACGCGCTCGGCGCGCTCGTCTCGATGAAATAGACGACGAGGCGCACCCGGCCGCCGGTGAAGCTGCCGCCATTGGCGGTGATGCGGACCCGGGTATCGGCGTAGAACGCGGTCGGACCGATGACGCCGATATTGGTCGCGCCCGGCGCCGTGCCGAGGAGATCGCCGAATTTGCCCGGCTCGCCGGCAATGCCCACGGCGTAGGATGAGGCGCCGGCGACGGCGAGCGTCGTGCGCGCGGCAACGCCGAGCACGATCGCGCGGTCGGGGATGAAGGCCGCGTCCGCGGTCTCGACGAACGCGCCGGTGAGCGACAGTTCCTCCTCCTTGGCACGCAGCGTCACGCGGCCGCCATGAGCGGTGAGCGCGACGCCGTCGCGCCAGATTCCGTCCTCGTACGTGACGGTGAGCCGTTCCGCCTTGACCCAGGCCCTGAGGCCCGAGACGGGGGCAAGGCGCAGCCATCCCCCGCCGCTGAACAGGGCGATCTGCCCCTCCCATCCGCTCCAGGCGCCGCTTGCCCCGGACGCCGGGATATAGCAGGCGCCCTCGGAGGGCATGTCCGGCGGCGTGGCGAGCGTGCGGCTTTCGACGCAGAGGTGAATGAGCGCGTCGATGAGCGTAAGCGCCTCGTTGTGGGTGACGTGCTTCTGGGCCTGCGCGGCTTCGATCACCGGCAGGGCAAAGCGCGGCGTGGCAGTCATGACTCGTCTCCGGAAGTTCGCAGCGACCGTCTCCCCGGCCGCGCGGCGAAGACCGGGAATGCGTCCGCGGCCTTCCCCGCGCAGGCGCCGGCAAGGCGGATGGCGCGCTGCTCAAAGGCTGAGCGTCGTCTCGGCCGCGAAGCCGCGGCCGACGGTGGCCGAGATCTGCGCGACGCGCACGGCAAGGCGCGTCTGCGGCGCGCCGAAGTCGGCGAGTTCGTCGCCCGCGGCGTAGAGCGCCCACGGCGTTCCAACCGTGAGCGTTCGCACCACCGCGCCGTTCGACAGGATGTCGAGCGCATATTGCTCGCTCGCTTCGCCGAGCGGCACCTCGCCGGCCCAGCCGTCGCCGTCGAGGCGAGTGCGGCGGATCCAGCGGAACATGACGCCGTCCGCGCCGCGCGATGCCTTTACGTGCACCGGCGCGAGCGGCCTGAGGGCGGTCGCCTGCGGCGTCGCCGCGAGCGAGACCGCACTCGCGTCGCCGAGGCCGCGGCTCGCCGCGACGAGCCGTAGCTGCAGCGGCCGTTCCAAGGCCGACAGCCCGCTCGCGATCGGCACCACATGCTCATCGAGCAGCACGAAGGGCGCGCCGGCCGGCAGCGGCGTGCCCATGGCCCACTCACTGCCGCACTGCCCGCGCAGCAGGCGCGAGACGCGGTAGACGCGATCGCCGACGAGCTCGGCTTGCGCGAACTGGATCACCTCCCAGGCGCCGTCCGGTCGCTGCAGCGCGGCGGCATTGGCGCCGGCGAACAGCGCCGCCTCGCTCGTCGAGGACAGCGCGCCGCCGTGAAGCTGCACGTGCACGGACACATTGTGCCAGCGCGCGCTGGGGCCCGCGGCCAGCGCGTCGAGGGTGACGCCCATTTTCGCCGGCGCGAGCACGAGCGCGGCGCGTGCGAAGCTCATGCCGTCGCCGGCCGCGAACACGGCGATCGGTCCCGGCCACGGATCGGCGAACACCGCGATACGTGCGAGCACCGGCGGATCGGTCGCATCGAGGGAAGGCAGATCGAGCACGAGCGCGTGCACCGGCCCGAGCGGCAGCGGCGGCGGCGGCACGCGCAGGCGCGGGACCGCAAGCGGCAGTCCGAACACCTCCGGGTCGATCGAGCGCCCTTTGAGCGCCCGGTGTTCGGTGTCCACGATCTCCTGCACTTCGACGAGACGTCGGCGACCGTTGACCGTGAGCCCGATCACGTCGCCGGGGGTGAGCGCGAGGCGGCTCGGCGGCAGCACGATGTCGACGCTCTCGCGTCCCGCCCACAGGTCCTGCAGCCAGATGTCGGCAAGGCGCCGCGCCGTCGCATCATCGGCGACCATGGCAAGATCGGCGCGCGCGCTCCGCGCCGAGCCGCCGACGAGACGTCGCGAGACGGCGGCGGCGCGCTGATAGTCGGCGCCGATGTCGGTATAGCCGATGATCACCTCGCGCGGCAGGTCGCACTCCTGCGCGCGGACGATCGCGGCCGGCGCGCCCTGTGCGGGAAGGACGAGCGCGTCTTCCTCGATCTCGATCACCGGCGCGCCGCCGCGCGGCCTGAAGCGCAGCACGCCGCCCTCGTCGGCGGCGTCGAAGGCGAAGGCAAGCGCGAGCGGATCGAGCATCGCCCGCGGGCTCATCGGTCGATCGACCATATAGCCGACCGGTCCGTCACCCAGCGCGCTCGCGTCGGCGCCGGCGATGCCGCTGTCGGCGAGGATCGCCGTGACCAGGCCGTCGAGCGGCGCGCCGCCGAGCCGGCCGGTCAGCCAATGGCCGGTCTGCCAATTGGCGCCGTCGCTCCAGACCTCCTGCGCGGCGGGGAAACTGGGAAAGGGCCGCGCGTCCCAGGTCCACAGGTGGATGGCATCCGGCGCCACCATGGGTCCGCCGTAGAGGCTCGACGGCGGATTGAGCGCGGCGGGGCCGAAAGCAGGGTCGAAAGCGCCGAGCACGGCCTCGAGGTAACGGCGCTGCATCAGATCATCGCGCGTGCCGCCCGAGAAATGCGGCAGGCCCGACTCGGACGACTTCGGATCGGGGAACACGCTCGGCTGGTTGGCCCCCTTGTCGACCGCGGGGCAGCCGAGCTCGGTGAGCCAGATCGGCTTCGACTGCGGCACCCAGGCGGTGGGCGCCGGAAGTTCGACGCCGGCAACGCGCTCGTGGTGGGGCTGCGCCCAGAAATTCCCCAGATCCTTCTGCCGGAACAGCCACGGCTTGCCGAGCCCGTCCGTGATCGGCGTGCGCTGCTGCGCGGCGCGCGCGGCCGCATCGGCATAGAACCAGTCATAGGCCTCCCCGCGCCGGAGATTGCCGGCGAGATAATCACGGCTGTAGATGCTGGCCGACAAGGCGCGGTCGAGCGCGTCGGCCTCGTCGCGCCAGTCGGCGAGCGGCGCATAGTAATCGATGCCGACGACGTCGATCGCGGGCGAGGCCCACAGCTTGTCGAGCGGGAAGCGAATCTCGTCGGCGTCGACCACGTGCGCGCCATATTCCGTCCAATCGGCGCCGTAGGTCACGACGCAACCGTCGCCGAGCATCTGCTTGACCTCGGCGGCAAGCGCGCACAGCGCGTCGACCGCAGGATAGATGCCGGAGGCCGCGCGCACGCGCGTGAGCGCCTTGAGCTCCGAACCGATGAGGAAGGCGTCGACGCCGCCAGCGCCGGCCGCGAGCGCTGCGTAGTGCAGGATCATGCGCCGATAATTCCATGCGTCGGCGCCGCCGGTGAAAAAAGCATTGACCTGATCGGCGGCCGCACCGGTTCCGTCGGGCGATCCGGGCCGTCCGGGCGCCGGATCGCAGGTGATGCGACCGCGCCACGGATAGGCCGGCTGCGCCGGCGCCCCGCTCCACGGATCGGCGCACGTGTTCTCCGGCGGAATATCCATCATCAAGAAGGGATAGAGCGTGACCTTGAGGCCGCGCGCCTTGAGCTCAGCGATCAGGTGGCGGACGGAATCGTCGGACGGCGTGCCGCCGAAGGCGGGCCGACCGCCAACCTGCGAGACGAGCCGGGCGCTCGCGCGATCGAGGCCGGCCACCGACCATGCGGCGCCCGCCGTCGCCTTGATCGCATTGTCGACCGAGGGCAGCACCCGGCATTGGCCGCAGCGCAAATCAGTGCCGAACCAGGCGACGACGATCGCCACGCGCGCAAGATTGGGCGCGAGCGCCTGCAGCTCGTCGAGCGCGGCCACGACGTCGGAGGGCGCGTGGGTCACGTGCCGATTCTCCGGTGCCGAACGGCCCGGCCCCATCTGCCGCACCACGGTCGCAGGCTCGTAGCCGAACTCGGTCGCGCCCGGGATCAGCGTGACGGCGCGGATCATCTGCTCGAGCCTGCCCACCGGCCGCACCACCTCGAACGACAGTTGCGGGATGCGATTGCCGAACGAGGCGAGCGGCAGGCGCTCGAACACCACATAGGCGAGTCCGCGGTAGGCCGGCGCGTCGCCCTCCTTGGCCACGATGAGCGGATCGGGCGCCTGCGTCTCCTCGCCGCGATAGACGCGCATGTCGACGCCGTCGAGATCGAGTGGCTTGCCGTCCGCCCACACGCGCAGCACGGCGCCGATCGGTCCTTCGCACAGGCCGACCGCGAGATTGGCGAAATAGGTATAGGTGGTCGTCGTCGTGGTGACGCGGCCGCCCATGCCCTTCCCGCCGCTCGTTTGCGACTGCGTGCTCGCGACCTCCTCGAGACGGGTCGCCCAGATCACCTGTCCCGCCACGCGCACGCGGCCGTAGACGCGCGGGATCGGCGCGCCGGCGGTCGAGGCCATCACGTCGAGATCGGCGAGCCGCGGGCCCTCGGTCGCGACGCTGCGGGCGCCGAACAGCGCCTGATCGATGAGATTGCCGGCAAGCGCGCCGACGAGACGGCCGGCGACCGCGCCGGCCGGGCCGAACAGCGACGAGCCCGCCGCGCTGCCTGCGACGGAGAGAACAAGAGCGGCCATGGTGTGATCCTGCCGAGCGAATCGCGCGCGCTGCGACGGATTGGCGATGCCGGCCGCCGGTGCCCGTCATGGCGAGGCGGCGCGGTGGTCCGTCCTGCAGTGGTCCGTCATTGCGAGGCGGCGAAGCCGCCGGAGCAATCCAGGCGGGCGGTGCCGCAGGTCATGGGCGGGCGGTGTCATGTGTTGCCCTGCCCAATTCTGGATTGCTTCGCCCGCGCTTCGCGCGGGCTCGCAATGACGGAGAATGCGCGCTCGCCATGACCGAGGGGCGGCCGTGCCGCGAGTCGTGGGCGGGCGGCGATTTCGGTGGACATGTTGCAGAAATGTGACAGGAAGGGGGCCTGAACTCTGCTAGCCTGCCGGCGAATTTCTACTTCATTCTCTTTTTTATCTTTCTCAGGGGGCGCGCATGAACCGGTGCTTTTTCGCTGCGGCGGCGGCCGTCGCAATGCTCCTTGCCGTGGACAAATCGTCCGCTGCGCCGGTCGCGTTCGTCGAAAGCTGGACCGGATGTTATCTCGGCGGCAATGTCGGCTACGGCTGGTCGCCGACCAAATGGAGCGATCCGGCAAGCGGAATCGAGTTTGCCTCACACACCGCCGACGGCGCGGTCGGCGGCGGCCAAATCGGTTGCGACTACCAATTGGATCCGCAATGGGTCGTCGGCATCCGCGGGATGTGGGATGCGGCGGGGCTGAAAGGCAGCAGCGCCAATGCGCTCAACCCCGCGCTGACCGACACGAGCAAGGTGACGTGGATTGCGACCCTCACCGGCCGCGTTGGCTATGTCGTCGAGCCGCGGACCCTGCTCTATGTCCAGGCGGGCGCGGCCTGGGCGCATGCCAAATATACGGAATGCTGCACGCCGCCGACGCCGCCACCACCGCCGATACCGGACGGATTTGCCAACGTCACCCGCAGCGGCTGGACGGTCGGCGGCGGACTCGAGCACAAGTTCACGCCTCATCTTTCCGCCTTCATCGAATATGATTACATCGGCCTTGGCGGCGACGACGTCACCTTCACGCCCACCCCTCCGACGACGACGCCGTTCGTCTACCACATTGAGCAGAACATCCACCTCATCCTGGTCGGGCTCAATTACCGCTTCGGTCCGTTTCCCTGAACTCGTGCCGTAGCGGGGCGCCGCTGCCGCGCGAGCGGGCTGCCCACGCCTTCCGCTCGCGCCGCTTGCCGACATGAGCGCGCGGCGGACGACCGCGTTGCCGCCCATTTCGCCTCAGGCGACGCCCGGAAACCGGAACGCATAGGCAAGCCTGCGGCGCCACCACGGCGCGAGCGCGACTTCCGCGACCGCCGCGCCGTCATGCGCGTGAACCATCGTGCCTCCGCTCGCGACGATCGCGGCGTGCTTGGCCGGAAGGTGCGCGCGCCAGCGGAACAGCACGACGTCGCCGGGCGCGAAGGCGCCGCAGGGGATCGCGACGAGATGCCGCGCGGCGGCTTCGGCCAGCGCCTCTCTGCCCGACGCCTCCGCCCAGTCGGGCGCATAGGGCGGCGCGCGCTCGGGTTCCTCGCCCACCACCTCGCGCCAAACCCCGCGCACGAGCCCGAGGCAGTCGCACCCCACGCCCTTGAGCGAGGCTTGGTGTTGATAGGGCGTGCCGATCCACGAGCGGGCGGCGGCAACGATGCGTTGTCGGGTTATGGACATGCCTGGGATATCCATGCGCCGGCTGCCGCGGCTTTCCCGACATCGACCTTCGCGCGGCGGCCTTGCCGCGGTTCGTGCCGAAGCCCATCGGGCCCCCCGACGGGCTCATGCTCACGCTTGCAAGCTGCCGCCGTCATTTCCCGATCCTTGCGTCGGATAGCTGAAGACGAAGTCGTTGCCCGGTATGTGCGGGAAGCCGCGGAAATTCACCACATTGCCGAATTTGTCGCGACAGGTGGGAAAGCGCTTGTCGCAGCCCGCGGTGACCACGAAGGCATCCCCGACCGCAATCGGCTCCGGCATGGCCTGCCACAGATCGAGGACCGCAGCGTCGGCCTTGCGGTGGATCTTCACTTCCACCGCGAGGCCGCGATTGGCACCGCCGGTGAAGACAAGCCGGCCGGCGGTGAACCAGCCGTCGGCGAAGGCTTCGAGCCCGCTCGCGCGGAAGGACGACGCGCCGAGCAGCGCGATGATCGCGCCCTCGCCGCGATAGGCGGGCAGGGCAAGATCGATCCCGCAGCGCGAGTCGCCGAGATCGGCCGCGCAGGTCGTCGTGTAGAAGCGGCCGGTCTGCTGCGCGAGCGGCTGCGCGAGCCCGCGCAGCTCCGCCGTGAAGGCACGGCCCGCGCGTCTGACCTCGCCGAGCGTTCCTTTCGCGACGAGCACGCGCAAGACGGGCTCGCTCCAGTCGACGAGCCACAATTCGACGGCAGCCGCATCGTAGCGGCCCGCGGCGAGATCGGTCTCGTTGAGCGAATCGTCGCAGAGCGCACCGGAAAGCTCGGTGCCGTCGACCGCGAGCCCGAGGCGTTGCGTCGCCTCGCTCGCCGAAAATCCGCTGCCGGCCTTGCAGACGATGTCGTCCAGTGCGACGTCCTCGTCGTGATCGGTGAAGCCTTGCGTCACGCCGTCCTTGCGCGCGATCAACCAGCAGCGGCAGAGCGTCGTGACGCCCGACTCGAGCTTGTCCTGGAGGGCGGGCGGTAGGGTGCGCATGGGATCGTCCTCGCGACGCGGTGAACCAGGCACGAAGGGCGGAGAGACCCCTTCGCGATTGCCGTCAGGCGCAGGCCGCTCCTCACGGTCTGATTTCCACCAGCGGGATCTTCGGGATCGCGCCGGCGGCGAAGGCGGAGAGATCGACCTCGAGGTAGTCGGTGTCGAAGCGCACCGGCACGTCGAACAGGAATCCCGCGGTCACCGCCGCGCCGGGCGGCGGGACACGGCCGGGAAGGAAGGTGACGATGCCGGTCGTGGCATCGAGGGTGAAATCCGCGCCTTCCACGGCCGCGATCCCGTCGACGGCGACGCGCACGCTGCCGGGCACCGGCTTGGCGATCGGCCGCCGGTAGGGCGCGTGAAGCGTCCCGTAGGTCTTGACGAGGGCGAAGCGGTCGGTCTCCCCGTCGCCCGCGCCGATCACCTGGTCGGTCGGCGCGACCGCGGCACCCGGCGCGGCGGAGGAATGATCGAGCCGGTCGCGCCAGCGAAAGCCATAAAGACGGCCGCGCCGCTCCTCGAAGAACGCGACCACCTGCGAGAGCTCCTGAAAAGTCTTCACCCCGTAGCCGGCATCGTAACGACGACGCGAATGCGCCCAGCGCGCGTTGCGCTCCTCGGCGCCCGAACCGAGCGTGACGATGTCGGTCAGCCGTTGCGGCCCGCCCGCGCTCCTGAGCGCGATGTCGAGCGGGAACAGGATTTCGTGGAAGGCGCTCATGCGATCCGATGCGCTTCTTTCGCCCGACCGGACGGACGATCGCGATGAACCGTCCTTTGCGCGCCGGGCGCCGATTCACAAACCGCGCTGGCCGCGCGCCACCGCGCGCGCGATCTGACCGGTGAGGTAGGCCTCGGAACGGCGGAAGCTCCCGAGGTCCGGCGTCGCGATCTGTACCGAGACGTTGGCGGCCGCGGGCGCCGCGCCCGCGAGCGCGACGCCGAGGCGGCCGTCGCTTGCGCGCGCGAGCGGCAGGATCGCCTCGGGACCACCCTCGCCCGCCAGACCGAGGCCGCTTTCGAGCGGGAAATAGCGCGGGGTGCGGATCACGCCGCCGTCGGCGAAGGGCGAGATCAGGGCCGGACCACCCGGCCCGGCGGCGCTTGCGGAGCCGCCCAGCATCCTGACGATGCCGTCGATGCCGCCGGCGATGTCTCTCGCGAGCGGCTTCAGCGCCGCCTGCACCGTCAGGTTGGAAAGCCTGAGCGCGAGCGACTTGAGCACCTCGTCGAGCTGGCGTCCTCCGGCGGTCGCCTGCGCGAAGGCCCTGGTGATCGCTCCGGCGAAGGCGCCCGCGCTGAGCGCCATGTCGTCGGCGCGGCTGCGCAGCCGCGCGGCCTGCGCCTCCCATTCGCCCAGGGCAGGTTCGCCGCCTGCTCCCTCGTCAACGACGCTCATCGGGAAATCTCCGCATCAGCTCCTCGAAACTGGCGCGATCGAGCGGCACGCCCGACCGGCCCAGAACCTCGATCGCGCAGGCAAGCTCGCGCGGCGTCATGCGCCAGAAGCTTTCGGGCGCGAGCTTCAGCACGCCGAGACCGAAGCCGATCACCTGTTTCCAGGGAAACGGACGCATCTTGCGCCCCATCCGTCGCAAACGGGTCGCCGCGCCCGTCCGTCCTAATCGCCGAACGTGGCCGCGATCAGCGCGGCCGCGATCCGCACATAGGCCTGCGCGCCGCCGTCGACGGCCATGCCGGCGACGTCCTCGTCGCTCACGGTCTCGCCGGCGCCGCGCAGTCCGGCCCCGATGATGCGCACGAGGTCGCGCGCCCCGAGGCGGCCGGACGCGAAGCGCTCGCTCAGCGCGACGAGATCCTCGGCGCCGAAGGCGTCTTCGAGCTCCGCGAGCGCGCCGAGCGTGAGCACCAGGCGACGCCTGACGCCGCCGAGCTCGGCTTCGATCTCGCCGCGATGTCTGTTGGGCATCCTCCCCTCCCTCGCGTCCTTGCCACGGGGCGGACGCGGCCCCGATCACGTCCTCAGGATTGCGGAGGCGCGAGCGCCGCAAAGGCGAGCTCGCCCGCCGACTCGAGGGAGAATTCGTACGTCACCTCGCCGTTGTGTTCGCCGGCGAATTCGAGATTGGTGATCTGGAACGGCCCCTCGATCGTGCCGAAATCGGGAATGACGATCTGAAAATTGGCGATCGCACCGGCAAAGAAGCTTTGCCGGATGAGCGCATCCGACGCGGCGTCCTTGAACAGGCCGCGACCTGCCAGCGAGGCGCGCTTGACCCCCGCGCCGTCGAGCAGTTCGCGCCAGCGGTTGGCGCTCTCGGCGTGGGTGACGTCCACGGTCTCGGTGTTGAAGGCGAGCCGGCGCGCGCGCAGGCCGGCGACGGTGACGAATGCGCCGCTGTCGTCCGCAATCTTGACGAGAAGGTCCTTGCCTCGCTGAGCGGTCATGGTGGCGATCTCCTGGCTAGCGAGGCTCGGTGACGGCGCGGAAGCGCACCAGCGCATGGTAGGTGCGGCCGTCCGCCTCGCGCCTGACGTCGGCGACGGTAAAGCGCAGATTGACGAGGTGGTGGTCGGCGAGCGCAAGCGGTGCTTCGTCGAGCGCCTGCAGCAGCGCGCCGGCGATGAGATGCGCCTGTCTGTGTCCGCCCTCGCGCGACCAGGCATGCAGCGTGAGCTGGTGCTCCGCCCCGACCTCGCTGCCGGTCGAGAAGTCAGAAACGCGCGCTTCGCCGAGCGTCACGTAAGGGAACGCGACGCCGCGCGGCGTCTCGTCGTAGATTTTCGGGCCGCCGAGCAGCGCAACGAGTGCGGTGTCGGCGGCAAGCGCTGCGTGCACTGCGGCGCGCAACGCGGCGGATGCGGCGGTGGACATGGGTAGGCTCCTTCCTCAATCCGGGCGCGGGCCGGCGGCCGCGTTCAGTCGGCCCATTCCTCGGCGTCGATCACGAGAAAGCGGCCGTCGCCGCTCGGGCGCGCGGCGAGCACGCGATAGACGCGCGCGCCGTCGCGCAGACGGTGGCGCGTGCTCACGTCGTCGCGCCACCGGATGACGACGGTCATGCGCCGCAGTTGGCCGAGCGAATCAGCGGCGGCGACGGCGCGCGCCGCGAGCGGCACGACCTGGGCCCAGAGCCTCGCCGTCGCCTGATAGCCGCGCACGACGCCGCCCGCGCCGTCGTCGCTCTCGAGCGGCTCTTCCAGCGTGAGGCGGCGGTTGAGGTCGCCGGGCTGGATCACAGCGACACCAAGCGGAACGGCGCAAGCAGCGCGGCGACCGTCTGCGGCAACAGCGCGGTCTCATGGCCGATGGCGACAAGACCGCGATTCTCGTACCAGTGCGCGACCAACAGGCGCACCGCCTGCCGCAGCGGCTCGGGAACCGCGGCAGCGGTGTCGCCATAGCCGCATACGACCTCGAGCGCGATGCCGGCCGCGACGCGTCCCGGCCGCGGCAGCGCCGACGGCGCAAAGGCGATCACGTTCGTGGCGCAGTCGGCAAGGAAGGCCTGCGTGTCGAGATCACGCGTGACGCCCGCCTCGTCGTAGACCCGCGCGGCGGCGAGCGCCTGCAGCGGCCCCGGCCTGACGTCGATCAGACCGTTGTCCGGCCAGGAATCGAGTGACAGCTGCCAGCGCTGCGTGATGAGCGCGCAGCGCGTGGCGTTCTCGACATGCGAGCGCGCCGCGGCGATGAGCGCGGCGATCAGCCCGTCGTCGTCCGCATGCTCGACACGCAGAAAGGCCTTCGCCTCGGCAAGCGTGAGCGGTTCGACGGCCGGCTGCGCGAGCAGGATCGCGGGCATGGCGTTCGTTCCTTTCGGGGTCGACTTGGCGCGCGGATTGACAAGCCGCGCTGCGGCGGGCTCAAAACGCCTCGATGCGCCGCACGTGGCTCGCCTTTGCCGCCCTCGCCTGGATGCCTTGCGCCCATGCCATCACGGGCGATGCGCCGCCGCCGGCGCCCTGGGCAGCACGGCCGATCGTGATGGTGGTCGATGCGAAGGGGGATCTCTGCACCGGAACGGCGCTCGCGCGCGATCTCGTGCTGACGGCGGCGCATTGCGTGACGCGACCGCTGCGCTACGCGGTCAAGATCTATCAGACCGACGGCATGGTCGCCGTCGCCGCCGTCGTGCGGCACCCGGATTTCGATCCCGCGAGCTTCGCAGCGGGCCGCGTGACGGCCGACGTCGCCCTGGTCAAGCTCGCCGCGCCACTGCCCGACATCGTGGTACCGGCTGCGCTGGCCGCGGCGCGACGCGTGCAGGCGGGCGAGACGCTCGTGATCGCCGGCTTCGGCGTGACGCGCGCCGGCACCGCGCTCGGCCTCGGCATTCCGCGCGCCGTGCCGCTCGTCGTCACCGGCCGACCGGGATCGCTGCAGATCCGCCTCTACGACGCGACGACGCGCAACCGGCGCCCCGGCCGCGGCGCCTGCACCGGCGATTCCGGCGCGCCCGCCTATGACGGCGAAGGCCCGCTCGTGATCGGCGTCGTGAGTTGGACCACGGCCGCCTACGACGAGGAGGGCTGCGGCGGCCTTACCGGCGTGACGCCGCTGCTGCGCTATCGCGATTGGATCGCGGCGACGGCGCGCCGGCTCGGCGTGGACATCGCGCCGTGACCCGCGGCGCTTCGCCCCGGGCGAAACGGCGGCACGCCGGTCGCGTTCAGGACGCGGCGAACCTCAGCAGCTTGATCGCATCGAAATCCTGCACGCCGCCGCCGACGCGCTTGGTGGTGTAGAACAGCACGTAGGGCTTGGCGCTGTAGGGATCGCGCAGCACCGAGACGCCGGTGCGGTCGACGATCAGATAGCCGCGCTTGAAGTCGCCGAAGGCGATCGACAGCGAATTGGCGCCGATGTCGGGCATGTCCTCGGCTTCGATCACGGGAAAAGTCATCAGCGACGGACGACCGCCCGCCTGCACCGGCGGCTGCCACAGGTAGTTTCCCGTGGAGTCCTTGAACTTGCGGACGACGGACTGCGTCTTGCGGTTCATCACGAAGACGCCGTTCTGCCGGTAGCCCGCCTTCACCGCATAGACGAGGTCGATCAGCACGTCGGAGGGGTTGCTGGCCGGAAAAGCGCCGGCGGTCCCGCTCGCCACATAGCCGATATTGCCCCAGCTCCAGGCGGCATTGTCGACCACCGGATAGGCCAGGAAACCCCGCGGCTTGTTGCTGCCGTCGCCGGAGACGAACGCCGCGCCCTCCTGCGCGGCGAAGGCCTGTTCGACTTCCTGCGCGAGCCAGGCGTCGATATTGACGGCCGCGTCCTCGAGCAGCGTCGCCGTGGCCGCCGGCTGCGCGTAGAGCTCCATCGCCGGGAACGACAGTTCATCGAGTACCGGCGCGGCAGTCTGCGCGCGCGGGTCGGTCTCGCCCACCCAGCCGACCGCCGGTCCCGCCACCACGACCGGCTTCTTGTAGATCGTGCTGCTGATCGTGCGCACGGTGGCGAGCGCGCGGACCGGCGAAAGGGTCGCAAGCCGCTCGCCGATCATGGCCTCCACTTCGGGCGGCGCGAGATAGCCGCCGTCTGCGGCCGAGCCGACCGACATCGCCTTGAGCTCGAGCGCGCGCAGCGCGGTCGCGTCGCCGCTGCGCATATAGGCGTCGAAAGCGGCCTTGTGCTCGCGTGCCGCGGCATTCGGCGGTTCGCCGCGATCGGCGCCGATCGCCGGACGCGCGGCCTTGAGAAGGAGCTCGTCGAGCTTGCGTGCCTGCGCCTCCATCACGCTGTTGATGCGCGCGAGCTTCTCCTCCAGCACGACGTCGCCGCCGCGCCGTGTGATCTCGGCGAGGCGCTCCTCATTCGCCTCCTTGAAGGCCTCGAAGGCCCGCATCATCTCGGCATGCGTGACCACGGCCTCCGGCGGGATTCCGGCTTTGGTTTCGAGGTCGGTTGCGGTGCTGATATCCATCGGGATCTCCTTGCGGTTTCATGACGTGAGCGAGTTGGACGCGTCCGCGGCGGTCGCCTTCGCGGGGCGCGCGTGGAACGGGGCCGGTCCTTTGCCCGACCCTCGCGGCGCGAACGCGTGCGGCAGGCCGCGTCGCGGTGCAGGCGGCATCCGTTCGCCGCTTCCTGGAGCGGACCTCTCCCGCTCGCTCCGCGCGCGAACCAAAGACCGGCGCGGCAAGCGGCCGGGGACGTTCGCGACCTCCGCGGCGCTGTCCCCCTTGATCCGACGCACGCGCGCGCCGGAAAGCAGCGGGAAGGTGACGATGGAAATCTCCCAGAGGTCGACCGCATAGAGTCTGCGCACGCGCGTTGCGGGATCGACGCGGGCTCGCGCGGCGCGGAAGCCGATCGAAAGCCCATCGATCGCTCCCGCTTCGATGAGCGCGATGAGCTCGCGCGCCCGCGCGACCTCCGGGATGAGCCGGCCGCGCGCGAACAGGCCGCGATGATCCTCCGCAAGCTCCAGCCAGATGCCGACCGGTTCCGACGGATCGTGCTGGAACAGCATCGGCACGCGCCGCGCCGGCCGCAGACGCAGCGTCTGAGCGAAGGCGCCGGGCATCACCATGTCGCGCGCCTCGTCGATTGCGCCGAACAGGCTGGCATAGCCTTCGACGGTGCCGTCGGCGGCGATGCGCGGGCGCGGCGCGAGCACGGAGGCCGGAACGGTTTCGCTATCGGATCGAAGCATGACTTGGTCCATGGCGCGGTCCATGGCTTGCCCGCTCGCATGCGCGGCGGCCGCGTGCGTCGAGGCGCGGGCGCCAAGCCGCGTCGGGCGGCGGCGCCGCGCGCGCCGCCGTCGGCCGTCGTGCCGCTCGGGTCGACGGCGAAGCAATCAGCGCGGGTTGCGTCGCGTCCGCGCTTTCGCATGCCTTCCGGCGCGCGGCGTCCGGCGGTGGCGCGCGACTCGGTCAAGATGGTCGAGAAATTCGCGAAAGACTTCGAGCGGATCCGGCACGGGCTTGTGCTCCTCGCGGACCGGCCGCGGCATGCGACGCAGCAATTCCATGAAGATCCTCCGTTCCGCTTTTCGCCGCCGCGGTCCAAGGTCCGCCTGCGGCACGACGCATCGCCATCGCGACCCGCAGGCCGCGCGCGCACGGCACGAGCGGCCTCTCCCGCCCTACCGGAATCGATCGTTGAAGCGCGCGAGCTCGCGCACGAAATCGTCGAAGCGGCGTCTCGCCTCCCCGAGCTCGCGCAGCGCGTAACCCGCGAGCGCCGAGGCCGCGCTTGCCCACAGGAACAGGGCAAGATGCGCGAGATCGCCGCGCGCGACGAAAATGTCGATGAGCTCGGTCATGGCCGGTTGCCGTGCGCCCGCGGCGGCGCTACAGTCGCTTCCGTTCGGGTGAACTCGGCGCCGCCATGGCGGGTCGATGTCACCGAAATCCGCGCTCGTCATGAGCGTCAAGCGGGGCGACGCCTCCCGGCATCGGAGGCCGTGATGCGCGCCCGCATTTCCGCACTGCTGCTCCTCGCCGCGATCGCCGGCGCCGCGCGTGCGGAGATTCGCATCGACGAGTCACGCTTTGTCGGCGGCCGGCTCGTCATCCGCGGCGAGACCGCACCTCACCGCACGGTCACGCTCGACGACAAGTTCACGACCACGAGCAATGCCGACGGCACCTTCTCGTTCAGCGTCGACGAAAAGCCGTTCACCTGCATGAGCGAGATTCGCGCGGGCGACGACGTCTATTCCGCCGTGATCGCCGGCTGCCTCGACGCGGAGGATGTGGACAATCCGCCCGCGGCGGACAAGCCCGAGGCGAGACCGGCGCGTTGAGGCCGATTTCCGCGTCGTTGATCCGTCGTGGCGGGGCCGAGCGAGAGATGAAGGCGAGGCACTCCAAATGCCCTTGACCGTCATGGCGAGCGCGAGCGAGCGCGAAGCAATCCAGGACGGGCGCGCCCCTGCCGTGGACTCTGGATTGCTTCGGCGGCTTCGCCGCCTCGCAATGACGGTGGCGACGGTTTTCCATCATTGCGAGCCCGCGCGAGAGCGCCGGCTCAGACGAACGCGTCGCCGCCCTCGAGCGCACCATAGCCGACCGCGGCGCGCTTCTCGTTGAGGGTCAGGAACGGCGCCCGGGTGACGCGTTCCCACAGCGCGGCGCGATCCGCGGCAAGCGCGGCGATGCGGTCGGCATCGGGCGCGAGCGTGAGCCCCGCGCCGAAGCTCGGGCTGAGCCATTGCGCGAGCGCGCCGCCGATGCGCTGGCCGAGCGGCAACACCGTCTGCCGGACGAATACCCGGCTCGCCTCCTGGTAGTTCGAGTAGGTGTTGTCGCCCGGGATCGCGAGGAGCATGGGCGGCACGCCGAAGGCGAGCGCGATTTCCCGCGCGGCGGCGTGCTTGGCCTCCATAAAATCCATGTCCTTTGGCGACAGCGACATCGCCTTCCAGTCGAGCCCTCCCTCGAGGATCAAGGGACGCCCCGCATTGGCGGCGCCCTGATATTGCCGGTCGAGCTCGCGTTTGAGGCGCTCGAACTGCGGTTCGGAGAGCATGCCGCCGTCGGGGCCGGCATAGACCAGCGCGCCCGAGGGGCAGGCCGCGTTGTCGAGCAGCGCCTTGTTCCACCTCGCCGCCGCGTTGTGCGTATCGACCGCGGCGCTCGCCGCTTCGAGCGGGCTCAGACCGTAGTGGTCATCGAGCGGATTGAACAGGGTGAGATGCAGGATCGGGGGCTGGCGCGCATCCTGGTCGAACCGCACCCGCGCGCCGTTGACCGTGTAGTCATAGGCCTGCGGCCAGCCGTTCGGACCGGGTACCACCTTCATGCGATCGGGGCGCAACGCGTAGAGCTCGCGTACCCGCGCGCCTGGTGGCTCCTCCCCCGGAAGACTCACCGCCTCGACATAGGCATTGCCGGAGAGCAGGAGATAGGCGGCGATGCTTTCCAGGAACGAGGCGCCGTCCTGACGGGGGTTGGGCCGCGCCAGCAGATCGATGAGCGGATGGCGCGTCAGCTCCCGGTCGCCCTCGTAAAGCACGAAAGCGAGCGCGCCGACGCTTTCGGCGACGAGCCGCACCGCGCGATAGACGATTGCATTCCTGACAAAACCCTCGCGCGTGAGCGCGGCATAGTCCCGCGGCGTCCATCGCGCCCGCCCGCCGGAATCGAAGGCGATGAGGCGGGCAATCCGCGAGGCCTTGGCCTCCGGCGCGAGGAGGAAATTCTTGAGACGATCCAACATGGTCGACGATCTTGCGCGGTGCCGGAAATCGGCGCAGCCTCCGCCGTCATGCATGGGAGGGCGACATGACCGCATTCAACGTGGTACGGTTTCGCGTCAAGCCGGGACGCGAGGAGCATTTCATCGCGGCGCATCGCAAGGCGAGGCCCGCCTTCAAGGGCTTCCGCGGCGGCGCGCTTGTCCGCACCGGCGAGCGCGCCTTCTGCTTCATCGGCGAATGGGCGAGCTTCAAACGGCTCGCCGAGGCGCGACCGCAGATGATCGCCATCCTCGACACGTTCCGCGAGGACCTCGAGGATCTCGGCCAGGGCCTCGGCGTCACCGACCCCGTCTCCGGCGAGATGGTCGTGAGGCTGCCGCCGTCCCGGCCCGCGACCCGAGGTGCGCGCGCCGGCCGCGCCAAGGCCACGCGCCGCAAGAAGCGCCGCTAGCGCCGACTTCGCTGCCGCCGGGCCGTCAAGGCGATCCCGGGCGGGAGCCGGAGGGCCAAGCCGTCCAGTCGTCTCTTGCCCCCGTCATTGCGGGCGCGAGCCACCCTTGTTTCCCGTCATTGCGAGCCCGCGCGCAAGCGCGGGCGATGTCACCGTCATTGCGAGCCCGAGCGAAGCGAGGACGAAGCAATCCAGAAGCGGCGCGGCAACAACCTACGCCTCCCGCCCATAACTCGCGGGCCGACCCGCCTGGATTGCCTCGGCGGCTTCGCGGCCTCGCAATGACGGTGGGCATGGCGGTGGCCCCGCCTCCCGCCCACGACTCGCGGCACGGCCTCGCCCCTCATGGCGAGTCCGCAGCGAGAGCGAAGCAATCGGGAAGCGAACCCCGTTCTCGACGGCCCTGCCGGCGGCTTCAGCTTCGGCGTCGGCCTCGGCCTCGGGCGCAACTCTGGAGCGTGCGCCGTTCCTATCAGGACAGACGTCCGCTGTCAAGTGGTCGTTCCTAGGAATCGATCAATACAACCGCCGGCTGTGGACAACCCCGCGGCCCGGCGCGCCGCGCGGCCGTGCTACCGGCAGCGCGGATACAATGCGGACAAGGCGCGGCCGCGCAGCAGCAGCAGGCGCGAGGACAGGCCGCCGTGGCGCTCGATCCAATGCCTCACCCCCGGCGGATAGGCGGCCAGCACGACCCGCGCGGCCTCGGGATCACGCACCGCCCCGCCGAAGGGGCCGGGCGACCAGGGTGCGTGAAACCCGAGCACGGCCCGGCGCGTCACGCAGATGCGGCGCTGCGGCACCAGGCTCAAGACGAGCGTGCAGGCCGACAAGCACGGCCCGTCGATCACCACGCGCTCGCCCGAAGCGCGCACGGCCTCGAACAGCGCCAGGAACGGACCGATCTCACCGCCGGGACTCGCGAGGATGCGCACCTCGGCCAACGTGCGCCCCGGCGCGAGGGTGGCGAGCACCATCGCCAACAGCACGCCGCGCCATGTTGCCGCGCGCAGGCCAGGCCCCACGCAAGCACGAAGCGATGGCCGCCTCGCGTGCGATGCGTTCGGATGGAACCTTCGTGCCCCGCTCACACCGTGCCGGCGCATGATTCTTTCGGGAGACCGCTTCCCGCCTCTCCCGATCATCCGCTAACTAGTCGCGCGGCGCGGGTCGGACAAGGGTGCCGATCCGCGATTCGGAAAAAGGCGGCGCGTCAGCGCGCGGCTTTCCCCGCGTCGTAGCGCGCCCGCGCCTCGGCGATCGCCGCGCGGTGTCTCAGCGCCCAGGATTCCAACGCGCTCACCGGCTCGAGCAGCGAGCGGCCGAGCCTGGTCAAGGCGTAATCGACCCGCGGCGGCACGGTGGGACGGACCGTGCGCGTGACGAGGCCGTCGCGCTCGAGCGCGCGCAGGGTGAGCGTCAGCATGCGCTGCGAGATCGAGCCCAGCGCGCGCCGCAGCTCGTTGAACCGCCGCGACCCGCGGCCGAGCTCGGAGACCACCAGCACCGTCCATTTGTCGCCGACGCGCGAGAGCACTTCGCTCACCGCACGGCAATCCTCGGCCACATGCAGGTAACCGGGTATGCGTTTTGTGCCCTCTTGCGCGCCGCGCGCGGTCATCTATCTAGCCTTGGTATAAAATCGTAACTCCATCGATATAGGACGTGCCATGACGACACTCAAGCTCGGCGTGATCGTCGGTTCGAACCGGCGTGAGTCGATCAACCGCAAGCTGGCGCAGGCGCTGGTGAAACTCGGCGGCCACGCCTTCGACGCGACCTTCATCCCGATCGACGACTTGCCGATGTACAACCAGGACCACGAAAACCCGGTGCCGGAGAAGGTCGCGCGCTTCAAGGCGGCGCTGGCCGCCGCCGAAGCGCTGCTGTTCGTCACGCCCGAACACAGCCGCTCGATTCCGGCCGTGCTGAAGAACGCCATCGATTGGGGCGCGCGGCCGTGGGGCAAGAACTCCTGGCCGGGCAAGCCCGCGGCCGTCATCGGCACGTCGGGAGGCGCGATCTCGACCGCGATCGCCCAGCAGCACCTGAAGTCCGTGCTCCTGACCCAGGGACTGCACGTGGCGGGCGGCGAGGCCTATATTCAATTCAAGCCGGAAATGATCGACGCGGCGGGCAATGTGGCGGACGACAATGTGCGCAAGTTCCTGCAGTCCTTCGTCGATCAATTTGCCGCTTTCGCCGCGCGCTTTGCCGCACGCGCATCCTCCGGCGAGCGCGCCGCGTAGCGTGATCCCGCAGTCCTGACACCCTCGGAGCGCGGCAGCCATGTCCCTTCGCCCGATCAAACGCATCGTGCAATCCAAGCCGACGCTCGAGGGCGCCGGCGTGCGCCTGCGCCGCGCATTCGGTTTCGGCGACACCGCCGAGACCGATCCGTTCCTGCTGCTCGACGATTTCCGCAACGACCGCCCGAGCGATTATCTCGCCGGCTTTCCCTGGCATCCGCACCGCGGCATCGAGACCATCACCTATGTCCTGAGCGGCAGCGTCGAGCACGGCGACAGCCTCGGCAATCGCGGGACGCTCGGCGCCGGCGACGTGCAGTGGATGACGGCGGGACGGGGCATCATGCATCAGGAAATGCCGAAGGGCGATGCGCTCGGGCGCATGCACGGCTTCCAGCTTTGGGCCAACCTCCCCTCCTCGCTCAAGATGAGCGCGCCCCGCTACCAGGACATCAAGGCCGCGGACATCCCCGAGGTGGTCGACGACGACGGCACGCGCGTGCGCGTCGTGTGCGGCGAATTCTGGGGCAAGAAAGGCCCGGTCGACGGGGTCGCCGCCGACCCGCGCTATCTCGACGTCTTCGTGCCGGCGGGAGTGCGCAAGACCCTGAAGGTGGAAGTGGAGCGCCATGCCTTCGCCTATATTTTCGAGGGCAACGGCGCGTTCGCCTATGCTTCGAAGCCGTTCGGCGTGCTGAGCGAGAAACAGATCGACGGCGAGGAAGTCCTGCTGCGCGAGCCGGCAGGCGACCGGTCGCTGGTGCTGTTCGATCGGGGCGACGAGATCGTCGTCGAGGCCGGCGAGCGCGGCATCCGCTTCCTGCTCGTCTCCGGCAAGCCGATCCGTGAACCCGTCGCCTGGTACGGCCCGATCGTGATGAACACGCAGGCGGAATTGAAACAGGCGATGGACGATCTGCGCAACGGTACCTTCATCCGCCCGTGATCGGCCCGTCATGATGCGTCCCGCGCGGGTCGCGGCGGGCCGATCCAGGATGAACGGGCGCGCACCGGACGGTTTCCTCGCCCTGCCGGCTGCCTGGCGATGTCTGCGCCGATTTCAATCGCTTCGCAACCTGCTAGGTGCGGCTGCGCCGATAGCGGCTCGGGGATATTCCCGTCGCCCTGCGGAACGCCGCCGAGAACGAGCTCGTCTCGGCAAAGCCGAGTTGCCGTGCGATATCGGTGATCGTCCGCGTCGGCTCGTCCAGCATCGCCTTCGCCCGCGCGATGCGGCGCGCCATGTGATAGCGGTGCGGCGGCAGGCCGAAACTGCGCTTGAACGCGCGCGCGAAATGGTAGGGGCTGAGATTGACGAGCTTGGCGAGCATCGGCAGCGGCAGGTCGTCGCCGATATGCGCTTCGATGTAGTCCGCGACCTTCCGCCGCTGCCAGCCGCTCAGGCCGCCGCGCGCAAATGCCGCCGCTTCGTCGAGAAAAGGCGGGCGGGCGGGCCGCCCTGCGTCCGCGGTCGCGGCATCGCTCGCGTCGGGATGATTGGACGAAAGGATGAGGAAGGTTCGCTGCTCGTCCGATCCGAACTCCGCCATGCGTTCTCCCGGGAACCGCGTTGCGACAGCCTTCCCGGCGCGCTCCCCATCCCTCGTGCGATCATCGGCATTCTCGCCGCCCGTGCGCTGCGGGCGATCATTTTGACGTTTGCGTGATATCTGCGGATTCGCCGCAACCCACAAGACACGCTTCGGTGAGTTTACTGCAAATTTATGGAATGAAACTCATTCGCGCGCCGCATGCGAGGCCTGCGCGGACGCGCCCGCGCGACAAATGCGCAAATCCGAACAAGGCGCAGCAATTTTCGACAAGCAGGGCGCGCGCGTCATCCCCAATTTGCGGACGTCGGCGGCGCCGCATGCGGGCCGCCGCGCCAACGAAAGAAGAAGGAGAAATGCAATGAGACGTTTCGTGGTCGCGGGCGCGCTGTTGGCCGCCCTGTCGGCGTCGCCGGCGCTCGCGCAGGCCTACAACCCGGGCTACGGCACCGGCAACGTCATTCTCGATCCGCCTTCCTGGCAGGCGCAGAAGCTCGCGCCGGCAAACGGCGGAGCCTTTGCCTATGCGCCGACCCGCGCCCGCGCAGGCAGCGCCTTCGCTTATGCCGCGCAGCGTTCATACGGGATCAATCCCAACAGTCCCGAGGCCACCGGCGGCGGCAGCCTCGGCTACAACGAGCATCTGCTGCAACATTGAAGTCCCTCCGCGTCCGCAGCGGATCGCACGCGTCCAGGGGCGGGCCTCGTGCCCGCCCCTGGCTTGTTCCCGGCTGCGCGAGGGTTCGTGCGCCGCGCGCCATGCCATGCGCAGCGACCGGCGCGACCGACTCCGCATCCTCCGGCTTCAACGCGACCGCGCGCGAGGCCGGCCGCGCACGCTCCGCGGCGCCTGCGCCGAGGGGATGGGCGTTGCCGGAGCGCTCGGCGCGCCGGCGTCGGGCGAGTGCTTGACGGGCCCTTTGAGCACGCGCTCTTCCATGGCGATGAGGAAGGCTGCGCCGAAGGCGAGCACGAGGGCGCAGGCAAGGAAGACATAGCGGAAGGCGTGCGCGAGGACGGGCGCGCTCGCCGCGCGCGCAAGCGTCTCGATCGGCATCCCCGTCTCGCCGCCGAGCCCGCCGAGCACGATGGCGCCGAGCGCGGCGACCACCAGCGCGGAGGCCAGCGCGCGAAAGAAATTGGCGGCGCCGGTGGCAATGCCCATCTGGTGATGCGCGACCGCGTTCTGCATGCACACGGTCGATACCGGGAAGACGCTGCCGAGCCCCGAGCCGATGCAGGCGAGCAGGGCGAGCACGCCGCCGGTCGGCAGCGCGTCGGGCGAGACCGCGAGCGCCCCGAGGGCGAGGATCGCGACCGCAAGCCCCGAAAGCGGCATGCGCTTGTAGCGCTGCACATGCACCAAGGCGCGGCCGGTGATGGTGGAGAACACCACCGTCGCGCTCATCAGCGGGATCAGCGCGAGGCCCGACTGGCTCGCCGACAGATGCAACACCGTCTCGAAATAGAGCGGCACATAGATGGTCATGCCGACGAGCGTGGCCATGGCGCAGGCGCCCGCGAGCGCGGCCGTGCGCACCACCGGATTGCCGAGCACCGCAAGCGGCAGGAACGGATCGGCCGCCCGCGCCAGGCGCCAGGCGAACAGGCCCCACAGCACCGCCGAGGCGGAAAGCAGCGCGCCGCATTCGGCGGAAATCCAGGCAAAGCGACGACCCCCCCAGGACAGCATCAGCAGGAGCGCGACCGCGGCGCCCATCATCAGCGCGGCACCGGGCAGATCGAGGCTGCGCTGGCGCGGATGAAACGGCACCCGGCGCAGCACGTTCGACGTCATGCCGAGCGCGGCAAAGCCGAGCGGCAGATTGATCCAGAAGATCAACGACCAGTCGACATGCTCGGTGAGAAAGCCGCCGAGCACCGGTCCGCCGACCGAGGACAGCGCGAACACCGCGGCGATGTAGCCCTGATAGCGGCCGCGTTCGCGCGGCGAGACGACGTCGGCGATGATGGTCTGCGCGAGCGCCATCAGGCCGCCGCCGCCCAATCCCTGCAGCGCGCGCGCGAGGATGAGCGCGGACATGCTTTGGGCGAGCGCGCAGGCGAGCGAGCCGATGACGAAAATGCCGATCGCCGCGAGCATGGTCACGCGCCGACCGTGCACGTCGGCCAGTTTGCCGTAGAGCGGCGTCACCGCCGTGCCGGTCAGGAGATAGGCGGTCACGATCCAGGAGAGATCGCCGAGGTCGCCGAAATGTCGACCGATCGTCGGCAGCGCGGTCGCCACGATCGTCTGGTCGAGCGCGCCGAGGAACATGCCGAGCATGAGCCCGATGATGACGGCGCGGATCTCCTCGTGACGCAACGGCGCCGGCGCGCCGAGGCGCGGGGCGTTCGATTCGCGGTCGTGCGTGCTGGCATCCATGCGCGCGGCTTGATGCCGTGTCGAGGCGGTCATGGCAATGCAGGCAAACGCGGGTCTGGCATGACCCGGGCCGGCCGCGGAGTTCCGCGATGCACCGCGGCCCTGCCGCGCCCGGCGGCAAGGCCGGCGCCGCGGGCCGGTCGCGCCCGATCGAGCCCCCGGGTCACCGCGCCGCGTGCCGGAGGCGACGCGCGCCTTTCGGCCACCTGCCCGGCCAGCGCACGATATGGTCCGCGAGCTTCTCGTCGGGCACCTCGCGGTCGGTGGCTGCGACGCGGCCGCGCACCGAGACGCCGGCCTCGTGCACGGTCTCGCGCGATCCCGAGACGAGAGGATGCCACCACGGCAGATCCTGGCCGTTGGCGATAAGACGGTAGGCGCAGGTCGGCGGCAGCCAGGTCAGGCGCCCGACATTGCGCGGGGTCAGCCGCACGCAATCCTTCACGCGCGCGTGGCGATGCGCATAGTCGCTGCAGCGGCAGGTCTCGCCATCGAGCAGCCGGCAGGCGACGTCGGTATAGAGCGTCCGGCGGGTATCGGCGTCGATGAGCTTGTTGAGGCAACAGCGGCCGCAGCCGTCGCACAGGCTCTCCCATTCGGCTCTGCTCATGTCGGAGAGCCGTTTGCGGCGCCAGAACGGGACTGCGGGATCGGGCATCGGCGGTCTCCGGCCGGACGCCGTCATACTTAGCGCA
>Ga0070740_10000741_pt1 | contig 57209 bp, 42 predicted proteins | sample Coa_R2_FD_67286 | JGI IMG/M metagenome (GOLD analysis project Ga0070740, IMG submission 67286) | Surface soil microbial communities from Centralia Pennsylvania, which are recovering from an underground coalmine fire - Coalmine... | ecosystem: Environmental > Terrestrial > Soil > Unclassified ... | reverse complement strand
CGTCACGCTCCCGTCCGACTCGAACGCCACGGTGCGCGCGAACACTCTGCACGGCCCGATCAACAACGACTTCAACCTGCCGGTGCGCGAGGGCGAGTACATCGGTCGCGACCTCGAAGGCCGGCTCGGACAGGGAAGCGCTCGCGTCCGCCTCTCGAACGTCAACGGCTCGATCACCATTCATCGCGCGAACGACAACCGACCGATGAGTCCCGCCGTCAACCTCCTCTCCGAGACGCGCGAGGATGACGGCGGCGGGGACGACGCGCGCGAGGCCGCACGCGACGCGCGCGAAGCGCAGAAGGATGCCCGCGAAGCGCAGCGCGAGGCCGACCGCGACCGGCGCGAGGCCGAGGCCGACGCCGCGCAAGACCGCCAGGAGGCCGAGCGCGAGAAGGCCGAGGCCAAGCGCGAGAAGGAAGAGGCGCAGGCGGACGCAGACCGTGAGAGCACCGACGCCGAGCGCGAGGCCGAACGTGACGCGCGCGAGGTCGCGCGAGAGACCGAGCGCGCCGCGCGCGACGTGGAGAGGGCGACGCGCGACGCGGTCGGGGCCGGCGGCTACGACAACTCGCAGCGCGTCATCGAGCGCGAGTCGAACAACTTCACGGTTGCCGGCACGCCGCACGTCCGCGTCGAGACGTTCGACGGGGCGATCTACGTCCACGCGTGGGACAAGCCCGAAGTCTCCTACACCGCGACGAAGCGCGCGGGCGACGACCACGAGATGAAGGGCATCAAGATTCAGGCGCAAGGCGCAGGGCAGGAGGTCACGCTGCGCGCCGACTTCGACAAGTCTTTCGCGCGCGGCTATCGCCAGGAGGGCGGGCGCGTCGTCTCCTTCAACTCGAACGCCTCGACCGAGTTCGACGTGTACGTCCCGCGCAACACGACGCTCGTCGTCTCGTCCGGCGACGGTCGCCTGCGGATCGAAGGCGTGAGCGGCGACCTCGACCTGCACACGGGCGACGGCGCGATTGACGTGAGCGCAGGACAAGGGCGGCTGCGCGCCGTGACGGGCGACGGTCGCATACGTGTTGACAGCTTCGACGGCGACGCCGAGGCGCGCACCGGCGACGGTCGCATCACGCTCGACGGAAATTTCAAGTCGCTCACGGCGCGCACGGGCGACGGCTCGATCTCGCTCGCCGTGCCTGATGGAACCAACGCGACGGTCGAAACGGACGCCGAGTCCGTCTTCAACGACGGCGTCGCCGTGGCCGAGAGTCCCGCCGACAGCCGCGTGCGTCGCTGGCGAATCGGCGGCGGCGGCCAAGTCCTGAAGCTCAACACCGGCGACGGCCAGATCATCCTTCGCCGACACTGACGACGAGTCGTTAACGGGCGCGCCGCCCGCCGCGTCTTTGATGAGGTGCGAGGCTTGCGAGGCGGGGCGGCGGCGGGGAAGTGCGGCCTCCCCGTTCGTGGTGCCGGCGTCCACGAAAATGGACGCGCGGCGTGTGCTTGTAAACCAGTCGTAAAAAAATCGGCGGGCCGCGATTCGCTTGAAACCTTCGCCCGCAAGCGCTCGTCTAAAGGGCTACCGCAGAGTGCGACAGAAGGCGCGTCGCGTTCAACTAACAAGACGAAATCCAAATCCCGGAACGCAGCTTCGGCAGCAGGCCACCCGGCGAACGGTCATGAAGAAAAAAGTTCTGCACGCAGCCGCACACTCCGCACTCGCCTTCGCCGCCGTCCTCGTCTTCACCTGCGTGCGGGCGTCGGCGCAGCAGGTGGCATCGAACGCGCCCTCGGCGACAGAGCGAACTGCCGCGGGCGCGCCTGCGTTCAAGCGCATGGCGATCAGCGTCGGCCAGTCGGCGCAAGGCTCGCGCGTGCGCGTCATCTCGGACTCTCCGCTCAACGGGTACGAGGCGTTCGCGCGCGACGGAAAGTTCTGCGTCCTCATCCACGGCGCGGACGCTTCGGCGCTCGCCGGGCGCGGGTTCGCCGCGCGAGGCTTCACGAGCGTCGAGGCCGAGCAGCAAGGCGACGACACTCTCCTCGCGTTCGCGACCGAGCCGAACTTCGAGCCGCACGTGCGCGCCGTCTTCAACCAGCTTGAGATCGTCTTCGCCGCGCAGACGCAGACGGCGAGCGGCGGCTCGTCGCCCGCGGGCGGCACTCCGACTTCGACGGGCAACTCTTCAAAAGAGACTGCGGGCGCGACCCCGACGCCGACCCCCTCGACCGCAGCGCCAGCCGCGCAGCCCGTCCCCGCGAGCATCACGACCACGGACGCGGGCGCGACGCCGAGCGCGGCCACGACTTCGGGCGCGACTCCGGGGGCGGGCGCGACGACTGCTCCGCCGACGGCTTCAAACATCTTCGCGTCGCTGCCCGCGAGCGCCGAGGCGCGCTACGCCCTGCTGCGGACGGCGGAGAAGGTGAACCCCGTCAAGCTCACGCGCTTCGACAAGCCGCCGGTGATTGATGGCAAGATGGACGAGGACGTTTGGAAGACGGCGACGGTCTTCAAAGACTTCGTGCAGTTCCGCCCCGGCGAGTTGCAGGCCCCTTCGTTGCAGACCGAGGTTCGCATCGGCTACGACGCGAAGTTCCTCTACGTCGGCTTCCACTGCTTCGACGATCCCTCAAAGGTGCGCGCCACTGTGCCGAAGCGCGACAACGTTTTCGACGACGACTGGGTCGGCGTCTGGCTCGACACCTTCAACGACGGGCGCAGGGCTTATGAGCTGATCTTCAACCCGCTCGGCGTGCAGGCCGACGCGATTGACACCGAGGGCGTCAACGAAGACTTCAGCTTCGACATCGTGATGGAGTCGAAGGGTTCGATCACCAAGGACGGCTACGATGTCGAGGTCGCCATCCCTTTCAAGTCGCTGCGCTACGTCGCGGGCAAGGACAAGCTCTGGGGCCTGCACCTGCTGAGAACCATCAAGCGCTTCAACAACGAGCAGGACTCCTGGATGCCGATTGCGCGCAGCAACTCCAGCCTGCTCGGCCAGGAAGGGCACGTCACCGGCCTCGAAGGACTCTCGACCGAGCGCACGATTGAAGTCACCCCCAGTCTGACCGTCTCGGAGACGGGCGCGCGCGTGCCGACGCTGACGGCTGGCGACATCGCCGCGTTGCAGGCGCAGAACCGCGCAGTCCCGCTCGACAACGGTCGTTTCCTCAACAAGCCCCTGCACTTCGACCCCGGCATCACGGCGAAGTTCGGCCTCAGCCCGACGATGACGCTCGACTTCACCTACAACCCCGACTTCGCGCAGGTCGAGGCCGACCAGACGGTCGTCACCGCGAACCAGCGCTTTCCAATCTTCTTCGACGAGAAGCGCCCCTTCTTCCTCGAAGGCAAAGACTACTTCGAGACGATCATCAGCGCCGTCCACACGCGCACCATCGTCAATCCGCAGTACGCCTTCAAGTTCACGGGCAAGGAGGGCAAGAACACCTTCGGCGTCCTGCTCGCGTCGGACAAGGCTCCGGGGAATCTGACCGACCAGGAGCGCGACTTCATCGCCGACGCGCGCAACCCGGAGGCCGACCGCGAGGCGCTCGCGAAGATTGACGGCAGGAAGGCGACCATCGGCGTCGTCCGCCTCAAGCGCGACTTCGGCAAGGAGAGCCACATCGGCTTCCTCGCCACGACCTACAACTTCGTTGACCACTACAACGACGTGGCGGGCTTCGACACGCGCTACCGGCTCAACAAGACGACGGTCTTCACCGCGCAGGTTCTCGGCAGCACGACGCACGAGCCTTTCTTCTTCGCCGACGAGGACGCAACCGGCGACCGGAAGGAGCAGGGACTCGCGTACGCCTACGACCTCAACATGAGCGGTCGCAACTTCGGCTATGAGTACGCGGCGGTCGGGCGCTCGCAGTTCTTCCGCGCCGACGTGGGCTTCAACCGGCGCTTCAACACGAACAACCAAAACCTCTTCGCCCGCTACAACTCGACCGACAAGCCGAAGGCGAAGCTCGTCAGTTGGCGCGTCTATAACGACTTGGACGCCAACTTCGACTGGAAGGCGCGCAGCCAGCACCTCAACAACGAGACGCAGGTTCAGTTCAACTTCCACAAGCAGACCACCATCGGCATCGGCTTCGACAAGGGCTACGAGCGCGTCTTCGAGTCGGACTTCGGCGCGTCGCGCGAGGGCTTCGCGCGGGCGGACGCGGCCAACGCTTTGCTGCGCGGCAAGTCCGTCCCGGCCTGCCTGACGTTTACGAACGACCCGACGCTCGACTCCTCGGTGCAGGCGCAGCTCCCGCAATGCACCTTCTACGGCACAGACCCCGAACGCTCCGCCTGGAATTGGGGCTGGTACTTCTTCGCGCAGACGACGCCCTCGAAGAAGTACAGCGCCTTCGTCTTCAGCGACTTCGCGCGCGGCTCGCTCGACTTCGATTTCGGCACCGGCAACCCGCACTTCCCGCGCGTCAGCCCCGCCGCGTTGCGGCTCGGACAGGGCGCGCCGCTCGACCCCGGCCCCGGCAGAGAGTGGAGGGCCGAGGTTGACCTGACCTACAAGCCGACGAACCCGCTCAACTTCACGCTCAACTACAACAAGGATCGCCTGACGCGCGACGACACGGGGCTGACGGCGTTCGACGACAACATCTTCTCGCTGCACACGACCTACCAGTTCACGCGCTTCTGGTTCGTGCGCGGGCGTGTTGACTACTCGACGCTCGGCGCGGACGTGCGCGGACAGTTCCTTCTGGGCTGGACGCCGAACCCCGGGACGAGCTTCTACGTCGGCTACAACGACGACCTGAACCGCAACGGCGTCAACCCGTTCACGGGGCAGATCGAGCCGGGCTTCCGTCGCAACGGTCGCGTCTTCTTCATCAAGGCGTCGTACCTGATTCGGCGGAGCATCGGCAAGTAGAGTTTTTGGGCATCCGCCGACGACTAAGGGGAGAGTCGAACGCGGTAAGACGGCGCGCGCCGGAAGAGCTAACCATTCCGGCGCGCGTCGCTTTTTGTAAAAGACCGGCGTCGTTCTCAGCGCGTCCTCGCGGACTCCGGCGACGGCGGAGTTTCGCCGCTCAAAATTTCGACGCCGACGTGATAAACTCTGCGCCCTCATTCGACGCAGAGTTTTTCCGAAGATGATTCCCCTGAACGCCTTAAAAAAATTGAATCTCGAAGGGCGAGCGCTCGTCGCCGCGTGCGCCGTCGCGCTCGCCGCTTCCGCCGCCTGCAAGAGCGACTACCCGGCTTCGACGCAACAGAATCTCGTCAGCAGCACGGGCGCGGTGCGTCAGGTGAAGGTCGCGCGCGTCGAGGAGATTCCGGTCGGCGCGAGCGTCACGGTCACGGGCACGCTCGCCGCGCAGGATCAGGCGACCTTGAGCGTCAAAGTCCCCGGACGCCTCGGCGTCGTCTCGGTTGACCTCGGCAGTGTTGTTCATCGAGGGCAGGTGGTCGCGCAGGTCGAGCAGCAGGACTACAAGCTTCGAGTCGAGCAGGCCGACGCCACGTTGCAGCAGGCGCGCGTGCGCCTCGGACTCGCGCCGCAGGGCGACGACGATCAGGTGAAGCTCGAAGAGACGGGCACGGTCAGGCAGGCGCGCGCCGTGCTCGACCAGGAGAGCGACAACCTGAAGCGCACGAGCGCGCTGGTCGAGCAGGGCGTCGTCCCGCGCGCCGAGTACGACACGGCCCTTGCAAATTTCAAGGTCGCGCAAGGCAAGTATCAGGACGCGGTCGAGGAGGTTCGCAACCGCCAGGGCATACTCGCGCAGCGCCGCACCGAACTCGCGCTCGCACGTCAGGCTCTCGCCGACACGACCGTCGTCGCGCCCTTCGACGGAGTGGTGCAGGAGAAGAAGGCGAGCATCGGCGAATACCTCGCGGCGGGCGCGCCCGTCGTCACGGTCGTTCGCGTCAACCCCTTACGCTTCCGCGGCGAAGTGCCAGAGCGCGAGGCTTCGAGCGTCCGCGCGGGCCAGCCCGTGCGCGTCCAGATAGAGGGCGACGCGCGAGCCTACACGGGCCGCATCGTCCGCCTCAGCCCCGTCATCAACCAGCAGAACCGCGTCCTCGTCGTCGAGGCCGACATCGCGAACCCCGGAAGCCTTCGACCGGGCGGCTTCGCGCACGCCGAGATCGTCACCGACAGCGGCGGCACGGCCATCACGGTGCCTCCGAGCGCCGTCGTCACCTTCGCCGGCATCGAGAAGGTCATCACCGTCGAGGACGGCAAGGCCAAAGAGAAGCCCGTCACCACGGGCCGCCGCGCCGACACCTGGACCGAAGTCCTCTCCGGCGTCGGCGTCGGCGATCCCGTCGTCGTTGACCCCGGCAACTTGCAGTCAGGTCAAGCTGTGAACGTAGTTGAATAGAAGCTTAGTTGCTTCGCAATATTGGATGACATGAGCTTTGAAGCATATCTCAGAAACAATTACACGGCTGCGTGTAAAATGCAGTGGGATATTGTCAAAGATAAAGACATCAAGTTGATGCTGGCGCATGGTAATCAAAACATACGCTTAGTCAAGTCGTGGATGAAAGATTATGGCCTATTCCAAGGCCTCACAACTGAGAATAGGGACAAGATAGCTAACAGATTTCTCACATTTTCGACCGGTGTTAGGACGACGGCGAGTGTATCGGACAGAAAAATTCTTGAAGAAAAATATACGGAGCTACTCACAGCACTTTTTCTTGAGGTCAACCGAAGCTGGGTGTCAGCAACATCCAAATTGCTTTGGTGCATATATCCAGATGAAGTCGTGATTTATGATTCCTTTGTTTGGCGGGCTTTGGTCGTAATACAGTGCCTTGATACCGAATTGGCTAAATTCTCAAGAATCGGTGTTCCTCCGCCCGTTGCTCATGAATCGGATATTGCATTGGCAGTAAAGCATTATATGAACTATCAGGACATGGTTAAGGACATTTGCGACCGCAATTCAGCCCTACTGAATGAGCTAAGGGAGAAACATAAAGAAACGTATCCACATGACATTCGGATTGTTGATAAGTTGCTCTGGATGATTGGTAATCCAAACAAGCGTTTTGAAAATTGATAAGTAATGCAGAAGCTCGCCGAAATTTGTATCCGCCGCCCCGTCTTCGCCGCGATGATCGTTTTGTCGCTGGTCGTCGTCGGCACGGCGAGCTACTTCAAGTTGGGCGTTGACCGCTTCCCGTCGGTTGATTTGCCGACGGTGACGGTTCGCACTTCCTTGCCCGGCGCTTCCGCCGAGGAGTGCGAGACGCTCGTCTCGCAGCCGATTGAAGAGGCCGTCAACACCGTGGACGGCATTGACGAGTTGCGCTCCGTTTCGGGGCCGGGCGTCTCGTTCGTCATCGCCACCTTTAAGCTCAACCGCAACCTTGAGACCGCCGCGCAGGACGTGCGCGACCGCGTCTCCGGCGTCATCAACCAACTGCCGCTCGAAGCCAAGCCGCCCGTCGTCCAGAAGTTCAACAACGACAGCACGCCCGCGCTCGTCATCTCGCTTTCGGGCGACCGAAGTCTTCGCGAACTGACCGAACTCGCCGACAAGGTCGCGCGCCCGCAACTCGAACGCGTCGGCGGCGTCGGCGAGGTTGACATCATCGGCGGCGTCGAGCGCGCCATCAACGTCTGGGTTGACGCCGACCGTCTCGCCGCGTACCAGATTCCCATCAGCGCCGTCCGCCAGTCGCTCGTCGCGCAGAACGCAGACATCCCCGGCGGCAACGTCATCACCGACAAGCAGGAACTCGTGCTCCGCACGATGGGCCGCTTCACAGACCCGCGCGGCTTCAACGACCTGACCGTCGCGACGATTAACGGCTCGCCCGTCCGCCTGCGCGACATCGGATACGCCGAAGACGGCACGAAGGAGCAGAGAAGCCTCGCGCGTCTGAACGGCGCGCCGACCGTCACGCTTCAGATACTCCGGCAGTCGGGCGCGAACACGGTCGAGGTCATCAACGGCATCAAGGCCGCGCTGCCGCGCGTCGCCGCGCAGCTCCCGGCGGACGTGAAGATGGAGGTCATCCGCGACCAGTCGCGCTACATCGAGGCGGCGCTTCACGAAATCACCGTCCACCTCGTTCTCGGCAGCATTCTGGCGTCGCTCGTCGTCCTCGTCTTCATGCGCTCGTGGCGCTCGACTTTAATCGCGGCGGTCGCGATTCCGGCCTCCGTCATCTCGACTTTCGGCATGATGCGCGCGCTCGACTTCACCCTGAACAGCGTGACGATGCTCGCGCTCGTGTTGATGGTCGGCGTGGTGATTGACGACGCGATTGTCGTGCTTGAGAACATCTTCCGCTTCGTCGAAGAGAAGCGCATGACGCCGACGGAGGCCGCGCGCGAGGCGACGCGCGACATCGGGCTGGCCGTGCTCGCGACGACGCTTTCGCTCGTCGTCATCTTCCTGCCCGTCTCGTTCATGTCCTCGATCTCTGGCCGCTTCCTCTACCAGTTCGGAATCACCGCCGCGGTCGCGATCATGGTCAGCCTGCTCGTGTCATTTACGCTGACGCCGATGATGAGTGCGCGCCTGCTGCGAGTCGAAGACGCGGGCGGAGGCCACGGCGCTGCCGCCTCGCGCGGCGGGTTCTACGCGTGGATTGACCGCGGCTACACGTGGATGCTCAGGCTTGCGATGCGACACCGCGTCGTCGTCTCCGTTCTCGCCGTCGCGGTCATCGCTTCGAGCGTCCCGCTTTACCGAACCGTCAAGCAGGAGTTCATCCCGTCGAACGTTGACGAGGCGGAGTTCGAGTTCAGCGTCACCGCGCCCGAAGGGACGAACCTCGCCTCGATGAACGAGACGATGCAGGCCATCGAAAAGGATTTGATGGCGACGCCCGGCGTGCGTCTCGTCCTGACGACCGCGGGCGGCGGGTTCCTCGGCGGCGTCAACCAGGGCGACGGCTACATCCGCATCGCGCCGCACGAGGAACGCACGTTTTCAATCGGTCGCCTGTGGCGCGAGTTGTGGAACGGCACACCGCTGAACGCCTGGCGCGGCAACTACACGCAGCAGGACGTGATGCAGGAGGTTCGCCGCCGCCTGCAAAAGTACGCGCCGATGCGGACGGGCGTCCGCAACGCGCAGTCGTTCAACTTCGGCACGGGCGGGCGCTTCGACATAGACTTCGCGCTGCGCGGCCCCGACCTCGAATCGCTCGCGCGCTACGCCGAAGAACTCCGCACGCGCTCGCAAAGCTTGGGCGGCATCGTTGACGCCGACACGACGCTCAAGCTCAACAAGCCGGAGCTTCGCGTCGAGATTGACCGCGACCGCGCCGCCGCGCTCGGCGTAAGCACCGAGGACATCGCCGACAGCCTTCGCGTCATGGTCGGCGGCGACGATCAGGTCACACGCTACTACGACTCTTCAATCGCCGAAGCCTACGACGTTGAGCTTCGCTTGAACGAACGCGACCGCAGCAACCCGCGCACGCTCGGCAACCTGCTCGTCCCTTCGGCGCGCGGGGGGCTGATACGTCTCGACAACCTCGTCCACGTCCGGCAGGACTTCTCGCCCTCGCGCATCGACCGCCTCGACCGACAGCGCCAGGTCTCTCTGCGCGCCGCGGTCGCGCCCGGCTACGCGCTCGCCGACCGCATCGAAGCCTTGAAGCGCGCCGCCGCCGACATGAACATGCCCGCCGCCTACACGACGGCCATCTCCGGCAAGGGGCGCGAACTCGAACGCACGTTCACGGAATTCCTCTGGGCGTTCCTGCTCTCGATCATCTTCATGTACATGATCCTCGCCTCGCAGTTCGAGAGCACGATTCACCCGGTCACGATCCTTCTCAGCCTGCCGCTCGCCGTCCCCTTCGCGATGCTCTCGCAGTGGGCGACGGGCGACACGCTCAACCTCTATTCGGCGCTCGGCATCCTCGTCCTCTTCGGCGTGGTTAAGAAGAATTCCATTTTGCAGATCGACCACATGAACAACCTCCGCGCGAAAGGTATGGAGCGCTTCGAGGCCGTCATTCAAGGCAACCGCGACCGCCTGCGTCCAATTTTGATGACGACACTCGCGCTCGTCGCCGGGATGCTCCCGCTCGCGCTCGGCACAGGCCCCGGCGCGGAAGAGCGACGCTCAATCGCCGTCGTCGTCATCGGCGGCCAGTCGCTCTCGCTCTTACTCACATTGCTTGTCACGCCCGTCGCCTATTCCATCTTCGACGACATCGGCAGCACGCAGACGTGGCGACGCTTCGCCGCGCGAGTGACATACCTCCCGCGCCGCGCCGCCGCCGGACTCCGCACGACGTTCGCGCGCAGCCGGCACTCGGTTGAGGATGAGGCGAACATCGGCGAGGGTGTCGCCGAAGCGGGTGTCTTTGACGACGCCGAAGAGTCCGAAAGGGAGAGCGCCGAAGTCGGGGCGGGCGACTGAGCGCGAATAAATTTTTGGCAATCATCCCGCTCAGTCGGCAGCATGATTGCCGACGGCTTTCACAACATGCTTTATTTAATCGGCGGCCCGCCGCGGTGCGGGAAAACTACTCTCGCGGAAGTATTGGCGAAGGAAAAATCCATCCCTTATTTTTCGATTGACCACGTGGCGTCGGTAATCACGCCTTATATCCCAGAACGCGAGCGCGATAAAGCTTTCCCGGTTCGCGCCGCCGGGGCGGGCTTGAACTACAGCAACGATCTTTATTACGCGAAATACTCGCCCGAACAGATTGTTGATTTTTATCTCCAACAGGCGGAGACGTGCCGGCCCGGCGTGGAAAATTTCATCAGGTACGCCCTCGGCGATGAGCACGACCTGATACTGGAAGGTTGGCAAATCCTCCCGCGTTTCCTGCCCCCTTTAATCACGCCTGAAAACCGGAATCAGTTAAGAATTATCTTCCTGTATAAGACTGATGCGGAAGACATCTCCGCGGGCCTTAAAGCGGGCGAGGGGAAGCACGACTGGGTCAGAAGGCATACGAAGGATGAGACCACATTCGCGTCCATCGCAAAAATGGTCAGCCGCTTCGGCAGCTATGTCGAGGCGGAATCAAAAAAGCATGGCCTTCCGGCAGTCAACACGGATTTTGATTTCAAGCGAAAGATAGCAGACTCGTTGAAGATGTTGTTGTAGATTATGGAAAGCTGAAAACAACTATCCCGCCGCGTCAACGGGATGGTTGTCCAATATTTATGTCGAACCAGAACATCGGCAGGCCGGTTCCGCGCAAAGAGGGGCGCGCGAAGGTGACGGGCGCGGCGCAGTACGTTGACGACCTCGCGCTGCCAGGCATGATTTACGGCGCGACCGTCCGCAGCCAAGTCCCGCGCGGTCGCGTCGTGAACATCACCTTCGGCGAAGGCATCCCGTGGGGCGAGTTCACCGTCGTCAACGCGAGCGACATTCCGGGCGCGAACGCCGTCGCGCTCATCCTCAACGACCAGCCGTATCTCGCTGATGGCGTCGTCAATCACCCGGAAGAGCCGATACTGCTTCTCGCGCACGAAGACAAGTACCTGCTCGAAGAAGCGCGCCGCCGCGTCTTCGTCGAGGTCGAGCCGCTGCCCGCCGTCTTCACGATTGAAGACTCGCTCGCGCAGAAAGAGATCGTCTGGGGCGAGGACAACGTCTTCAAGTCGTTCCTCGTCGAGAAGGGAAACGTTGACGAGGTCTGGCGTAGAGATGATGTCGTCGTCGTCGAAGGCGAGTACGAGACGGGCGCGCAGGAGCAGCTTTACATCGAGACGAACGGCGTCATCGCGACGGCGAGCGCGGGCGAGGGCGTCGTGGTGCGCGGCTCGATGCAGTGCCCTTACTACGTCCACAAGGCGCTCGTCAAACTCTTCGGCCTGCCCGAAGAGAAGGTGCGAATCATCCAGACGGAAACGGGCGGCGGCTTCGGCGGCAAGGAGGAGTATCCCTCGATGATCGCGGGCCACGCCGCGCTGCTCGCTTGGAAGTCGGGCCGCCCCGTGAAGATGATCTACGACCGCGCCGAAGACATGGCGGCGACGACGAAGCGCCACCCCTCGCGCACTCGTCACCGGACGGCGGTCACGCGCGACGGCAAACTCGTCGGCATGGAGATTGACTTCGTGATTGACGGCGGCGCATACGCTACTCTGTCGGCGGTCGTCCTCTCGCGCGGCACGATTCACGCGGCGGGGCCGTATGAATGCGCGAACGTCCGCGTGCGCTCGCGTGCCGTCGCGACGAACGCGCCGCCGCACGGAGCCTTCCGCGGCTTCGGCGCACCGCAGAGCATCTTCGCGCTCGAAAGGCATTTGAATAAAGTCGCGCCGGCGGTCGGACTCTCTCCCGAAGAGTTGCGCCGCCGCAACTTCATCCGCCGCGGCGAGACGACCGCGACAGGCCAAGTCATACGCGAAGACGTTGACCTCGCGGCGCTGCTAGACCGCGCGTTCGAGCTTACGGACTACCACGCGAAGCGCGAGCGGTTCGCGCGCGAGAACGAGAACTCGAAAGTCAAACGCGGCATCGGCTTCGCCACGTTCATGCACGGCGCTGGCTTCACCGGGTCGGGCGAGAAATACCTGCAATCAATCGTCGGCTGCGAGGCGACCGCGGAAGGCCGCGTGCGCGTGCTCGCCGCGAGCACGGAGATCGGTCAGGGGACGAACACAATCTTCGCGCAGATTGCGGCGGACGCTCTCGGACTCGACTACGAGCGCGTCGAAGTCGTCCGCCCCGACACCGGCTACGTCCCGAACAGCGGCCCGACCGTCGCCTCGCGCACCTGCATGATCGTCGGCAAGCTCGTCGAGAGCGCCGCGCTCAAACTCAGACAGACGCTCGCGGATGACGGGCTGCTCGGCGAGACATTCACGCAGGAAGAGTTTGAGCGCGCGTGCCGCGAATACGTCGAGCGCCACGGCTCGCTCAGGGTCTTCACGCAGTACCGGCAGCCGGAAGATGTCGAGTGGGACGACGAACATTATCGCGGCGACGCATACGGCGCTTACGCCTGGGCCGTCTATGTCGCCGAGGTGAGCGTTGACACCGTGACCTACGAGGCGCGCGTCGAGGACTTCGTCGCCGTGCAGGAAGTGGGCCGCGTGATTCATCCCGTGCTCGCGGCGGGGCAGATCGAGGGCGGCGTCGCGCAGGGCATCGGGTGGGCGCTCTACGAGAACACGGTCTGGCAGAACGGGCGCATGGCGAACGGGCAGATGACCAACTACATCATCCCGACCACGGCTGACATCCCGCCCATCCGCGTCCACTTCTTCGAGAACCCTTACCCCGGCGGCCCCGCCGGCGCGAAGGGCATCGGCGAACTCCCGATGGACGGCCCCGCGCCCGCGATACTGAACGCCGTCGAGCAGGCCGTCGGCGTCGCCTTCGACCGCGTGCCGCTCACGCCCGAAGCGGTCATGGACGCGGTCGAGCGCGAATTGGTCGAAGCTTAACAGTCGGATGAGTTGCCACTAGCTTTAGCTAGTGGCAACTGAGCAGACGGAATGCCAGCACGAATTGGAAGAAGAGTGGCTTGAAAGAAATTCTCAACAACGTTGACGAAGCGAACACCGGCGAGGGCCGAACGCACGACGGCGGCAGGGTCTCAGTCCGCTGCACGGTGAACGGCGAAGCGGTCGAGCTTCACGCGTACCCGTTGGCGCGGCTGCTCGACGTTCTGCGCGAGGAGTTGAAGCTGACCGGCACGAAGGAGGGATGCGGCGAGGGCGAGTGCGGCGCGTGTTCGGTCATCCTCGACGGCGCACTCGTCAACAGTTGTCTCGTCCCCGTCGCGCAAGTCGAGGGCGCTGAGATTAAGACTGTCGAAGGCGTCGCCGACGGCGACCAGCTTCACGCCGTGCAGCGCGCGATGATCGAGTGCGGCGGCGCGCAGTGCGGCATCTGCACGCCGGGCATGGTCTTGGCCGCCGTCAATCTTCTTGAACGGACGCCGCGACCGACCGAAGCCGACATACGCGAAGGACTCGCCGGCAATCTCTGCCGCTGCACCGGCTACATGAAAATCTTCGAGGCGGTCGTCCGCGCGTGTGAAGAGGACTGAGTGCCGAGGGCTGAGGACTGAGCAAAAGCCAACTTCTTCACTCAGTCCTCAGCCCTCGGCACTCACCATTTAACCGAGATGAGAGCTTATCTGCCAGCATACGAGTTGGTCATGCCGCGCACGCTCGGCGAGGCGCTCGCGCTTTTGCGCGGCGAGCCGGGAGTGTGGCGGCCTTTCGCGGGCGGGACTGACCTGATGGTTCTGCTCGAGGCGGGGAAGCTTGAGCACAGAAAATTTTTCAGCATCGCGCACCTGCCGGAGCTTCGCGGCGTCGAGGCATCTGACGGGCACGTCAGCTTGGGCGCGTTGACGACTTACACGGACGTTCGGCGCGACGGCGTTCTCTCGCGAGAGTTCCCGATGCTCGCTCAGGCGGCGCGCGAGACGGGCGGCGTCGCGATTCAGAACCGCGGGACGATAGGCGGCAACATCGCCAACGCTAGCCCCGCGGCGGATTCGCCGCCCGCGCTCCTCGCGTATGACGCCGAAGTGGAACTCGTCTCCGCCGAAGGCGCGCGATGGCTCGCCTACTCGGAGTTTCACACGGGCTACAAGCAGACGCGGATGCGCGCGGACGAGTTGATCGCGCGCGTTCGTCTGCGGCGACCGAATGACGGCGCGCGACACTTCTACCGGAAGGTCGGCACGCGGCGGGCGCAGGCCATCTCGAAGGTCTGCTTCGCGGGCCTCGCCGAGACGGAAGACGGAGTGTTGAAGAACGTCCGCATCGCATTGGGTAGCGTCGCGCCCGTCCCGCTGCGTTGCCGTCGGACGGAAGAGTTGCTGACGGGGAAGAGGATTGACGGCGAGTTGAAGAGCGCCGCGCTCGAAGAGGTCGCGCGCGAGATCGCGCCGATTGACGACATACGCTCGACGGCCCGCTACCGCGCGCGCGTCGCTCAAAATCTTCTCGCGGAGTTTCTTGATTCAGTCGTCTGACGTGCCCGTCCCGCCGGAAGGCGCGGCGGGCGGGAAGTCTTCAATCCGCCCGCCGCGACGTTCGACTTAAAAACTTCAGGCGAACGTGCCGGGTCGTGATATAGTCCCGCGCCTCGGAAGGCCCGCAGGAATAAATCAAAAGGAGAGCGAGGTCATGCAGAACTACAACAACCCGATGCAGCCGCCGCAGGGTGGTTACGGATTCCAGCCGCCGCCGAAGAAGGGGATGTCAACGGGAGTCAAAATCCTGATCGTCGTCATCGTGCTCGTCGTCATCGGCGGCTTCGTGCTGGTGCTGGCCGGCGTGGGCGGCTACTTCTACTTCCGGCAGAAGGCGCAGCAGATCGTGAGCGACACGTACCCGACCTCGCGGACGGGTCTGGGCAGTCCATCGAGTTCGAGTTCGAGCGCGGACGACGACGCGGAGCCGCCTTCGCCTACGGCGGCGCAGACGGCGGCGGTCGCGGGCGGGCAGGCGGCGAGCTGGGATCAGCAGGAGATAACCTGGACTGTGCCGCAGCGCTGGAAGAAGGACTCGGTCAGCAGCACTTCGTTCAACTGGAGTTCGCCCGGCACGGACGACCGCGCGTTCCTGCTCGTCAACCTCTCGCCGATGAGCGCAGACTTCCCCGCCGAGATGAGCAACAAAGCCACCTACGAACAGCAGCTACAGCGCAAGCAGAACGGCGAGGTCAGCGACGTGCGCTGGCTCAAGCTCGACGGCGTTAAGGGCGTGATGTTCCGCGAGGCCGCGCCCGAAGACAGCAGCGGCGTGCAGCGCCTCCAATGGATCGGCTACCGCAAGTACAAGGGTCAGACGCAGTACCTCAACATCATGCTCTCGTCCGAGGGCAAATACTTCACGCAGAACGAGGACGCGATGTACGGCATCCTCTACTCGACGAAGATGTCGAAGTAGGCGCGGCGAGGACGACGGCGACCTCGCCGTCACGCTCCGCGGCTTCCGCAACTCGCCCGCCGGGCAAAAGCTGTTCGGCGGCCCTCGTCGAAGACCGGGCGCGGGCATGGCGGGTCGCGGGAGTCGTGCAAGGGATCGAAGGCGAAGGGCGGGAGGCGTAGGGATATTATCCCCGCGCCCCCCGCCCTTCGCCCGCGATTAAGCGGAGTGACTTCTATCCCTCATCAGGGCCGGGTGTGCCGTAGATGGAGCAGTGCTGGAGGCATCGTACCAGGCGCTTCCGGCAGAGGGCCGGGTCAACGCCCTTCGACAAGCATCTGTCGTAGCGTGCGACGCACATTTCAATGCAGGCAAGGTTCGGCGGCGGGAAGGTCGCGCCGGCCTTCTTCGATGTCTTCTTCGATGACTTCTTCGCGGGCTTCTTCGATGACTTCTTGGTCGCGCTCTTTTTGGAGGAGCCACGTTTGGTTGCCATAGTTCTTTAGTCTCCTTGGGGCTAAGGCGCTGGAGGCAGGAGCGCCGGTGCGCGGCTGACGCCGCCGAGTGGGCGACTAAATTGTACCCGTGCTATGAGAGTCATGGGGCATTCCGACCGCCGTGAAAGATATATCGGATAGAGTCGCCGGTCAACGAAAATTGCAACGCGGACGGCCACTCCGGGCCAAGGCTGAGTGCGGGCACGGAAGACGACTGACTCCCGCGGCGACAACTCAGCGCCGCTTTCGTTTGACAGGCCGCACGGTCGGCGTCGGAGTCTGTGCCCGCGCGGAGGCGCAGAGCGCGGCCAGAAGGAACAGGATGTGAAAAGTCTTCTTCGTCACCTCAGCATCTCGTGCGGAAGCTCCGCCGCAAGTTGCTCCGGCACGTCGAGGATTTGCTGCCAGCCGGACTCGTCCGTTCGCATCCGCTCCGTCAGCTCGTCCCTTAAATTTCTGAGCCGGTCGCTCAGCGCGTGCGGGTAGTTTTCGATGTCGGGGAAGCGGCGGAGCTGTTCTTCGACGAAGGCTTTTTGTTTGAGGATCGAGGGGATTGACTCGTGGCGTCCGCCGACCCAGAAGGGGAAGAGGAGTCGTTCGACGCGCGCCGCGCCGGGAATCGAGACCTCTTCGTCGTCGAGGCCGGTCACGTCGCCGACGTAGCGCCCTCCGGCGTCCACGCCGCGGAAGACTTGCAGGCGTCCGGGCAGCGTTGACTTCTCCGGCGTGTTGGAAGCCTTCAAGGTCGGGCGACCGTCAATGACGCACTCCTTGAAGATGACGCCCGCGATGCGATGCACCTCGCCGGAAAGCTTCGTGCCGATGCCGAAGCCCGCGGCTTCGGGGAACCCTGCGACGATGCGGCGGATTTCGTCGGCGTCGAGATCGCCCGTCAGCACGGGCATCAGGCCGTGAAGTCCGTTCGCCTCGAAGAAGTCGAGACACCAGCGGCCAAGCTCGGCGAGGTTGCCGGAGTCAACGCGGAAGCCTTTGAAGGCGCGGCGGCGTGCGTCCGAAGAAGTCGCGGCGAGCGCGGCGTGAACCGCGCCCATGTGAACGTCAATCGTGTCTAAGAGGAGCGTCGTCCCTTGCGGGTTCGCGTCGAGCCAGCGCTCGAAGGCGACCTGCTCGAAGTGCTTCGGTCTCCCCGTCCGAGGCTCGGTCTCCGGCTCGTCCATGAATTCGATGTAGGACTGCTGCCAGTAGTGTGCCTCGGTCCCCACCGCGGGAATTTCGAGGCGGTGCGCGGCCTCCATGTTCGACGTGTCGTTGAAGCCGCCGATGAAGGCGTAGGTCGCCACGTCCACCGCGCGCTCGATGTCGCCGTTGCGACGCAGACTGAAGTCGGAGAGCCAGCGGTCGCCCGCGGCCATGCGAATCTGCATGGCGATGGCGGCGGTCGTCATCGGGAGGTCGAAGGCGTGCTCGAACTTTATCTCCTGCGCCTGCGCGAGTCCGAACGCGCCCGTGATGTCGGCGAAGGGCTGGCCCGCGAATGTAATCGTGCCCGGACGAACCGCGCGGACTACTCCGGCGAAGGTGATGTCCTCGACCGCCTTCGCGAACAGGCGCATCCCGCCGCGATCCTGTTCGAGCGTCCGCAGGCGCGGGCGGTCAAGCCTCAGATCAAGGAGCGAGCGAATCAGACGCTCGTGACCGAGGCAGGGCGCGTAAGGCAGCTTCCTCTGCGCGACGTAGAAGGTCGCGTCCGCCTCGCTCAGAAGTTTCCCGTGTAGGCGCGTCACGTCCTTGTAGGACGCGTCGCCCATCGTCGCGTGATAGCGGTCAATATTCAGCATAGTGAGCAGTAAGCGGTGAGCAGTGGGCAGTAAGAAAACGCGGCGCAGTTAAATCGCAGTTACTGCTCACCGCTTACTGCTCACTGCTCACTATCTCAGCGCCGGCGCTCCGCATCTCTTCGACGGCGCGGGCGTCGTCGCCGGGTCGGAGGTTGACGGCGCGCATGGCTTCGGCCAGCGCTTTGACGCGGAAGCCGGCGCGCAGGGCGTCGAGCACAGTGTTCTTGACGCAGTAGTCGGTGGCGAGTCCGCCGACCCAGACTTCTTCGACGCCGCGCTTGTGTAGTTCGTCGGCGAGCGTCGTCCCGTCGAAGGCGGAGTATTGGTCTTCGTCGCCGAGGCCCTTCGAGACGATTTGGATTCGCGGGTCTTCGACGAGGTCTTTGTGGAACTCAGCGCCGCGCGTGTTCTGGACGCAGTGGACGGGCCACGTGCCGCCGTAGGCCGCGAAGTGTTTTGTCACCGCGGGGTGCCAGTCGCGGCTCTTGAAGACGGGTTCGCCGCGCGAGAGGAATTCGCGTATGAGTCTGTTCAGGGGCGCGACCACTTCGTCGCCGCGCTCGACGGCGAGCGAGCCGCCGGGGCAAAAATCGTTCTGCACGTCAACGACGATGAGCGCGCGCCTGCCGCCTTCTACGTGAGAGGGGTTGCCGTTCCCTTCGTCCATTGTTCACGCTCCTTTCGAGAAGCCGCGCGAGGGCGCAGCCGCTTCGCCCCGTCGTTGACGATTGTACGAAACCGCGTGCGCAAGTAAAGCCGACGCCGACGCCGCTTCAGCGCGCGCCGCCTCTGACGAGTCCGAGCGTCGAGTCGTCTAGCGCGTAAACGTCAACCGCCTTCGTCCCGCCGAGAGAGACCGAGAAGGCCGGCGCGGACGCGCGTTCGAGCGCCGAAAGCAAAGCCTCGTTGCTGTGGTAGCGGCGACCGCGCGCGGCGACGATGAAGTCTCCGGCATGAAGCCCTCCGAGCGCCGCCGGGTCTGAGAGCGAGATGGACTCGATGTCTTCGCGGCCCGCGCGGTCGGCGTAGTAGTCGGCGAGTCCGGGCGTCTCGCTCGCCACGCGCGCGCCGGGCCGAGCGCGCCGCGCGATCTCGTTCAAGGCGTCGCGCACGGGCGCGTCGTAGAACTCGTCATGCGGGAAGTAGTCGCCCGCGCGCGCCTCGCCGCCGCCGAAGAGGTTGATGTAAAGCCTGTAATGCGGCGCGACCTTCGCCGACGCGACCGCCGAGGCGAGCAGCACGAGCGCGATTAAAGCGAGCCGCGGGGACGCGCGACCGAATGACGCGTTCGCGCCGGCGAAGGCGGGCGCGAGTTGTCGCGTGAAGAAGTTGCCCGCGTACTCGATGCCGAGCGCGGCGGCGATGAAGACGCAGGGCAGGACGGTCGTGTAGTAGCGCGTGAACTTGCCGCCCGCGAACATGAAGGCGATGGCCCAGTAGAAGAGCCAGAAGAGTATGAAGTAGCGCCCGTCGCCCGTCTTCCGCCGGAAGAGTTGCGGCAGCCCGGCGGCGAAGGCGACGACCGTGAGCGCCGGCTGCTTGACGAGCGTGAAGAAAGGGTAGAAGTACCACGGCACTCCGCGGAGCCAGTCGGTCAGCTTGTGCGAGTAGAGCCTGCCCATGAACTCGTAGCTGTCGTGGGCCATCAACTTGTAGCTCGCGAACGCGCCCATCTTCCGCCAGGTGTCGGGCAGGAGTATCGCGGGGTTGCACAGCAGGAAGACCAGCCCCATGCAGACGAAGATTCGCAGGTACCAGGGCCGACCGATTCGCCAGCGCCTGTGCGGCAGGCCCTGGAAGACGAAGTTGTAGCTGACGCTGACGGCGATGAAGTGCGCGATGTACTTCGAGGCGACCATCGCGCCGAAGGCCGCGCCGGTCGCCCAGTAGTAAGGGGCCGGACTCTTGTCGGAGCCGCTCTCGGCCACGCGCTGGCTCCGCAGCCAGAAGACGTTGGCGAGCAGGAAGAAGAAGAGGAAGAACGTGTCCTCCTTGGCGATGCGGTTCAGCCCGATGGCCGTCGGGTCGAACGCCCAGAGCGCGGCGGCGACGAGCGCGACCTCCGCGCCGAAGAGTTCCGCGACGACGAAATATATAAGGACTGACGTGAGCGCGCCGAACAGCGCCGAAGGAAAGCGGAGCGCGGCCTCCGGCGAGACGCGCAGCGCATCGGGGTGCGCCGCGGCGGGCGCGAGCGAGTTCCAGAAGTCCGCCGACGCGAGGCTCACGGTCAGCAGGGCCTTCATCAGCATCGGGTGCTCGCCGTTCGCCGAGGTCAGCCCGTGCGCGCGGTAATCCTCGACGGCCTGAAGCTTGTTGAGTTCGTCCTCGCTGAAGCCCTCCGCGCCGAGACTCGCGGCGCGGAAGGCGAGTCCGAAGAGGACGAGCGCGCCGAGCAGCAGCGCGAGCGACGAGCGCCTGAACGTGCGCGGGTGCAGGTGGCCGAGCAAGTTCGGCCTCAGCCCCGCCGTCACGATTCGCTCAAGAGGTTCTGAAGAGGTTGATTCTGGCAAACTGAAAACTTTTCTCCTGCGCCTGCGGCAGGGCTTATTTAAACACGTCGGCGCGACTCCTGGCCGCCGGAAGGCCGCCGACTTTTGCCGCCGAGGGCTTGCAATTCTATCCGTTTTAGAACATCATCCAACACCTGCCAACCGAGCCGCCGGGAGGGACGCCGAAGGTTTCCAGCTTGGGCGGCGAGGGCCAACTTGAAGTCAGCCGGAGGTTCGCGCCTTCAGCCGCGAACGAGCACGCCGCGAGGCGCGCACTCCTTTGTTTGGGCAGAGTCTGGTCGGATCGCCCCGGCAGACGCCCGTTCACAGATAACTGAAGGAAGGGAATTCGATGTCCGAGCAGCGCACAACCGTCTCCACTACAGCCGCACCGGCGTTCCGCATTGACCCGAAACTCCACCAGATTCTTTACAGTCCGGGGTCGAGGCCCGCTCCCGAACCCGTGCCCGTCAAAGAGCCGGAAGCGCTCCCAGAGCCTCCGTACCCGATCCACCCCGACCCCAAGCCGATGACCAAGAAGGAGTACCAGCGCATGAACGCGCTGCGCACCTGGAAGACCTGGGGGTCGCCGTACTTCAAGTCGCTCTGGTACAAGGGTGAACTTCGCCCGATCATCCCCTACCTCTTCACCGAGTGGAAGTGCAACCTCGACTGCCACTACTGCTGGTCTTACAACAACCGCGTCAAGGGCATGACCGAGGACACGGCCAAGCGCTCGATTGACTGGCTCCACTCCATCGGCTCGCGCGTACTCGCCCTGATGGGCGGCGAGCCGCTGCTGCGGCCCAAGCTCATCCACAAGATCGTCCATTACAGCGCGAAGAAGGACATCTTCGTTTACCTTCCGACCAACGGTCGCCTGATGAAGCCCGACGTGATTGACCGCCTCGGCGACGCGGGCATCGCGACGGTCAACCTCGCCGTTGACTCGGTCAAGGAGCGCAAGGAGTTGCCGAAGGCGCTCGACCCGATCCGCCCGTACTTCGAGTACTTGGTCAAGCGTCAACATTACTACGGCTACACGGTGATGCTCAACATCAACATCTGCCGGACGAACATTGACGACGTTAAGGAGTTGACCGAGATCGCGCACGACCACGGCGTCGCGACGGACTACCACATCAACGAGTCGCCGATGACCGAGCAGACGCACTTCAAACACCTGAACGAGAACAGCACCTACCTGACGCCCGAAGACTTCCCCAAGGTTGACGACCTGCTCGACTACCTCGACGCCAAGCGGCACAACGAGGGCTACAAGATGGTCAACCAGTCGAAGCACATGCAGGACATGAAGCAGTTGATGCGCGGCGAGGTTCCGCCGTGGAAGTGCCGCGCGGGCCAGAACTCTCTGATCATCCGCACCGACGGCTCGCTCGCGCCCTGCTTCCCGATGTACTCGGCCACGCACGACTGGGGCACCGTTGACAACCCGAAGTTCGAGAAGGCGCAGCTCGACGAGATGAAGCAGGAGTGCTCGAAGCACTGCCTTTCGACCTGCAACTACATCCTCGCCTACTGCTACGACGCCAAGCGCGTCATCAAGTGGACGCTCAAGCAGGCCATGCACGGCTTCCAGGGTTCGACCGACACGATTCAGTAAGCCGGCGACAGGGCCGACACGGCCAAGCGCCGGACGCGAAAAAAGTAACGGGCGGCTCGACGGGGCCGCCCGTTACTTTTTCTTACGCCGGCAATATACCTCATGGTCGAAAGCGCCCTCTTTTCGCACACGTGCCCCGCCCACGCCGTAAGAGCCGAGGTAAAGTCCTCGTCCCGTTAATTCCGTTATCAAAGCGGTTAAACTTTCGCCCGCCGACGCCCACGCCAGCGGCACGCTCGTTGCAAAATCAATATCGAAAAAGACGGATATTTACTGGCGAGCATGGGGGCTTTATGAGACAGACAAAACTTTGGCCGCACGTGACTTTAGTAGCTCTCCTTTGCGCCGTGGTCGGCGGGACCGCGGCGGCACTTCTGGTCAGGCATCATCAGAAAAATCAGACTCAGGCGCTCGGCAACGCCGCGCGCATCGAGCGCGTTGACGGCACCGTCGGGATAGACCACAACGTCGGCAACGGGTCGGACGCGCAGTTCGTTCAGGCGACGACCAACACGCCCGTCGCGGCGGGCGACCGCATCTACGCGCGCGACAACGCGCGCACCTCGGTCGCGTTCACGGGCCGCAACTTCGCGCGGCTCAACCCGCGGACGGCCCTCGACGTGATGTACCTGACGGGCGACAGGACGCAGCTCGCCTTGCGCGACGGCTCGGCGCTATTCGATGTCGGCGAAATCCCTTCGGGCGGACTCTTCGAGGTCGCCACCCCGCAGTGCGCTTACGACTTCGACCAGCCCGGACTCTACGAGGTCGGCATCAACGACAACGGCAGCACATACGTCTCCGTTCTCAACGGAGTCGCGCGAGCGGTCGGCGTCGCGGGCACGGGTGAAGTGAGTAGGGGCGAGATGCTGACGATAGCTGGGCAGGCCGCCGCAGACATCGTCATGTCCAGACTCGACCCCGGATACGCGGGCGGCCTCCTGAATGACTACTACGGCTACCGCTACCCGCAAATCTACGACGGGCGCTACGCTAACTACGACGCTTATCTGAACGACCCCTTCTATTATGATCCGTACAAACGCTACACGAGCTACCGCTATGTGTCGGACTACATTCCGGGCGTGGAAGACCTCGACGCATACGGCGACTGGCAGGACGTGAGCGGCTACGGCGAGTGCTGGCACCCGCGCGTTGACGCGGGCTGGGCACCGTATCAACAGGGCTACTGGGACGTGAGCGACCCCTACGGCCTGACTTGGATTTCCAACGAGCCTTGGGGCTACGCGCCGTACCACTATGGTCGCTGGGCGAACGTTAATAACAAGTGGTTCTGGATTCCAGAGGGCGTGAACACGCAACCCGTTTACGCGCCCGCGCTCGTGGCGTTCGTGCCGCTGACGCAGGCGAACGAGGTCGGCTGGGTTCCGCTCGGCCCCGGCGACCCATACGTGCGGACTTACTACGACCAGAGCTGGCAGCCGCACTACGTCGGCGGCAACCCCGTCGTGCAGCAGCAAGTCGTCAACATCGGCGTGCCCGGCGCGGTGACGGTCGTACCCGTCCAGGACTTCAACAACGTCATCACGCCGCGCGATGTCGTGCGCGTTGACCCGCGGACGCTGGCGCAGACGCGCCCCGTCTTCGACCCCTTCACCGCAGACGCTCTCCGACAGGAGGCGATGCGGAACGAATCGGCGCGTCGAAGAATAGACGTGCCGCAGGACGTGGCCCGTCGAATCGCGAACACGCAGGTCTTCGCGGCCTCAGTCCCCGCAGCCGCGCCGTTCAGGCCGAACCTCGCGCAGGCGATGCACGTCGAGGCCGTGCCCGGCAATCGTCGCGGGCAGAAGCTGCAATTCAGGGACGAGCGTCAGGGCGCGGTCGCCGGTCAGCGAAACGCAGCCGGGCCGCAGCAGCCCGCGCCGCAAGCGCCGGGACAGATGAGCGCGGCGGATCAGGAGAGGAATCAGCGCATGAACGCGCTCGCGGCGCAGGCCGCACGCGGCGACAACGGCGCGCGTCGGCAGTTGCGACAGCTACAAAGGCAGAACGCCGCGCAGCCGCAGCCCGCTTTGCCGCCGCAGGCCGCGAACGGGATGGCGCAACGCATGGCCGCGCAGAACGCGCAAGGCGAACGGGTCGGACTCCGACGCCAGCAGCAGGCGCAGCGAGAGGCCGAGCGTCAACAGGCTCTGGCGGCGCAGCAGCAACAGCAACAGCAGCGCGCGGCTGCGCGGCAACAGGCCAACGCGCAAAGGCAGGCCGCGATGCAACAGAGGCAGGCGGCGATGCAGCAACAGCGCCAGCAGGCCGGGGCGCAGAGGGCGCAACAGATGAGGGCGCACGCGCAGGCGCAGCAGGCCGCGCGCCAGCAGATGAGGCAAGCGCCTCAACCGCAACAGCGTGTCCAGCAGCAGCCGCGTCCGCAGCCGCATCAACAAGGCCCGCCGCCGCAGGCTCGCCGTCAGGGGCCGCCGCCACAGGCGCAGCGCCAGCAACCGCCGCCGCAGGCAGCAAGGCCGCAGCCACAGGCCGCGAGACCGCAACCGCAGGGACACGGCGATGGCGGTGGCGGCGGCAAAGGTAAAGGCCACCACTGATAAAAGGTCTGAGGAGTTAGAAAGAAAAACGGAAGCGGACGATTCGCAAGTCGCCCGCTTCTTTTTTTTCGATTTCGTTTTAGCCTCGCACCTCACGGAAGAAAGTTTTAAAATTGGTTCCATGAAGAAGACGGAGACGGACGTTATCATCATCGGGGCCGGCCCGACTGGGCTGAGTCTCGCCTGCCAGCTCGTCAGGTACGGCGTTGATTTCCGCATCGTGGAGAAGAACGAAACGGTCACGCCCTACTCGAAGGCAATCGGCGTTCAGGCGCGCACGCTTGAGATTTACGAGCAGATCGGTCTGGGACAAGAGGCGGTCGAGCTTGGCGCGATTGCGAAGAAGGGCCGCCTGATCGTGGGCGGCGAAGTCCGCGGCGAGATTGATTTCTCGAACATCGGCGAGGGCTTGAGTCCTTACCCGTTCGTGCTGATGTTGGAGCAGAGCAAGAACGAGCGCCTGCTCTACGATTATCTTCAAAGTCACGGCGGAGACGTTCTCTGGAAGACCGAACTCGAAAGCCTCTCGCAGACGGACGCGAACGTCGCGGCTGAGGTCAGACTCGCCGACGGCACGACTCAAACCGTCGAGGCCAAATACCTCGCGGCCTGCGACGGCGCGAAGAGTCCCGTGCGGCACGCGCTCGGTCTTGAGTTCGGGGGCAGCACTTTCGAGCGTATGTTCTACGTCGCCGACGCGCAGGTTGACTGGGCGCTCGGCCACGACGCTTTGAACATCTGCCTCTCAAAAGAGACGTTCGTCGTCTTCTTCCCGCTCAAGGGCGAGCGGCGTTACCGCATCGTCGGCGTCTTCCCCGAAGAGTTCTCGAAGGACGAGGGCGACGTTCTCTACGAGGAGATCGAGGCCCGCGTCAAAGGCGAGGTCAAAATTCCTCTCGACATACACGACGTGCAATGGTTCTCGACCTACAAAGTCCATACGCGCCACGTCAGCCGCTTCTCGGAAGGCAGATGCTTCTTGGCCGGAGACGCCGCGCACGTACACTCGCCGGCTGGCGCGCAGGGGATGAACACTGGGATTCAGGACGGCTACAACCTCGCCTGGAAGCTGGCTTACGTGTTGAAGGGGCGGGCGGACGAAAAACTTCTGGCGACTTACAACGAGGAACGACTTGAGAACGCGAAGCACCTTTTGAAGACGACCGACCGGATGTTCCAGTTCGCGGCGAGTCCCGAATGGTTCGTCGAGTTCCTACGCACGACCGTCTTTCCGCACGTCGCGAACTTCGTCGTCAACCTCGACACCTTCAAGAAGTTCTTCTTCCCGCTCCTCTCTCAGATCGGAATCAACTACCGCCAAGGCTCGCTGAGCCGTCACGAGGGCGACGAAGACTTCAAGGTCAAGGCCGGTGATCGGATGCCCTACTTCCTCGCGGGCGGCGAGAGCGTCTTCGACCTTTTGCGCCAGCCGAAATTTCACCTGCTCGTCTTCTCCGACGCGCAGGACTCCGCGCAAACTCTTTCCTCGGAACTCGAAAGCCGTTACGCCGACCTGTTTGACTTCCACGCCCTGCCGCTGAGCAGGCAGGCGGCTGAAGCCTTCGGCGCGGACAGACCTTTTCATCTTCTGTTGAGGCCGGACAATCACATCGGATTCATCACGGAAGGGAGTTCGCCGGAAAGTTTGAGAGCTTACCTGAACGACTGGCTCGAATGGAAGAATAGTTAGCGCGGTGTGCGCAACTCTTTGCCGGGAGCGCGGGCATCTTGCCCGCATTGCCTGCTAAAAGCAGGCACAAAGCCTTCCGTCACTCACGACGTTTAAGCTTTAGCGCGTTTTCTTTTCGCGCTTTCACGCCCAATGCGGGCGGGACGCCCGCGCTCCCGGCGCGAGAGTCCCGCGGTAACTCAAACGCATACCGCTCCAGAGGTTTTTGCAAAACTTCAAAGCCCCTCCCGGCGTCTCCCGCGAGAATTAATGTCACGCCGGAAACGTCGGGAGGAACTTTGAAGCCGCGGACGGTCGCTAACTATTCCCGCCGCCCTTCTTGCGCGTGGGCTTCTTGCGCTCGCTCTGCCGGACGCCGCCGATCTGCTCGTACTGCGTCGAGTTCGGGCCGTAGGTGGCGCGCACCCCGCTCTTGGCCCGCGAGTTGATTCTGGCGAGGCCGACCACGTCTTCGTTGAGTTCGTTTGAAAGGGAAGTCACCTGCATCTTCAGCGCCTCCAACTGTTCGCGCTTCTGTCGCACCGAAGCGACCTTCTCCTGAAGGCTCGGAAGCGTCACCTCGCCCAGCGTGAAGGTCGGATTGTCCGTCCAGACACGGACGGTGCGGTCGCTTTCTGTAAGCACGGCGTCAATCGAGTATTTGCCTGACATGGAATGTTCTCCTTATTCTTTGACCAGCGGTTGTGAGTTAGCCAAAACCTTAGCGCGTGCGGCGAGGCTTTCAAACGTCGCGCCGAAAGTTTTGGCAGACAAGTCCCGAACCTTAACCAGGCCCCGAATCTTTCTAACCGCCCGTTAAAAAGATTCCCGCCCGGTTAAACTTTCTAACCGGCCTCCTAAACATTCTCGGAGCGCCGCTAAAAAGCCTAACCCGCCGGTTAGAATTTCTAACCAGCCGCTAAAATTATTAACTGACCCGCCCAAAGGTTCGTGAGCTTAACTTGAAGAAGTTGACGGTTCCACCTGTCAACAAAACCCGTGACGAATGAAGCGCGAGCTTTATATCACGAGCCGCAGTTTATTGCACCAACTATTTTCAGAAAAGGATTGAATTTTAAGCCGTGCGGCAGTAAAAATAGCCCGCTGAGTGAAGACCTCACTATTCGGCAATAGTGCGGGATTAACGAATTAGACCGCGGGATGCGGTAATTTCTGCCACATGGCCGAGTTATGCCGCATGGTGCGGTCTAATTACAGTTAGATGTTTTCCTCTTACGTAGGGTAAGAGTAGCTAATTGCAATGACCACAAAACCAACCTCGATTGATGATGTTATCTTCGAGCCAAAAGACATCGAAATATTCAAAATACCCGATACAAAAACTCGTATCGCTACGGTGCAAAACTATTTCTTCCCACGCCTTGAAATTTTGCTCATGCATACCACTGATTTGATACAGGAAGTCTATGAGGTAAATCCGTATGAGCGAATGACCTATGTTTATTATCCGAGCAATAGGAAAACTGCCCGCCAGAATCGTGATTTCTATCATGTCCACATTGGGTTAAGTGGCAAGCGCAAATTGGACAGAGAGCTAAAGTATAAACGACGTGACGGAAAAGCCTTTCGCCTTCACCCCTCTTATCTGATCTATAAGATAGATTTTGAGGGCTCAATCCAAGTAGAGTTCCATCCGTTCAGACAATATGTTAGTTCAGAGTTTATTTCTGCTGTCGCTGATTTATATGGCGAAAATTTTGTCACCTTATCGCCAATACTAGGGCTACATCAAATTTCCCATGATAGAGATTTTCAGTTTGTTAGCCTGAAAGATGCGTTCGTTGGCGAGAAAGAGGATATAAATTTCAATTACTTCTACTCCCCAACGTATTACTTCCCGGTGAGTATTGATAGAGGGTTGTGGCGCTCGATTTTATGTTTCGTTGCACTTTACCCTTTGCTTGACGCTTTCAATGCAATTGGAGAGGGCGAAGTGCCGGAACTACCTAAAATGTTAGAGAAATTGAAACGGTGGCATCTTACAAATGAGCCTGATGAAGAGAATGAAGATGCGGATGAATTGAATATGGGGAGCAATGAGTTATCGCAAATACCTGAACTTGATAGCTACACCTTTATACGTGCTGGCGTTTGGTGGTCTGTGTTAGCAAAAGATAACTGGACGTGTTGCAGTTGCGGGCGGAGTTCTAGGGAAGAAGGAATTACGCTGGAAGTTGACCATATAATTCCCCGCTCAAAAGGTGGCACAGACGATTTAGATAATCTTCAAACCTTGTGTAAGAAGTGCAATATCGGAAAGAGTAATAAAGACGATACAGATTTAAGGCGCGGGGCGGGAGTTTGAAAATATATGACGGCAACATCTAACAACATGCACCCGACGCCCAAACACGCAGCCTGTTAAATTCAATCGCCACAGGGCGCGGGTGATGGCGGGCGTTGGATTCTTTCACTAAACACGGAGGTGTGTGATGGGAATTGCTCGGCCCCTCTTGCTGGCACTGTTGGCGGGTTGTTACGCGCTCGCCTGCGTCGTGTCGAAGCCGCAGGAGCAACAGCAACAGAGATTCCCCGCGGGCGATTACCAGTACAGCGGCTATAACAAGCAGGGCGGCAAGATCGTGGAGGGCCGCCTGTCAATTACTTCGGTCGAGACGAGGCGGATAGGCTCTGACGAGGTGACACAGATTAAGGGCGACTGGCAATTGAACAAGGTCAGCAGCGAGGAGAGAATCGGGGCGCAGGAAGGGAAGGGAGAGTTGGTCGGCACTCTCAACGGGGAGTCGGTAAACATCAACCTCAACCCGAACATCAATGACGCGAATGTGATCCTTGAGGGCAAGATAGAGGGGCAGCGGATGAGCGGGAAGTGGAGCCTGCACGGGTACGCGGGCGTCATCAACGAGGGAACGTTCGAGGGCGTCAGAAAGTGAAGGCGCTTTGAAGGGCGGATGAATCTAACATCACGCGGCAGAAGCGCGAGACGGCCTCACTCTTAAACTCAGTCACTCGCCGCGCCGGCTGATGACGGGCGTCGGATTGCTTTCCTTGAGTTATGGCTGTCGAGAAGAATTGCATCTTCTGTAAAATTCTCGCAGGTGAGTCGGAAGTCAGTCTTGTCTATCGTGACGAGACGTGCGCGGCCTTCATGGACGTTCAGCCTGTGAATCCCGGCCACCTGCTCGTTATGCCCGTCAGGCACGCCGCTTACCTCGCAGACCTCGAAGGGGAAGAGGGCGCACAGATTTTCCGCGCCGCGCAAAGGCTCACCGCGGCCTTACGCCGGAGCGGCTTGAAGTGTGAAGGGGTCAATCTCTTTCTGGCCGATGGCGAAGCGGCCATGCAGGAAGTTTTCCACGTTCACCTGCACGTCTTCCCGCGCTTCGGCGGCGACGGGTTCGGGCTAAAATTCCCGCAGGGTTATTTTCGGAAACCTCAGAGGGAAGAATTAGACGAGGCCGCCGAAAAGATTAAGCGCGCGCTCGAAGAAAAGTGATACGGCGCGGCATAACCCAACAACCGCACGGCAGCAGGAGGGTTCGACATGAAGACGGTCTCAATCTTTTGTCTATTACTTCTTTTCGGAACCGGCCTCGCCCATTCACAGCAAAGCGAGGCGCTTTCGCCACAGGAAATTCTTGACAAGATGGTTTCCGTCTATGCCTCGTGCAGTAGTTACGAAGACTTTGGGAAGGTGAAGACACACATCTACAGTCAGAGGGCGGATTCTACGCAGAGCAAACCATTCTCGACGGTATTCGTGCGACCGTCGCGATTCCGCTTTGAATTTGAAGCCGACCGTTCAAACGGCGGCACGACGCATTACATCGTCTGGCGGGACGGGCCTGTCATAAAGAGTTGGTGGACACTCAAACCTGAGACCAGAACTTTTGAAACTCTCGACATGGCTCTCGCCGGCGCGACGGGAATATCGGGCGGGTCGGCGATCAACGTCCCAAGCATGCTGATGGGTGATTTGCATGACGGTCATAGAATCCAGAAGCTGACGCAATTAAGTTTGAAAGGGGAAGAAATGGTCGGTGGAAAGAGCGCCTACCGGATCGAGGGCCGCGACCGGCGGGACAATCTCCTGACCATCTGGATCGATAAGGAAAGCTTTCTGCTGCTGAAGATCAACGAGAAGAGAGAACTTAACGACGCCGAGGCGGAGACCACTACGACCTATCAGCCGCGCATAAACATAGACATAGCGCCCGATAAATTGGCCTTCAATCACTGAAGTCTGAGGACTTCGACCGGCAGGATTAAAGGTTCTCGTCGGAATCGTAGCGCGCAACCGAACAAGCGCTCGGAGTGGACTCGCCGGTGAGGAGAGTTTATTCGTAGTTGGGTGGGCGGGCCGCTAAAGCGCGGCGTTAGATGTCGGAAAAAGGGTGAAGCTGCATTGAAGGTTCTTGAGACGGACAGGTTAATTCTTCGCCGGCTGTCAGACGGCGACGCGGAATTCATTTTGCGGCTCGTGAACGAGCCTTCGTGGCTGAGGTATATCGGCAACCGGGGCGTCAGGAACCTCGAAGACGCGCGGGCTTATATTTTGAAGGGGCCGGTCGAGATGTATTCGCGTCTGGGCTTCGGTTTGTACCTCGTCGAGCTGAAGGCGGAAGGCGTCCCCGTCGGGATTTGCGGGCTGATAAAGAGAGATTCGTTGGAGGACGTGGACATCGGCTTCGCCTTCCTGCCGGAGTATTGGGGCCGCGGTTACGCGTTCGAGGCAGCCTCCGCCGTCATGGAGTACGGCAGAGACGCGCTCGGCCTCAAACGCATTGTCGCGATTACGTCCGCGGACAACGAAAGCTCTGCCCGACTTCTTGAGAAGCTCGGCTTTCAGTTCGACGGAATGTTTAAGCTTTCCGCCGACTCCGAAGAAGTCAGGTTCTTCAGCGTTAACTTCTGACGACTCGTCCCGCCCTGCTCACCCGCAAAACTCTTTTCGTCTCCGCCCGCATCGGAAGAGGTCGTGTTGTTTCAGCTTTGAGGTTATAGTGAGGGCGATGATTGAGACGAGGAGCGCGGGCGGCGTCGTCGTAAACGACGAGGGGAAAATTCTCGTCGTCAGCCAGCACGGGACGAGCTGGTCTCTGCCGAAGGGCCACATCGAGGACGGCGAGGACGAACTGACCGCCGCGCGCCGCGAGATTTATGAGGAGTCGGGCATAAGCGATTTGGAGTTGGTCGCGGAACTCGGCAGCTACCGGAGGCCGCGTCTCGGCAAAGACGGCTTCGAGGAAGGCTCGGAGTTGAAGACGATCCACCTGTTCCTCTTTAGAACTTCGCAGACGGAACTCTCGCCCGTTGACGTGGAGAACCCGGAGGCGCGCTGGGTCGAGGTGGGCGAGGTAGCGGGGATGTTGACGCACCGGAAAGACAAAGAGTTCTTCCAATCAATCGCCGGGAGCATCGGCGTTTAGCTCAAAGACGACGAGACCGCCTCGGCAAAGGAAGGAGTATTTTGAAAAGAATCTTCGCTGCTAAAGTTTTTAGCCGATGGAAGCCACCAGCCGAAAGTGACACGCCGATTGTTGGCCGCCGATTTTAAAAGATACAGGCGCAAGGCGTTTTCCCCCGGCGTTGGCTTTTCGGATTCGCGCGGTTCTTTGTCGGACGAAGCAAGAGCATTTAAATTCTGCGTCACGAAAGTTGAGGAGAAGTTGATGAAGCTTACGGCACGCGCGCTCGCGGCCTTCCTTGTCTGTATGTTGATTGTGCCCGGCGCGCTGGCTCAGCGTCGCAGGGCCGGGGCCGCTGTGACGGTCGCGGGCGTTTACGGAGACTTCACGGTCGGCAAGAGTTCGGGCGATCTGGAAGGGATGCGCGTGGCAATCATCTCCGCGGGCGCGGGCTACCACGCAATCGTTCAGATAGCGCAGGGCGGGGCGGAAGACCCGGAGCCTGTCTTCGTCGAAGTGAAGGTCAAGGGGACGAGCGTGGAGTTCACAGCGGGCGGACAGACTTACACGGGGACAGTCACCGCCGCTGGCCTGCGCCTGAAGGGCGAGGGCGGCGGATTCCTGAAGCGCCAGCCCTGCGCGTCCTACTTCGGTCGCTGAAGCGGCGCGTGGCTGTCGGATTAAATCAATCTCGAAACTGATAAGGAGAAGACCGCGAATGAAAGCGTTTAGACTTATCCCGGCATTAATCCTCGCAGTCGCGCTCGCGCCTCTGGCGAACGCGGTACAGAAGCCGCAGCCCCCCTCGGCTCCCGCGGCTGTCGTCGCGGAGTTGTACAGGGTTCACCGGAACGGCTACGGCCACGTCTTCGAGAAGTCGGGCCGGAGGTTGCAGCAGAAGTTCTTCGACAAGAATCTCGCCGGACTCATCTGGAAGGACTTGACCGAGACGCCGGAGGGCGATGTCGGCAACCTCGACTTCGACCCGCTCTACAACGCGCAGGACACGAAGATCACAAACTTCCGTGTCGGCGCTCCCGTCGTTGACGGTGCGAACGTCACCGTCCCGGTCACCTTCAACAACTTCGGCAAGAGGAATACTTTAAAATTTCTGATGGTCAACGAGGACGGCGCGTGGAAGGTCGCGAACATCTTCTATGAAGAAGGCGACCTCTTGAAGATTCTGAGCGGGTCGAACTGATGTCTAATGTCGCCGCGCAGATTTTATCTGCGACGTTCTCGGCATCAGACGCTTCGTCAGAGTCGGAAGAAAGGGACAAGGGGAAAATGAAACGCGACGGCGGGCGAAGGCGAGCGCGGCGCGAAGGCGACGTGTTGAAAGGGCTGGCCGCGGGGGTCGTCGGCGGGCTGGCGGCGGCGTGGGTGATGAATCAGTTTCAGGCGCTCCTGAGCAGGACGTTCGCGGGCGAGGAGCGCTCGCACGGCGCACAGTCAATGCAGCAAGGCTCGCCGCGCCGGGGAGTCGGCGCGGAGCTGGCCGCCGAGGGCAAAGACGACCCGAAGGACACAGCGCCCGCGCGTCTCGCCAACGCGCTCTCCGTCGGCGCGACGGGCCGCGAACTGTCGAAGGGCGAGAAGGAGTTCGCGGGAACCGTTCTGCACTACGCGATGGGCGCAACCTCGGGCGCGCTCTACGGCGCGGTCGCGGAAGAGTTGCCGTTTGTGACCGCCGGCGCGGGACTCCCGTTCGGCGCGGCTGTCTGGGCACTCGCGGACGAAGGGATCGTGCCCGCCGCCGGCCTGTCGAAGTCTCCGGCGGAATATCCGCTCTCGACGCACCTCTACGCCTTCTCCTCGCACCTCGTCTTCGGCCTGACGACCGAGCTGGTGCGAAAGGCCGTGCGCGCCGCGCTCTGAAACTCTGATGCCGAGGTGACACGAGTGAGGCCCGCGCAATTTCAAAACTGCGCGGGCCTCGTCCGTTTTGCAACACCGACTGTTGGCCGCAAGGCAATTCGGGCGGGGAAGACTTTGAAGGCGGTCGGCGGCGCTTGCGGCGAAGCTGCGCGACACTTTTTTCGGCGCGGCGCGGGCGGAGTGATGTTATGATGTGCGCCAAATCCATCAGCAAAGGAATCCGTGCGATGAAAATCGGGATGATCGGTCTTGGCCGAATGGGCGCGAACATGGTTCGGCGTTTGTCGAAGGGCGGGCACGAGTGCGTGGTTTACGACCGGAGCGCCGACGCGGTCGCGGCGCTCGCGAAAGAGGGCGCGACGGGCGCGTCGAGTCTGGACGATTTCGTCGGCAAGCTCGACTCGCCGCGCGTCGTCTGGTTGATGGTTCCGGCGGCGGTCGTTGACGCGACGCTCGCAGACCTCGGCTCGCGCCTCTCGTCCGGCGACATCATCATTGACGGCGGGAACTCATATTACATTGACGACATCCGGCGCGCGGAGGAGCTGAAGCCGAAGGGCCTCCACTACGTTGACGCGGGCACGAGCGGCGGCGTGTGGGGGCTTGAGCGCGGCTACTGCCTGATGGTCGGCGGCGAGGACGAGACGGTCAAACACCTCGACCCCGTTTTTAAAACGCTCGCGCCCGGTCGCGGCGAAATCCCGCGCACGCCGGGCCGCGAGTCGGCTTCGGGGACTGCCGAGGAAGGCTACCTCCACTGCGGGCCGGTCGGCGCGGGCCACTTCGTCAAGATGGTTCACAACGGCATCGAGTACGGATTGATGGCCGCATACGCCGAGGGCCTGAACATCCTCCGCCACGCCAACGTCGGCAAGAGCGACCGCGAGGTCAACGCCGAGACGACCCCGCTCAGGAACCCCGAACACTACCGTTACGACTTCAACCTCGCGGACATCACCGAGCTTTGGCGTCGCGGGAGCGTCGTCGCCTCCTGGCTTCTGGATTTGACGGCGAGCGCGCTCGCCAAACAGCCCGACCTCTCGAACTTCTCAGGCCACGTCGCCGACTCCGGCGAGGGCCGCTGGACGCTCGCCGCCGCGATTGAAGAGGGCACGCCCGCGCCCGTGCTGAGCGCCGCGCTCTACGAGCGTTTCGCTTCGCGCGGCGAGGACGACTTCGCGCTGAAGGTTCTCTCGGCGATGCGTTTCGAGTTCGGCGGGCACGTCGAGCAGGGGAAGCGTTAGTGCGATTGCCAAAACATTCAAGGGGACAAACGGATGAGCGCAACGCCGACAGTTGAAGAGATCATAGACGACGAGCCGGGCAGCCGTGTGACCTCCGACGCGCTCGTCTTCTTCGGCGCGACGGGCGACCTCGCGTACAAGCAAATCTTTCCCGCGCTGCAAAAGATGGTGAAGCGCGGCACGCTCGACGCGCCAGTCATCGGCGTCGCCAAGTCCGGGTGGACGCTCGAAGACCTCCGCAAGCGCGCGCGCGACAGCATCGCCGCGCACGGAGGCGTTGACGAGGCCGCGTTTGAAAAACTCTGCGAGCTGCTCCGCTACGTTGACGGCGACTACCAAGACCCGAACACCTTCATGGCGCTCCGCCAGGCGCTCGGCGACGCGAAGAGTCCGACGCACTACCTCGCCATCCCGCCGAGCATGTTCGGGACGGTGACGCAGTCGCTCTGCCTTGCGAAGTGCGGCGACGGCGCGCGCGTCGTCGTCGAAAAGCCGTTCGGTCGCGACCTCGCCTCGGCGCAGCAACTCAACGACACGCTGCACTCGGTCTTCCCCGAACCGGACATCTACCGCATTGACCACTACCTCGGCAAAGAGGCGGTCGAGAACCTCCTCTTCTTCCGCTTCGCCAACACGTTCCTCGAACCGATCTGGAATCGGAACTACGTCGAGAGCGTGCAGATCACGATGGCCGAGAGCTTCGGCGTCGAGGGGCGCGGACGCTTCTACGAGGAAGCGGGCGCGATCCGCGACGTGATCCAGAACCACCTGCTCCAAGTTCTCGCCTTCATCGCGATGGAGCCGCCGACGAGCATGTACGTCGAATCGCTGCGCGACGAGGTCGTGAAAGTGTTTCGGACGATACCGCCTTTGAAGCCGGAGAACGTCGTGCGCGGTCAGTTCAAGGGCTACCGCGACGAGAATGGCGTCGCACCCGATTCGACGGTCGAGACGTTCGCGGCGGTGCGGCTTGAGATTGACTCGTGGCGCTGGGACGGCGTGCCGTTTTTAATCCGCGCGGGCAAGAAGCTCGCGACGACGGCGACCGAAGTCATCGTCAAGCTGAAGAGGCCGCCGCTCAGCCGGCTCACGGCAAACAACAACTACTTCCGCTTCCGGCTCGGCCCAGACCTTTCGATCAACATGGGGGCGCGCATCAAGCGGCCCGGCCCGCAGATGGTCTCGATGCCGGTGGAACTGACGGCCTACGACAAGCCCGAAGGCGGCGAGCTTGAGGCCTACGAGCGCCTGCTTTCAGACGCGATGCGCGGCGACAAGATTCTCTTCGTCCGCGAGGACGCGGTTGACGCCGCGTGGGCCGTCGTTGACCCGGTGCTCGGCGACGCGACGCCGGTTCACGAGTACGAGCCGGGAAGCTGGGGGCCGCCCGAAGCCGACCAACTCGCCGCCGACATCGGAGGCTGGCGCAACCCGCAGTAGCCGCGCACGCCGACGATAAACTTCGACGCCCCACAACCCGACAACGTCATCGCCGCAAACGTTCGTGCGCGGCGTCGCGAGCAGGACGAAGACCGTTTCCTGCTCGCGACGCCGCGCTTCAATCTTTGTCGGGCGTGCGAACGTCAGGGCGTGATGCGGTCGCCTTTCAACTGTCCCGTGAAGTCTGGCCCGAGCGAGTTCCCGAAGAGGTCGGTGAACTTTATGGTGAACGTCCCCGTGAACGTGCGACCGCCCTTGTCGAGCTTGATGTTCTCTAAGATGGTCGCGCGACCGACGACGGTCGTGTTGGTCTGGTCGTAAATCCACGACGGGTGTCGGAGCTTGAGCGTGCGCGGCCCGGTCTTCTCGTACACGCCGAGGCAGATGTTGCCGGTCGCGGGCGGCGGCGTGTCGTTCAGGATTTCGAGTCCGTCGTCGTGGTACTGGTCGAACCCTTCGTCAACGATCTGCCCCTCGGAGATGAACTTCACGTCCCAGAGTCCGACTATCGTCGCGTCGTCCCTGTCCGGCTCCGAAGTCGCCGCCGCGTTGGCCGGCGCGGTCAGTTGATTGCCCGCCAGCCCCGCCGCGGCGTTGAGCGCGGCGTGGCCGCCGTTGCCGTGATGAAGCGACACGCCGCACTGGGCCTCGGCGCGCGAGGCGGAAGCGGCGCAGAATCCGATGACAAGGCAGGCCGCGTAAATTAGCTTCGTAGTTTTCATCGAAACCTCCTCTTGACGCCGGTTCGACGACCGGCTGTTTGTAATGACTGTGCAGGTCAAAGGTCGAGACACGAATCGCTTTCTATTTCACGCGGCGAGGCGCAAGCGGGTCGCGCAGTCTGGCGCCGGCAGACGCTCGCCGCCGCCGCCTTCGTCGCCGCGCCCGCACGTTTTAACTGCCCACATCTATTAGCGCGACGCAGCGCGGGAAACCGTCTCAAGAAATTTCTTGAGGAAATTGACTTGTCATTCCGTCGGGCATATTCTCGCGCGAGACATCCCGACGCCGACCGCGCGAGGGGAGTATGAGCAAGCCCGCGACGCCGCCCGAAATAACACAGATGCTTCAGGAATGGAGCGACGGCAAGGAGGAGGCGCTCGACCAACTCCTGCCCGTCGTCTATACCGAGTTGCGCCGCCAGGCCGCGCGCCACCTCCGGCGCGAGCGCAGAGACCACACGCTGCAAACGACCGCGCTCGTCCACGAGGCTTACATGAAACTCGTTGACCAGCGGAACGTCAGGTGGGAGAGCCGCTCGCACTTCTTCGCCATCGCCTCGCAGGCGATGCGGCGCATCCTCGTGGACTACGCCCGCACGCGAAAGCGTGAGAAGCGCGGCGGCGGCGACATAAGGCTCTCCCTCGCGGCAGCCGAGCAGGTCGCCAGCGACTCGAAAGGCGTTGACCTCATCGCGCTCGACGAGGCGCTGACGCGTCTCGCAGTGATTGACGAGCAGCAGTCGCGCGTCGTCGAGCTGCGCTACTTCAGCGGACTGAGCCTCGAAGAGACGGCTGAGATACTCGACATCTCGCGCGCCACCGCCGCGCGCGAATGGAACATGGCCCGCGCGTGGCTGCACCGGGAGCTGAGCCGTTAACAGTTTTCAGTTTTGAGTTTTCAGTTTTCAGCTTTCGATAGATAAGGTTCAGCGTGCGGCCTTCAAACGGCGGCGGTTTCCTAAAAGCTGAAAACCGAAAACTGAAAACTGTTCTTATGACCCCCGAACGCTGGCAGGAGATCAAGAGGATATTCAACAGCGCGGCGGAGCGCGCTCCGGGCGAGCGTCTGGGCTACGTCGCCGCGGCCTGCGCGGGCGACGAAGAACTGCGCCGCGAAGTCGAGTCGCTGCTCGGCTCTCTGGACGAGTCCGCGAGCTTCATGGGCCGGCCCGCGGTCGCGCAGATCGCAGACCATCTCGAAACGATCTTCTTTAAAAAGTTTTCCGCGGGGCAGACGGTCGCGCACTACCGGATCATTTCGGACTTGGGCGCGGGCGGGCAGGGCGCGGTTTACAAGGCGCTCGACACGAAGCTTGACCGCACCGTCGCGCTCAAGCTCCTGCCGCCGGAGGTGTCGGCGGTTGACGCCACGAGCCGCAAGCGTTTCCGGCGCGAGGCCCTGCTCGCCTCTTCGCTCGACCACCCGAACATCTGCACGATTCACGACCTGATGGAGGTTGACGGCGCGACCTTCATCGTCATGCAGTTCGTCGCGGGCCGCAACGTCCGCCAACTCCTCAAAGGCCGACCGCTCGAAGTCAGGGCCGCGCTGAGAATCGCGATTCAGGTCTGCGACGCGCTCGCCGCCGCGCACGCGAAGGGAATCATCCACCGCGACATCAAGCCGCACAACGTCGTCGTCTCCGATAACGGTCAGGCGAAGATTCTCGACTTCGGTCTGGCGAAGCTGACTGGTGAAGGGAGCGACGCGAGAGAGCAGACGGAGCTGACCGCGACGGGTTCGCCCTACGGCACGCCGACCTCAGCCGCGCCCGAACAGGCGCGCGGCGAGCGCGTTGACCACCGCGCCGACATCTTCTCGACCGGCGTTCTTCTTTACGAGATGCTCGCGGGCACCTGGCCCTTCCGGGGCAAGACCGCGATTGACGTGCGCCACGCCGTTTTGTATGACGAGCCGAAGCCGGTCGGCGAAGCGCGCGGCGGCGCGATACCCGCGAAGCTCGAAGCGATAGTCACGCGCTCCCTCGCGAAAGAGCCTGCCAAACGCTACCAGCAGATTTCGCAGATGCGCGACGAGTTGCTCGAAGTCCTGCGCGAGCTGCCGGAGTCGAAGGAGAGCAGCACCGAAAGCTTCCTCGAATCTTTCAAGCCCACGAAGCTGCGACACCTCCCGCGCCTCAGTTGGAAAGTCGGGCTGGCGGCGACGGCAGCACTCGTCGTCGCAGCCGCGCTGTTTTATTTCTTCTATCTCAAACGCAGCGCCCCCGCGCTGGTCGGCAAAGACACAATCCTCATCGCGGACTTCGCGAACACGACGGGCGACGCCGTGTTCGACGGCACGCTCAAGCAGGGCCTGGCGTTGCAACTGCAACAGTCGCCGTTCCTCAACATCTTCCCCGAAGCGCGCGTGCGCGAGACTTTGCGGCAGATGGAGCGGCCCGCGGACGAGCGCGTGACGGTCGAGACGGGCCGCGAGATTTGCCAGCGCAACGACCTGAAGGCCCTGATCGCCGGCTCGATTGCCGCGCTCGGCAGCCACTACGTCATCACGCTCGAAGCCGTCAACGCGCGCAGCGGCGAGACCATCGCGCGACAGCAGGCCGAGGCCGCGAGCAAAGAGGAAGTTCTGAAGTCGCTCTCCGCAGCCGCCGCGGGCATCCGCGAACAACTCGGCGAAAGCCTCAACTCGATTCAACAGTCCGACATCCCGCTCTATCAACTCACGACGCCTTCGCTCGACGCGCTCAAGTCGTTCGCGCTCGGCTTCGACCGCTCGAACAAGGGCGAGTATTTTCAGTCCATCCCGCTCTTCAAACACGCGACCGAACTCGACCCGAATTTCGCCTACGGCTACTCGCTGCTGGCCGGCAACTACACGATTGTCAACGAGCCTCGGCGCGCCGCCGCGAACGCCGACAAGGCGTTCGCGCTCAAGGAAAAAGTCTCCGACCGCGAGAAGCTCTACATCACTTACGTCTATGACATCTACACGCTCGGAGATTTGGACAAGGCAATCGAAGTGCTCCACGTTTACGACCAGTCGTACCCGCACGACTTTCGAGTGTCCGGCAATTTGTCATACGCCTACCTGATCGAAGGCCGGTTCGACAAGGCCGCCGACGAGGCGCGCGAGTCGGTGCGCCTCAACCCCGACATCTCGAACTGGCACGTGACGCTGGGGACGGCGCTCACGCGCCTCGACCGTTTCGCCGAGGCAAAGGAAGCTTTCGGGCGCGCGCTTCAGATGGGAATGGGCGACGCGCGGATGCGCGGCGGGCTGTATCAGATCGCGTTCGTCGAAGGTGACGCGGCGGCGATGCAGCAACAACTCGAAAGCCTGCGCGGCGTGCCGGAGGAGTACATCGCCGCCGACTTGCAGGCCGGCACGGCGGCGTACTCAGGGCAGTGGCGGCAGTCGAAAGACTCTGCGCGGCGCGCGTTTGACCTGGCCGTGCGCGTTGACGTGAAAGAGGTGGCCGCGCTTTACGCGGCAGAGCAGGGCCTGCGCGCGGCGGTCTTCGGCAGGTGCGACGAGACTAAAACCTACGACACGCAATCGCTCTCGCTCGAACGCAACCCTGTGACGCTGGAACGCGTCGCGCTCGGCGGAGCTTTATGCGGCGACGGTCAGGCGCAGTCGCCGGTTGACGAGCTGGCGAAACAGCATCCGAGCGACACGCTCGCGGGCGGCCTCTGGTCGCCGCTCGTCCGCGCCGCCGCCGAACTCGCGCACGGGAACGCGGCGAAGGCGGTCGAGCTGCTCGACGCGACGCGTCCTTACGAACCCGCCGCCGAATTCTGGACGCACTACCTGCGCGGGCAAGCCTACCTCAAATTAAATAAAGGCCCGGAGGCCGCCGCGGAGTTCCGGCAAATCCTCGCGCACCGCGGCGAGTCGCCGCTCTCAACTCTTTACCCGCTCGCGCAGCTCGGCCTCGCGCGCGCCGCGCTGCAAGCGGGCGACGCGGCGCAGGCGCGCGAGGCTTACGAGAATTTTCTCGACGTGTGGAAGGATGCCGACGCAGACCTGCCCGTGCTTCAGACGGCGCGGAAGGAGTACGCGAATCTGAAGCCCTGATTCGCAAAGTGTGATTTCACCGCCTGGTCTTCATTCGAGACGAAATTCTGTGTTCTTTGGCACGAGAGTCCCCTTCAATAGTTGTAGGACGGCGCGCGATGACTGTAGGGGCATGGCTTGTCCCCGCCCGCGGTCGCTCGTTGAAACTCGACACGCGTATAAAGTGCAAAAGGGCGGGGACAAGCCCCGTGCCCCTACAGCCTTGAGAGACACTCAAATCATTGAGCGTCAGGGCTTCAGCACGACCTTGATGCAGTCGTCCTCTTTGTTAAGGAACGTGTCGAACCCTTGCGGCGCTTCGTCGAGCGGCATCCGGTGCGTGATGACGAACGACGGGTCAATGTCGCCGTTCTCGATGTGTTCGAGGAGCTTGTGCCAGTAGTGCTGCACGTGGCACTGGCCCGTCCTCATTTGCAGGCTGCGGTTCATGAACGAACCCATCGGGAACTTGTCAATGAAGCCGCCATAGACGCCGATGACCGAGACCGTGCCGCCGTTGCGGCAGGCCATGATCGCCTCGCGCAGCGCAATCGGCCTATCGGTCTCCGCGCCGAGCATCTGCTTCGCGCGGTCGTATGCATAGACGATGCCGTGGCCGCCGTGCGCTTCGAGTCCCACGTCGTCAATGCACGAGTCGGGGCCGCGCCCGCCCGTCATCTCCATCAGAGCCTCGTAGGTGTTCTCCTCCTCGTAGTTGATCGTCTCCGCGCCGCTAGCCTCGGCCATCCTGAGCCGTTCGGGGATGCGATCAATCCCGATGACGCGCTCCGCGCCGAGCAGGAACGCGCTCTTGATCGAGAACTGCCCGACGGGGCCGCAGCCCCAGACGGCGACGGTGTCTCCGGGCTTGATGTCGCACATCTCCGCGCCCATGTAGCCGGTCGGGAAGATGTCGGAGAGGAATAAGACCTGCTCGTCCGAGAGCGTGCTCGGCACTTTCAGTGTGCCCACGTCGGCGAAGGGCACGCGCGCGTACTCGGCCTGCCCTCCGGCGAAGCCGCCCGTCAGGTGCGAGTAGCCGAAGATGCCGCACGGGCTGTGTCCGAACATCTTCTCGGCCATCCACGCGTTCGGGTTCGAGTTCTCGCACAGCGAGAACAACTCCTGCTTGCAGAAGAAGCAGTTGCCGCACGAGATCGGGAAGGAGACGACGACGCGGTCGCCCACCTTGCGGTTCTTAACGTCCGGCCCGACCTCGACGATCTCGCCCATGAACTCGTGGCCGAGGATGTCGCCCTTCTCCATCGTCGGGATGAAGTGGTTGTAGAGGTGCAGGTCTGAGCCGCAGATTGCGGTCGAGCTGATCTGCACGATGGCGTCGCGCCTGTTCAAAATCTTCGGGTCGGGAACCTGCTCGACCCTCACGTCCTGTTTGCCGTACCAGCAATTCGCTCTCATCATTCCCCCTTTTCACGAATCAACAGCCGGGCAATCAACTTCGCCTTCGACTTCATCCGCCACGCGGCTCACGACGCCGAAGCGCCCTGCGACTGACCCGCCTCGCCGCTCGCGACGGGCTGCGCCGCGCGCTGCGTGAGCAGTCCGTTGTCGAAGTACGTGCCGTCCGAGAGGACGATTTCGCCGACTTCGATGACCTGCTTCAGACGCCGCAGGTCGTCGTTGATCTGCTGCGCCGGCTCTTCGCCGAAGAGCTTTGCGACCATCGAGCCGACCACGCCGCCGGGCGCGCTGTATTCGAGGTCAACGTGGACGATTGTCCCGCGGCCTCCGGGCGCTTCCTCGAACCTGACCGTGCCTGCGTTGTCAACGTCCGCGCCCTCGACCGAGCGCCACGCGATCAACTCGTTCGGCCTGTCTTCCGTAATCTCGGCGTCCCACTCGACGGTCGTGCCCGCGGGCGCTTTCGCGACCCAGTGCGAGCGTCGCTCGCCCGTCGTGCGGACAGATTCGAGGTGCTTCATGAAGGTCGGCAGTCGCTCGAAGTCGTGCCAGTAGTTGTAAATCTCTTCGGGTGTGGCGTTGATGATGATGCTCTTCTTCACTTCGGTGCCTCCTGTCTCGTTCGCGCTGAGCTGCTGCGCGCACAGAACGTCGAGCGCGGTCACGGCGAGCACGTTCGCGGTCGCGAACGCCAGGCGGCCCTTGCTCGTTTTCGGCGACGCGGCGGCGACGGCGAGCGTGGCGATGTCGAGTGCGTCGCCCACGACCCTCGACCAGACGGCCTCGGTCGGTCGCTCGCCCTGTGCGAAGATGCCGATGCCGCTCGCGATCTCGCGCAGACCGTAGAGTCGTATCAGTCCGGTGTGTTTGCCTTCCGTGCCCGAAATCTTGGCGATTGCGCGCGGCGCTAAAAGTTCGGCGAGGCCGAGGCCGAGGCTGAACCACGCCAGACCGCGCGCGAGTCTTTCCGCGTTTGAATTTTGTAAGTCGGCGCGGCCCGGCCCGTTGCCGCGAACGTTTGAGGTGCGACCGCTCGACCGCCTTCGACGCGCGGCCTGCACGCCGCCCGACTGCTGCCGCGGCGCTGCGGGGGTCGTCTGACCCTCGTCTTTTGTTTGCTTGTTTAATTGACGTTTGCTGGTAGCCATCTTCATCCCCCTTGATTAAGTAAGACAGTTCAAACGCCTGCGTGAGGCGACGCGGTCTTACGAATAACAATCTACCTTCACCGTTGATTCACGATTCGATTGACTTGTCGTGCGCTTGAAGATTATCGAGTGGTGAAAGCGAAAGGGATGAGGCGTTCGTCGAACGAACGCCTCATCCCTTTCGCGCGGTCGTGTCGCAGTACGCGTCTCTGAAGAATAAACGTGCCGCGCTCTCCCGCCCTCCGAGTAGCTCATGAAACATAAGCTACCGCCTTCTCCCGTTTGCCCCCCTCGGCTCGCTCTTCGCGCATCAACGCGCGACCTACCGGCGCAGACGCATTGTTGTCGCGAAGGCCCGACCGGGGCAGCCCCTTCCTGCCCCGGAAGCGCCGTGCCGCGCCCGCCCGCCGATGAATCTCCGAATTTTCCCGCTCGAATTTTGTCCGGCTAGTTTATGCGCGGCGGTGCTTTATGTCGGTACGAAAAGGGACGCGAGATGTGTCAAAACCTTGGTATTAAACTCACGACTCGCGCACTCGCACGGCCTCTGAAATTTTCGTCGAGTCGAAAGATGAAGAAGGGAAGACGTGCGCGGTCGCGCGGGCGCGGCGAGTTAGTTTTCGTCGGGCGTCTCGACGCGTGGGAGCAGAAGGCTCGGCAGGAGTTCGTAGCCCGCGAGGACGACGGCGTCGCCGTAGCGCGTGCCCTCGTCGGCGTCGGGGTTGATGATGACGACCGGCGTGTCGCGGAGCGTCGGGTGTTGGCGAATGCGGGCCAACAGAGAGTCGAAGGCGGGTAGTTCTTCTTCCGTCAGAATCAGGTCGGGCCGCTCGGCCTCGGCCATCTCGATTGCCTCCACGTCGTCGGAAGCCTCAAGGAAGTGGTAGCCCAGATGCCGCACGGAGTCTTTCATGCCGGAGCGAATCCAGTCAAGGTCTTCGACGATCAGGATCGTCGCCCGCTGCCCGTCAGAGATTCCCACCGATTCGTCTCCCCGCCTGAGCGCCGCACTATATCAGAGAGGAGACCGAATGTCTGTTCCGTTCCGTTCGGAACTCTTTAACGAGGGCGGCAGACTTCACCTGACGGATTGCTCGCGCCCCGCGCCGCTCATCGCCGAGTAGCACTCGCAGGCGACCGCCCGGAGCGCGCCGCGGTCGGCGATTCTCAGGTGCCCGCGCGTGTAGCTGATCGCCCCCGCGCGTTGCAGCGAGCAGGCGATCTCGGTCACGCCCGCGCGGCGCGCGCCGAGGTACTGCGCGATTCGCTCCTGCGTGATCTCGACCGTGTCCGATTCGAGGCGGTCTCTGAGCAGGAGCAGCCAGACGGCCATGCGCTGCTCCATGCGGTGCAGCACGGCGCAGGCCGCGCGCTGCGAGACCTGCGTCATGTACTCGCCCGCGTAGGCTATGAGCGAATCGCGGAGCGCCGCGCTCTGCTGCAACTCGCGCTCGAACTCGTCCCGCCTGACCCTGAGCGCCGTGCCCGCGACCGAGACGTTCGTCGAGTGCGGCGCGCGGTTCGAGCCGAGGAGCGCCGGGAGTCCGACGACGCCGTCGAACCCGACCATCGCGACCTCCGCCGACTTCCCGTCGTGCATGTCGGCGTGGCACGAGACGACCGAGCCTTCGGGGAAGTAGAAGTATCGAGGCACGTCGTAACCGCCGCCGAGCCGCTCGCCGACCGCGAGCGAGACGGGTTCGAGCAGCGGCATCAGGCGTGCAAAGTCTGCGTCGGGCAGCCCGGTGAGTATTTTATTCGTCAGCATATTTTTCATGATTGCGACCTCGTAAAATTCGCGCCCCGCCCCGCGCGACTCAAGCGCCCTTTCTGATGTGCACGAGGACGGACTTCGTGCGGCTCTGGATCGTCCGCTCGCGGACGCGCGCCAGCAGCACCCTGACGGGAAGGGCGCAGTCTGCGTAGCGGCAGTCGAAATTAAAATTGTCGGCGGGACTCGCGCCGCCCGCGAACTGTGTCACGCGGCGGCGGAACTCTTCGACGTTCTCGAAGGGCGCGACCTCTTCGTAGAAGTTGCGGCCCGAAAGGTCTGGCTGCTCGCCGTCCGACTTCGCCTCCGGCTCGACGCGCGAGTAAAGCACCGTGCCGTCGGCGTCGAGTTCAAACAGCCCGAAAAGTTTTTGGACGGTAAGGGGAGAGGCGGACACGATTAAAAACCCTCCTTGATTCCGATTGGTGAAAGTCCTTGGCGGTCGAGGTATCTTTCGAGCAGGCCGTTGAGTCGTTCGACCCCGAACGGCTTGACGAGGTACTCGTCGCACCCGGCCTCGCGCGCGACGGCGCGGAACGAAGGCTCGGCGTGGCCGGAGATGAAGAAGATGGGCACGCGCCCGCGCCCGTCGAGCTGGCGTATCCGGCGCGTCGCGTCCAGACCGTCGAGCCGCGGCAGGCTCCCGTCCATCAGAATGAGGTCGGGCCGCGCGCTCTCGGCCAGCCGGACAGACTCTTCGCCGTCCGCCGCCTCGACCACGGCGCAGCCGCGCATGGATAAAATCGTTCGGAAGAGCGAGCGCGTGTCGGCGTCGTCGTCGGCGACGAGGACGAGAGGGCGCGAGCGCCGCGGCTGTTGCGCGGCGGCACGGTTCCTTAAATCGGCTGATGAAGCACACATGACTCTGTGAGAAGGCCGGTGAGGATTCGAGCGGGGTACTCGAACCTTCTCGGCTCTAAGTCGGGGTTAAAAAAGTTCGGGGGTGAACCAAGGGGGGAAAGCTCACACGAGCCGGCCCAACGCACGCCTTGTCTGTTCGCCGGGCCGCACGCGCGCCCGACACGAAAAGCGCGACCTCTTGCTCATCACGGAACAAATGGTCGCCCTGTTCGATCCGCATCCTTGAACGCACTCTTTATGCCACACGGGGAGGGCGCAGGAAATTAGGAAGGTGTGAGTCGCGGGTAAGGGAAATCCCTTACGGCTTAACTGCCCGGCGACGTGCGGTCGTGCTGGCTGGAAATGTGGGACTCGGTACTGAGGTGTACAGGCTACGGGGTCTGAAGGCGTTTATCCTGCGGGCAACCTCGCGCAAGGAAGCGGGTCAAGGCAACTAGCCCGACTTCGATTTTTCTCCGCTGAAGACAGGCTGAAACCGGCCCGCTTTTTCTTCCTCCGAAAGTCTCGCGCCCGCGAGCGGCTTCAGTGAGTTTGCAGCCAGCCCTGAAGGATGGCGTAGCGCACGATGTCTATGCGGCTTCGCATTCCGAGCTTGCGCATCGTGTTCGCCTTGTGGACTTCGACGGTCTTCACGCTCAGGCCGAGCCGCGCGGCGATCTCCTTGTTGCTGAAGCCCCACGCGATGAGGCGCAGCACCTCCGTCTCGCGCTCGCTCGGCTCGCTCAGCGGCCCCGCGCCGCGCCCCGCCGACTTCGCGACGTAGCTGCCGACGACCTTCCCGGTGATCGCCGGGTCGAGGAAAGTTTGCCCCGCGGCGACGGCGCGGATGGCGGCGACCAGCACGCTCGAAGCGCTCTGCTTGAGGACGTAGCCGGAGACTCCGGCCTTGAGGAGCAACTGCAAATAGCCGTCGTCGGTGTGGCGCGTGAGCGTGAGGATTTTCGCGTCGGGGCACTTCTGCTTGATGCGCTCGGTCGCCTGAAGGCCGTTGAGTTCGGGCATCGAAACGTCGAGCACGGCCACGTCAGGCCGGAGTTCCGTCACGCCTTTGATGGCCGCGCGACCGTCGCCCGCCTCGCCGACGCACTCCATGTCCGACTGCGAGTTGACGAGCATTCGCAACCCCTCGCGCAGCATCTCGTGGTCGTCGGCGAGGAAGACGCGCAGCTTCTTCGTCTGCGGCTGCATGGCCGCCCGCTTACTCATCTTTCGTGCCTCCTTCGTCGGGCGCGGCGGTCAGGTCGGGGTTGACGGGGACGCGGACGAAGACGGTCGTGCCCTCGCCGGGCTTGCTCTCGACCTCGACCGCGCCGCCGACGAGCGCCGCGCGCTCGCGCATCCCGATGAGTCCCATCTGCCGTCCCTTCGTCGGGAGTGCAGACCCGTCCACGTCGAAGCCGCGCCCGTTGTCCTCGACGATCAGCACCGCGTCGCCGCCGCGCCGTTCGAGCAGGAGGTCAACGCGCGTCGCGGCGGCGTGCTTCGAGACGTTGTTGAGGGCCTCCTGCGCGATGCGGTAGAGGTTCGTCTCGACCATCGGCGCGAGCCGCGCGTCGCCGAGTCCCGCCGAGTGGAAGTTGACCTCGACGCCGAAGTGCCTCGACCACTCGTGCGCGTAGTTCGAGAGCGCGACGGTCAGTCCTAAATCGTCGAGCGCCGAGGGGCGCAACTCCCACGCCAGGAAGTCAACGTCGGAGTCGAGCCGCTGCACGATGCCGGACAACTCGGCGATGCGCGGGCGCAGCTTCGAGCGCCTGCCGACTTCCGTGTTCAGTCCTTCGAGCTTGAGGCGGAGCGCCGTGAGCGACTGGCCCAACTGGTCGTGAAGCTCGCGCGAGATGCGGCGGCGCTCGTCCTCCTGCGTCGAGACGATGCGGCGAATGAGTTCCAGCCGCTCGTGCTCGACGCGGCGGCGCTCGGCGACCTCTTCGCGCATGGTCGAATTGGCCGAGGCCAATTCGACCGTCCGCTCATTGATGCGATTCTCAAGCTCCTCCCACGCGCGTTGCAGCTCGTCCTGCGCCTGCTTCTGCGCCGTGAGGTCGCGCGCGATCTTGGCGTAGCCGCGACCCTGCCGCAGGGAGATCATCACGCCGCTACAGTAGAAGCGCGTGCCGTCTTTGCACAGGTGCCAGCGTTCGTCCGCCGCGCGCCCGTCGCGCTCCGCGGTCTGCAACTCTTTCTGCGGCTCGCCCGCCGCGCGGTCTTCGGGCGTGAAGATCAAGTCGGTCGGCTGCCCCTTCGCCTCCTCCGCCGAGTAGCCGAATATCTTCTCCGCGCCCTTGTTCCAGCCCGTGAAGCGGCCCTCGTCGTCGAACAGCATGATGGCGTAGTCCTCCACGCTCTCGACGAAGATTCGCCACTGCTCCTGCGAGGCGAGCAGCTCCTCCTCGGCCTGCCTGCGCCCGGTGATGTCCGTGAAGGTGATGACGACGCCGTTGATCTTGTCGTCGGTCGTCCGGTACGGCAGCAGGCGCGCGAGGAAGTATCGCCCGTCCGTCGCCGCGACCTCGCGCTCGACCGCGTTCAGGTCGCGGACGACGCTCTCGGCGTCCGCGACCATCGAAGAGTAGTCGAGCTTGTTCGTGATGTGGGCGAGCGGGCGGCCCACGTCGCCGGGGATGATGTTGAAGAGTTCCTGCGCCGAGGGCGTGTAGCGCTTGAGGCGCAGGTTTCGGTCGAGGAAGAGCGTGGCGATGCGGGTCGAGGCCATCAGGTTCTGGAGGTCGGAGTTCGAGCGCCCGATCTCGTCAACCTTCTCGCGCAGCTCGGCGTTGAGCGTGGTCAGCTCCTCGTTGACCGACTGCAACTCTTCCTTGCCCGTCTCCAACTCTTCGGACGCGGAGCGCAGCTCCTCGTTCATCGCCTGAAGCTCTTCGTTCGAGGCCTTCAGCTCCTCGGTCGAGGTCTCGTACTCCTCGACGGTCGCGCGCAGTTGGTCGCGCGTGCGCTCAAGCTCCGCCTCCAACTGCCGGACGACGGGTTCGAGGCCGCCGGCGGGCCGCGCGGCGTGCGCCGCCAGCGCCTCCGACTCCGCTCCCTCGTCGCCCGCCGCGAGCGCGTCCGACTCCTCGAAGACGATGAGCATGAAGGCGGGCGGCTGCGGGTTCCGCGCCTGCGGGGAGGCTACCGGGCACACCGTCACGCGGACGAAGCGCTGCGCGCCTTCGAGGTTGACGATGACGCGGCTGCTCGTCTCCTGGCCCGACTGCGCCGCCTTGATGAAGAGCGAGCGCAGCTCCAGGCGCAAATCCGCGTGCGCGATCTTGTGCAGGTTGCGCGACGGCTCGCCGCCCGAAACCCTCATGTAGCGCCCGGCGTGCTCGCTCATGTGGACGACCTCGTAGTCGGCATTCACCAGCACGCTCGGCGGCGCGAGCGCTTCGAGCATCCGGTAGTGCAGCTCGCCGTAGGTGACGCCCTCGCGCCCGCCCGCGAGCTGGGGGTGCGGCTGCGCCGCCTGGCGCGGCACCCACTCGCCCGCGACCGGCGGCGGCGGCGCGGGGCGGAAGCCGCCCTCCCTGTCGTCGCCCCGCTTGAAGATGCGGTACTTCTTGACCGTCGGCGCGAAGAGGTCGGAGAGTCCTTCCGCCGACTCCGACGAGCCGAGGAAGAGGTAGCCGTTGGGCTTCAAAGCGAAGTGGAAGACTTCGAGCACGCGCTCCTGCATGTTGCGGTTGATGTAGATGAGGAGGTTGCGGCAACTGATGAGGTCGAGCTTCGAGAAGGGCGGGTCGCGCAGGACGTTGTGCGGCGCGAACAGAACCGTCTCGCGCAGTTCGCGCCTGACGCGGTAGTAGCTCCCCTCGGTCACGAAGAAGCGCTTGATGCGTTCGACTGACACGTCCGCCGCGATGGTGTGCGGATAGACGCCCGCGCGCCCCGCGGCGAGCGCGTTCTCGTCAATGTCGGTGGCGAAGACTTGCAGCGCGGGCGGCACGGCGAGCGTGACCGCGTATTCCGAGAGCAGCATAGCGACCGTGTAGGCCTCCTCGCCCGTGGCGCAGCCCGGCACCCAGACGCGAATCTGGTCGCCCGCGCCCTTGCCCTCGAAGAACTGCGGCACGATGTCGTCGGCGAGCCGCTGCCACGCCTCGGGGTCGCGGAAGAAGTTGGTGACGCTGATGAGCAGGTCGCGCAGAAGCGCCGGCAGCTCTTCGGCGTGGCCGCGGATGTATTCGAGGTAGTCGCCCATGTCCCCGCACTCCGTCACCTGAAGCCGCCGCTCGATGCGCCGCAGCAACGTCGAGCGCTTGTAGCTGGTGAAGTCGTGGCGCGTGCGCGCGCGCAGGAGCGCGAGCAGCTCGCGCAGCGCGTCCTCGCCCGTGCCGCGCGGCGCGGCGCTCGGCGAAGGGAGCTGGATGCGCTCGGCGTTCTCGCGCAGCGAGACGAGCTTTTCGGGGATCAAGGCGACGGGCAGGATGAAGTCCACGAAGCCGGTCTCGATGGCGCTGCGCGGCATCTGCGAGTGCTGGGCCTCCAAGGGGTCTTGCGCGATGGAGACGCCGCCCTCCTCGCGCACGCGCCCCAGGCCGAGCGACCCGTCTGCGCCCGCGCCCGAAAGCACGACGGCGACGGTACGGTCGCGGTAGGCGTGGGCGAGCGTGCGGAAGAAGAGGTCAATCGGCGCGTGCCCGTTGGTCACGTCCGCCTTGTCGAGACGGATGTGACCGCCCGCAAGTGACACGGGCCTGTCGGGCGGGAGGCAATAGACCGAGTTCGGCTCGACGCGCGCGGCGTCCGCGACCTGCACGACCGGCATCGCGGTCTTCCTCTGCAACACGTCGGCGAGGTGGCTGTTGTGGTCGGGGGTCGTGTGCAGGACGACGGCGTAGGCCAGCCCGCTGTCCGGCGGCGTCGCCTCGAAGAAGCGCAGCAGCGCGTCAATGCCACCCGCGGAGGCGCCGATGCCGACGAGCATCAGGCCGTTTTTATGCTCACCGTTCGTTTCCTGCATCGCGCCTCGCTGTGCCGCCGCCGAAAATACTTGTGCCGCAAATCGTCCCTCGAAGAAGAATCTTTGTAGCCTGGTGGTTCGGGAGCTGCTGCCGCCCGGTCGTCACGGAGGAAGTTTCGGATGCGCGGCGGCGTGCTTTCGTTTACGGCAGATTTTAGTGCAGCCGTTCCGTTATGTACAGTGGAAGCCCGCCACGTGATTTACTGGGAAACGTGATATAAGGGTCACACTTCATACAAACTTAAACGTGAACATTTAAGAGCGTCGGACTTTTTCACGCCACCGCCTTGATACATTCAGCGCTTTCGACGGCGACGCTTGCCGAAGGTCAGGAGCGCGTCAGTGCAGAGAAAAGACATCATCGTCATCGGGGCTTCGTCGGGCGGCATTAACGCGCTCAAAGGTTTGGTCTCCGCGCTGCCGCGCGACCTCAGGGCCGCGGTCTTCGTCGCGCAGCACATCGCGCCGTACTCGGTCGGCATCCTGCCCGAAATTCTCGAACACGCCGGACAGCTTCCGGCCTCGAACGCGCGTGACTGGGAGCGGATCGAGCGGGGGCACATCTACGTCGCGCCGCCCGACCACCACTTGCTCGTCGAAGCGTCGGGCCACGTCCGCGTCACGCGCGGCCCGCGCGAGAACCGCTTCCGCCCGGCGGTTGACCCGCTCTTCCGCTCCGCCGCCGCCGCCTTCGGGCCGCGCGTCGTCGGCGTGATTTTGACGGGCTGGCTCGACGACGGCACCGCCGGACTCTGGGCCGTCAAGGAGCGCGGCGGCACTTGCATCGTCCAGCACCCGGACGACTCGTTCGCGCCCGCGATGCCGCTGAACGCCATCAAGCACGTCGAGGTTGACCACATCGTCCCGCTGAAAGAGATCGCGCCGCTGCTCGTGCGCCTGACTGAGACGCCCGCGGCGGAGGAAGGAGCGTATCCCGTGTCGGAAGAGTTGGAGATGGAAGTGAAGATCGCCGGTGAGGACAACGCGCTGGAGAGCGGCATCATGAAGTGGGGCGAGCCGTCCGTTTACGCGTGCCCGGAATGCCACGGCGTGCTCTTGCAGTTGAAGGAGGGCAGCAACCTCCGCTTCCGCTGCCACACGGGCCACGCCTACTCCGTCGAGTCGCTGCTCGCGGAGTTCACCGAGAAGACCGAGGACTCGCTCTGGAACGCCATCCGCGCCATCGAGGAGACAGCGTTACTGATGCACAATCTGGCCCGGCACTTCAGCGAGCACCACAACGACACGGACGCCGAAACCTTCATGCGAAAGGCGCGCGAGTCGCAGCGGCGTGCCGAGATCGTCCGGCAGGCCGTGATGGCTCACGAGAAGCTGAGCCAGACAAAGCTGGAGCAGGGAGACGAGAGGGCCTAGCTCTATCAGTTGCCACTATCTTCATCCAGTGGGCAATACTACGGGAACAACTCGCGGTGAATCTCGGCGATGCTTTCGGGCGGGAGCTTCGGCCTGCGGTCGTAGGTCAGAAGGCCGTTGACCTCCTGCTCGATGTCGGTCAACTGCGTGTAGCAGAACCCGGCGAGGAACCGGAGCGAGGCGATGCCCTCCATCAGGTCGCGGTATTTTTCACGCAGCTCTTCGGGCGTGTTCGCCGAGCCGTAAAACTTGTAGAGCATGTCGCGCCTTTCGGGCGGGATGTCGTGCGGGATCGAGAGGAAGCCGCCGACCTCCGACAGCACGACGGGCTGGCCGCGGAACCTTGAGCCGCGCGTGAACAGAGGCTTTCCGGGGAGCCAGACCGTCGCGGGCAGCACGCCCTTCGCGACCGTGTCGCGGTAGCGTTCGCGTATCCCCGCGCCCGTCGCCGTGTAGTCGTGGATGGCGCAGATGTCCGTGATGTCCGTGTGTTCCCACCCGTCGTTGTCAATGACGGGTCGCGTCGCGTCGAGCCGCCGTGTGTCGGCGACCATGCGCTCGATGAAGGCGTACTGGCCGGGATGCTGCTCGCCGAGGCTTGGGAATCCCATGCTCTCGTTGACGGGAACCCACGCGATGATGCAAGAGTGATTGAAGTCGCGCCGCACGGCGCGCACCCACTCGGCGGCGAGCCGTTCTTCGCCCTGCGACGACCACTCGCGACCGTTCGGCATCTCCTCCCAGACCAGAAGACCCAGACGGTCGCACCAGTAGAGCCAGCGCGGGTCTTCGATCTTCTGGTGCTTGCGCGCGCCGTTGAAGCCGAACTTCTTGGCCCACCCGATGTCTGTCTGCAAAGCCTCGTCCGAAGGCGCGGCCAGGTAGCTCTGCGGCCAGTAGCCCTGATCCAGCACGAGCTTCAGGTAAGTCTCTTCGCCGTTCAAAAACAGGCGACCGTCGCGAATCCTGATGCCGCGGATGCCGACGTATGACGCGACCTCGTCGAGCGGTCTGTCGTCCTCGAAGAGACGGACGCGCAGGTCGTAGAGGTGCGGCGAGGCCGGAGACCAGAGCTTCGCGTAAGGCACTTCGAGCGTCAGGCTCGCCGTCGAGATGGCGAGGCGGTCTTCGGCGCGCGCGACCACTTGTCCCTGATACGAAAGCTCCGCCTCGACGCGCCAGTGCGCGGCGGGCGCGTGGAGATAGACCGTCGCCTCGACCAGATTCTTCTCGGCGTGAGTGGTGACGCGTATCTCCTCGATGCGGATGGGCGGGACGGGTTCGAGCCAGACGGTCTGCCAGATGCCCGTCGTGCAGTAGTAGTCAATGTCGTGAGGCAGGCCCGTGCTCGACTGCTTGCCGCGCGGCTGCCGCGGGTCCTGACTGTCTTCGACCCGCAGCGTCAGGCGGTTCACGCCCGCGCGGACGTAAGGCGCGATGTCGAACTGGAAGGGGACGTGGCCGCCGCGGTTGTGCCCGACCTCCTGCCCGTTGACCCAGACGGTCGCCGCGTAATCAACCGCGCCGAAGTTGAGCAGGAGGTCGCGACCGCGCCAGGCTTCGGGCACCTCGAAGCTGCGCGCGTACCAGACGATCTCGTGGATGCCCTTGTCGTTGACGCCGGAAAGCTCGCTCTGGTAAGGGAAGGGCACGACAATCGAGCCGCCAAGCCCCCGGCCTTCAAACCAACTCTTCTTACAGCCAACGTCCCGGTCGTCGAAGGCGAATTCCCATTCGCCGTTTAAGTTCAGCCATTCCTCGCGGACGAACTGCGGGCGCGGGTATTCTGGACGCGGTACTCCCGCCTGTGTCTCCCCCATGCTCAAGACCTGCTCTTAAATTTTTTTCAGTTTATATCATGCGCGCTCGCGCGGCGAGTGGAGGCGCGACGCGCTCGGCGATGTAGCGTTCGAGCGCGCCTTCGAGCGAAGGGAGCAGCGACCCGCGTTCGCTCGCGAGCGCGCTGAACGGCGGGCGCGGGGCGGCGAGGCCGAGAGATTCGGTCGCGCGCGGCTCGATCAACTCGGCGTCGAGTCCGGCCATCTCCGCGGCGAGGCGCGCAAACTCCGCCCACGTGAGCGCGCCGCGGTTCGCGAGGTGCCACACGCCGCACTCGCCGTCAACCAGAAGATCGAGGCACGCGCCCACGAGGTCGGGCACGTAGGTCGGCGAGACGACCGAGTCGCACGCCGCTGGAAACGTGCGGCCTTCGGCGAGCGCGCGGAGCGCGACCGTGACGAAGTTGTACTCGTCGTGCGGGCCGAAGAACGCGCTCGTGCGGACGACGAGCGCCGAAGGGTGCGCCGCGAGGACGCGCGCCTCCGCTTCGGCCTTGCTCCGCCCGTAGGCGCAGAGCGGCGCGGTCGCGTCCGATTCGACATACGGCCTCTGCGACGAGCCGTCGAAGACGAGGTCTGAAGAGAAGGTGACGAGCGCGACGCCGCGCGCGGCGCATCCTTCGGCGAGCAGTGCGGGGCCTTCGGCATTCTCGCGGCGGCAGACTTCAGGCTCGCGCTCGGCGTCGTCAACGCGCACGTAGCCCGCGGCGTTCACGACCGCCCAAGGCTCGAACTCTTCGAGCGCGGCGGCGACCGACGCGGCGTCGGCGATGTCGAGCGCGGCGCGGTTCAGAAGTCGGAAGGGAAGCGCGCGCGCGCGGCAGGCCCGCGCGAAGGCTTGGCCCAGAGTGCCCGTCGCGCCCGTCACGAGAACCGCACGCGCCTTCGCGCGTCCCGTCTTGCCGCGCGAGTTGTCGCCCCACGAATTGCTGAACGCGCCCGCGTGCGAATGCTCCGCGTGCCACCTGTGTTCGGGAAGGTAGTGCAGGCGTTCGAGCCGCCGCCACCAGCCCGGCGAGTCGAGCGCGGGGTGCGAGGGCTGCTCGCCGCGCGCGAGCCGCCGCAGAAGACGCGCGAGCGCCGTCGGTCGCGGCGCGGGCGCGCGAAGGTCGAAGACGCCCGGCTCGTAATGCGCGCACGTGTTTCCGTCGTGATGCGCGCGCGTGCTCGTGTTCTCGTGCGCGCGCGTGTTCTGTTGTTCGCGCGCGTCTCTGTTCTGTTGTCCGCAGTCGCGCGTCAGGAGACTGTCCCAGTCGAACGAGCCGAGCATGGCCCAAGCGGTCACGGCGCGCACGTCCGCGCCTTCGTCTTCGCGGAGCGAGCGCGCCGCGTCCCAGACCTCGACGAACCAGCGCAACTGCTCCTCGCGCGTGCAGCCGAGGTGAGCCTCCGTCACGGCGAGCGGCAGGCGGTAGCGATCCCACGCCTCTTTCAAAAGCTTGCGCGGCCCCGCGCAGCCTTCGGCGCGCGCGCGCACGGCCTCGACATCGGCGTATGCGTGCCGACCGTTGCCGCCGTGCGTGTGCTTCGGGTAGCGTTCGAGCCGCTCGTCGAGGAATCGCTCGCTCGTCAAATAATGATTGACGCCGACGATGTCGGGCGGGCACGCGTTGGCGGCGAACCATTCGAGTTCCGTTCCTTCGACGCCGGCCCAGGTCAGGTAGCCCCACATCGGATGTCCGCGCCGGACTCGACCGCACAACAAATCGAACGTGAGCCAGCGTCGCTCGTTCTCGAACTCGGCCTGATAGCGCAGAGTGGGCGTGCTGTGAATCTTGCCGAGGTCTTCGGTCTGCACGAGCCGCGCGCGCGGGTTGACTTCGCGCACCGCACGCATCGAGAGGACGACGGCGCGGCACTCGTTCGTGAGCGCGCGCGCGAACACGCGGTCGTCGCGGCAGTGCGGGTACCACTGGCCGTAGAGTCCGCTGAAGCGAGCCGTCGTCAGAGGCTCGTTGACGGGCGTGTAGTCTTCGACCCAAGGGAAGCGCTCGGCGACCGCGCGCGCGTATGCGGCGAGCTTTTCGGGGAAGGCCGGGTCGGCGAGGCTCGTGTCGCGCGGGCCGCTGCCGTGGTGGACGAGTCCGACGATTGGGCGGATGCCGAGCGAGCGCAGGCGCGCGAGGCGCTCGTCGGCCCAAGCCCACTCAGCACGCCCGACGCCTTCGGGCGCGATGCGCTCCCAGAGAACCGGGTAGCGCATCGCCCTGACGCCGAGCGACGCGAACAGTTCGAGGTCTTCCGCGCGGCGCGCGTGGCCGTTTCGTTCGAGTTGGTCGAAGTAGTCCGAGCCGACGCGGTTGACCGTGCACTCGACGCCGCCCCACAGCTCGGGCGGCGAGAGCCGGGGCGTACTCTCGTCTGAAATCGTCACCCGCCAGCGACCTCCTACGGGTTTTTCATCAGCAGCCCGGAAGACGGCGCGAGCGTGCCGGTGCCGCCGCCTTTGCCGTCAGAGATGACGCGCCCTCCGCCGTTCGGGTGTTTGTGTCCGTTGCCGTTTCCGTTCGCGTGCGAGTGCCCGTTGCCGTTCGCGTGGGCGTGACTGTTGACGGTGACGTTCGCTTGCGACCGACCGTTGCCGCCCGCTTTGAAGTGCGCCTGCGCGACCGCCGCGAGCGCGCGCTTCTCGCCGCGAATCTTCGCGTAGGTCGTCAAAGCCTGCGCGACGATCTGATCCATGTTGTAGTAGCGGTAGGTCGCGAGCCGCCCGACGAAGTGA
>Ga0070740_10000739_pt1 | contig 57457 bp, 58 predicted proteins | sample Coa_R2_FD_67286 | JGI IMG/M metagenome (GOLD analysis project Ga0070740, IMG submission 67286) | Surface soil microbial communities from Centralia Pennsylvania, which are recovering from an underground coalmine fire - Coalmine... | ecosystem: Environmental > Terrestrial > Soil > Unclassified ... | reverse complement strand
TCATGACGTAAGGCGTGGATGGCCGGGACAAGCCCGGCCATGACGCTGCGCGTCAATCCTGGAACGTCGGCGGCTCCTTCGGCGTCTTGCTTTCATCGGGCGCGCGCTGCGCGACGCGCCGCGCGATCATCGGCATGCTCAGCGACACCGCGACGATGCGCACGACATGGTGGGCGCCGACATAGACCGGGTCGAGATGCAGCGCCAGCGCCAGCAGCATCATGGCGTCGACCGAGCCGGGCGCAAAGGCGATCAGCACCTCCGGCACCGGCAGCGGGAACACCTGGATCAGCGCCAGCGCGAAGGCCGCCGCGATCACCACCGAGATGGCGAACGAGCCGAGTGCGGCGCCGAGAAAATCGGCGAGCAGCCGCAGCGGCGTATTGGTGAAGCGGGCGCCGACCACCGCGCCGAGCGCGACCATCGCGGTGTTGGCGACCCAGGGCGGCATCACCGCCGCGATCAGGCCGCTGCCGTGCAGCGCGCCGGAGGCAAACATGGCGCCGAACAAGAGCCCGCCGGGGAAGCGCACGCGGAATGCCGCCACCGCGCCGAGCGCCGAGGCCGCGATCAGGATCGCCAGCTCGGTCGCCAGCGCGACGCTTAACGGCCCGTTGCCGCGGCGGACCGCGCTGCCCGCGGCGCCGAGCAGCGACAGGCCGGCCGGCAGCCCGATGGCGATGATGACGACGCGCATGCTTTGCACGATGGCGATCGAGCGCAATTCGGCGCCGAGTTCGGCGGCGACCACCAGCACCTGCGACAGCCCGCCGGGCGAGGAGGCGAGATAGGCCGACACCAGGTCCCAGCGGTGCACCAGCATCAGATAGGCGGTGCAGACGACGCTGATGACGGCCATGGCCGCGATCAGCACGGCGATGCTCAGCGGATAGCTGGCCATGCCGTGCAGCGTCTCCGGAGTCACCACGGCGCCGAGCGAGATGCCGACCAGCACGAAAATGCAGCGGGTCAGCGCCTGCGGCATCAGCAGCGGCCGGCCGGCAACGGCGGCGATCGAGACGGTGATGATGGCGCCGGACAGGTAGCCGGCCGGAAACCCGGTGAGGCCGAGCGCAACCCCGCCCACGGCGGCAATCGCCAGGGTTTCCGCCAGGCGGCGGACGAAAACGACGCGGTCGGAGGAAGGCGCTGCGGGCAAGTTTGTCGGCTTTCGGGCGCTTTCAATGCCGCGCGCAGCCGGCTGCGTCAAATCGCGGCCGGCGATGGACCTGCCCCCTCCGAAAGTCGTAAATTCGGGGGCTATCGTCATCATCCCGCGTGGCTTCGGAGTGCGCATGCTGCAAGGCTGGGTCGTGATCGCGGCGGCGCTCGCCTATATCGGGCTCTTGTTCCTGGTGGCGAGCTATGGCGACCGTGCCAGGCGTGCCAGCCGTGACACACGCAAGCGGCTGCTGATCTATCCGCTGTCGCTCGCCATCTACTGCACCTCCTGGACCTTCTTCGGCTCGGTCGGCTCGGCCTCGCGCACCGGCTACGAGTTTCTCACCATCTATATCGGCCCGGTGCTGATGATCGGGCTGTTCGCGCCGCTCCTCGCCCGCATCGTGCGGCTGGCCAAGGCGCAGAACATCACCTCGATCGCCGACTTCATCGCTGCGCGCTACGGCAAGGGCCAGGCGGTGGCGGCGACGGTGGCGCTGATCGCCATCGTCGGCACCGTTCCCTACATCGCGCTGCAACTGAAGGCGGTGTCGGCCTCGCTCGAGACCATCATCTCGCACGTGTCGCCCGGCCACAGCGTGGTCAGCCCGGTGCTCGGCGACATCGCGCTGTTCGTGGCGCTGTCGATGGCGACCTTCGCCGTGCTGTTCGGCACCCGCCACATCGACGCCACCGAGCACCAGGACGGCCTGATGCTGGCGATCGCGACCGAGTCGATGGTCAAGCTGTTCGCCTTCCTGGCGGTCGGCACGTTCGTGACCTTCTGGATCTCCGGCGGGCCGGGCGCGCTGCTCGAGGCGGCGCTCGCCAACCCGTCCGCGGTCGCGACCTTCTCGCGCGAGCCGGCCTTCGACACGCTCGCCGCCACCACGCTGCTGTCGTTCGTCGCCATCATCCTGCTGCCGCGCCAGTTCCACGTCGCGGTGGTCGAGAACAACAACGAGGCCGAGATCAAGCGCGCGCGCTGGCTGTTCCCGCTCTACCTCGTGCTCATCAACCTGTTCGTCATCCCGATCGCCATCGCCGGCCTTTCGACCTTCGCGCCGGGCGAGGTCGACAGCGACATGTTCGTGCTGGCGCTGCCGCTGCAGGCCGGCTCCAGCATCTTCACCATCGCCGCCTTTGTCGGCGGCCTGTCGGCGGCGACCGCCATGGTGATCGTCGAATCGGTGGCGCTGTCGATCATGGTATCGAACGACATCGTCATGCCGCTGGTGCTGCAGCGCCGCGTGGCGCTGATCTCCGGCCGCGACAATATCGGCTCGCTGCTGCTCAAGGTGCGGCGCGTCGCGATCTTCGGGCTGTTGCTGCTCGCCTATCTCTATTACCGCTCGGCCGGTGAAGCGCAGCTCGCCTCCATCGGCCTGTTGTCGTTCGCCGCGATCGCGCAGCTCGCGCCCGCCTTCTTCGGCGGCCTGATCTGGCGGCGCGCCACCGCCGCCGGCGCCATCGCCGGCATGAGCGCCGGCATCCTGGTGTGGGGCTATACGCTGCTTTTGCCGACGCTGTCCGACATCGGCGTCATCGGCCAGCGCATCATCACCGAGGGGCCGTGGGCGCTCACCATCCTGCGCCCGCAGCATCTGCTGTGGCTCGATCTGCCGCCGCTGGTGCACGGCGTGCTGTGGAGCCTGACCATCAACCTGATCTGCTACATCGGCGTCTCGCTGCGCCGCGAGCCGACCCCGATCGAGCGGCTGCAGGCCAATCTGTTCGTGCCGAGCGAGCTGGCGCCGATGGCGCCGAGCTTCCGGCTGTGGCGCTCGTCGGTGACGGTGGAGGAGCTGTCGCAGACGGTGGCGCGCTATCTCGGCGAGGAGCGCACCCGCACCGCGCTCGAGAGCTTCGCCGCCAGCGAACGCATCAGCGCCGAGCCCAAGGACGAGGCCGACTTCCGCCTGGTGCGGCACGCCGAGCACATCCTCGCCTCCGCCATCGGCGCCGCCTCCTCGCGGCTGGTGCTGTCGCTGCTGCTGCGCAAGCGCACGGTGTCGACCAAGGCCGCGCTCAAGCTGCTCGACGACGCCAACGCCGCCATCCAGTACAACCGCGAAATCCTGCAGACCGCGCTCGATCACGTGCGCCAGGGCATCGCGGTGTTCGACAAGGACCTGCAGCTGATCTGCTGGAACCGGCAGTTCGGCGACATCCTCGACCTGCCGCCGAGCCTGATCCGCACCGGCAGCGGCCTCGCCGACATCCTGCGCTTCAACGGACGGCGCAGCGATATCGGGCCGGAGCAGATCGACGAGTTCGTGCACAACCAGCTGGCGCGCTACGTGTCCGGCAGCGAGCCGTTCCTCGAGCGCTTCGCCGCGGGCATGGTCATCGAGGTGCGCGCCAACCGCATGCCGGACGGCGGCATCGTCACCACCTTCACCGACATCACCGCCAGCGTCGAGGCCGCCGAGGCGCTCGAGCGCGCCAACGAAACGCTGGAGCGGCGCGTTCACGAGCGCACCGAGGAACTGACCAGGCTCAACGCGGCGCTGGCGCGCGCCAAGGCCGACGCCGACGCCGCCAATATCTCCAAGACCAAGTTCCTGGCGGCGGCGAGCCACGACATCCTGCAGCCGCTCAATGCGGCGCGGCTTTACGTCACCAGCCTGACCGAGCGCCGCCGCGGCCACGAGGACACGCGGCTGATCGACAATGTCGACGCCTCGCTCGAGGCCGTCGAGGAGATCATCGGCGCGCTGATCGACATTTCCCGGCTCGACACCGGCGCCATGCGCCCCGAGTTCGCCAGCTTCCGCATCGACGAATTGCTGCGCCAGATCGAGCTCGAATTCGCCCCGCTCGCCGCCGCCAAGGGGCTCGAGCTTGCCTTCATGCCGTGCTCGGCGGTGGTGCGCGCCGACCGGCGGCTGCTGCGCCGGCTGGTGCAGAACCTCGTTTCCAATGCCATCAAATACACCCCGGCCGGCCGCGTCCTGGTCGGCTGCCGGCGCCGCGGGCGCATGTTGCGCATCGACGTCTACGATACCGGCGTCGGCATTCCACAGGACAAGCAGCGCGACATCTTCATGGAATTCCACCGCCTCGACGAAGGCGCCAAGATCGCGCGCGGCCTCGGGCTCGGCCTCTCCATCGTCGAGCGCATCGCGCGCGTGCTGGGCGGCGACGTCGAGGTGGTGTCAGAGGTCGGGCGCGGCTCGCATTTTGCCGTCAGCGTGCCGCTGTCGACCGCGGCGCCCGTCGAACTGCCGGCGCGCGAGGAACCGCGGCTCGACACCGGCCAGCTCATCGGCACGGCGGTGCTGTGCATCGACAACGAGCCTTCGGTGCTCGACGGCATGGAGACGCTGCTGCAAGGCTGGGGCTGCGAGGTGATCAAGGCGCCCGATCTCGACACGGCCTTGGCGGCCATCGAGGAGAGCAGCATCGTGCCGAACGGGCTCTTGGTCGACTACCATCTCGACCGCGGCAACGGCATCGAGGCGATCGTGGCGCTGCGCGCGCGCTGCGGCGACGTGCCGGCGATCCTCATCACCGCCGACCGCTCGCCGACGGTGCGCGAGCAGGCCCGCGCCGAAGCCATCCAGGTGCTGCACAAGCCGCTGAAGCCCGCGGCGCTGCGCGCGCTGCTGGCGCAATGGCGCATGCTGCGGGTGGCGGCGGCGGAATAATATTTTTTGTCATGGCCGGGCTTGTCCCGGCCATCTCGCTTATGGACGCACCGTGCTCACCTAAGCGGGGTCACCGGGACAAGCCCGGTGACCACAGAAACTGCGTCACCCTTCCGCCGCCACGCCTTGCGGCCACTGGCCGGCTTCGATCTTGGCGGCGGCGATCACCGCCTGGGTGCGGCTCTCGACGCCGAGCTTCTGCAGGATGGCGGAGACGTGCGCCTTCACCGTCGCCTCCGAGACGCCGAGCTGAAACGCGATCTGCTTGTTGAGCAGGCCCTCGGACAACATCATCAGCACGCGCACCTGCTGCGGCGTCAGCGTCGCCATGCGCGCCATCAGTTCACCGGTTTGCTCGCCGCTTCCCGCGGTGAGATCGACGTCGGGCGGCGTCCAGACGCCGCCGTCGAGCACGCGCTTGATCGCCGCGCGCATCGCCTCGACGCCGAGCGTCTTGGGGATGAAGCCGGAGGCGCCGAATTCCATGCAGCGGCGGATCACCGCCGGATCGTCGGTGGCGGAGATCACCACCACCGGCACGCTCGGATATTGCGCGCGCATGTACATCAGCCCGGAAAAGCCGCGCGCCCCGGGCATGGCAAGGTCGAGCAGGATGAGGTCGAGATCGGCGTTCTTTTCCAGCAGCTCGGCGGCGGCGTCGAAAGTGCCGGCCTCGGCGATCTCCACATGGTCCAGCAGCCCTGCGACGGCTTCGCGCAGGGCGCCGCGAAACAGCGGATGGTCGTCCGCGATCAGCAGCCGGTATTGCAGCGGCTCAGGCAAACCGAACTCCGTCAAACCAGGTCAAAAATGTGTCTCCCGACACAGTCTTACACCACTCGCACCGCGGCCGCGCCGAGATGCTATTGCGTCGCAACCGGTTTCAGGCCGCAATGCAACACTAATAGACGTGATGTTTCAAACATCTAGATACATGCTTAAGCCGAAAGTCGAATACAGCGGCGGCCGGCCGAAAATGTAGAATTTTTCACTCGCCGCGACGGAGACCAAGCGGCGGGCCATCGGGCGCCTCTGCGCATCGGCACGGCGCCGTCGATGAACATGGGGCGGCCGTCGGGTGGGGCAGGACCAAGCACAAACCGAGAGACCGCGTCACCCAATTCAGGGAGGACGAAATGGCTTCGCATATTCCTAAAAACTTCCGCACGGTGATCGTCGCCGCATCGGTCGGCAACGTCATCGAGTGGTACGACTTCTACATCTTCGGCAGCTTGGCCGCGGTCCTATCGGTCAAGTTCTTCGAGAAATCGCATCCGGTCGCGGCGCTTCTGAGCACCGTCGCCTTGTTCACCGCCGGCTTCCTGATCCGCCCGATCGGCGCCTTCGTGTTCGGCTGGATGGGCGACAAGGTCGGCCGCAAATACACCTTCCTGCTCACCCTGAGCGGCATGGGCATCGGCACCGGCTGCATCGGCATGATCCCGACCTTCGACCAGATCGGCCTCGCGGCTGCGTTCATCCTGTTCGGCCTGCGCATGATCCAGGGCCTGTGCCTGGGCGGCGAGTATGGCGGCGCCATCACCTATGTGGCCGAGCACGTCTCCGACGAACGCCGCGGCTACTACACCGGCTGGCTGCAAACCTCGCCGACCCTCGGCATCGTCGTGGCGCTGGCGGTCGTGCTCGGTACGCGCGGCTATTTCGGCGACGCCGCGTTCAACGGCTGGGCGTGGCGCATCCCCTTCCTGGTGTCCTTCCTGCTGGTGGCGATCGCCATCTACATCCGGCTGCAGTTGCAGGAGACGCCGATCTTCCAGGAGATCAAGGCGAAGGGCCAGATGACCCAGAACCCGTGGAAGGAAGCCTTCCTCAGCCGCAACATCAAATATGTGCTGATCGCCAGCATCGTGGTCATCGGCGAGGGCGTGGTCTGGTACAGCGGCCAGTTCTGGGCGCTGTTCTTCCTGCAGCAGGTCTCGAAGGTCGACGTCTTCACCTCGAGCTACATCGTGATGGCCGCCTTGCTCATCGCGACCCCGACCTTGATCATCTGGGGCCTGGTGTCCGACTACATCGGCCGCAAGCCGGTGATCCTGGGCGGCTTCCTGCTGGCCGCGGTGACGTACTATCCGCTGTATAGCTGGCTCGGCGACGTCACCCACCCGGGCAACATCAACTATCCGATCGCGATCATCATCATCGCCATCCTCGTCAACTATGTCGGCATGGTGTACGGCCCGATCGGCGCATTCCTGGCCGAATATTTCCCGAGCCGCATCCGCTACACCTCGGTGTCGGTGCCCTATCACATCGGCAACGGCTGGGGCGGCGGTCTGGTGCCGTTCATCACCACCGCGGCGTTCCAGGCGACCGGCAGCCTCGGCAATGCGCTGATCTACCCGATCGCAGTGCCGGCGGTCTGTTTCGTGCTCGGCCTGCTGCTGATGCCCGAAACCCGGCATATGAGCATCTGGAAAGAGGCCAAGGCCTAAAATTCAAGGCCGACAACGGACGACTTTGCGGGGCCCATCGCGGCCCCGCACTGCTTTTAGCGGCCGGCCCATCCGCGGATTGGCCGCGCCGGCGGTCTTGCGCTACGATGGCAGGTGGGATTCGGCACCTTTCTTCGGGGAAAGGCCATGCCTGAAACAGACCGCCGCGTGCGTCGATCCCGTATACGAAGCCTGATGGTCCGGTATCTGCTGGCTTGGCTGGTCTTCGGATTCGCCATGACGCTGTTCTTCGGCCCGCTCAACCGCATCAATATTCCGGTGTTCGGCTTTCCGCTCGGCGTCTACATCGCGGCGCAGGGCGCGCTGATCATGTTCGTCGCCATGCTGTTCACCTTCGCCCAGCAGCGCGAACGCGCCGAGCGCGGCGACGACTAGCGCCGGCTGCCGATGAACTGGAGCACGATCTCGCGGCTGTGCGGGCGGCGGCGGTGCTCGACCAGATAGAGGCCCTGCCAGGTGCCGAGCGCGAGCTTGCCGGCCGACACCGGCACGTGCAGTGAAACGCCGGTGAGCATCGCCTTGACGTGCGCCGGCATGTCGTCGGGACCCTCGACGTCGTGGATGTAGGGCGCGTCCTGCGGCGCCAGCCGCTCGAGCGCGGCGGCAAGATCGGCCTGCACGTCCGGATCGGCGTTCTCCTGGATGGTCAGCGAGGCCGAGGTGTGACGCAGATAGACCAGCAGCATGCCCTCGCCCGCCCCGCTGCGGCTGACGAAATCCGCCGCGTATTTCGTGATGTCGGTGAAGCCTGCGCCCGCCGTGTCGATGCGCAGCGTCGCGCCGGCAATGAGCTGGGGCACGGCCTCGCTGATCGACGACAGCCGCCCCGGCATCAGCTGCGCGACAGGTCGCTGTCGCCGCTCTTGCGCAGCATGTCCTTGCGCAGATTGTCGATGATGTCGACCAGCCGGCGCCAGGTATCGGCGATATAGCCGCGCGCGCGGACGATGTCCTGCTTGAGGGTGATGCTGCCGGTTTCATCGGACGGCGGCACGGTCTGCGGCGGCAGCGGGTGCGGCGGCGGAGACGGCGGCGGCGACGGCGGGCGGCGCAGCGATGCGATCTCTTTTCTCAAGCCGGCAATCTCGTCGCGCAAGCCGGCGATCGCCTTGCCGGTCTCGTCCTCCCCGCCCTGCCGGGCGGCGGCGCTCTTGTCGGCGACCGGCTCGCAGGACCAGCCGGCGGCGCCGGGCTTGCACAGCGCGACCTCGCCCGATTGATGGTCGAAGCGCAGAAAGCCCTCGTCGACCGGGGCGAAGCTGTAGCGGCCGCGCGGCTGCGCCGGCAGCGTATAGTCGTCGCGGCCCTTGAGTTGATCCTGCGTCTTGGCCGCGGTGTCGGGCGCGGCCTGGGCGGCCGGCGCCGTGACGTCGAGCGTCTTCTGGGCCAGCACGGGCGAAACCGCGGCGAGCGGCAGGGCGAGCGCCAGAGCGAGCACCAGGACGGGCGTCACGATCCGCATCGAACCTCTCCTTGCATTGCCCCGCGAACGGCAAAGCCTAACACCGTCGCGGGCGGCGCTTGAAGCCTCGCCGGCGGCGCCCCTTCCAGCGGCAAAACGCGGCGGAAAATTTTGCGTTTCGGCCCGTGAATCAGCCACTTATGCCGCAGCCCCCGTTTCTTGACTTGAATAGACCCCGTCAGTATGGTCCGCGCGGCTTTTTAGGGCGGCGGAACAAAAGCGAGGCCTTAAATCCGCGCGGGTCGGTAAGCATGGCTGACGGCACGCAGGATCAAGGCAGCGAACCGCCGGACGAGGAAGCCGCTCTCTCCGCGAGGCTCCAGCGTCTCGGCGATCGGCTCACGCAAGTGAGCCGGCATTCCGAAAACGGCTCAGGCCCTCGTCAGACCGCCAGCGCTTCGGCGTATGCCAGCGGCTTTCGAATGTCGACCGAACTGGTCGCGGGCGTGGTCGTGGGCGCGGGTGTCGGCTGGCTCCTCGACCGCTGGCTCGGAATTTCGCCGTGGGGGCTCATCGTGTTTCTGCTGCTCGGCTTCGCCGCCGGGGTACTCAACGTGATGCGCGCGGCCGGCGTCGTGCGCGAGAGACATCTGAACGACTAGCGTCATGATCCTGGCCGTCGATCCCATCGAACAGTTTCAGATCCACAGCCTGTTCCCGATCGCCAAGATCGGCGGCACCGAGATCGCCTTCACCAATTCCGCCGCCTTCATGCTGGCGGCCGTGCTCGGGCTCACCTTCTTCCTGGTCGGCGCCACCGCGGGCGGCAAACTGGTGCCGAGCCGCCTGCAATCGGCGGCCGAGATCGCCTACGAATTCGTCGCCACCACCGTGCGCTCGACCGCGGGCTCCGAGGGCATGAGGTTCTTCCCCTTCGTGTTCTCGATCTTCATGTTCGTGCTGACGCTGAACATGATCGGGCTCATCCCCTACGCCTTCACCGTCACCAGCCACATCATCGTCACCGCGGCGCTGGCGCTGACCGTGTTCTTCACCGTGCTGATCTACGGCCTGATCCGCCACGGCCTGCACTTCTTCAACCTGTTCGTGCCCAAGGGCGTGCCGATCTACATCCTGCCGCTGATCGTGGCGATCGAGATCCTGTCGTTCCTGTCGCGGCCGATCTCGCACAGTGTGCGACTGTTCGCCAACATGCTGGCCGGCCACATCACGCTGCAGGTGTTCGCGAGCTTCATCATTCTGCTCGGCACGGGCTTAGGCGTCGTCGGCTGGATCGGCGGCGCGCTGCCGTTCCTGATGATCGTGATCCTGTTCGCGCTGGAGACCCTGGTCGCCTTCCTGCAGGCCTACGTCTTCGCCATCCTCACCTGCATCTATCTCAACGATGCGATTCACCCGGGCCACTAGCGCCCGAGCAACAAGGAGCAAGTTATGGATCCAGTGGCAGCGAAATACATCGGTGCGGGCATCGCCTGCATCGGCATGGGCGGCGCCGGCGTCGGCGTCGGCATCATCTTCGGCAACTATCTGGCGGCCGCCTTGCGCAACCCGTCCGCGGCGCAAGGGCAGTTCGGCAACCTGATCTTCGGCTTCGCCATCACCGAGGCGCTCGGCATCTTCTCGCTGCTGATCGCGCTCTTGCTGCTGTTCGCGCTGTAAGGGCGCCGACGACGATGGCCGAGCACCAGACCGAGGTCCAGGTCCCCAAGAGCGAGCACGACGGCGGCTTTCCGCCGTTCAAGTCGCAGACCTTTGCCTCGCAGCTCGTCTGGCTGGTGATCGCCTTCGTCCTGCTCTACGTGCTGATGGCGAAGCTGGCGCTGCCCAGGGTCGGCGGCGTCATCGAAAGCCGCCAGAAACGCATCGCGGACGACGTCGCCGAGGCGGGCCGGCTCAAGCAGCAGTCCGACGAGGCGGTGGCGGCCTACGAGAAGGCGCTCGCCGACGCCCGCGGCCGCGCCCAGGCGATCGCCAACGAGACGCGCGAAAAGCAGGCCGCCGAAGCCGAGGCCGCCCGCAAGAAGACCGAGGAAGAGCTCAACGCCAAGCTTATGCAGGCGGAAAAGACCATCGCCGCCACCAAGGAGGCGGCCATGAGCAATGTGCGCGCCATCGCCGAGGACGCAGCGGCGGCAATCGTCGAGCGGCTGATCGGCGCGGCGCCCAACCAGAAGACGGTCGCCGCGGCCGTCACCGACGTGCTGAAGCGGTAGACCATGTTCTTCGAAGCCGAAACCTGGGTAGCGATCGCGTTCCTCTGTTTCCTCGGCCTGCTCGCTTATGTCGGCGTGCACCGCCAGCTCGCCAAGGCGCTGGACGACCGCGCCGCCCGCATCAAGGCCGAACTCGACGAGGCGCGCAAACTGCGCGACGACGCCGCCCAACTGCTCGCCGACTATCAGCGCAAGCGCCAGGAGGCCGAGAGCGAGGCGCAGGGCATCATCGCCGGCGCCCGCGCCGAGGCCGAGCGCATGGCGGCCGACGCCAGGGCCAAGGTCGAGGAATTCGTCGCCCGCCGCACCAAGCTCGCCGAGACCAAGATCGCGCAGGCCGAGGCGCAGGCCGCCGCCGACGTGCGCGGTGCCGCCGCCGACGCCGCCGTCGCCGCCGCCGAGAAGATCCTGGCCCAGGAGGCCAAGGGCAAATTGGCCGCCGACCTGATCGCCAAAGGCATCGAGGACGTGCGCAAAAAGCTGAACTAGCGGGCGCACTTAGCGCCACCGCCGGACAGTTTTCCCCGCTGTTAGACCCGCCGCCGCCGCCGGTTCCATCGGCGGCCTTTGCCTGACGTGGCCGCCGCGCCTATCCTCGATTGCATTGATTCGCCCACACAGTTTGTTGCGTCGGCCGCGTAGCTGGCCTCAGCGTCTCGGGGGACGCGATGGTCATCTTCGACTGCAACGGCGTGCTGGTCGACAGCGAGCCGTTGGCGACCGCCATCGTATCGCAGGAGTTCATGCGCGCCGGCTTCAACCTGACGCCGGACGTGGTCGCGCGCTATTTCACCGGCCGCCGCCAGGCCGACATGTTCGCCGAGGTGGAGATGGCGGCCGGCCGCAAGCTGCCGGCAGGCTTTGCCGCGACCGTGGCCAGCGCCACGCTGCGGCGCTTCCGCGCCGAGCTGCGCGCCACCAAGCACATGGCGCAGGCGCTGTCCTGGCTGCGCGGGCCGAAATGCGTCGCCTCCTCGTCGTCGTTCGACCGCATCCGCGTCAGCCTCGAGAGCACGGACCTGATCCGCTATTTCGAGCCGTACCTGTTCTCGGCGAGCGAAGTGAAGAACGGCAAGCCGGCGCCCGACCTCTTCCTGCACGCCGCCGCCAAGATGCACGTCGAGCCGCGCCACTGCATCGTGGTCGAGGATTCCGCCGTCGGCGTGGCGGCGGGCGTCGCCGCCGGCATGACGGCGATCGGCTTTATCGGCGGCAGCCATGCCGGCGCCAGGCTCGCCGAGCAGCTGCGCGCCGCCGGCGCCCGCGCCGTCATTTCCGACATGCGGGCGCTCAAGGGCACGATCATCGATTTGCGCGGGTGGTGAGCTTAGGCCGTCAGCCGCCGCGGGTCGCATGATCGAGCGGTCGGCAAACCCTGGCCGTCGATCTCGATCTGGAAGGTCTCTGCCAAGCCCGCCCGTCCCGACGGCGTCAGCTGCAGCGCCCGGCTGCCCGGCACCGATGTGAGCCATCCGAGCTCCAAAAGACGATCGAGGATCCGGGCGGCGACCAGTCCCTTGAGGTGATAACGGCGCTCGCTCCAGTCGAGGCAAGGCTGGCAGAACATCCGCCGGCTGCGCGGCGTCAAGTCGACGCCGAACGCGGACAGGAAACGCCCGCCCGCGGCCGTAACCTCGCCGCCTTCATCGGTGAGGACGACGTGCCCCATGGCCACAAGGGCATCGGTGACGGCGACCCCGATCCGGCCGGCGAGGTGATCGTAGCAGCTGCGGGCAAAACGCAGCGCATCGTCGCTTGCCGAGCGCGGCTGCCGGCGCGGCGGCACCTCCATCGCGGCGACGACCTTGATGCTCTCCAGCATGGCGGCAACCCGCGGCGACGCGATGCGGTAGTAGCTGAAGCGGCGATTGCGCGTGACGGTCAAAAGCCGCGCCGCAACCAGCTTGCTCAAGTGCCCGCTTGCCGTCGCCCGCGAGACATTGGCGCAGTAAGCAAGCTCGGTGGCCGTGAGCGACCGGCCGCCCATAAGGGCGTTGAGCATCGTCGCGCGCGCGGTATCGCCCACAAGCGCAGCCACTTCCACCAGATTTGCCGCCGCGACCATCCGCAACCCTAGCGCCGATCTCGAAGGCATGGCAATCGCCAACGGTTCGGTATGGGCCGAACCGTTGGCGCGAGACAATGGCCAATCTCGGGAGCACACATGCGCTGCCGCATCGCGGTCGGCATGGAGGACGAGATGGTCGCCTATTGGGTCGCGCGCTCGCAGGTCAATGATCCCGAGCAGTACAAGAAGTACACCGATGTTGTGCCAGGCATCCTGCAAAAGTTCGGCGGCAAGATCCTGGCGCGCGGCGGCAGGTTCAAGACGCTCGAGGGGCCGGAACGATTCCGCCGCTTCGTCGTCATCGCGTTTCCGAGCTTCGAGCGGGCGGTCGCGTGCTACGAATCGCCCGAGTATGTCGCGGCGGCGGCACACCGCAGGAAAGACGGCGCGAGCGAGTTGGAGATCGCCATCGTCGAGGGCGCACCTGCCGACAGCTAGGCGTCAATTGATTTTGACGAGCCTGCCGCTGCGGTTGATTGAGCGAAAGGGCTAGCTTGACTGCGGCTTGGCGCCCGGGCGCTGCTTGGGCTTGCGCGGCGGCGGCTTCTTCGGCTGCGGCTGCGCGCTCTGCGGATCGAAGCCGACATAGACGACATAAGTGCTGATCTGGGTGATCGGCGCCGGCAGCGGGAAGGAAATGTCATCCTCGATATGGGTGAAGTTGGCACGGTCCATGGTGCCGGTCAGCGGCACCGTCTCGCGGCCGAACTTGGACATGATCACCTTGGGCGAAGGGCCGTCCTGCACCACGGCGATGCGCAGCGGCACATCGGCATTGCCCGGCGCGCCGGCCGGGCCGGAGATCAGGCGGCCTTCGATGCCGACTTTCATGGTCATCGTGTTGCCGTTGAGATGGCATTCGCGCGCGGTGCGCAGGATGCTGCCCTGGTAGCGCACGTCGAGCGCATTGGGCTCGCCCTCGCCCGGCTTGCTGCCGACCATCAGGGTGGCGGCGCCGGCGCGGACCTTGACCTCCGGGCAGTCGTACTCGGTGTCGATGACGGAGGCCGGGCTGGCGTTGTCGCTGACCACGGTCGCCTTGGGCGAGGAGCGGAACATGTCGAGCGGCGAGGTGCTGAACAGGCTGCTCGAGCCCGAGCTGCCGCAGCCGCCGAGGGCGAACGCCAAACCCATTGCGATGACGATTGCGCCGGCTCGCGCCATGACCCCTACCCGATTGACCCCGCAACTCACGATCGCCGAGACCGGTTTCGACGAGGTTTATAGCAAGCCAAGCGTGGCAACCCCAAGGCAAGCATTGTCGCGGCGGCCCCGGCTGTCCGGGACTGCGCGCTTCAATCCGGATCGTCCTTGAGGCGGGCGTAAAGCAGGTGGTCCTGCCACTTGCCGTTGATGCACAAGTAGGCCCGCGCATAGCCTTCGCGCTGGAATCCGGTCTTTTCCAGCAGCCCGATCGAGGCGGCATTGGTGGGGATGCAGGCGGCCTCCAGCCGGTGCAGCCGGAGTGTGCCAAAACAGAACGGAATGAGCGCGCGCATCGCCGCCGTCATGTAGCCCTGGCGGGCGAAGGGTGCGCCGACCCAGTAGCCGATGGAGCCGGCCTGCGCCACGCCGCGGCGGATATTGGCGAGGGTCAGGCCGCCGACCATGGCGTCGTCGGCGGCGCGGAAGATGAGGAAGGCGTAGGCCAGATCGGCGCGCAGATCCTCGTTGTAGCGCTTGAGGCGGCGGCGGAAGGCCGAGCGCGTCAGGTCGTCGGACGGCCAGGTCGGCTCCCAGGGCACGAGAAAGTCGCGGCTGACCTCGCGCAGACGCGCCCACTCGGCGTAGTCGCCGCTGTGCGGCACGCGCAGCGTGACGCCGCGGCCGACGATATTCGGCAAGGTGTCGTCGACGGTGCGGAACAGCGCCATGGGTCAAGCCGCCTGCGGCACGAGACTCTGCGCGAGCGCCGCCGTGCTTTCAAGCCGCGAGCCGGGGCCGAGCGCGCTGATCGCCGGCGGCGAGCGCTTCAGCAGCATGCGCCCGGCCGCGCGCGCCCGCTCGACCGTTACCGCATCGACCTTGGCGACCAGCTCCTCGAGCGGAATGGGGCGGCCGTAGGCCAGCATCTGCCGCGCCAACTGCCCGACGCGCGCCTCGGAGCTTTCCAGCGCCATCAGCAGCCCGGCCTTGAGCTGTGCCTTGGCGCGGGCCACTTCGGTGTCGTTGAGGGTTTCGGTCGCCTTGGCGATCTCGGCGATGGCCACCCGCATCAGTTCCGGCGCGTCGGCCTCGTCGGTGCCGGCATAGAGCGCGAACAGGCCGGTGTCGCTGTAGGGCATGTGGAAGGCGCTGATGGTGTAGCAGAGGCCGCGCTTCTCGCGCACCTCCTGGAACAGCCGCGACGACATGCCGCCGCCGAGCACGCTGACGAACACCTGCAGGCTGTGCAGCTCGGCGTCCTGCACCGGCACGCCCTGCAGCGCCAGCGCGATGTGAACCTGCTCGAGGTCGCGCGTCTCGACCCGCGTGCCGCCGCCGAAGCGCGCGGGCTCAGGGGCGGCCGGGCGCGGCCGCGCAAAGCCGGCGAAGCGCCGCTCGGCGTCGGCCACGATCGCGGCATGATCGACGGCGCCGGCGGCGGCGACGATCATGTCGGGGGCGCAGTACTGGCGGCCGAGATAGTCGCGCAGCCGCGCCGCGTTGAACGAGCGCACCGTCTCCGGCGTGCCGAGAATGGAGCGGCCGACGGACTGCCTGGGGAAGGCGGTTTCCTGCAGGCGGTCGAACACCAGATCGTCGGGTGCATCCTCGACCGCGCCGATCTCCTGCACGATGACGTTTTGCTCGCGCTTGAGCTCGTCGGCGTCGAAGGTCGGCTCGGAGATGATGTCGGCGAGCACGTCGAGCGCCAGCGGCACGTCGGCTTTGAGCACGCGCGCGTAATAGGCGGTCGATTCGACGCTGGTCGCGGCGTTGAGGTCGCCGCCGACCGCTTCGATCTCTTCGGCGATCTGCCGGGCGGTCCGCCGCCTGGTGCCCTTGAAGGCCATGTGCTCGAGCAGATGCGAAATGCCGTGTTCATCGGCCTTTTCGTTGCGGCTGCCGGCGCCGATCCAGACGCCGAGCGAGGCCGATTCCAGATGCGGCATGCGGTCGGTGACGACCGACAGGCCCGACGGCAGCCGGGTGACTTCGACGCTCATGCCGCGGCTCCTTCGCGCGCCGCGCGCGAGGCCTGCGCGACGTAGCGCTCGACCGCGCCCTGGTCGGCGGGCAGCACGGTGACGCGCTCCTTGCGCGCGGCAAGATCGGCGAGCCAGTCCGGCAGCTCCGGGCGCTTGCCGCAGGCCGCCGCCACCGCGTCCGGGAACTTGGCGGGATGGGCGGTCGACAGCACCACCATCGGCACCGACGGGTCGCGCGTTTCCTTCTCGGCCACCGCCAGCGCCACCGCGGTATGCGGATCGGCGCAATACTGCGCCTCGCGCATCCAGGCCCGCATTTCGGCCGCGCATTCCTGCTCGGAGGCCCGGTCGGCGGTGAACAACGACCGCATGGTCTTGAGCGCGGGCGCGGCGATCGAGAAGCGCCGCGACTGCATGAGCGACGCCATCGCCGCCGCCACCGTCTTGGCGTCGCGGCCATAGGCGTCGAACAGGAGCCGCTCGAAATTCGACGACACCTGGATGTCCATCGAGGGCGATGCGGTCGGCACCACGTCGCGGATCTCATACTCGCCGGTGGCGAAGGCGCGCGCCAGGATGTCGTTGACATTGGTCGCGACCGTCAGCCGGTCGACGCCCAGACCCATGCGGGAGGCGACATAGCCGGCATAGACGTCGCCGAAATTGCCGGTCGGCACCGTGAAGGCGACCTTGCGGTGCGGGCTGCCTAACGCGACCGCGGCGGTGAAGTAATAAACCGCCTGCGCCACGATGCGCGCCCAGTTGATGGAATTGACGCCGGACAGGCGCACGCGGTCGCGGAAGGCGTGGTGATTGAACATCGCCTTCACCAGCGCCTGGCAGTCGTCGAAGGTGCCTTCGATGGCGAGCGCGTGGACGTTGGCATCGGGCGCGGTGGTCATCATGCGCCGCTGCACCTCGGAGATGCGGCCGTGCGGGAACAGCACGACGATGTCGACCTGGGCGCGGCCGCGGAAGGCTTCGACCGCGGCGCCGCCGGTGTCGCCGGACGTGGCGACCACGATGGTGGTGCGCTCGGAGCGCTGGCGCAGCACATGGTCCATCAGCCGCGCCACGAGCTGCATGGCCAGATCCTTGAAGGCGAGCGTCGGTCCGTGGAACAGCTCGAGCACGAACAGGTTGGTGTCGAGTTGCGCCAGCGGCGCGACCGCCGGATGGCGGAAACTGCCGTAGGCCTCGCGGGTCATGCGGGCGAGGTCGGCCTCGGCCAGGCTGTCGCCGACAAAGGGCCGGATCACCTCGCAGGCGACTTCGGCGTAAGGCTTGCCGGCAAAGCCCGCGATCGTCTCGGGCGGAAGCGACGGCCATTGCTCAGGCACGTAAAGGCCGCCGTCCCGAGCGAGACCGGCGAGCATGACCGCGACAAAATCGAGCGCCGGGGCCTCGCCCCGCGTTGAGACGTAACGCATTGAACAGCTTGGATTTTACGGTTCTGCCTGGGGCTTCAAGGGCCACACTAGACCGCAGGCGAGGCTTTCACAAGAAAGCCCGCCGCCCGCCTCAGACGACCAGGCCGCCGCCGTCGAGATAGACGATGGAACCGGTCATGAAGCCGTTGGTCATGAACACAAGGACCTGCTGGGCGACGTCCGCGCCGAGGCCGACGCGCTTGACCGGCAGCGACGCTGCCGTCTTGGCGAGCATCTCCTGGCGCGCGGCTTCGGACATGGCGGCGCGGATCGGCGTGTCGATGATGCCGGGCGAAACGCAATTGACGCGCAGCGGCGCAAGCTCGAGCGCCAGCGCGCGGGCAAGCGACTCCAGCGCGCCGTTCGCGGCGCTGACGATCGCCGAGTTCGGCCGCGGCCGAATGCTCAAAAAGCCGCTGACCAGCGTCAGCGAGCCGCCGGGCTTGATCTCGGCTGCGCGGGCGCAGCGCCACGCGCCCCAGAACTTGCCTTCGAGCGTTCCGCGCACGTCGTCCATGGCAACGGTCCTGAACGGACCGGTGCGCAATTGCGCGGCGCTGACCACGACGTGATCGGCGGGGCCGACGGCGCGGAAGAAATCGCCGACGCTCTGGTCGCTGGTGACGTCGGCGACCAGACCCCTGGCGCCGATCCTGGCGGCCGCGGCCTTCACCTTGTCGGCATTGCGCGAGCCGATGACGACATCGGCGCCCTGCGCCTTCGCCATTTCCGCGACAGCGAGACCGATGCCGGACGATCCCCCGACCACGACGACTTTCTTTCCGGCCAGCATGCTGCGCTCCTCGATGGCGTTGCGCGCAACTAAATCACGCCGCGCCAGGCGCCACAACAATCGGCGATTTTCGTATTGAGAAAGCGTGCCTCAGTAAACGCGGCGCAGCCGGCGCACGAGCCACACCAGGTAGACGCCGGCAAGCGCCAGCGCCAGGCCGAACCAGGTGATGGCATATTGCAGATGGTTGTCGGGCAAGTTGACGGCGAGCTTGCCCGGCTTGGGCCAGCCGCCGGGCGGCGCCGGGGATTCCATGTCGATGTAGAACGGCGCCGCCGCCGCCCATTTCCTGGCGTCGGCGATGGCCTTGATGTCGCGCAGGTACCAGACATTGTTCTGCGGCTCGTCGGCCGGCGTGAACAGGCCGCGGGTCTCCGGCCAGCGCACGACGCCGACAATGTCGACGCTGCCGCGCAGGGCGCCTTCGGCACGGCTCGCCGCATCCTTGCGCTCCATCGGCACGAAACCGCGATTGACGATGACGAGGCTGCCGCCGGCAAGCCGCGCCGGCGAAAACACCCAATAGCCGGGTCCTTTCACGTCGGGGCGCAGAGGGGAGCCGGCGGTGTAGACCAGCGCCTCCTGCCCGGGCAGGAATTCGGCCGGGAACCCGACGCGCAAGAATTCGTCGCGTCCGGCGTCGAGCCGGTCCCAATGATCGCGCGGCGGCAGATCGGCGGGCGCACGCGCCAGCCGCTCGGTCAGCGCGGCGATGAGATTTTCCTTCCAGACCTTGCGGTCGAGCTGCCACAGCCCCAGCCCGCAGAGGATGGCGAGGCCGACGATTGCAAAAATCGTCGGCTCAAGGACGCCGCCGCGCGGCCGGCTCATTTTTCGCCCCGGCGCTCGAGACGGCCTTCCGCGGCTTTGTGGTGGAACTGCAATGCGATCAGCAGCCCCTTGATCGGCCGCAGCGGCGCAAGCGTGACGATCAGGATCAGCGGCAGCCACAGCGCCGCATGCACCCAGTAGGGCGGTTGGAACAGAATCTCGGTGACGAGCGCAGCGAACACCACGACAAAGCCGCCGATCAGGATGACGAACACCGCCGGGCCGTCGCCGGCATCGGCAAAGCCGTAATCCAGCCCGCAACGATCGCAGCCCGCGCGCAGCCCGAGGAAGCCGGTAAACAGCTTGCCTTCGCCGCAGCGCGGACAGCGTCCACGCAGGCCGCGGGCGATCGGCAGTGGCTTCGGTGACGGGCTATCGCTCATATCCAGGTGCTAAAGCAGAAGGGCGGCGCTGCCGCCGCCCTTCGAAACATGGTCCTTGGCGTCATTCCGGGTGCGGCACGCCGGCGCCCCAGACATATATGCAGGCGAACAGGAACAGCCAGACCACGTCGACGAAGTGCCAGTACCAGGCGGCGAATTCGAAGCCGAGGTGCTGCTTCGGCGTGAAATGTCCGGCCATGGCGCGCAGCAGGCACACGATCAGGAAGATCGAGCCGATGATGACGTGGGCGCCGTGGAAGCCGGTCGCCATGAAGAAAGTGGCGCCGTAGATGTGGCCGGAATAGTGGAAGGCGGCGTGCGAATATTCATAGGCCTGCACGCAGGTGAAGGTCAGCCCGAGCAGGATGGTCAGCACCAGGCCCCATTTCAGCCCCTGCCGGTCGTTCTCGAGCAGCGCGTGGTGCGCCCAGGTCACCGTCGTGCCCGAGGTCAGCAGGATCAGCGTGTTCAACAGCGGCAGGTGCCACGGGTCGAAGGTCTCGATGCCCTTCGGCGGCCACACCCCGCCGGTGATCGCCATGCGCGCGACGTCGTGGACGTCGCCGGGGAACAGCGCGGTGTTGAAGTAGGCCCAGAACCAGGCGACGAAGAACATCACCTCCGAGGCGATGAACAGGATCATGCCGTAGCGGTGCGAAATCTGCACCACGCGGGTGTGGTAGCCGCCGTGCTCGGCTTCACGGATGACGTCGCGCCACCAGGCGATGAACGTGTAGATGACGCCAACCGTGCCGACCCCGAACACCAGCGGCGCCGCCGAATACATCTCGTGCATCCAGCTGATGGCGCCGACCGCCAGGATGAACGCCGAGATGGCGCCGACTGCCGGCCACGGGCTCGGATCGACCAGGTGATAGTCGTGATGGGTAGCGTGGGCGTCAGCCATCGTCGTCTCCGTTAGAGCTTGGAATTCTTGTCGGACGCGTCCGCCACCGGCGCCTGATCCGGCACGCGGTAGAACGTATAGGACAGCGTGATGGTATCGAGGTCGTCCTGTTCGCGATCCTTCACGATCGACGGATCGACATAGAACACCACCGTCATCTCGCGCGTCTCGCCGGGCTTCATGGTCTGCTGGGTGAAGCAGAAGCAGTTGATCTTGTCGAAGTAGCCGCCGACCGTCGGCGGCGACACGTTGTAGGAGGCCTGCCCGGTGACGGTGCGCGCCGCCTCGTTGACGACCTTGTAGCGGACGGTCGCAACCTCGCCGATGCGAACCTTGATTTCGTTCTGCTCGGGCACGAATCGCCACGGCAGCCCGGCGGCGACGTTCGAGTCGAAGCGGATATTGATGGTGCGGGCGAGAACCTCCTCCGGCGCCTTGTCGGCGATCTGCGGGGTGCCGCCAAACCCGGTGGTGCGGCAGAACCAGTTGTAGAACGGCACCGAGGCATAGGCCGCGCCGATCATGGCGGCGACGAAGACGCCGCAGGCGCCGGCGACGACCACGTCGCGCGTGAGCTTTTTGTCCCGCGCGCTCATATCGGACGCACCAGCACGGCCGGCCCCTTCACCAAGGTCATGATGTAGAACAGGATCACCAGCGCCGCGAGCGCGAGCGCAATCGCGATCGAGCGCGAGCGGCGCGCGCGCTGCTGCGCCTCGGTGAGCACGACGCCCTCGTCCTTGTCCTTATCGGCCATGACAATATCCGCGCTCACGCCGTCAATCGGGCCATAAGCCCGCCCCATCCGCGCTCGATCAGCAGCACGGCGAACAACAGGAACAGGTAGAGGATCGAGAAGGCAAACAGCTGCTTGCTGGCGCGCTCCGCCGGGCGCCGCTCGCAGAATACCTGCCAGGCGAGCGCCACCATGATCGCGCCGGTCAGCGCGGCGGTGGCGCCGTAGAGCAGCCCGGCAAAGCCGAGGGCATAAGGGGCAAAGCCGAGCGGCGCGAGAATGAGCGTGTAGCGCAGGATTTGCGTGCGCGCGTTGACGTCGCCCGCCACCACCGGCAGCATGGGAATTCCGGCGCGCGCGTAATCATCGGCGCGGTAGAGCGCCAGCGCCCAGAAATGCGGCGGCGTCCAGAAGAAGATGATGAGGAACAGCACGACCGGCTCGAGCGACAGCGAGCCGGTCACCGCCGCCCAGCCGATCATCGGCGGAAAGGCGCCGGCGGCGCCGCCAATGACGATGTTCTGCGGCGTCAGACGCTTGAGCCAGGCGGTGTAGATCGCGGCGTAGAAAAAGATGGTGAAGGCAAGCAGCGCCGCGGCCAGCGTGTTGACCAGCAGGCCGAGCGTCACCACCGAAAAACCGGCAAGCGTGACGCCGAAGGCGAGCGCCTCGCCCGGCTTGACGCGCCCCGTCGGCACCGGACGGCGCGCCGTGCGCGTCATCAGCGCATCGACGTCGGCGTCGTACCACATGTTGAGGCTGCCCGCCGCCCCCGCCCCGACCGCGATGCAGAGCAGCGCCGTGAACGCCGTCATCGGATGCAGCGAGCCGGGCGCGATCGCGAGGCCGACCAGCGCCGTGAACACCACGAGCGACATCACCCGCGGCTTCATCAGCGCGATGTAATCCGACACGCTCGCCAGGCTCGGCTCGGCAAAGCCGAGCCCCGCGGTCGCGGGGCTCCGGAGATCTGCGCCTTCGCTGACGAGCGACATTCTTACTTGATCCGCGGCAGCGTCTCGAACTGGTGGAACGGCGGCGGCGACGGCAGCGTCCACTCGAGCGTGGTCGCGCCGGCGCCCCACGGGTTATTGCCGACGGCGCGCTTCTTCGTGAAGGCCTCGACCATGCCGAACAGGAAGATGAGGACGCCGAAGCCGGAGATGTAGGAGCCGTAGGACGAAATCTCGTTCCAACCGTGGAACGCCTCCGGATAGTCGACGATGCGGCGCGGCATGCCGGACAGGCCGAGGAAGTGCTGCGGGAAGAACACCAGGTTCACGCCGACGAAGGTGACCCAGAAGTGCAGCTTGCCGATGGTCTCGTTGTACATGTAGCCGGTGATCTTCGGGAACCAGTAGTACCAGCCGCCGAAGATGGCGAAGACCGCGCCGAGCGACAGCACGTAGTGGAAGTGCGCCACCACGTAATAGGTGTCCTGCAGCACGCGATCGACGCCGGCATTGGCGAGCACCACGCCGGTGACGCCGCCGACCGTGAACAGGAAGATGAAGCCGAGCGCCCACAGCATCGGCGTGCGGAATTCGATGGAGCCGCCCCACATGGTGGCGATCCAGGAGAAGATCTTCACGCCGGTCGGCACCGCGATCACCATGGTGGCGGCGATGAAATAGGCCTGCGCGCCGGTCGACATGCCGACCGTGTACATGTGGTGCGCCCAGACCACGAAGCCGATGCCGCCGATCGCCACCATGGCGTAGGCCATGCCGAGATAGCCGAACACCGGCTTCTTGCTGAAGGTGGCGACGATCTGGCTGACCATGCCGAAGCCGGGGAGGATGAGGATGTAGACCTCGGGGTGTCCGAAGAACCAGAACAGGTGCTGGAACAGGATCGGGTCGCCGCCGCCCTTCGGATCGAAGAAAGTGGTGCCGAAATTGCGGTCGGTGAGCAGCATGGTGATGGCGCCGGCCAGCACCGGCAGCGACAGCAGCAGCAGGAACACGGTCACCAGGATCGACCACACGAACAGCGGCATTTTGTGCAGCGTCATGCCCGGAGCGCGCATGTTGAAGATGGTGGTGATGAAGTTGATGGCGCCCAAGATTGAAGATGCGCCGGCGAGATGGATCGACAGGATCGCGAAATCCATGCCGGGGCCGGGATGGCCGCTGGTCGACAGCGGCGCATAGAGCGTCCAGCCGGCGCCGACGCCGTTCGACCCCGGTTCGCCGCCGGTGACCGCCGACAACAGCAGCAGCGAGAACGAGGCCGGCAGCAGCCAGAACGAGATATTGTTCATGCGCGGGAAGGCCATGTCCGGCGCGCCGATCATCAGCGGCACCATCCAGTTGCCGAAACCGCCGATCATGGCCGGCATGACCATGAAGAAGATCATGATCAGCCCGTGCGCGGTGACGAACACGTTGTATTCGTGCGGGCTGGGGAAGACCTCAAGTCCGGGGTTCTGCAACTCCATGCGGATGGCGATCGACATGGCCGCGCCGATCAGGCCGGCCATGATCGCGAACACCAGGTACATCGTGCCGATGTCCTTGTGGTTCGTGGAGTAGACGAAGCGCCGCCAGCCGGTCGGATGATGAGCGTGTTCGTCGTGTGCGCCGTGGGCAGCCGCGTGTTCAGCCATCTTTGTTATCCTTCGATTTCGTTCTCATCGCCCGGATTGCGTCACTTCACCTCGCCGGCCGCGGCCACCGCGGTCGAGCGGGCGTCGTCGGTCGAGGCAAACTTCTTCTTGGCGTCGCCGAGCCAGGCGTTGTAGGCCTGCTCGCTCACCACGTGCACGACGATCGGCATGTAGGCGTGGTCGCGGCCGCAGAGCTCGGAGCACTGACCGTAATAGGTGCCTTCACGCTCGGCCTTGAACCAGGTCTCGTTGACCCGGCCCGGGATGGCGTCGATCTTGACGCCGAACGACGGCATCGCCCAGGAATGGATGACGTCGGCGCCGGTGGTGAGCACCTTCACGGTCTTGTTCACCGGCACGACCATCTCGTTGTCGACCGTGAGCAGCCGCGGCTGGCCGGGCTTGAGGTCCTTGTCCTGCACCATCAGCGAGTCGAATTCGAACTTGCTGTCGGGATACTGATAGCTCCAGAACCATTGCTTGCCCGTCGCCTTCACCACGACGTCGGCCTTGGGCGTGTTGAGCTGGTAGAACAGCAGGCGGAACGACGGCACCGCGATCGTCACCAGGATCAGCACCGGCACCACCGTCCAGATCACTTCGATGGTGGTGTTGTGCGTGGTGCGCGAGGGCGTCGGATTGGCGCGCGCGTTGAAGCGCACCATGACGATGACCAGCAGCGCCAGCACGAACAGCGCGATCGACACGATGATGTACAGCAGGAAATTGTGGAACCAGATGATGTCGTCCATCACCGGCGTGGCGCCGCCCTGCATGCCGAGCTGCCAGGGATGCGGCTGGCCGGTGTCGCCGGTGGCGGCGAGCGCGGCGGCGCCGGCAAGAACGGTCACGGCCGTGACCCCGAAAGCGATCAACCGTTTGACCAACTGCATTGTCTTTTGCGCTCCCTCGAAAACGGCCTTAGCTCCAGGCCCCTGTTAGCCGCCCACCGCGTGTTGATGTCCGGCGCGGCCCGCTGCGCACGGCTCTTGCCACGGGCGTGGCAGTTTCGGCGGTCGTGCGGCGGGACGGGGGGAAATCCCGGCTTCTCAAACCACAATTCAGGCTCTGCCGCAATGCGCCACCATGCACAGTTCCTGCGACAAACGGCACACCCCCGGCGGCGGTGTGCGCGCCGCATTTAAGCCACGGGAGAGGGGCTTGGATCGCCCCGCCGCCGCTTGGGCCCCTGATGCCGCTTGCTTGACAGGAAAGGCCGGGCATGACCCAACCGGGGCGAATAAGATGCATCACGGGGGCGGCGATTCGCTGGCAGTCGCGGCCGGGTTGCGGGCCAAGGGACTGAATGATGGGCGTTTTCAAGCATAGGGCGACGGCGGCAGCGGCATGGCTGGCATTGCTGGCGGCGATGCCCCTCCCCTGCGGCACCGCCCACGCCCAGGGCGCGGTCAAGTCCGTCCACAAGGACTGGCAGATCCGCTGCGACACGCCGCCGGGGGCCAAGTCCGAACAATGCGCGCTGATCCAGAGCGTGACGGCGGAAGACCGCGCCAATGTCGGGCTGACGGTGATTGTGCTCAAGACCGCCGATCAGAAGAGCCGGTTGATGCGTGTCGTGGCCCCGCTCGGCGTGCTGCTGCCGTCGGGGCTCGGCCTGAAGATCGACAACGCTGATATCGGCCGCGCCGGCTTTGTGCGCTGCCTGCCCAACGGTTGCATCGCCGAAGTCGTGATGGACGACACTCTGATCAAGAAGCTGACAACCGGCAAGACGGCGACCTTCATCATCTTCCAGACCCCCGAAGAAGGCATCGGCTTCCCGATGAGCCTCAACGGCTTCGGCGAAGGCTACGCCAAGCTGCCGTAAATGCAGCAGCCGGGTTGCGCACTCAATAGATTTCCAAGCACGGGGAATTGCCAGCTTCGAATACCTCGATCAGCTCGGCGCGTTCTCGTAAGATTGTTTCGATCACCGTGATCGTCTGATTGCCGCATCTGAGCTGTATGACTGTTGGCGGCGCTCCAAGCACGGTCGCCATGTCCATAAAATCGGCATCCAACGTAACAAGAACGAAGTCGTTCGCCTTTGCGTACTCCCAGATAGCGCGATCATCAGCGCGTTCTAGTCAAAGAAGCCGCACTTGGCTTGAACCTGGAAACAAATCATACAATCGCCGGACAAGTTTGAAGCTCAGATTCTCATCGAACAGGAGCTTCATTTCGCGGTGACGATGCGACGGTCGCGATCGGCCGCATAAGCAAGACAAGCGCGGATGTCTTCTTCGGTCAGCTCCGGATAGTCGGCAAGGATTTGCTGGTGCGACATCCCTGCGGCCAGCCAGCCCAGTACATCGGCCACCGCGATGCGCAAGCCGCGAACGCAAGGCCGCCCACCGCGTTTGCCCGGCTCGATCGTGACGATGTGCTGGTAGTCCATGGCGCTCGCATCCAAAATCGCTTTCAGCATAGCAAAATTGCGGTGCGGCAGTTACCAGCCAGAAGCGGCGCCGCACCGCGGCCCAATTCGCCCACCCTCGCCTTCTCCGTTCCACCGGTAGATACTGGCGCGCAGGTGTCGCCATGCAGGAGTTGGTCCCGTGCGTTTAGGTTTCATCGGCCTCGGTGCCATGGGTGAGCTCATCGTGCCGCGCCTGATGGCGGCGGGGCATGACGTCACCGGCTGGAACCGCTCGGCCGACAAGGCAAAGCCGCTGATCGCCCAGGGCATGGCTTTCGCCGACACACCGCGCGCGGTGGCGCAGAAGTCCGATATCGTCTTCTCCATCGTCACCGATGCCAAGGCGGTGCGCAGCGTAGCGCTCGGACCCGACGGCATCGTCTCGGGCATCGGCAAGGGCTGATCGCGGTCAACCTGCTGCTGATGGTCGAAGTCATCGCCTTCGGCGAAGCGGTGGCGCTTGCCGAGAAGGGCGGCGTCGACCGCGCGGTCGCGCTCGATGCCATCCTGAAGAGCGTCGCCGCCTCGCCGGTGCTCGGCTATCGCGGCCCGTTCATCCTCGAGGGCAAGATGCCGGAGGTGCCGCTCGCCGACGTCACGCTGCAGCAGAAGGACATGCTGCTGGCGCTCAATCTCGGCCGCACCCTCGGCAGTCCGGTGCCGCTCGCCGCCGCCGCCAACGAAATGATGAACGCCTGCCGCGGCATGGGGATCGACGCCAACGATTTCGTGGTCGCGCATCAGGTCTACCGACGCTTGGGAGGTCAATCATGAGCACAGGTGAAAAAATCGGCGCCGCGCTGGCGAAAGCGGTGAAAGGCACCGCCGCCAAGATGCGGGAGGACGCGCCCGCCACCAAGATGTACCGCACCAATATGCGCGACGTGCCCAAGGTCGAAGGCCTCAAGCGCGAGGACGGCTGGGTCGACATGCAGGTGCAGTTCCTGATCGACAAGAAGTCGGCCGGCGCCGATCACGTCGTCGGCTGGACGGTACTCAAGCCCGGCGCAGCCCATGAAAGCCACCGTCATCACAACTGCGACGAGTTCTTCATCGTGCTCAAGGGCAAAGGCCACATCATCACCGACCACGGCCTCGAGCCGTCGAGCGAGGGCGACGTCGTCTATTCGCCGCGCGGCTGCTGGCATGGCTTCAACAACACCTCGAATGAGGACGTCGTGCTGGTCTGGGGCTGGATGGGCGCGGGCTCGATCGAGGATTCCGGCTACCAGGTACATCCGGAGAGCCATAAGTGAGGCGACGCCGGCACAGCAAACTCTTTTCACCCTCCCCCTTGTGGGGAGGGTAAGAAAGGAAACGAACTAAACATGACCGCCTATTACATCGGCCAGCACGAGATCGACGACCAGGCGGCGTTCGCCTCCTATCTCAAGGAGACGATGCCGTTCATCGCAAAGCACGGCGGCCGTTACCTCACCAAAGCCGGCACACATGAGATGCTCGAAGGCCGGCCGCCGAGCCGCGTGGTCATTGTCGAATTTCCGAGCAAGCAGGCGATCAAAGACTGGTACAACGACCCCGGGTATCAGCCGTTGATCGCCAAACGGCATGCGGTCGCGCGCAGCGTCATGACCATGGTGGAGGGCCTGTGAAGCCTTGGGAAGATCCGCGCATCAAGCGCGGCATGACCGCCCAACTCGCCAAGCGCCGCGAGCGCATCGCCGCGGGCGAAAAACCGCTCGGCTGGAAGGTCGGGCTTGGCGCGCCGGCGACGATGCAGCGGCTCGGCCTGACCGCGCCGGTCGTCGGCTATCTGATGCAGCGCGCGCTGCTGCTGTCAGGTTCAACGGCTTCGTTCAACGGCTGGACCAAGCCGGCGGCGGAGTGCGAGATCGCGGTGCGCATGGCGCGCGACCTCGCCGGCGGCGCAAACGCCGAGACGGCTGCCGCCGCGGTCAAGGAAATCCTGCCCGCCATCGAGCTTGCCGATTTCGATCCGCCGCCGACGCCGGACACCGTGGACGCCGTCTTGGCCGACGACATTTATCAGCGCCATGTCATTCTGTGCGGCAACACCCGCAGCGGCGCTTCGACTTCAGGCCTCACCTCGCGGCTGATTCGGCGCGGCGCCGAGACCTCGCGCACCACCGACCCGGAGGCCCTGACCGGCAAATTGCCCGACATCGTCGCCCTGGTCGCCAACACGCTTGCAGCCTTCGGCGAGAAGCTGTCGGCCGGTGACGTCATCATCACCGGCTCGATCACGCCGCCGATCCTGATCGAAGCGGACGAAACGCAACTCGCCCACGCCATCGATCCAATCGGCGAGGTGTCGGTGCAGTTTTCCCGCGGCTAAATCCGTGCCCCGGATATTCCTCACGCACACTCCCGACATGCTCGAGAACTATTACGGCGCGCGTGCGCTTGCCGAGTTGCAAAAACTCGGCGACGTGAGGGTCAACGACACCGGACGGGTGCTCGACGCCAAGGCGCTCGCGCAGGCTGCGCGGGGCTGCGAGATCATCGTTTCCGACCGGCAGACGGCGGGGCCGGCGGAGTTCTTCGCGCTCGCGGGCGATCTCGTCGCGTTCCTGCGGGTCGCCGTCGATATCCGCAACATCGACGTCGCGGCTGCCAGCGCGCAGGGAATCCTGGTCACCCACGCGACGCCGGGCTTCATCGCGTCGGTCGCCGAACTGGCGATTGGTTTCATGGTCGACTGCGGACGCCACATCACCGAGGCGACGTCCGTTTACCGGAGTAACCGAATTCCCGACGCCCGCATGGGCCGCCAGCTTAAAGGGGCGACGCTCGGCATCATCGGTTATGGCGCGATTGGAGAATATCTGGCCGAACTCGGCCTCGCGCTCGGTATGACCGTGCTGGTGGCAGACCCTTATAAAAAGGTCGAGCGGCCCGGCCTCAATCAGGTTCAGTTCGCCGATCTGCTGGCACGGTCGGATTTCGTCGTTTGCCTCGTCGTTGCCAACGAGCAGACCGAGAACCTCATGAACGCCGAAGCCTTCGCGCGGATGAAGCCGTCCGCTTTCTTCATCAATCTGTCGCGCGGCAATCTTGTGGATGAAGCGGCGCTGGCCCGCGCGCTCGACGAAAAGCGCATCGCCGGCGCCGCGCTCGATGTCGGCCGCGCGCAGGACCAGATGCCGCCGCTCGAACTGGCGCGGCGCGCAGACGTCATCGCCACGCCGCACACCGCGGGCCTGACCCCAGACGCCGCAGAGCACCAGGCCTTCGACACCGTGAACCAGGTCAAGGATCTAATTGCAGGGCGCATGCCGGCCGGCGCTGCAAACCCGCAGGCGGCGAGTCGCCTGATCCGCCTCAAGCGCTAGCGAACGTCGAGCACCAGTTTGCCGCGGAGATGGCGGCCTTCGCTGATCTCGTGTGCTTTCGCGGCGTCGGCCAGCTTATAACGGTGGATCTCCGGTGGACGGATAGCTTTCGCTGCGCAGAGCGCCAGCATGCGCTCGAGATGCGCACGGTCACGCTTGACGTCCGGCCGCAGCGTCGCGACGTCGCTGCGGTCCGGCTGGAACCCATCCGGCGCCGGCGCGATCCAGACCAGACGGCCGCCGGCTTTCAGCACCTTGTAGCAGCCGGCGCGCACGTCGCCGCCGACGGTGTCGAACACCACATCGCAGATCGCCCCGATGCGAGTGAAGTCCTCCGCGTTGTAGTCGATGACGCGGTCGGCGCCGAGGCCGCGCACATAGTCATGATTGGCGGCGCTCGCGGTCGTAATCACCGTGGCGCCGATGTGCTTGGCGAGCTGGACAGCAAAGCCCGCGACGCCGCCGGCGCCGCCCTGGATCAGGATGGTCTCGCCGGCCTTGAGCTTCGCGGTATCTTCGATCGCGGTCAGCGCGGTCAGGCTGATCAAGCCGAGCGCCGCCGCTTCGGCATGGCTGAGCGACGGCGGCTTTCTGGCGATGATGGCGGCCTTGACGGCGATTTTTTCCGCATAGGCACCCTCGATGCCCTGATCGGTCACGCCGAACACCGCATCGCCGACCTTGAAGTCGGTGACGCCGGCGCCGACTGCGCTGACGACCCCGGAAAAGTCGCGGCCCAAGATGTGCGGAAAGCTGTCGAGCTTGTAGCGCCCCTGGCCCCGCCGCACCTTCGGATCGGCGCCATTGACGCTGGCCGCATCGATGTCGACCACCACCTCGCCGGGGCCGGCCTTCGGATCGGGCGCATCGCCGAAGCGCAGCATATCCGGGCCGCCGTGACCGGTCAGCAGCATGGCTTTCATTGGCATTCTCCCATCGGGGCGCCTTTATACTAGGTTGCCAGCGCCCTCGCAGAATCGCCACAGAGGCCCTATCTGATCGCCGAACGCCCCCGGAGCAGCCCATGGATCCAGCCGTTTCCTCCCTCATCGACCGCGCCGGCCTCGACAAAGGCAAGGTCGGGCAGATCGTCAGGCACGGGCTCGACGGCGCCGACGACGGCGAACTGTTCCTCGAATACCGCCAATCCGAAGCGCTGACCTTCGACAATGGGCGTCTCAAGCAGGCGACCTACGACACCGCGCAGGGCTTCGGGCTGCGCGCGGTCAAGGATGAGGCGGTCGGTTACGCCCACGCCTCGGATCTGTCGGAAGCGGCGCTGGCGCGGGCGGCCGAGGCGGTGCGCGCCGTCAAAGGCGGCCACAGCGGCACCTATGCCGAGCCGCCGGGCCGCACCAATCGCAAGCTCTACGGCGACGATAATCCGCTGGCCGCCCCCGCCTTCGAGGCCAAAGTCAAGCTGCTCGAGGAGATCGACGCCTATGCGCGCGCCAAGGACGCGCGGGTGCGCCAGCTCACCGCCAGCGTCGGCGCCACCTGGCAGGTGGTGGAAATCCTGCGCGCCGACGGCACCACCTATCGTGACATTCGCCCGCTGGTGCGGCTCAACGTGCAGGTGGTGGCCGGCGACGGCGACCGCCAGGAGACCGGCTCTTACGGCTTCGGCGGCCGCGAAGGCTTCGAGCGCTTCATTTCGCCGTCGGCCTGGCAAGGCGCGGTCGACGAGGCGATCCGCCAGGCGCTGGTCAATCTCGACGCGGTGGCCGCGCCCGCCGGCGAGATGGACGTCGTGCTCGGCTCCGGCTGGCCGGGCGTGATGCTGCACGAGGCGGTGGGCCACGGGCTGGAAGGCGACTTCAACCGCAAGAAAACGTCAGCCTTTGCCGGATTGATGGGCCAGCAGGTCGCCGCCAAGGGCGTCACCGTGGTCGACGATGGAACCATGTTCGAGCGGCGCGGTTCCTTGTCGATCGACGACGAAGGCACCCCCACCAACCGCACCGTCCTGATCGAGGACGGCATTCTGGTCGGCTATATGCAGGACCGTCAGAACGCACGGCTGATGAAAATGAAGCCGACCGGCAACGGCCGGCGCGAGAGCCATGCCCACGTGCCGATGCCGCGCATGACCAACACCTACATGCTGGCTGGCTCGCACGACCCCAAGGAGATCATCGCCTCGGTGAAGAACGGCCTCTACGCCGTCAGCTTCGGCGGCGGTCAGGTCGACATCACCTCGGGCAAATACGTCTTCCAATGCACCGAGGCCTATAAAATCGAGAACGGCAAGGTCACCGCGCCGGTCAAGGGCGCCATGCTGATCGGCAACGGGCCGACGGACCTGCATCGCATCAGCATGATCGGCAACGACTTCGCGCTGGACCCCGGCATCGGCACCTGCGGCAAGAACGGCCAGGGCGTCCCAGTCGGCGTCGGTCAGCCATCCTTGCGCATGGACAAGATCACCGTGGGCGGCACTGCATGAGTACAAACACCATGTCTGAACCTTCCCATATACGCCGCTGGATCAAATCGATCGCCGACCTCGCTTTCGTCGTGCTGGTGGTGCTCGCCGCCAAGGCGGCGATCGCCGAGCCGTTCTATGTGCCATCGGGCTCGATGGAGCCGACGCTGCTGATCGGCGACGAGCTGCTGGCGACGAAATATCCCTACGGCTACAGCTCCGCCTCGCTGCCGGCGATCTTCGAACTGCCGAGCACGCCGCGCATTCTCGGCGCCCTGCCCAAGCGCGGCGACGTGGTGGTGTTCCGCTGGCCGGGCGACCGCGCGCAGGTCTGGGTCAAGCGCGTCATCGGTTTGCCCGGCGACCGCATCGCCATGCGCGGCGGCCATGTGGTGATCAACGGCGTCGAGGCTGCCTGGCAGCCCGACGGCCTCGGCCAGATGGAAAACGAGACCGGCGCGCAGATGCCGGCGCAGCGCCTGATCGAGACGCTGCCGGGCGGACGCAGGCATGCGATCTTCAAGTCGGCGGCGCGCGAACCGCTCGACAATATGCCGGAGGTGACGGTGCCGGCCGGCCATCTTTTCGTGATGGGCGACAACCGCGACAATTCCGCCGACAGCCGCGTGCCGCTCAGGGCCGGCGGCGTCGGCATGCTGCCGGTGGCCGATCTGGTCGGGCGCGTCGATGCCGTGGTCGGCTCCTGGGATCTCGGCCTGCAAAGCCAGCCGCTGTGGACGTGGCCGCAGGGCCTGCGGCTGTCGCGGTTTTTCTCGGCGGTGAATTAGATTTCCGGCGTCATGCCCGGACACCCACGCCTTTGAGTTCCCGAAGCAAGGCCTCAATGGCCGGGCCAGGCCATGACCGGCCCTTACCGCACCACGCCCGAAATGCAGCACGGCTTGGCGCGCGGGCGCGTGATCCTGTTCTTGAGGTAGCAGCGGGCGGCCGGCGCGATATAGCCGGGCCGCACATAGGTCCAGGCGCGGCAATGATTGTCGCCTTCACAGGCGGCCTTGCACGCGGCGCCGGAAGGCTCGGCCGCGGTATCGAAGTAGCGGTAGTCGCCGCCAAAGCGGTCGATTGAATATTCGACCGAGCCTTGCCGCGGCTCGATGACGCCGGCGCCGCGTACGCCGGAAACGCAGCAATTGTCCTCCTCGCGCGCCGGCACCTTGTTCTTCAGCCGGCAAGCGGCGAGCACGTCGACGGTGCGCGGAAAGGAAAAGCTCCAGGCCCGGCAGCGCGCATCGTGCTCGCAGCGCGCGGCGCAGACGGCCGGATCGCCGTTGCGGACGGCGAATGTCAGGTAGTCATTGCCGCGCCGATCGTAGCCGACCTGCGATAGCGAGGATCCCGCGCCGGCAACGACGATAAGGCCGGCGCCAAGAAGCTTGACCCAATACCGCATGCGCGTTCGCCCAATCGGCTCGATCCTTGCCGTGCGCCATGTTAGCGCAGCGCCGCAAGGTGCAGCCAAGAATCTTGGCGAGCCGAAAAAGTTTGCGCCCGCCGGAGGGGCCGGCGGGCGCTGGTGATCCGGCCGCGAGAGGGGATGATCGCGGATTCGCGGATCGCGGCCGATGAGAGGGGTCGGCCGTTTGCTGTGAAGGTCAGACCGCCCGACGTGCCGGGTGGTCGGTCGCCGGGCGATGCAAGCCCGGCTCGATGCGGCTCGGCGCGTACCGCAGCGCCCCGCGATTGAGGCGGCGCTCGATGGCGCGCTCGCGCAGCAGCAAGGTCGGGTCTTCCCAGAACGGCGCCGAGAAGGCGTCCCGCACATCGGCCCGGTTGAGGCCCAGATCGGCGAGAATGTTCTGGTCGAGGCCCGCCAGCGCCATCGCCTGGCGGCGGTGGCGGCGGGCGCGCGAGAAGTCCTTGAACCAGCGTGTCACCAGGGCCAACACGCTCAGAAAGGCGCGCGCCAGGGCGCCGCCGGCGATAGGCAAAACGGGGATATTCGCGCTCATTTCCATCTCCATGCGGTTCGAGGCTGGCCCATAACTGGCACCAGCTCTGCTCCGGACCCACCCGGTTTCCCCACCCGTTTCCTCTGGGATGGATGATATTGCGCTGCGGGGATTGATAAGTGAAACGAATGTTTTTAATCTGACCCATCACGATCGGTGATTGAATACCGGCCTGTCCGCCACGGGATTTTCGAGGAGTTCGCCATGACCGCCCTGCTCGACATCGACCAGTTGCGCACCTTCATCGCCATCGCCGAGACCGGCAGCTTCACCAAGGCGGCCGAGGTGGTGAACAAAACCCAGTCGGCGGTGTCGATGCAGATGAAGCGGCTGGAGGAACGCCTCGACAAGGCGGTGTTCGCCCGCGACGGCCGCGCCTCCAAGCTCACCGAGGACGGCGAAAGGCTGCTCGATTACGCCCGCCGCATCGTCAAGCTCAACGTCGAGGCGCTCGCCGCCTTCAACGACAAGGAACTGATCGGCCGCGTCCGCCTCGGCGTGCCGGACGATTATGCCGACCGCTACCTGCCGGAGATCATGGCGCGTTTCTCTCGCGCCTATGCCGGCGTCGAACTCACCGTGATGTGCCACTCCTCCGTCGATCTGGTGAACATGATCGACGCCAACGAGCTCGACCTCGCCATCGTCACCGACTGCGGCACCTCGCGTGCCTCCGAAACTTTCCGGCGTGAGCGGCTATTATGGGTGACGTCGAGCCGGCATTCGGCGCATCTGGAGGAACCGCTGCCGCTGGCGCTTGGGCGGCCGACCTGCGGCTGGCGACGCGCCGCCATCGAATGCCTGGAGACGATCGGCAAGGCGCATCACATCCGCTACACCAGCCCGAACGCCAGCGCGGTCGCCTCCGCGGTGCTGTCGGGATTGGCGGTGTCGGTGTTCCCGGAATCGGGCCTGCGTCCCGGCATGCGCGTGCTCGCGGCAGCCGACGGATTCCCCGAACTGCCGGCCTGCCATGTCGGCCTGGTGCGCAATCCGCACGAGACCTCGACGCTGGCGCACGCGCTTGCCGGCCACATCATGTCGTCGCTCGACAACCTGTCGGAGTCGGTGCAGGCGGCGGAGTGATCATTGTCATTCCGGGGCGCGAGCGCAGCGAGCGAACCCGGTCGTCGCAACGCCCCGGAATGACGCGTTCCTAATACGCATACTCCTCGTAGAGCGGGTCGACCGACTCGTTCCACTCGTTGAAATACCGCTCCAGCAGTTCCTCGGCCGGCGTGATGCCGCGCGCGACCGATTCCTCCAGCGGACGCAGGTAACGGGTCTCGTCGCGGCCATTGCGGTCGAGCCGGCGGCGTCGTTGCAGCCCTTTCGCGCAGAGCCGCAGCGTCTCCTGCGCCAGCGTCAGCACATTGCGGTTGCCGATCTCGGCGCGAAAGCCGCGCACCGGCACCTCGTCGCGCAATTTCTGCCGCGCTTCGGCGCTCCAGCCCTTCGCCATGTCCCAGCAGGCATCGAGCGCGGCGTCGTCGTAGAGCAACCCGACCCAATAGGCGGTGAGCGACGGCAGCCGCCGCCACGGCCCGCCGTCGGCGCCGCGCATTTCCAGGAACCGCTTGAGCCGCACCTCCGGAAAGATCGTCGACAGGTGGTTCGCCCAATCGGAAATGGTCGGACGCTCGCCGGGCAGCGCGTCGAGCTTGCCGGCAAAGAAATCGCGGAACGACTTGCCGGCGACGTCGATGTATTTGTCGCCGCGCTTGATGAAATACATCGGCACGTCGAGCGCATAGTCGACGTAACGCTCGAAGCCCATGCCGTCCTCGAAGGCCCACGGCAGCATGCCTGAGCGCGCATTGTCGGTATCGCGCCAGATGTTGGAACGGAACGAGAGGAAGCCGTTCGGCTTGCCTTCGGTGAACGGCGAATTGGCGAACAGCGCGGTCGCCACCGGCTGCAGCGCCAGCGATACCCGCAGCTTCTTGACCATGTCGGCTTCGGACGAGAAGTCGAGGTTCGCCTGCACCGTGCAGGTGCGGTACATCATGTCGAGGCCGAGCGAGCCGACCTTCGGCATGTAGTTGGTCATGATCTTGTAGCGGCCCTTGGGCATCACCGGCATGTCGGCGCGTTTCCAGTTCGGCGTCATGCCGATGCCGAGGAAGCCGATGCCGAGCGGCTTTGCCACTTCGCGCAGCTGCGCGAGATGCGCCATCAATTCGGCCGCGGTCTGATGCACGGTTTCGACCGGCGCGCCGGACAGCTCGAATTGCCCGCCCGGTTCGAGCGAGATGGCGCCGCCATGGGTGACGTCGAACATGCCGATGATGTTGTCGCCCTCCATGATCGGCTCCCAGCCGAGCAGATGCTGCATGCCGTCGAGCAGCGCGCGGATGGAGCGGCGGCCGGCGTAAGGCACCGGGCGATGGTCCTCGACCGTGAAGGCGAACTTCTCGTGCTCGGTGCCGACGCGGAATTGCGTCTTCGGCTTGCAACCCGCTTCGAGCCAGGCGACGAGTTCGTCGCGCGTCTCGATGGGCGTCATGTCGATCTGGTCGCGAGCCATTTCAGGATTCCGCAGTGCAAAGGGCCGCGACGATAAACATGGGTTCCGGCAAAGGGCAATGCGAGCCGGCGACGTGGAGACATGCGCGTTTGCCCGTATTGTTTGGCGGCCCCGGGCAGGCCGATGTCCCTTTTTCCGTTCCCCGAAGGCGATGGAGCGCCAGGAGGCGCCAGGGGCTTGCGAGGCCGGCTGCGCATTCCCGCGCTGCCATTCGTGGTGCGCATTGTCGGCCGAGCGGACCCGGTCCGCCCGCACAGCGCATCATGACGGCGCTCCGCGATCAGACCGAGCGCTAGGAATTTCGTCCGGTAAGCGCCACCGTCAAGCGTTCTTTTTTTGTTCTTTCGCCGCAGCGGCCCATGCTTTATTGCTGTTCACGCATGCCACAGTTCACCCCCGCCCAGGACGCCGCCCTCAAGGCCGTCGCCGATTGGCTCAAGGCCAAGCCGGGCGCGAACGGCACCAGCCAGGTGTTCCGCCTGTTCGGCTATGCCGGCACCGGCAAGACCACGCTCGCCAAATATCTGGCCGAGCATGTCGACGGCGAGGTCAAGTTCGCCGCCTTCACCGGCAAGGCGGCCTCCGTGATGCGCGGCAAAGGCTGCCGCGGCGCCTCGACCATCCACGGCCTCATCTACCGCGCCCGCGAGAGCGGCGAGGAAATCCCGAGCTTCGACCTGTGGGACGAGGCGCCGGCCTCCAAGGCCGAACTGATCATCATCGACGAATGCTCGATGGTCGATGCCGAGCTCGGCCGCGACCTGCTGTCGTTCGGCGTGCCGGTGCTGGTGCTCGGCGACCCGGCACAGCTGCCGCCGATCCAGAGCGGCAATTCCGGCGTCGGCTTCTTCACCGAGGCCGAGCCCGACGTCATGCTCACCGAAGTGCACCGCCAGGCGCAGGACGATCCGATCGTGCGGCTGTCGATGGACATTCGTGCCGGCGAGTATCTGGAGCCGGGCCGCTACGGCGAGACCGATGTGGTGCGAAAAGGCGATCTCGATCCGCAGCGCGTGCTCGAGGCCGACCAGGTGCTGGTCGGCCGCAACGCCACGCGGCGCGCCTACAACATCAGGATGCGGGAACGGCGCGGCTTTACCGACGCCATGCCCGCGGCCGGCGACAAGCTGGTGTGCCTGCGCAACAACCGCAAGAAAGGCCTGTTCAACGGCGGGCTATGGTCGGTCAAGGAGCGCGGCGCGCGGCGCACCGGCATCATGACCATGCGGCTTCTGCCCGACGACGAGACCGGCGCGCGCGGCGTCAAGGTTTCGGTGCGGCCGGAGTGCTTCAGCGGCGGCATCGAGAAGATCGAATGGGCACGGCGCAAGCCCTACGACGAGTTCGACTACGGCTATGTGCTCACCGTGCACAAGGCGCAAGGCTCGCAATGGGACGACGTCGTGCTGTTCGACGAGAGTTTCGCGTTTCCGGACAGCCGCGAGCGCTGGCTCTACACCGGCGTGACACGAGCGGCGAAGAAGCTGACGGTGGTGGTCTCATAGTCCGCCTGAGCCGTCCGCGTTTACTGGACGCCGCTTTCGCGGGCATGACGGCTCAGGCCGCCTCTTTCTTCTTCGGCGGGGCGAAGCGCTGGTAGAAGCTGTCGCCGCTCTTGGCCATGTCGATGAGAAGCTTGGGCGGGGCAAAGCGCGCGCCGTATTTCTTCTCGAATTTCTTGCACAGGTCGACGAAGGCCTTGGTGCCCATCATGTCGATATAGGACAGCGTGCCGCCGGACCACGGCGCAAAGCCGAAGCCGAGGATCGAACCGACGTCGGCCTCGCGCACGTCGGTGACCACCTTCTCCTCGAAGGTGCGCGCCGCTTCGACCGCCTGCACGACGAGGAAGCGCTGCTTGAGCTCGTTGACGTCGAGCTTCTCGACCTGCTCGCGCGAAAGCTGCTTGGGCAGCAATTCGGACAGGCCCGGCCACAGCCGCTTGGGCTGGCCTTGCGGATAGTCGTAAAAGCCCTTGCCGTTCTTGCGCCCCAGGCGGCCGCGCTTTTCCACCATCTCCTCGAGCAGTTTCTTCTGCGCCGGATTGATCGCGCTCTTGCCGAGATCGGCTTCGGCGGCGCGCACGATCTTGAGGCCGAGATCGAGCGCGGTCTCGTCGTTGAGCGACAGCGGGCCGACCGGCATGCCGGCCATGCGCGCGGTGTTTTCGATCATCGCCGCCGGAATGCCCTCGAGCAGCATCAGGTGGCCTTCCTGGATGTAGTTGAGCACGCAGCGGTTGGCATAGAAGCCGCGCGAGTCGTTGACGACGATGGGCGTCTTGCGGATGGCGCGCACGTAGTCGAGCGCCACGGCAAGCGCCTTGTCGGCGGTTTTCTTGCCGAGGATGATCTCGGTCAGCAGCATGCGATCGACCGGCGAGAAGAAATGAATGCCGATGAAGCGCGCCGGGTCCTTGAGCTCGGCGCCGAGCGAGGTGATCGGCAGGGTCGACGTGTTCGAGGCGATGATGGCGCCGGCGCCGACCGTGTCCTCGATCTTCTTGAGCACCTCGGCCTTGATCTTGCGGTCCTCGAATACGGCTTCGATGACGAGGTCGCAGTCCTTCAAGGCGCCGTAGTCGGCGCTCGGCGCTATCTGGGCGAGCAGCGCGTCGCGCTCGTCGCCCTTCATGCGCCCCTTCATGACGCGGTCGGACAGCGCCTTGTTGAGCGCCGCCTTGCCCTTGTCGGCGGTGTCCTGGTCGCGGTCGATGAGCACGACCTGCAACCCGGCAGCCGCGCTCACCTGGGCGATGCCGGCGCCCATGAAGCCGGCGCCGATGATGCCGATCTTCCTGAGCGCGGCGGGCGCGATGCCAGACGGGCGCCGGGCCCCCTTGTTCAGTTCCTGCAGCGACACGAACAGCGAGCGGATCATGTTGGCCGCCTGCGGCGAGCGCACGATTTTCGCAAACCAGCGCGCCTCGATGCGTAAGGCGGTGTCGATGTCGACCTGCAGACCCTCGTAGACCACCTGCAGAATGGCGCGCGCCGCCGGATAGTTGTCGTAGGTCTCGCGGCGGTAGATGGCATTGGCCGCCGGGAAGGTCATCATGCCGGCCTTGGAGTAGACGGCGCCGCCGGGCAGCCGGAAGCCCTGCACGTCCCAGGGCGCGACCGCCTTGCCGCCGGCTTTGATCCAGTCCTTCGCCGCCTTGATGAGGTCGGCCGCCGGCACGACGTTGTCGATGAGCTTCATCGCCTTGGCGCGGTCGACGCGCAGCTGGTCGCCCTTGAGCAGGAATTGCAGCGCGTCGGCCGGCTGCAACATGCGCGCGACGCGTTGCGTGCCGCCGGCGCCGGGGAACAGGCCGACTTTGACTTCGGGCAGGCCGAGCCGGGTCTTCGGATTGTCGGCGGCGATGCGATGGTGGCAGGCCAGGCAGAGCTCGAAGCCGCCGCCCATCGCCGTGCCGTTGATGGCGGCGACCCAGGGCTTGCCGGACTTTTCCAGGCGGCGATAGAGCAGCCCGAGCTTGCGGCTCTCGTCGTAGACCATCTGGTTGGCTGCTTCCTCGCCTTTCGACTTGAGCAGAGCCGCGTATTTGCCCGCCATCTGCTCGAGGATGGTCAGGTCGGCGCCGGCGCAGAACGCCTCCTTGCCGGAGGTGACCACGGCGCCCTTGATGGCGGCATCGGCTGCGACCTTGTCGACGATCTGCGACAGCTCCTCCGTGACGCCTGCGTCGATGACGTTCATCGAGCGGCCCGGCATGTCCCAGGTAATGAGCGCGATGCCGTCTGAGTCGATGTCGAGCTTGAAGTTGATCATGGGCCAGTCCTTTTTCAGTCCTCTCCCGCGTCATCCTTCGAGGGCCGCTGCGCGGCCACCTCAGGATGACGGGCAGAGTCAATACGGCTCGCCGTTCCTGCGCGTGTAACGGAAGCCTTTGTCGTCACGCTCCACCTTCATGTCGATGTCGGAATAATGCGCGCGCTCGGCCGCGGCGCGAGTGCCGACTTCGAGGATCACGGCGTCTCGGCTCGAGCGGTTGACGAGGCAATGGCCGTTGGCGACGCCGGCCTTCCAGGCCGCGGCATCGCCCGGTTTCAGCACCGTCTCGCCGCCGTCCTCGCACAGCACCACCTCGCCCGACAGCACGTAGACGAGTTCGTCCTCGTTCTCGTGCCAGTGGCGCTGCGAGGACGCCGCGCCTGGCTTGAGCGTGCAGATGTTGACGCCGAACTGCGTCAGGCCGGCGGCGCGGCCGAGCCTTTTGCGCGCGCGGCCCTTCACCGCCGCGTCAAAGGGCTTCGGGTAGTTGGTGGAGGCGTCGAGCGGGATTTTGTCGATATCGATCTTGGGCATCCTGTCTTCCTCGGCCTTTCAGTTCCCCTCCCCGCGAGCGAAGCGAGTGGCGGGGATGGGGAATGCGGCCCCGTGCATCATTCACACGCGCTCGATGATGGTCGCCGTACCCATGCCGATGCCGATACACAGCGTCACCAGCGCGGTCTCGAGGTCGCGGCGCTCCAATTCGTCGAGCACGGTGCCGAGGATCATGGCGCCGGTGGCGCCGAGCGGATGACCCATGGCGATGGCGCCGCCGTTGACGTTGATCGTGTCGTGCGAAATGTCGAGCGCCTGCATGTAGCGTAAGACCACCGAGGCGAAAGCCTCGTTGAGCTCCCACAAATCGATGTCCTTCTTCTTCATGCCGGCGCGCTTGAGCACCTTCTCGGTGACCGGGATCGGCCCGGTGAGCATGATGGCGGGCTCCGAGCCGATATTGGCGAAGGCCCTGATGCGGGCGCGCGGCTTCAGCCCCGCGGCCTTGCCGGCCTCCTTGCTGCCGATCAGGACGGCTGCGGCGCCGTCGACGATGCCGGAGGAATTGCCCGGCGTGTGCACGTGGTTGATGGCCTCGACCTCGGGATAGCGCTGCACCGCGACCGCGTCGAAACCGGCCATCTCGCCCATCTGCACGAAGGACGGCTGCAATGCGGCGAGCGTCTGCATGGTGGTCGACGGCCGCATGTGCTCGTCTTTCGCCAGAATGGTCAGGCCGTTGACGTCCTTCACCGGCACCACCGATTTCTTGAAGCGCCCCTCCTCCCAGGCTTTGGCCGCGCGCTTCTGGCTCTCGACCGCATAGGCGTCGACGTCGTCGCGCGAGAAGCCGTATTTGGTGGCGATCAGATCGGCGGAAATGCCCTGCGGCAGGAAATAGGTCGTCACCGCGATCGAGGGATCGACCGGCCAGGCGCCGCCGGAGGCGCCGATGCCGACGCGGCTCATGGATTCGACGCCGCCGCCGATGGTCATGCTGTGCTGGCCCGACATCACCTCGGCCGCGGCGAAATTCACCGCATCGAGCCCCGAGGCGCAGAAGCGGTTGATCTGCACGCCGGGCACCTGGTCGGTGAAGCCCGCGACCAGGGCAGAGGCGCGCGCAATGTCGCCGCCGGCTTCTCCCACCGGATCGACGCAGCCGAGCACCACGTCGTCGAGCAGCGTCGGATCGAGCTCGTTGCGCTCCTTGATGGCGGAAAGCGCCTGCGCCGCGAGATTGAGCGCCGTCACCTCGTGCAGCGCGCCGTCGGCCTTGCCGCGGCCGCGCGGGGTGCGGATGGCGTCGTAGATGAATGCGTCGGGCATAGGTTCCTCCTCGTCATTCCGGGGCGCCTGCGCAGCACGCGAACCCGGAATCCAGAGACAAATTCGAAGCGCTTCGCTGTGGTCCTGGATTCCGGGCTCGCTCGCTCCGCTCGCGCCCCGGAATCACAGGAAAGCTACAAACTCCTCGCGATCAAAAGCTTCATGATCTCGTTGGTGCCCGCGTAGATGCGCAGCACGCGCGCGTCGCGGTACAGGCGCGAGATCGGATATTCGTCCATATAGCCATAGCCGCCGAACAATTGCAGGCAGCGGTCGATCACGTCTGCTTGCATGTCGGTGAGCCGGTATTTGGCCATCGATGCGGTGACGGTGTCGAGCTTGCCCTCGACGTGCTGGCCGATGCAATGGTCGAGGAACACCTTGGCGATGGTGGCCTCGGTCTTGCACTCGGCGAGCTCGAACTGCGTGTTCTGGAACTCGATGATCTTCTTGCCGAAGGCCTGGCGCTGCTTGACGTAGTCGATGGTCAGCGTCAGCGCCCGCTCCATCATGGCGACCGCGTGCACGGCGACGATCAGCCGCTCCTGCGGCAGTTCCTTCATCAGCTGGTAGAAGCCCTGGCCCTCCTCGGTGCCGAGCAGGTTCTCCGCCGGCAGGCGCACGTCCTCGAAGAACAATTCCGAGGTGTCGGCGGAGTCCATGCCGAGCTTCTTGAGCTTGCGGCCGCGGCGAAAGCCGGGCGCGTCGTCGGTCTCGACCACCAGGAGCGAGGTGCCCTTGGCGCCGGCCTTGGGATCGGTCTTGGCGACGACGATGATGAGATTGGCGTGCTGGCCGTTGGTGATGAAGGTCTTGGAGCCGTTGAGCACGTAGCCGTTGCCGGATTTTTCCGCCTTGGTGCGCACGCCCTGCAGATCGGAGCCGGTGCCCGGCTCGGTCATGGCGATGGCGCCGACCAGTTCGCCGGTGGCGAGCTTGGGCAGCCAGCGCTTCTTCTGCTCCTCGGTGCCGTAATGCAGAATATAGGGCGCGACGATGCCGGAATGTAAAGGAGCGCCGAAGGTGTCGAAGCCGGCGAGCGACAGCTCGCGGTTGATCACCGCCTCGTGCGCGAAGGTGCCGCCGGCGCCGCCATATTCCTCCGGCATGGAGGCGCAGAGCAGTCCCGCCGCGCCCGCCTTGGTCCAGACCTCGCGGTCATACATGCCCTTTTCGTGCCAGCGATCGAGATGGGGCGCGAATTCGTCGGCGATGAAGCGCCGCGCCTGCTCCTCGAGCAGCACGAGGTCCTCGCTCATCCAGGCCGGCCGCGGCAGATTGAGGGCGTCCATGTCCCAGGCGTCTTAGCGAATCACCGTGACGCCCACCATAGGGCGAGCGGAAGGTCTGTGGGAGGGGATATAGCGATCCTCTCACTCCGGGGCGGCCCGAAGGGCCGAACCCGGAATCCAGCGGCCGATCAGTGTATCGCTCCGGATGCCAGGTTCGCCCGCCGCCGCTTTGCGTCGTCGGGCGCCCCGGAATGACGAAGACGGCTACTGCTTCGGCATCCGCTCTTTCACCGGATCCTTGACGTTGGCGACCTTGTCGATTTCGGCATTGATGAGCTTGCCGTTGACCTTCTTGACCTCGCGGATATAGACCGTCTGGATGATGTCGCGGGTCGCGGGATCGATCGAGACCGGGCCGCGCGGGCTTTCCCAGCTCATGCCCTTGGCGGCGTTGATGAGGGCCTCGCCGTCGGTCTTGCCGCCGGTCTTCTTCAGCGCGGCGTAGATCAGGTGCATGCCGTCCCACGCGCCCATGGCGAAGAAGTCCGGGTTGCGGTGGTATTCGGCGTTGTAGGCCTTCACGAAGGCCTCGTTCACCTTCGACTTGTGCGAATATTCATAGTGGAAGGCGGTGACGATGCCGATCGCCGCGTCGCCCATCGCCTCGAGCGCGTGCTCGTCGGTGATCTCGCCCTGCCCCATCACTTTGATCTTCTTGGGGTCGAGCCCGCGTTCGGCCATCGCCTTGCCGAGCGCGCCCGGCTGTGCGCCGCCCGGAACGAACACGAAGATGCCTTCCGGGTTCAGGTCCTTGGCCTTCTGCACGTAAGCGGAGAAATCCGGATTGGCGACCGCCATGTGCACCGAGCCGATGATCTCGCCGCCGCCCGCCTTGAAGCCGTCGATGAACGCCTTTTCGGCGTCGAGGCCGGGGCCGTAGTCCGACACCATGGTGTAGACCTTCTTGACGCCGTGCTTGGCGGCCCAGGTGCCGAGCGTCTCGTTGACCTGCGGCGTGGTGAGCGAGGTGCGCGCCATGTAGGGCGACTTGGTGGTGATGATCGCGGTCGCCGCGTTCATCACGACCATGAACTTCTTGGCTTCGGCCGAGACGTCGCCGGCGGCGAGCGCATTCGGCGTCAGCACAAAGCCGGTGAGGATGTCGACGTTGTCGCGCGTGACGAGCTCCTGTGCCAGACGCTTGGCGACCGGCGGGTTGATGCCGCCAGTGTCCTTGGTGATGAGCTCGATCTTCTTGCCGGCGACGGTGCTGCCGTTCTGCTTCATGAACAGCTTGATGGCGTTGTCCTGTTGTGTCGCCGCGTCCGCGAATTGACCGGAGTACGGCAGGATGACACCGATCTTGATGGTCTGCTGCGCGTTGGCCGAGGCTGCCGTCAGCAACAACGCCGCGGCGGCGAAGAGAAACGTTTTCCGCATTGCTATCCTCCCATTGGCCGTTGACCCGGAAAATCACGGCCGCTTGCTACTTTAACGGCATCCCATTTTTCAGTCATGGCCTTTTAGTGGCATGTTGCGGGACATTTGGGCGAGATGAATACTCGCCCGCCCATCGCGTGCTACGACCCCGGCGGACCCCAAGGCAGGAGAAAAAGGCGTGCTCAGTTTCGGCATTTTCGATCACCTCGACGCCACCGGCGCACCGTTGGGCAGGTTCTTCGAGGAGCGGCTCAAGCTTGTTGAAGTCATGGAGCGCGCCGGTTTTGCCGGCTATCACATCGCCGAGCATCATTCGACGCCGCTCGGCCTGGGCGCGAGCCCGAGCGTGTTTCTCGCCGCCGCAATGCAGCGCACCAAAACGCTGCGGCTGGGGCCGCTGGTCTACGTGCTGCCGCTTTACCACCCGCTGCGGCTCTACGAGGAAATCTGCATGCTCGACCACATGAGCGGCGGGCGGCTGATGGTCGGGGTGGGCCGCGGCGCGGCGCTCATCGAGCACCGCCGCTATGGGATCGATCCCACCGAGGCGCCGGCCATGTATCACGAGGCCTTCGCCGTCCTGATGCGGGCTTTCGAGGCCGACGTGCTCGATTTCGACGGCAAGTTCTACCGCTACAAGGACTTCGTCATCCAGGCCAAGCCGGTGCAGCGGCCGCACCCGCCGTTCTGGTACGGCGCGCCCAATGCCGACGCCATCCCCTGGGCGGCGCCGCTATCGGTCAACGTCGTCTCGCTCGGACCGGCCGACCGCGCCCGCGCCATCGCCGAGCGCTATCGCAAGGAATGGGCGGCGCTCAAGCGCGAGCCGGCCGCACTGCCGAAGATCGGCATCACGCGGCACGTCGTCGTCGCCGACAGCGATAACAAAGCCAAGGACATCGCGCGCGCCGCCTATCCGCGCTGGCGCAACGCCATGGAATGGCTGTGGCAGCGCTCGGGCGTCGATTTCGTCCTCAAGCCGGTCTACCCGACGCAATACGACGAGCTCGAGCGCATCGGCCACGGCATCGCCGGTTCGCCGGCGACGGTGCGCGATTATCTGGCGAAGCTCGAACGCGACACCGGCGTCAATTACGTGTTGTGCCAGATGATCTTCGGCGACATGAATTTCGCTGATGCCTCTCATTCAATCGAGTTATTCGGCCGCGAAGTGATGCCGGCGTTTGCCTGATTTCCCCTGCCCCCGCGAGCCCTGGCGAAGCGGGGGAGGGTAAAGACTCGCTGCCCCGCCGAAGCAATGCTACGACGAAGCGCGAGCCGGGACACACCGCACATGAATGCAGAGGGCGACGACTCATCCGCCTACGGCGTCGAATCGGCCTATGCCTGGCGGCGGCTGGCCTGCGCCCTGCTGATCGCCACCATCGGCGGCGTCGGCATGTGGTCGGTGGTGGTGGCGCTGCCGGCGATCCAGACCGATTTCGGCGTCGACCGCGCCGCTGCATCCGTTCCCTACACCTTCGTGATGCTCGGCTTCGGCGTCGGCGGCATCGTCATGGGACGGCTCGCCGACCGCTTCGGCATCATGGTGCCGCTGCTGCTTGGAACGCTGGCGCTCGGCTTCGGCTATATCGCAGTCGGGCTGTCGGCGAATTTGTGGCAGGTGGCGATCGCGCACGGTTTCCTCATCGGCATCGGCTGCTCGACCACCTTCGGCCCGATGATGGCCGACATGTCGCACTGGTTCCTGCGCCGGCGCGGCATCGCTGTCGCCATCGCCGGCACCGGCAATTACGCCGCCGGCACCTTCTGGCCGCCGGTGGTGCAGCACTTCATCGCCGCCGACGGCTGGCGCGCGACGCATATCGGCATCGGCATTTTCTGTCTCGTCACCATGCTGCCGCTCGGCCTGGCGCTGCGGCGGCGGCTCGCACACGCGCATACCGCGGCGGCCGGCGTGGCCGCGGCGCACCGTCAGGCCACCATGCCGTTCTCGCCGCGCACGCTGCAGGTGCTGTTGTGCATCGCCGGCGTCGGCTGCTGTACGGCGATGTCGATGCCGCAGGTCCACATCGTCGCCTATTGCGGCGACCTCGGCTACGGCGTGGCGCGCGGCGCCGAGATGCTGTCGCTGATGCTCGGCTTCGGCATCGTGTCGCGCATCGCCTCCGGCTTCATCGCCGACCGCATCGGCGGCGTGCGCACGCTGCTGCTCGGCTCCTTGCTGCAAGGCGTCGCGCTGTTTCTCTACCTGCTGTTCGACGGACTGTTCTCGCTTTACGTCATCTCGGCGCTGTTTGGCCTGTTCCAGGGCGGCATTGTCGCAATGTATGCCATCATCATCCGCGAATATTTTCCGCCCAAAGAGGCGGGCGCGCGCGTCGGGCTGGTGATCATGGCAACCGTCGTCGGCATGGCGGGCGGCGGCTGGCTGTCGGGGGCGATCTTCGACGTCACCGGGTCCTATCAGGCCGCCTTCCTCAACGGGCTCGCCTGGAATTTCGTCAACGTCTCGATCATGGCCTGGCTGCTGATCCGCTCGCGGCGCGGACCGGCCTTGGCGCGGGCCTAGCCGACGCTGAGCGCGTCGTGATCGTAGACCCAGGCGCTGGCGCCGATCGACCAATCGGCTTCGCCCGCCGCCATGGCGGCATCGCGCGCCACCTGCTCGGGCCCGTCCGGCAGATGATTGCGCGTCTTGTTGCCGGCGGCGACCGTCTGGATGCGGGCCGTGCGCGGCAGCCGCAGCGCCTCGTAGCGCTTGAGCGCCGCCGCCGCATCGCCGCCTTTGGCCAGCACCGCGGCCAGCGTCGCGCCGTCCTCGATCGCCTGCGCCGCGCCCTGCGCCAGGAACGGCAGCATCGGATGGCAGGCATCGCCAAGCAGCGTGACGCGGCCGACCGACCAGCGCTCAAGCGGCGCACGGTCGAACAGGCCCCAGACGAATGTCTCGGTCACCGAGCCGATGATGCCGCGCACCTGGGGGTGCCAGCCTTCATAGGCCGCGAGCGCGTCCTTGATGTCGCCGGGTTCGGTCCAGGACTCCTTGGTCCAGGCGTCGCGCTCGATCAGGCAGACGAAATTGATGAGCCGCCCGGCCGACACCGGGTAGTGCACGAAATGCCGGCCCGGCCCCATCCAGATCTGATCCTCATTCGGCAGGTCGAGCGCGATCAGCCGCTCGGCCGGCGTCAGCCCGCGATAGGCGATGCAGCCGGTGAAGCGGGGCCGCTCGGCGCCGAACAACAACGTGCGCACGGTGGAATGAATGCCGTCGGCGCCGATCATGATGTCGGCCTCGGCGCGGGCGCCGTTGTCAAACCGCAGTTCGACCTTGCTGCCGGTGTCGGTGAAGGCGGTGAGACAGTGGCCGAGGTGAAGGCGCTCGGCCGGGACCTTGCCGGCCAGCATCAGAAGCACGTCGGAGCGGTGCGATGTATAAAACATCGCCGGCTTGCCCGGCGGCGGCACCACCGGCGTGTACAGCAGCGTGCGGCCGTCGTCCCAGCGCCGCTGCCGCACCCCGATGGGTGCGACGCCGAGCATCGCCAGCATGTCGGCGCAGCCGAGATAATGCAGCACGCGCACGGCGTTGGGGGTGAGCACAATGCCGGCGCCGACCTCGCGCAGCACGGGGGCCCGCTCATAGACGTGGACGTCGAAGCCGGCCTTGAGCAGCGCCACCGCGGCGGCCGAACCGCCGATGCCGCCGCCGACGATGGCAATTTTCAGGGGATTGCTGGCCACGACTTCAATCACCCCCGGGCCAAGCCGGGGTCCATGAGGACTCTCGACGCCTTTGGAAGCGCAAAGTGGATTGCCGGGTCAAGTGTCACGGCCGGGGCCGGCCGCAGGCCGGCCGCGGTTGCCCGGTCATTGACGGGCCTTGCTAGAATTGCTCGTCCGGCATGTCCATCATGCTCGCCGCGCCTGACTGGATGCGGGCAAGATGCGCCGCCGTCTCCGGCAGCATGCGCTCCATGAAGAAGCGCGCGGTGACGAGCTTGGCCGAATAGCGCGGGGTTGCGCCGTTGGCCTTCGGCAGCTTGGCGAGCGCGGCGTCGGCGATCCGGCACCACATGTAGCCGAGCGCGGTGAGGCCGAAGAGGTGCATGTAGTCATAGGCGCCGGCGCCGGCATTGTCCGGTTTGGCCAGCGCGTTCTGCATGAACCACATCGAGGCCTGCTGCAGGTGCGCGAGCGACGCGCCGAGCGGGCCGACGAAGGGCTTCATCTTGTCGTCGCCGCCCTTCTCCTTGATGTAGCCCTGGACCTCGTTGAAGAAGGCCATGACGGCGCGGCCGCCGTCCTTGCCGAGCTTGCGGCCGACCAGATCGAGCGCCTGGATGCCGTTGGCGCCCTCGTAGATCTGGGCGATGCGGGCGTCTCGCACGAACTGCTCCATGCCGTGCTCGGCGATGTAGCCGTGGCCGCCGAACACCTGCTGCGCCATCACCGTGTTGGCGAAGCCCTGGTCGGTGAGCACGCCTTTGATCACCGGGGTGAGCAGGCCCATATGGTCGTCGGCGCTTTTGCGCTCCTTTTCGTCGCCGGAGCGGTGCGCGACGTCGGCCTTGAGCGCCGTCCACATCACCAGCGCGCGCGCCGCCTCGTTGAAGGCGCGCATGGTCATCAGGTTGCGGCGCACGTCGGGGTGCACGACGATCGGATCGGCCGGTTTGTCGGGATATTTCACCCCGGAGATGGCGCGGCCCTGCAGCCGCTCCTTGGCGTAGGCGGCCGCGTTCTGATAGGCCACCTCGGAGAGCGCCAGCCCCTGCACGCCGACGCCGAGGCGGGCCTCGTTCATCATCACGAACATGGCGTTCAAGCCGCGGTTCTCCTCGCCGATCAGCCAGCCGGTGGCGCCGTCATAGTTCATGACGCAGGTGGCGTTGCCGTGAATGCCCATCTTCTCTTCGAGCGAGCCGCAGGACACGCCGTTGCGCTCACCGAGCGCGCCGTCGTCCTTGACCATGATCTTGGGCACCACGAACAGCGAGATGCCCTTGGTGCCGGCGGGGGCGCCCTCGATGCGCGCCAGCACCAAATGAATGATGTTCTCGGCGAGATCGTGCTCGCCGGCCGAGATGAAGATCTTGGTGCCGGTGATCTTGTAGGAGCCGTCGACCTGCTTCACCGCCTTGGTGCGCAGCAGACCGAGGTCGGTGCCGCAATGCGGCTCGGTCAGGTTCATGGTCCCGGTCCAGCGGCCCTCGACCATCTTCGGCACGTATTTCTGCTTGAGCTCGGGCGAGGCGTGGGCGAGGAGCGCGGCGATCGCGCCCTGCGTCAGGCCCGGATACATGGCAAAGGCCATGTTGGCCGAGCAGAGAAATTCGTTGACCAGCTCGGTGAGCGTCGCCGGCAGGCCCTGGCCGCCGAATTCCGCCGGCACTGAAATGCCGATCCAGCCGCCCTCGGCCACCTGCTTGTAGGCGTCCTTGAATCCGGTGGGCGTGGTGACACGGCCGTCGCCATGGCGCGTGCAGCCTTCCCTGTCGCCGACCCGGTTGAGCGGCGTGAGCACCTCCTCGGCGAACTTGGCCGCCTCGCGCAGCACCGCCTCGACGATGTCGGGCGAGGCGTCGGCAAAACCCGGCAGGTTGTTGTAGCGGTCGAGGTGGAAGACGTCGTTGAGCAGGAACAATGCGTCATCGACGGGTGCTTTGTAGGTCGGCATCGATCCCTCCGGCGCGCCGCTGCGGCGCGCTTAACAACTCGTTAACTATTGAACGGTTGCGACCGATGTAAGACGGCCGCGTCTGTCCCCGGAGCCTGAGCATCGCGCATTGCGCTTACAGCCGCGTTAAGGCGCAGAACCGGCAAAACCGCACGGAAAATCCGGCACTTCCGGCCGCCCGTTAACCCCTTCTTTACCGTGGACGGCAAAAGTCGCGGTTTAAGACGACCGTAGCCGCTCCTGTACCCGCCTTCCCGTTAACGCGTTGCCGGTTCCGCCGCGAACCGGCTGGTCCCCCTTGTTTTGCGTCTCCACTCTTCAACGTGGTGCGAGCAATGAAATTTGGCGTGCCGTGGAGCGTCAAAGGCATACGCCCCGAAGCCCGCGAGACGGCAAAGGAAGCGGCGCGGCGCGCGGGCGTGCCGCTGAGCGAATGGCTCAATGCCGTGATCCTGGAGCAGGCCGAGGAGCAAGGCATAAAGCCGCACGCGCCGGACGATGACGAGGCGGCAGACTCCTATGGCGACGTCCACCAGCGCCTCGACGAATTGTCGCGCCGCATCGAGCAGATGAACCGCTCCGGGCCGGCCGCCTACGCGCCGCGCCGCTCGCGCGGCGAATCCGACAGGACGGCGGAGATGATCGACCGGCTCGACCGCCGCCTCGACCAGTTCACGGCAGCCTCGCGGCCCCTCGCCCCGCCGCTTGCGCCCGCGATGCCGCCGATGCAGATGCCGCCGGGGCTCGACCACGCGGTGGCGGAAATTTCGGCGCGGCAGCGCGCGCTCAACGGCTTGCCGGCGGCAGCGGCGCCAGCGATGCCAGCCGTGCCACGCGCAGCGCTGCCGGCGCAGGACATCTCCGGTCTCGAAGACCGCCTGCGCCAGATCACCGACCAGATCGAGACGCTGCGCAAGCCGGGCGTCGAGGAGGCGATCAATGCCCTGCGCGAGGAGCTTGCCGGGATCGGCCACGCGCTGACCGAGGCCATGCCGCGCCGTTCGATCGACGCCATCGAGAAGCAGATCGCCGGCCTGACCCAGCGCATCGCCGAAGGCCGCCAATCCGGCAACATTGCCGGCGTCGAAAGCGGCGCGCTCGCCAATGTCGAGCAAGGACTGGCCGAGGTGCGCGACGCGCTGCGCCATTTGACGCCGGCGGAAAACCTGGTCGGCTTCAACGACGCCGTGGCCGGCCTGGCGCAGAAGATCGACATGATCGTGGCGCAGAAGGATCCCGCCACGCTGCAGCAGCTCGAGACCGCGGTCACCACGCTGCGCTCGATCGCCAGCCACGTCGCCTCGAACGAGACGGTTGGCAAGCTCGCCGCCGAGGTGCAGGCGCTGTCGGATCGCGTCGAGCAGGTCGCGCATGCCGCGACCGGCGGCGCAGCCCTCGATCACCTCGAGCAGCGCATCAATGCGCTCGCCGATGCAATCGCCGAACGCGCCCAATCCGGCGCCGCCGTGCCGCCGCACGTCGAGGCTCTGGTGCAGTCGTTGAGCGACAAGATCGAGCAGATCCAGAACTCGCGCGGCGACAACATCGCGCTTGGCCATCTCGAGGACCGCATCGTCAGGCTGGTCGAGAAGCTCGACGCGTCCGAGTCGCGGCTCGGCCAGCTCGAGGCGGTCGAGCGCGGATTGAGCGATCTCCTGGTGCATATCGAGGAACTGCGCGGCAACCGCCAAAGCGCGGGCCTGCGCGCCGAGGCCGCGCCCGCGGTCGACGAGCTCAAGCACGACATCGCGCGCACGCAGGACGCGCTCGACAGCGTTCACGGCACGCTGGCGATCGTGGTCGACCGCCTGGCCGCGATCGAGCACGGCATGCGCGGCGAGATGCCGGCGCCGGGCGCCGCAAGGCTCGCCGTGCGGGCGGTGCCCAACGAGCCGCCGCAGCACCTGCCGCCGGCCGCGCCCTTGCAGATGCCGCAGCCGCCGGCGCCGGCTGCGCCCCCGCCGCCGCAGCAGGCCGAACCCCCTGCGCCGCCGCGCCGCCGCGCTGCGAGCACGCAGCCGATCAATCCCGACCTGCCGCCCGATCAGCCGCTCGAGCCCGGCTCCGGTCCGCCGCCGCTGCGCGCCAACCCGGCCGCGCGCATTGCCGCTTCCGAGGCGGCCCTCGGCGGCGCCGCGCCCGCGCCGGATGCAGCGCCGGGCGGCAAGTCGAGCTTCATCGCCGCGGCACGGCGCGCAGCGCAGACCGCGCTCCAGCATACGCCCGGCGTCCGCAGCAAGCCGGCGGCCGCGGCGGCCGCGGCTGCGCCGGCCGAGCCCGCGCCGGACGATTTCGAGGATAGTCCGCCGCTGCGCGCCAAGCTCACCAGGCGCATCAAGTCGCTGTTCATCGCCGCCAGCATCATCGCCATCGTGGTCGGCGGCGCGCAGATCGTCGGCAATGTCCTCACCGGCGGCGGCGAACCCAAGACCGCCAAGACCGGCAAGGCCGAGATCGAAAACCCGCCGGCCGTCGCCGGCGCGCCGCTCGATCTCAATCCCGACCCGCCGGCGCAGCAGGCGGCCGCGCCGCCGCTCGCCGCCCCCGCCGCCTCCGCTGCGCAACCGAACGTTCCCGCCGCGCCCGCGTTCAATGTCGATCCCGCCGCCGGCAAGTTCTCGCTGCTCAATCCGACCCTGCCGACCCTGCCGACCCTGCCGCCGGCGACCGGCGCCGACGTCACCGGTTCGATCCCGGCTCCTGCCAAGGCGCCGCAAGCGGCGCCGGCGGCCGAGCAACTGCCACTCGCCATCGGCGGCCCGCGCTTGCGCAGCGCAGCCGCGGCGGGCGACGTCGGCGCGGCTTACGAGATTGCCTTGCGCTTCTCGGAAGGACGCGGCGTGCCGGTCAACATGGCGGAAGCGGCGCGCTGGTTCGAGCGGGCGGCCGGCAAGGGCCTCGCCCAGGCGCAGTTCCGCTATGCCAGCATGCTGGAGAAGGGCCAGGGCGTGAAGAAGGACCTCGGCGCGGCGCGCCGGCTCTATCTCGCCGCCGCCGGCAAGGGCAATGCCAAGGCCATGCATAACCTCGCCGTGCTCTACGCCGAGGGCATCGACGGCAAGCCGGACTATACCAGCGCGGTGCAATGGTTCCGGCAGGCGGCCCAGCGCGGTATCGCCGACAGCCAATACAATCTCGGGGTGCTCTGCGCGCGGGGCCTCGGGACCGACAAGAACTTCGGCGAATCCTACAAATGGTTCGCGCTTGCCGCCGCCCGCGGCGACATGGAAAGCGCCAAGAAGCGCGATGAAGTCGGCAGCCGCCTCGATCCTGAGGCGCTCGCCGCCGCGCAACAGGCGGTCAAGAGCTTCGTGCCGGAGCCCCAGCCGGAGGAGGCGACCGCGGTCCCCAAGCCGCCTGACGGCTGGGACAACGCCGATGGCAGCACGCCGCCCGCCACGGCGCCCGCCAAGCCAAAGGCCCATTCGCAGCCGGCGCCGCACGCGCCCTTGTCGCTCGGCTCGTTCACGGTTGGAAAGCGGTGACCGGCCTGCTGTAAACGCGTGATCGCGCGCGTTTTCATGGCTATAACTCGCTCCGAACCGCGGACGAGTCTTGTGCAGATCTATCTTCCGATCGCCAACTTACCGGTCGACACCTTCCTGGTCCTGGGCATGGGACTGGCGGTCGGCTTCATCTCCGGCATGTTCGGCATCGGCGGCGGCTTTCTGATGACGCCGCTCTTGATCTTCATCGGTATTTCGCCGGCGGTGGCAGTGGCAAGCGTCGGCAGCCACATCGCCGCCTCTTCCTTTACCGGCGCGATCAGTTACTGGCGCAAGAACGCGCTCGACGCCACGCTTGCCCTGATGCTGCTGGCGGCCGGCGTCATCGGCACCGCGACCGGCGTCTGGCTGTTCACGCGGCTGCGCGCACTCGACCAGCTCGATCTGACGATCGGCCTCGCCTACGTGACGCTGCTCACCGTGGTCGGCGCGCTGATGATCTACGAAAGCGCCCAGGCCGAGATGCGCACGCGGCGCGGCTTGCCGGCGCTCTTGCGGCGCGCCGGCAGCCACACCTGGTTTCACGGGCTGCCGCTGAAGCTGAGGTTCAAGCGCTCCAAGATCTACGTGTCGCTCATTCCGGTCTGGGCGATCGGTTTCGTGATCGGCTTCGTCGGCGCCATCATGGGCATCGGCGGCGGCTTCCTTCTGGTGCCGATGCTGATCTATTTTCTGCGGGTGCCGACCTCGACGGTGATCGGCACCTCGATGCTGCTCACGCTCATCACCATGGCCTCGGCGACGGTGCTGCACGCCGTCACCAACCACCTGGTCGACGCGGTGCTGGCGGTGCTGCTGATGGCCGGCGGCGTCATCGGCGCGCAGTTCGGCGCCCGCGCCGGCCAGCGCATGCGCGACGAACGGCTGCGCCTGCTGCTCGGCATGCTGGTGCTGGCGGTGGGGCTGCGCTTTGCCTACGACCTGGTGGCGACGCCGGACAACGTGTTCTCGATCCGGCGCGTGGAGGCCGGCTGATGCGGCGCGCGGTCTGCATCGTGGCGCTGTTGCTGACGGCGTGCGGCGCCCGGCAGGCCGCGGCCGAACGTCTGGTGGTCTCGCTGTCGAACCACCGCGTGCAGATCACGTCGAGCTTCAGCGGCGAGGACCTGGTGCTGTTCGGCACCATCGCCCCGGACACCGGCGAGGCGCTGTCGTCGGCAAGCTACGATCTGGTCATCACCGTGACCGGCCCGCGCGAAACCTTCCGCACGCGGCGCAAGGAACGCATGGCGGGCATCTGGGTCAACGTCGATTCCCGCGAATTCGTCCGCGTGCCGTCCTATCTGGCCGTGCTGAGCAACCGCCCGATCAACGCCATCGCCAACCCGGAGACGTTGCGGCGGCTCCAGGTCGGCCTCGACAATTTCCTGCTGCCGCAGCGCATCGGCCCCGATATCGCCGATACCGTGCGCGACGACCCCTACCGGCTCGCTTTCGTGCGGCTGGAAAGCGAGCAGAAGCTTTATCGCGAAGAGCCGAATGCGGTGACGTTCCTGACGCCGACCGTGTTCCGCGCCGCCATTCCGCTGCCGGCCAATGTGCCGACCGGCAGCTATGCGATCGACGTCAAATTGTTCGCCGCGGGGGCGCTGGCGGCGCGCACCAACACCGCGCTGGAGATCACCAAGGCGGGCTTCGAGCAGTACGTCGCCGATGCGGCGCGCGACCACGGCCTGCTTTACGGTCTTGCCACGGCGCTGATCGCGCTGTTCACCGGGTGGCTGGCGAGCGTGGTGTTCCGCAGGGACTAGCTACCTTGACGTCATCGTCCGCGAAGGCGGACGATCCAGCACGTCATGGCAAAAGACTCTCATTTTGCGTCTACATTCTTGCAAGCCGTGTCGGCGGCACACTTTATATTGGTGTCACCAATGATCTGATCCGCGGGTGCACGAACATCGCGAAGGGCAGGCCCCAGGATTTACAAAAAAGTATGACGTTCACCGCCTTGTCTATTTCGAGCAGTTCGACGACGTGGAGAATGCTATTCGGCGAGAGAAGCGGCTAAAGAGTTGGAATCGCGCTTGGAAGATTCGCTTGATCGAAGAGGCAAATCCGAACTGGATCGACCTCTACTATCAAGTGGCACAGTCTTAAGCGCTGGATACCCCGCCTTCGCGGGGTATGACGATTTGCGGTCAATCCGGCAAGCAGCGCTTGGCCGTGAACGAATAAAGCCGATCTTCGCCGAGCATGTGCGCGGTGAAGGCGAGCGTGCCGAACACGTCGGCGAAGGCCGCATCGCGGATATTGAGGCCGCCGGTATAGGCGCCGAAAGCCGGCATCACCATGCGCGTCGCATCCGCGGCGAAGCAGCGGCGGCCGACGGCACGGCCGCGATGCGCGACCCGGGCGACCGGGTGCAGATGCCCTGCAATCTCGCCCGGGCTGCCGGTCGGCAGATGGCGGAAGGTCACCGCGCCGAGCGTGAGCGCGGCGTGGAACACGCCGCCGATGTCCGGCGCCGGTTCGGGATCGTGATTGCCGGTGAGCCAGATCCAGTCGCGGCCGCGTTGCAGAGCATGAAGATTGTCGCGGTCCTCGCGCGCGAGCCGCGCCGGCCCGCCGCCGTCATGGAAGCTGTCGCCGACGGCGACAACCACGCGCGGCGCGTAATGCGCGATCAGCCGGCCAAGACGCGCCAGCGTCACCGCGGTGTCGTAGGGCGGCAGCAATTGCCCCCGCGCGGCGAAGCTCGAGCCTTTTTCCAGGTGCAAGTCGGCGACCGCGAGCAGGCCCTGCTCAGGCCAATACAGCGCGCCAGCGGGGTCGGCGGCAAGGCCGACGCCGGCGATATTAATCTCGAAGCGCGCCGCAAACTCTCTTTCACCTCCCCCCTTGCGGGGGAGGTCGCCGCGCCAAGCGCGGCGGGAGGGGGGTGAAGCAGCAAGCGCGGCATTTGCATCATACCCCCCTCCCCATCCCTCCCCCGCAAGGGGGGAGGGAGGAGCAAGTGGCGCGCGCCTTCTACCCTCGCTCACCGCATGGCCTCCTTCACCAGTTCGTCGGCGGCTTCCGCCAGCAACTCGTCCGCAGCCTCGCCGTAGACCGTCTCGCGGCCGATTTCCAAGAGCACCGGCACCGACAGCGGCGACACATGGCCGAGCGCTTTATGGACGATTCGGCCCTTGATGCGCGAGAGCATTTCACCGAGCCGCTTGATGTCGAGCAGCCCCGTTGCGGCGTCGGCGCGGGCGGCGCGCAAGAGAATGTGGTCGCCCTGGTGCTTGCGCAGCACGTCGTAGACGAGGTCGGTCGAAATGGTGAGCTGGCGGCGCGACTTCTCCTCGCCGGGGAAGCGCTTCTCGATCAGGCCGGCGATGATGGCGCAGTTGCGGAAGGTGCGCTTCATCAGCGCGGATTCGGCAAGCCAGGCTTCGAGATCGTCGCCCAGCATGTCCTCGTCGAACAGCTTGGCGAGCGACAGATCGCCGCGCTGGAGATGCAGCGCGACGTCGCCGAGGCCCCAGACCGCGAGCGCGTATTCGTTGGCGACAAAACCGAGCGGCCTTAATCGCGCGCGCTCGAGCCGGCGCGTCAGCAGCATGCCGAGCGTCTGGTGCGCGAGCCG
>Ga0070740_10000729_pt1 | contig 58269 bp, 48 predicted proteins | sample Coa_R2_FD_67286 | JGI IMG/M metagenome (GOLD analysis project Ga0070740, IMG submission 67286) | Surface soil microbial communities from Centralia Pennsylvania, which are recovering from an underground coalmine fire - Coalmine... | ecosystem: Environmental > Terrestrial > Soil > Unclassified ... | reverse complement strand
AGTCTTTCGTTTTCAAAGAAGCTTGAGAATCACATCGGGGCGATCAAGTATTTCATCTGCCACTACAATCAGGAGGTGGTTCGCCTTGTCTGACCAGCATTACCTGTTGAGCACTACCAACGTTTGTTTGCGGGATTCCGCGGCGCGGCCTATAATCCCGGCGTCGCACGCGCCCTCGGCGGGCACCTGCCTCGCGACAGACGGTCTCCCTTTTCCGGCTTCTTAAACTTCCGGCGGTCGCGAACCATGAGCAAGGCAATACGAAGCACCAAACGTCTCGCAGCGTTCTCCCTTCTTCTCTTCTCGGCCTGCGCCTTCGCCGCGCCGACGCTCGCGCAGACGCAGCCGTCGCGCGGCCTGAGCGTCCAGGTCACGGACAAGCCCGACGCGCGCACGTCGGGGCCGCAGACCTTCCACGCGCTCGTCATCGGCATCAACGACTACCAGAGCCTGAACAAGCTGAAGACCGCGGAGTCGGACGCGAAGGAGGTGGCCGCGCTCCTCGAAAGCCGCTTCGGCTTCAAGGTCAAGCTGCTGCTGAACGCGACGCGCCAGCAGATTCTCTCCGAGCTGAACAACTACCGCCGCGACCTCGACGAGAACGCGAACCTTCTCATCTACTACGCCGGCCACGGCTACAACGACAGCGAGGTTGACAAAGCCTACTGGCTTCCCGCGGACGCGCGCGCCGACGACAACTCGAACTGGATCAGCGCCGACGACATCACCACCAACACGCGCGGGATACACGCGCGCCACGTCCTGATCGTCTCCGACAGTTGCTACTCCGGCACTATCGTCCGCGACGCCGACGTGACGCTCAACGCCCCGACCGAGCACGACCGCTATCTTGAGAAGATGATCGGGGGCAAGTCGCGCACGCTGATGGCTTCGGGCGGCAACGAGCCTGTCGCGGACGGCGGCGGCAGCGGACATTCGGTCTTCGCCAAGGCGCTGCTCGCCGGCATCGAGCAGATGGGGCAGGATCGCTTCACCGCGGGCGAGCTGTTCCGCGACCACATCGTCGAGAACGTCGCGGGCACAGCCGACCAGACGCCGGAGTACAGCCCGCTTCGCAACTCCGGCCACGAGTCGGGCGACTTCGTCTTCGTCCGCGTCGGCGGCGCGGCGACGCAACAGACGCAGTCCGGCGGCGAATCAAACACGACCCGCTCGCTCAAGCCCGCCAGCGACTCGCACCCCGCGGCGGCGCAAAGCACTCAGCCCGCCACGACACAGACCACGCAGACGGCACAGACGACGCAGGCCGCCGCCGCGACGCCCACGCCGCTCCCGGAGAACCTGACCGCGGCGCAGTACGCGGAGATCGGCGACCGCGCGATGGACACACGCCGCTGGGCGGATGCAGAGCGCGCGTACCGCGCCGCGATTCGCCTGACGCCGAACAGGCCGATGCTCCACGTCTCGCTCGCCGACGCGCTCATCAGCCAGCAGCGCTACACCGAGGCCGAGGCCGAGGCGCGCATCCCCGTGCGCGCGCACCCCGACATGCTCGTCCCACACATGCGCCTGGCCCGCGCGCTCGAACTGGAGGATAAATACGCCGACGCCGAACCCGAACGGCGCGCGGCCATACGCATCCAACCCGACAGCCCTCCCAACCACTGGTTCCTCGCGCACGACCTGCTCAAACTGGGGAAGCCTTCCGACGCGGAGGCCGAGGCGCGCACAGCCGTCCGGCTGAAGCCCGACGACGCGAAGTTCCACAATTTGCTCGGCGTCGCGCTGCGCGCGCAGAACAAGCTCCAGGAGGCCGAGGCTGAGTTCACCGAAGCCGCACGCCTCTCACCCTCGAACCTGGAATTTCAGATCAACATGAAGCAGACCGCCGCGCGCATGAAGACGACGCCTTGAAGTGCGGCTCACCAGATGGAAGGCAGCGACGACTCGTCAACTTCGAGCGCGTCGCCGCCGGGCAGGATGTGTATGAGACGCGCGCCGCGCGCGCGGAGCGGCGGGCCGAGCAGACCGACGCGGTGACAGTTGGCGCGCGGGCTTGTGTGTTTGGTCAGCGGCTGCGACTCCGAGCACATCAGCGCGACGCGCGCGTCCGCCGAGAGTTCCATGATGCGTTCGAGTCCGCGGTTCAACTCCTCGGTCGGCGCGATCACCTTCCCGCCGCACTCCGGCAGCCACTCGTAGCCGATTCCCTCTCCCCTCAGATTCTCTTCCAGCACGCGCCCGTTGAACTGCGGCCAGCGAGAGCGCGCCGCGCTCCGCACGTCGCACACGACCTCGATCTCGTACTCGCGAAGCAGTCTGAGGAAGTCGGCCCACGCGTGGCGACCGTGGCCGATTGTGTAGATGGTGACGGGCGCGGAAGACATCTCAGTTATTAATGATGAGTGATGAATGTGAAGCGGCTTGAGTGTTCCCAATTCATCACTCACCACTCCGCATTCATCATTTTGTCATTCAGTTCCCTGCGAATCTCGTCGGCTGTCAACGAGACGAGGCGCGCGCCGGTGAACATCTCTTCGCGCGTCACGTCTCTGGCGGCGAACGCGGGGAGCGCGAACGAGTCCATCTCTTCGTCGGTGTCGAAGTCTGTCTCGGCGAGTATGAGTCCGCGCAGGTCGCCGAGGAACACGTCAACCGAATACTTGCGTCCCGCGTGCTCGTAAGGATAGCGGTTCTTACGCAGCTCGTTGGCCTCGAAGACGGAGAGCGTTTCGTACTCTTGCTCGTTGAGGTAGATGCTCGTGATCAGCGTGCGCGAAAAATCCGGCGGCGCGGGCGTGAACTTCTGCGTGAGCTTGAGCGTCCATTCGTTCGTCGCCGGCCAGCGCTGCTTGCGCAGACGCAGGCGCGTGCCCGTGATGTAGTTATCCGTGATCTGCGCGTGCGCGTCCGTCGGCTGGAGGCCCGGCGGCATCTCGCGCAAAAGGAAGCGCCGCTCGCGCTCGACGCGCTCGTACTTCGGCGAGTGATCACGGCGGACGAAGCCCGTGCCGATGCCCTTCATGCGACGGCCAACTCCTCCTCGCGCTCGCGCAGGTATTCGTCAGGCTCGACGATGTGGCCGGCAATCGCCGACGCCGCGACGACGAAGGGCGACGCGAGATAGACTTTGCCGGGGCCGCTGCGGCCCGGAAAGTTTCGGTTCTGCGCGCTGACCGTGATCTGGTCGGGCGACTTCGACGCGCCCGGCCCGGCGTTGATGCAAGCCCCACAACTGGGGTCAATCAACTCCGCGCCCGCGCGCTCGAAAATCTCGATATAGCCTTTCGCACGAGCGTACTCCTTAATCTTCTGCGAGCCGAACTGAAGATAGAGATGAACGCCCGGCGCGACGCGGCGGCCCTGCTCGACCGCGCGCTTCAAGACCGCAGCGTACATGTCCATGTCGGCCATCTTGCCGCCGGTGCAGGAGCCGCCGTAGGCGATGTCAATCTTGACCGGCTCTTGCAGCTCGGAGATGGTGATGCCGTTGCGCGGGTCGCCGGGCGTCGCGACCATCGGTCGAATCTCGGAAAGATCAATTTCAAAGACGGCAGCGTACTCCGCGTCTTCGTCGCTTCGCAGAAAGCCCTTGCGGATTTCTTCTTCCGAGAGTCCGCGCATACGCTTCAGATATTCGAGGGTGACTTCGTCCGGCTCGATGATGCCCGTGAAGCCGCCCGCCTCGACGGCCATGTTCGTCAAGGTCGCGCGCTCGTCAATCGGCCAGTCGCGCAAGCCGTCGCCCGCGAACTCAAGAACTTGCCCGATGCCTCTGCCCTGCTTCATGTAGTCGGTCGCGAGGATGACGAGCATCACGTCCTTCGCCGAAACGTCCGCGCGCTTCTGTCCCTTCAAAACGAAGCGGACGACTTCGGGGACTTTCAGGCGAATGTCTTTCGTGTACCAGGCGTTCGCCATGTCGGTCGAACCCACCCCGAAGGCGAAGCAGCCGAGCACGCCCGCCATGCAGGTGTGCGAGTCGGTGCCGATGACCAGTTGGCCGGGCAGCGCGATGTCTTCGACGACGGCGTTGTGGCAGATGGCCTCAGACCCGCGCTCCTCCGTGCCGCCGTAGAGACGGATGCCCTGTCGCTCTGTGAAGCTTTCCTGCGTGGTGGCGAGACCGTTCGCGCGGTCGAGCAGTCCCATCTGCCGCTTCTCTTCCGGCATCACGCGACCGATGAAAGTCAGGTGGTCGCGGAAGGCATACACGGACTCGGCTTCGGTGACGCGAGCGTCTTTACCGAGAGCCTGATTGAAAAGACTTTCGGCCATCGGCGTGACGTACTCGTGCGAGAAGCGAACGTCCGCGACGGCGAACAGCGCGTCGCCCGGCTTCACGGCCTCGACTCCGACGCGGCCCGCACTCACAAACGCATGGCGCGCGACGATCTTCTCGACGATGTTCATCGGTCGCGCCTCGGTCTCGACGGCGGGCGGCGTGACCTCGCCCGCGAGCCGCGCCTTGTTGTAGTTGAAGAGTCCGCCGTACTCGACGATCTGCCGCGAGACGGGGTCGAGTCCGCGCGTGAACTCTTCGAGCGGAATCTCCTCGCCGCGCCTGATTCTCTCGACGATGCCGAAGTCGGTCGAGGTCAACAGCCCGATGTTCTGGCAGTTCTGACCGTAGATTTTTTCAATCGTCTTCGCGATGACGAGTTCCAGCCCGGCGGCCTTCTCCGCGAACGGCGCGGTCTCGCGCGAAGAGCCGCAGCCCTTCGAGAGTCCTGAGACGACGACCGCGAAGCCGCCGTTTTTAACTTCGTCCTTCTTCACCGCCTGCTCGCGCATCCCGACATAGACGTACTCGCCGAGCGTCTCGTCGTAGTAGAAACAGACCCAGCCGGGCGTGATCTCGTCGGTCGAGATGTTGTTCATCAAAGGGCGCGACGAGTCGTAGTCCAGGTCTTCGCCCGCTTCGAGCTGTCGGCGGATGAGTGAGGTGTCTTCGGTCAGAAAAAGAACGCGCCCGTCGAATTTCACGCGCTGCGGGCGCTTCTGTATTTTGTCGGCGGCCATCTTTACTCCCCTGAATTTGTGCGAATGTTCGGTTGAGTTTCCCAAAGAAGATTATAAACGACGTGCGAAAAATTCGCAGTCGCGGCGACAAGGCGCGAGCAGATGAGATATGATTCCGGCACACCAGAGACAAGCGAAGGAGGGGACGGTGGCGAATCACGCGAGCGGCGCGTTCGAGGTGAAGCTGACGCCGCAGGTGGACGGCGACGCGGAAGTCCCCGCGGTCGGCAGGATGTCAATCGAGAAGAAGTTCAGCGGCGGACTCGAAGCGACGAGCAAGGGGCAGATGCTCGCCGTCCGAACCGACACGCAAGGCTCCGCGGGCTACGTCGCGTTGGAGCGGGTCACGGGCACGCTCGACGGTCGCGCCGGAACGTTCGCGCTCCAACACAGCGGCACGATGGCGCGCGGCGAGCAGCAACTCTCGATCACGGTCGTGCCCGACTCCGGCACGGAACAGCTCGCCGGCCTCGCCGGACGGATGACGATCAACATCGAAAGCGGAAAGCACTCTTACGAATTCGAGTACACGCTCGACTGACTTCGGATTCCGGCCCGACTCCCTGTCGAGGGCTGCGGGTCGCAGGTCAGAGTCATCGCGCAAGAAGTAATCTGGAGAGACGGAAAGGGATTTGGAGATGGAGAAATATCTAGGACGCTTTTCGCCGCAAATCTACGCGCTCGTGCGTATCGTCGCGGGCTTCATGTTCCTGCTGCACGGCACGCAGAAGTGGTTCGGCGTGCCCGCCATGCCCGGCAAGCCCGCCGGCCCGCCGCCGCCGCCGCTCATGGTCGGCGGCGTGATCGAACTTGTCTGCGGCTTTCTGATTTTGATCGGGCTGCTCGCGGGCTGGGCCGCGTTTCTCGCGAGCGGCGAGATGGCCGTCGCCTACTTCATGGCGCACTTCCCACACCACCCGCTGCCGATAATCAATCAGGGCGAGCCTGCCGTCCTATTCTGCTTCCTCTTCCTCTACATCGCCGCGGTCGGCTCAGGCATCTGGAGCGTTGACTCGCTCATCTGGAAGAAAGGGTCGCCGCGCGCGTGAGCGGTTAAACTTTCTTCACCGCCCGACTGGTACCACTTCGCTTTCAACGAGCCAGCGAAAACAAAAACGGGCGCGCGATTTTCTTCGTGAAGTCGCGCGTGTTTTTTTCACAAGTTCGCGGATGAAATTTCCACCTGTGGAAATCGCCTGTTGATGAACTTTTCGCATGACGAAAAATCGCCGAAAATCAAGGCTATTCGTCGGAAAATATTTTTTGAAAAAAAGTCTTGACACGCCGAACACGCGTGCTTATAGTCCGCATCCCGTCGCGGTTCTCAAGGGGGCCGTGACCGGCGAAGGGATCGGCAAGCGTCGCGGCAACGCGGAGCTTGAGGACAGCAACAGGCGGTCAAAGTTGCTGCCAGTGACGCCCCAGCCGAAGCCGAAAGGCTTGCGCAGGACGGGTCGGCAGATTCGTCCGGGCCTCGCGGATAAAAACGCGAAGGCGCTCGCGAAGAATGATCAACTTCGGGGTAGCGAACGCCGCTCAACTTCGGTTGAGCCTCGTTGTCCAGAACGTAGACTGGAGGTGGAGGAAAAGCCACCAGAACAAAAACCGAACGGCACCGCGTCCCTTCGGGGAAGAGCGAGAGACTTGCGGAAGTGAGTCCGTGCCGACCGGGGGTGAGCCACCGCTGGCACACGCTTCGGGATATAAAAAGGCAGTCGGTGCGTGTACATGCCAAGCTGCCAACTCCCCCTGGATCGCTTCGGCGGTTCTTCGGGATTCGGGGTTGCGCCGCTGCTCCTCGTGGGCAAGCGGCGCAATCTCTTTTCCGCACAAACTTCTTCTCACGCAGCCGACGCGCCACCCTCAACCATCCCGTCAAGCGCAAACGACTCCAAGCCGTCAAGCACGAGCGACGACGCGACACATCAACGCTTCACGCACTCCGCTAACGCCGCACCGCGAAGACTCTTCCGCGCCCGCGCGCCTGTGCTAACATCGCCCGCGCCTTCATAACGCCCCGGAGCGCGCACTCGTTTTGCTTTGCGCGCGGACGCCGCCTTCAGCGCCGATGTTGTTCTACCTGACCGCCGCTTCAATCGTCGCCATCCAGCTGAGCGTCGCCGCGCTCTGGCTCGCGCTCGCGCGCGCGAGGTCGGACGGGCGGGCGCGTGCGCGACTGGCGCGAGAGTTGGCCGAACTGCGCGAGCGTCCGGCGCGCGACACGGCAGCGCTGCGCGAACTGTTCGAGGCGGAGCGCGAAAGGGGCGCGCGACAGGAGTCGGAGTTTGAAGAGTTCCGTTCGAGAATCGAAGAGCTTCAGTCGAAATTTGAAGAGGCGCAGTCGAGGGTCGAGGGTTTGCAAGCGACGCTGTCTCCGCTCTCCGAGCTGGTGCGCGGAGTCGAAGCCTCGCGGGTGAACAGCGCCGCGGTAACAGGCGCGCAGGACGCGGGCGATGCGACGCGACCGCAAGGCGACTCGACCACCGCCGCAGAAGGAGGCGACGCTTCCAAGTCGGCGGACAAGCCTGACGCAGATGAATCTCTCGGAGAGTTAGATAAGACTGTCGAAAGAGTTTCGGCTGTCAAAGCCGCGGGCGAAGACGAGGACGTGTACGCGGTCGCGCGCAGGCTCGACGAGTTCTTCAACGCGACGACTCACCCGCGCGAGCTTCTCGGCAACGAGGTCTTTGAGCGCGGCGTCGAGTTGGCGTCGCGCGAGCAGACGCACACCTTGCTTTCGCGCGGCGTCGAGTTCGACGCGGTCGTCGCGTGCATCTCGCTCGAAGCGCTCGCTCGCCGCGCGGGCGACGACGAAGAGGCCGGCGACGCAATCGTCCGCGACATCAACGGCTATTACTACTGGCCTCGATTCTTCGCCCTGCGCGCGCTCGAAGCGCACACGGCGGGCCGGGGCACGCTCGCGCGACTGCTCGCGCGGCTCAACGCGTCTTGGCGCGACCCTCTGCCGATGCAGTTGCTGCGCTCGTTCGTCGCCTCGCGCACGGCGGCGGGCGAGGGGGTCGCGCCGAAAGAGCTTGTGGAGAACGTCAACTCGCTCGGCCTCGGCGCGGAGCAGATCGCGGAGATCGTCCAAACTTTGAACCAGCTCGGTGACGCGCTGCCCGCTTCGCTCAGGCAAGAGCTTTCCGCCTCGCAGCAGAGCCGCGAGACGGTCGAGTTCCTGAAGAAGCTCGGTCGCGTGTGGGAGCCGGGCGCGGGCGGTGAAGTCTTCTTGCTCGACTCGGTGGCTGCGCGCGTCGCGGAGATCGAGTCGGCGCTTCTGCGCGAGCCGCCGCGCTCGGTGCTTCTCGTCGGCGATTCGGGCACGGGCAAGACCGCGCTCGTGCGCGCGCTCGCCGAACGTCTCGGCGGCGACGGATGGGTCGTCTTCGAGGCGGGCGCGGCGGAAGTCCTCGCCGGGCAGACTTACATCGGCCAGCTCGAAGAGCGCGTGCGGCAGATCATCCAGCACGTCGGGGACAAACGCGTGCTCTGGGTCTTGCCGAACTTTCACGAAGCTCTGTGGGCGGGTCGTCATCGTTACAGCCCCGTCGGCGTGCTCGACCTCCTTCTGCCTTCGATTGAGAGCGGCGCGGTCAAGGTCGTCGGCGAAGTTCCGTCGCAGGCTTACGAACAACTCCTGCGTCTCCGCCCGAAGCTCCGCACGGCGATGCAGACGTGCCGCGTCGCGCCGCTCTCGGATGAAGAGACTCTGGAACTCGGTCGCCGCTGGGCGAAGACGCACGCGATTTCAACCGCGCACGACGGGACGAATGAAGACGGGTGCGCGAACGCTGATGAGCGCACGCGAGTTGAGAGCGGGCGCACGCGCGCCGGAGGCGGGCGCGCGCAAGCTGAGGATGAGAACACGCAGGCCGCGAAGCCTCGCGCGTCGGAGAAGACGCTTCGCGAGGCCCTGCAACTGGCGCGGCAGTACCTCGGCGACAAGGCCGCGCCCGGAAACCTTTTGCACTTCCTCGACGCGACCGACCGGCGTCTCGCCGCCGAAGGAAAAACGAGCGCCGAAGGGAACGGCGAGATAACCTTGGACGACCTTCTCGTCACGCTCTCGCAGTTGACGGGTCTGCCCGTCGAGATGCTCGACGAGCGGGAAGGTCTCGACCTCGCGGAGCTTCGCTCGTTCTTCGAGCGGCGCGTGCTGGGTCAGCCCGAAGCGGTCGAATGCCTCGTCGAGCGCGCCGCGATGATCAAGGCGGGCTTGACCGACCCGACGCGACCGCAGGGCGTCTTCCTCTTCGTCGGGCCGACGGGCACGGGCAAGACCGAGATCGCGAAGACGCTCGCGGAGTTCCTCTTCGGCTCGCCGGACCGGATGATCCGGCTCGACATGAGCGAGCTTCAGACGTGGGAGTCGCAAGGAAGAATACTCGGCGACGCGGACGAGACGAGCGACAGCGCCGCGCTCGTCAACCTCATCCGCAAGCAGCCGTTCTCGGTCGTCCTCCTCGACGAGTTCGAGAAGGCGCACGCGTCCGTCTGGGACTTGTTCCTGCAAGTCTTCGACGACGGGCGGCTGACCGACCGGCGCGGCAACACCGCCGACTTCCGACACTCGGTCATCATCATGACCTCGAACCTCGGCGCGACGCTCCCGCACGGCGCGTCGGTCGGGTTCTCGCAGGAGGCGCAGTTCGCCGCCGGCTCCGTCGAGCGTGCGGTCGCGCGCGCGTTCCGGCGCGAGTTCGTCAACCGCATTGACCGCGTCGTCGTCTTCCGCCCTTTGGGGCGCGGCGTGATGCGCGACCTTCTGCGCAAGGAGTTGAACGACGTGCTCACGCGGCGTGGACTCCGAACTCGTCAGTGGGCGGTCGAGTGGGACGAGTCGGCAATCGAGTTTCTTCTTGAGAAGGGGTTCACCGCAGACCTCGGCGCGCGGCCTTTGAAGCGCGCGGTCGAAAGATATTTGCTCTCGCCGCTCGCGTTGACAATCGTCAACCACCAGTTCCCCGAAGGCGACCAGTTCCTCTTCGTGCGCTCGTCGGCGGACGGCGCGGCGCTCGACGTTCAGTTCGTTGACCCGGACGCGCCGGAGCAGACGGGCGCGCAAGGCTTGGAAGACGAGACTTCGTTCGCGCTCGAAGAGGAAGAGACAACGACGACGGCAGCGCGCGAGTTGCGGCTCGAAGCGGTCGCGCTCGACCCGCGCGGCACTTCGGAGGAGTTGGGCTTCCTGCAAGACAGGTTCGAGGAGGTCACCGCGCAGGTCGAGGACGACTCGTGGCGCGCGCGCAAGGACGACGCGCTCCGGCAAATGCAGTCGGCGGACTTCTGGTCTTCGCCCGCGCGCTTCCGCGTGCTCGGCGAGGTCGAGTACATGGATCGCATCGAGGCCGGACTCGACACCGCGGGCAGACTGCTCGCACGACTCCGCGGCGACCGGAAGCGCCTGCCGCCCGACCTCGTCGGTCGCGTCGCGCAGCAACTCTACCTGCTCGACGCCGCCTGCCGCGGACTCGCGTCGGGCGAGCCGCGCGACGCGTTCGTACTCGTCAGCGCCGGTCGCGAGCCGGGCACGGATCGCGCGACGAGCGACGAGTTCGCGCGCCGCCTCGCGCGGATGTATCGGCGCTGGGCCGAGAAGCGTCGTATGCGCGTCGAACTCGTCGAGGAGCGCGACGGCGAGCAGGGCGGCGGCGGACATTTTCAATCGCTGCTCGCCGTCTCAGGCTACGGCGCTTACACGATACTGCGCGCGGAGTCTGGGCTGCACGTGCTTGAGACGCCGCAGGACGACAAGTCTTTCAACCGCGCGCGCGCGACCGTGCGCGTCGTGCCTCAGCCCGAAGAGCCTGCGGGGCGCGGCGAGGGCGCGCTCAGCCGCCAGGCCGAACGCGCGCTCGCGGACGACGACTCCTCGCCGCAGGCAATCGTCCGGCGCTACCGCGAAGAGCCTTCGCCGCTCGTGCGCGACTCCGCGCGCGGCTGGCGAACGGGTCGTCTCGAACGCGTGTTAGACGGCGACTTCGACCTGATCACCTGAAGCGAGGCGAAGCGCTCCCGCCGTCTGGCCGCGCGTGAGCGTCCGGGCGACGGGCCGAGACGGAACCGCAAAATGTTTCCTCCGAACGGGCCACGCCCAAAAGGCGTGCAAATTTTGTTGCTTTCCCCGCGCCGTAAGGTTAAGCTTTCCGCGCCAGAGTGACTCCTCGTCCCGCTGCCATGTTAACGGCGCTCACCTTCGGATACACGACGGCTAGGGCGCGCGAAGGCACCGAGCGCGCCCGCAGGTTACGGTCTGGAGTTCGACTCCGAGACTACGGGTTCACTGACTGGTAAATGCCCAACGCAATCGCCGCCAGTGTTTCGACCGTGACGGAACTGCCGCTCGCGTCAGCGGAGGGCGGGGTGTCCATCTGGCCCGGCGAATCCTGAGTCGTGGCGGTCGTAGTCGTCTGATCCGGCGTCGGCGTCGGCGCGGGCGGGGTGTCCATCTGGCCCGCGTGGGCGGCAGTGGTCAGAGCGAAGGTAAACACTGCGACGATCAAGTAACAACGTACTTTTTTCATGGTCTTCTCCTGTCGTGGTGTAAATGGTTTCGGGGGAAGTCGGGGCGGAGTGCCGCTTCTCATCTCAGCCCACGGCCTTGTTTTTCGCGCTTAGTTTGCTCGTCCGGGGAAATTGATGCAAATACTTTTGCAGCAAGAAAGGAGACCTTCACATGGGTTCAGCGAAGGATTCTCGTGAAAGGTCGGCAGAGGTGAGGACGCTCGTCGAGGACGGCGCGAAGACGCGCTGCCGCATTTCCAGAGCCTACGAAGAGGCCGGCGACTACGAGCGCGCGCGCGAGGCTCTGGGCGAATTCTGGAGCCGCGTCGGCGAGCGCCCCGACGTTCGCGGCCTCGCGCCCGACGACGCAGCCGAGGTGCTGCTGCAAGTGGCGCGGCTGACGAGCGTCCTGGGCAGCGCCAAGCAGGTCGGCGGCTCGCAGGAGTTGGCGAAGAACCTCGTCAGCGAGAGCATGGCGATCTTCGAGCGCCTCGGCGACGAGAAAAGGGTCGCCGAGGCGCAGTCGGAACTCGGCCTCTATTATTGGCGCGAGGGAGACTTCGACAGCGCGCGCGTGATGCTGCGCGAGGCGCTGGGCCGATTCCCCGCTTCGGAAGCCGAGGCGAGGATGACGGCGCTCCTGCGGCTCTCGGTGGTCGAGCGCTCGTCGAACCGCTACGACTCGGCGCTCGAAGTTCTGGCGGAGGCCGCGCCGCTCGTCGGGGCGTGCGGGGGCGACGCGCTCAAGGGGATGTTCCACAACCAGCGTGCGACCGCGCTCGAAAACCTCGCCCGCGCCGAAGGCCGGGCCGAGAAACTCGACGAGGCGCTGATCGAGTACGCCGCCGCAGGCTTCCACTTCGAGCAGGCCGGGCACACGAGCTACCTCGCGCGCGTCGAGAACAACCTCGGCTTCCTCTTCCAAACGGTCGGCAGGTACGAGGAGGCGCACGAGCACCTCCTGCGCGCGCGCGAGCTTTTCGCGCGGCTGAAGGACGCGGGGAGCGCCGCGCAGGTTGACGAGACGCGCGCGCGCGTTCTCATCGCCGAAGGCAAATTCGCCGAGGCGGAGAGGCTCGCGCACGGCGCGGCGCGCGCGCTCGAAGCCGGCGGCGGGCAGGCTCTGCTGGCCGAGGCGCTCACGACCCGCGGCGTCGCGCTCGCTCGCGCGGGGCGCGCCGCCGAGGCGAACCTCTGCCTGCGCCGCGCGGTCGAGACCGCCGAGCACGGCGGCGACAACGAAGGCGCGGGGCTGGCCGCGCTCACGCTCGCGGAAGAACTCGGCGGCTCGCTGACGGCGCGCGAGATGCGCGAAGTCTTCGAGCGCGCGTCGTCGCTCCTCTCGGACTCGCAGAACCCTTCGACGCTCTCGCGGCTGAACGCCTGCGCGCGCCGCACGGTCGAGGCGCTAGCCTCTTCGCCCGCGGCGCTCGTCGCGCCCGCGCGCGAAGGAGAGGACGGCGCGGCGGCTGAGGAGAGGTGGCGCGGCTTCTCTCTGAAGCGCGAGGTGCTGCGCTACGAGGCGGAGCTGATCGAGCGCGCGCTCAGGGACGCGGGCGGCATCGTCTCGCGCGCGTCGAAGCTGCTCGGCTTCAACCACCACCAGACCTTCGTCGCGCTGCTCAACAACCGGCACAAGAATCTGCTGCACGCGCGCAGGCCCATCGTCCCGCGCAAGCGGAGCATCCTCCGCCCCGCCGCGCCGAGGCGTTAGACGCGGCGACGCCGAGGAGACGGCGCAGGCATTGACGAAAGAAGTGAGGCCCGGCAAGTGTTCGCCGGGCCTTCTCCTTTTTAGAATGTTTGGAATGTCTTTCGGGAAGCTCGAACTGCGAACGCCGAAACTCAACCCGCGAGGACTTCATTCACACGAAGGTGATTTCTCTTTCGACCGTCGGCGGGCCGCGCCCTCTAAATCCTTCCGACCAGCCGCGACCTGACGGCGCGAAACTCCGCCGTGTCTCGCGAGGCTTGCGGCACGCTTTGAATCGTCGGGATGATCTCTTCGAGCGCGGCGACGCGGCTCGCCGGGTCGGGGTGATCGCTCAAGACCTCCGGCGCGTGCTCGCCGCCGCGCTCGCCGAGGCGCGCGAAGAAGTCCGCCATCTCAAGCGGGTCGTATCCGGCTGCCGCCATCAGACGCGCGCCCTCGGCGTCGGCCTGAAGTTCCGCGGAGCGGTCGAGCTTCATGAAGACCACGTGGGCGAAGTCGCCCGCGACCGAATCGGCGAACGCGCCGACTTCGCTGCGGCGACCGCCCGTGACGGCGTCGAGAATGTTCTTGCCGGTCTTCGCGACGTAAGCCTTCGACGCCTGATTCGTCCCGTGCCTGAGCGCGACGTGCGCGATCTCGTGCGCGAGCACGCCCGCGAGTTCGCCCTCGTCGCGCGCCGCGGCGATAGCGCCCGCGTTGACGAAGACGTAGCCGCCCGGCAGCGCGAACGCGTTCACCTCCGGCGAGGCGACGACGTAGAACCTGTACGTGAAATGATAACCGGGCGCGTTGGCCGCGAGCTTGTCGCCGAGCCGCTGCACGTAGCGCGTCGTGCGCTCGTCGCGGACGAGCGGCAACTGCCGCGTGACCTCGTCGGCGGAGAGCTTGCCCAGCTCGACATCCTGTTCGGGGCTGAAGAGGTTGAAGCCGGAGTGAGTTGATTCGTGCGCGCCGAGCCTGTCAAAGCCCCCGACGGCCAGCAGCCCGCCGCACGCCGCCTGCGAAGCGAGCAGCGCGACCAGCAGCCAGCCCAAACACCTGCGTACACGCACCGAAAGTCCTGCCCCCTTGCACGTCAACGAAATTCTTGCCGCCGGCTTCGAGCCGCGCCCTCGCGGTCGTCGCCCAGCACGCCGAATTTTGCAAACGCCGGGCCGCTGCCGCGAACTCGCCGAAAAGTCCGCCCGTGCAGGCGGTTGGCACGCGCGTGCGCTAGCCGACACGCGCGCGCTTGTAATCAAACAGAACCCGCGCCGACCGCCGAAATACCGAAACAGTACAAGGCTCGCGCCAGCGGTTAAGTGCCGACCGTCGGCGCGGGCTTGCCCGCGAACTCCCCGTTCGTGGTCTTCGAGCCGTCGCCTCCGTCCGGCTTCGCGGCGAACTTCTCGGCCCAGCGAATGCGCCCGGTGATCTGCATCACGACGAAGAGAGTCAGGATCGAGCCGATGGTGATCGCGAGTCCGGTGAAGCCGTTGAAGAAGAACGCGTAGGAGAACATCACGAGGTAGATGAACTGTGCGAGTCCCGCCTCGCGCGCTGCGAAGCGCGTGCCGACGACGAGACGCAGGTAGCTGATGACGAGAAAGATCGAGACGACCGAAGAGGCGGCGAACGCCGCGTGAATCGAGACGTGGTCAACGAGATACGCGAGCAGGAGGTGGAACGAGAAGAAGGCGGCGGCCAGAAAAAAGTAGTTCATCGGGTGAAGCTCGATTCCGCGCATCGTCGTGATGATGAACATCAGGAAGAAGAAGAACAGGAGCGAGACGGGCGCGAAGAGGCTGATGCGTCCGGCTAGTGGCCCCGGCTGCAACTTCTCCGGCATCGCCATCCCGATTTGAAAACCGGAGACGAGATTCTTGTAGCTCCAGACCAAATCCCAGCCGCCCGGCGTCTGATGTTCCTCGGAAGGCGAGAGCGTGTTTTCGGGAAAGTCAATCGCCTTGAAGTTCGTCTTCATGCGTAACTGAAAATCCTTCACCTGCGCGACGCTCTCGCCGAAGTTGTAGCGCCACTCGGTCAAGCCCTGCGAGTGATACCCGACCCGGAGCGTCGCCGTCTCGCCCGGCTTGACCTGCGCCGTGCCCGACGCCGAGTTCTTCTCGCTCGTCAGCGCGTCGGGCGCGTCGTTGACCGTGAAGACCAGGTCGTCGTAGATGGCCTGGTCGGTCGGGAACTTCAGCGTGAACGTGACCTTGTCCTGACTTGTCGTGTTGCGGAAGGTATAGAGGCCGTCGAATCCGACCTTGTAGGTGCTGTACCAGAGCAGGCCCTTCTGCCTGTAGTCGAGGTCGAGCGCGACGTTGATGCGGCTCGACTCGACGGGCAGGTTGTCCGTCACGGTCAACTGCTCGGTCGTCGCCGTCTTCTGCCCGTTCACGATTGTCTCGACGGTCTTCGGGACGTTGCGCTCGCACGAGGCGACCGGCGGCGACTGCGTCTGCGGCGCGCCCCACGTCGAGACGACGCGGTCGGAGAGCGTCTGCCCCGAATCGTAAGTGCGCGAGAAGATCGTCGCGCCCAGAATCATCCACGCGACCGACGCGAAGACGAAGATGAAAGCGATGGCGATGATGCGCTTCAGCATGGCTCTCCTGCACTCCTTCGACGATTCTTGAAAAATCTCCGGCGATTAAACTCCGCCGCGGCTTCTGCGGCAGTGGCAGAGGCCACGACGCGCTTGTGTGGCTTCCCACGTCACGGCCCCCGCCGCTGACGAGCCGCGCTCTTCAAACAGACTCTTCAACCCGACGCTTCAACGCGCCGAGTCCCTCTTTCCAAATCTCGCCCCGCTTCAAACCATCGCGCCGCGGACTTTCGTCCGAACCGCCGTCCGTCGCTCGACATCGGGGAACGAGCCGCGACCGAAGAAGACGTGGCGCGCGAGCGCGTCGAGCGGCGGCAGCCGGAGCAGCGCGCAGCCCGCTTCGAGCAGCGCGTCGCTTCGCACTGACGTGAGCACGCGGCGCATCCACAGGCGCGAGACGAAGCGCGAGCGGAACTGCTCGCCCGAATATCGCGCGAGCGTGGACGAGTCTCCGGCCTCGACGCACTCGGCGACGAGCGACGCGGCGAAGCTCGACAGGCGCATGCACGGGTCGAGTCCGCCCGCCGTGAGCGGCGAGACCGCGCCCGCCGCGTCGCCGACGAGCAGCCCGCGCGCGTTCGCGATTCTCTTCAACACGCCGCCGACGGGGATGCGCCCGCCGCGACGCTCGACACGGCGCGCGCGTGAGAAGTCGAAAAGCTCTTTGACGCTCTCGCCGAAACTTTCGAGGGCGCGCAGAGGGTCGAAGCGCGCGGCGTAGCCGCCGACGCCGACGTGCGTCTCCTCTCCGTCCTGCACGACCCACGCGAGGTAGCCGGGCGCGAGCCGCGAGTCGAGGAAGCAGTGGAACTGCGGCGGCCCTTCGAGCGGCACGTTTTCTAAAACGTCCTCGACGCCGACGATCCACTCGCAGTTCTCGTCGAGCCGCAGGTCGCGCGCGACGCGCGAGCGCGCGCCGTCGCCGCCGACGACGTAGCGCGCCTCGACGCTCAGCGCGCGCCCGCCGCGCTCAAGCAGAACGCGCGAGCCGCGTGTGCCCGCTTCTTCCAAACCCGCGTAGCGCGTCGAGTGGTACCAGCACGCGCCCGCCTGCCGCGCCTCGTCGAGCAGACGCGCGTAGAGCTTCGCCATGCGACCGACGCGGAACTCTTCGTGTTCGCTCGCGAGCGCGAGCGCGCGGCGCGCGGGCGAGTAGAGCGTGACGCGGCTGATCGGGCGGCCCAAACAATCGTCCGGCAGCGCGAAGTCTTCGAGCGTGCGGCGCACGAAGATGCCCGTCGTGTGAACCGACACGTCGAGCGAGCGCTTGCGGTCAACCAGCAGCACGCGCACGCCTCGCTGCGCCAGAAGTTTTGTCGTCTGAAGCCCCGCGAGTCCCGCGCCGATGACGACAACGTCGAATCTTTCCACGCCGATTCTCCCCTCGAAGTTGAAAGCCCTTTTGAGACTGTTTGCCGCCCGCGCGGACTGGCCTCTCGGACTCTCCGCGCGTGACCGTCGAAGCGCCGCGCGTGCTGTGCGCCGAAGCGTCGCCGGCGCGCTTCGCGCGTGGCGCGCGTGCGACGAATGCCGCGATGCTCAGAGTTTAAATTCGGTCTTCTTGTGCAGAGGGCTGTTCTCGTGCCCGATGATGAAGTGCGTCGGAAGGTCGCTCTCGTTGATGAGCAGGACGGGGTCGCCCGCGTCGGGCGGGAGGTCGAAGACGAGTTCGGTCGTGTACGACTCGCCGGGCCGCAGCGGCGTGTCGAGCGGCGTGCCCGCCGACCCCGCGTCGGCGAGCGCGCGCTGCCCTTCCTCGGAGACGGGGTAAGTCATCCCCTTGTCGTCGAAGACCGTCAGGCTGCGCGGGTTCGGGTAGAGCTGGCCGTTGCCGCGCCTCGGCGAGATGGTCGTCTCGTCGAAGCGCGTCTTGACGGTCACGACATAGAACTCGCCGCGCGCGGTCGCGGCACCAGCGCCGTCGCCGATGGTCTTCGCGCGGCGCACGTCGGCGACCGAGTAGGCGAGGTGGCAGTCAATCTCGCAGAAGTGCTTCTCCTCGCCGCGCGCCAGAACCCGCTCGCCGCTCGCAAGCGAGAAGACGAGAATCAGCCCGAAGTAAACGGCCAGGACTCCGGCGAGCAGCACGAGCGTCACGCGCGCCCGACCGAAGCGGCGCACGACGAGCGCGTGCAGCGCGACGAGTCCCAGCACCGCCATGACGAAACACGCGCCGAGGAAGCACAGCACGCCGACCGGTGCCGAGAGATTCACGTTCGTGTTCAAGATGACCTCCACTGTCAATTTCGCCCCGGAGCTTCGAGCGCCGCCTCGCGCTTCCCTTCTGCGTCGGAAAGGGCTTTGCCTTGTAAAGCCGGAGCGCAAAAAAATCGGGCCTGCCCGGCCCTTCTCTCCCGCCTCGTCTTGCCCTAACCGCCGCGCGCCGCGCGGATGACCGTCTCCATGTGTCCGAGGTAGCGCTCTAACGCCTTGCGACCGGCGGCGGTCAGCCGGTACTCGGTCTTCGGCGTGCGCCCGTCGAAATATTTTTTGCAGACGACGTACTGCGCCTCTTCGAGCTTGCGCGCGTGCACGCTCAGGTTTCCGTCCGTGGTGTTCAGGAGTTGTTTGAGGTCGTTGAAGGTGAGCGAGTCGTTGACGGCGAGGGCGCTGATGATCGCGAGGCGGACGCGTTCGTGTATGAGCCGGTCGAGTTCGGCGGCCCGCGCCGGGCCTTCGGCGGTTTTCGCGCCGCGACGTTGTTCGCTTAAATCCTGATGCGGGCTTTGCGCGCCCGCCTTCGCCTTACTCCGATCTTTCGCCAGTGCGTTTTGTTTAGCCACCGTAATTCCTCGCAATGTAGAGTCCGAAGATGACGTGCAGCAGGCCGAAGCCCGCCGCCATGAGCGCGTCGCCCCACGCCGGCGGCAGAAAGAGCGCGCCCGCGCCGACGAACATGAAGCACAGCCCCATCAGCGGCACGGGCCGCACCGAGAACGCGCCGCCCGTCACGACGCCCGTCCCGTAGAGCAGCAGCCAGAGTCCGGGCAGGAGGCTCGTCAGACCCTCGCGGTAGAAGACGACCGTGAGCAGCGCGCCGACGAAGACCGGCGGCGCGAGATTGATGATCAGTTTCCTTCCCGGTCGTGAGAGCAGCGAAGTGTCGGAGGCGTGCGCCTTGCGGTACATCGTCCAGCCGGCGACGGCGGCGGAGACGGCGGCCTCGGCGAGCCAGACGGCGAGCCACTCCGCAAACGATCTCTGCTGCGAGGCGACGAGCGCCGCGAACAGCGCGGTCGTGCCGATGGCTACCTGCCCCCAGCCGGGCACTGCCGTGAAAGAGGACGCGCGCTCCATCGCCTCGCGGATGAAGCGGAGGTTGTCCATCGCGCGGTCGTGCAGCGCTGGCGGCTCGTCTGCTGTCGGCTTCTCGAAGGGGACGACTGCCATGTCCCGGCGAAAATACAACGGGGCGGCAATTATTGTCAAGTGCTTTGCAAGATAAAGCCGCATCGCCCGCGCCGCCGTGCGGAAGGAAGGCGGTGCGGAGGCAGGCGGGTCGCGCCGCGCCGCAAAACAAAAGGATGCCGCGACCGTGGCCGCGGCATCCTCTGTCTTAAACGGGTGCGAGCCTTTATCAGTAGCCCCTCTGCCCGTCGTAGTAGCCATTCTCGAAACCCTCGCGGTAGTAGCGGCGGTAGAGTTCCTTGTCGCCGAGGCGCGAGCTGTAATCGTGGTCGGCGTTGCGGTAGGCGCTGAAGTCGTTGAAGTCGCGCCTGTTGCGGCGGTTGCGATCCTTGCGGCCCTGCTTGATGCCCTCGTTGTAACCCGCGTTGAGCGCGGTCTGCCGGAGTTGGAACGAGCCGCCGTAGTTGCCGTAGCGATCCCAGTTGCGCCCGCGATGATCGCCGCGGTCGCGATCTCTGTCGCGGTCGCGGTCGCGATCCCTCTGGTCGTCGCGGTCGCGTTGAGACCAATAGCTGTTGCCGTACTGCTGCGCCTGCGTGGTCGAAGCAGTCGCGACGCCGATGCCGGACAGCAGAGAGAGCGTCAGGACTGCTCCCCATATTTTGCCTTTCGATTGAATCAGCTTCATTGTCTGACCTCCTTGGGCTGAAACGCCAACAACTCTTATGCCAGATGCGCTGGCTTCCCGTGACCGGCGGTTTTGCCCTTGGTTTACGACTCAAGCGTTGGGCGAAAAAATACCATAATGTAATCGAAATAGACGACATGGTTCATCGGGCGCGGACGCGCGAGCCGCGCCGCACAAGCCCTTTCGGCCCGCGCGGCGCGCGCCGGAGACGCGATTCGATTTTATTCGGCGGTGTCTCTTATGCGGGCAAACGCGGCCCTCGGTTTTCATCCGAAACGAGAAATTTAGTGTCCCGCCGGCGCGGTGGCCGCGCCACACACGGCCCGATTTTCTCCGGCTGAGAACGACCCGAATTTCACTCGCACGCACCGATTTGTTAGCATGAACGCACGCATCACGGCATGGCTTCGAGTCGTCGGGGCGGAGCGGAAAGCGCCGCGGCGTGACGAACGTGGGCCGGGTTCGTGCGCGGTTGGTCTCCGACTCAACTGAACTTTGAAGGAGAAGATTTTGAGCGTCAGGATGGAGCGTTTGCCGGAAGGCGTCGAGTTCGTCGCGGAGGAGGACGGGACGCGCGAGTACAGGTTTGCGAACGGGCTGAAGCTTCTGCTCGCCGAGAACCGCGTCGCGCCGGTCGTGACTTTTCTGGTTCTCTACAAGGTCGGGTCGCGCAACGAGGCCGTCGGCCACACGGGCGCGACGCACCTGCTCGAACACATGCTGTTCAAGGGCACGCCGACCTTCAACAAGCGCGCGGGCACGCAGGTCGCCGCGACGCTTCAAAAGGTCGGCGCGGACTTCAACGCGACGACTTGGTACGACCGAACCAACTACTTCGAGACCGTGCCGTCCGACCGGCTCGAACTCGCCGTCCAACTCGAAGCCGACCGGATGCGAAACTCCTTCATCGCCGACGAAGACCGTCAGTCGGAGATGACGGTCGTCCGCAACGAGCTTGAGCGCGGGCAGAACGAACCCGTGTTGGTTTTGGACGAGGCAGTTTACGCGACGGCCTTCCGCGAGCACCCTTATCACCACCCGACAATCGGCTGGCGCGCGGACGTGGAGAACGTTCCGACCGCGCGGCTCAAAGAGTTCTACGACACCTTCTATCACCCGAACAACGCGACCGCCATCGTCGTCGGCGACTTCGAGCGCGGCGCGGCTCTCGACTTGGTCAACAAGTATTTCGGGGCAGTGCCCGCGTCGCCCGCTTCGATCCCGGAAGTTTACACGGACGAGCCGCGGCAGCAGGGCGAGCGCCGTCTGGTCGTGCGCCGCGCGGGCGAGTTGCCGCTCGTGCAAGTCGCCTTCCGAACGCCCGCCGCGCTCGGACAGACGAACGTGCTGTCGAACTCCCAACTCGCGGAGCGCGCGGCATCGTCGCCCGACGGCAACGACATCTTCCCGCTCGCGGTTCTTTCCGCCGCGCTCGCCAACGGCGTGACGAGCCGACTCTATCAAGCGCTCGTCGAGACCGAGCTGGCCGTCAGCGTTGACGCGCGCGTTGACCAATTCCGCGACCCCGGACTCTTCAACGTCTATGCGACCGCGTCGCCCGGCGTCGAGCCTCTGCGCGTCGAGGAGGTGATTCACAAAGAACTCGCGCGCGCCGCGGCAGACTTGAAGGAAGAAGAAGTGGAGAAGGCGAAGCGGCAGATCGCCGCGCACACCGCGTACGAGCGCGACGGCACGCACAGCGTCGCGATGCAGATGTCGGAGGCCGAGGCGGTCGCCGACTGGCGCTTCTTCAATACTTACGCGCGCAACATCTCGCGCGTCAGCGCCGAAGACGTGCGCCGCGTCGCCGCCGAATACTTCACGGAAGACAATCGGACGGTCGGCCACTTCATCCCGAAGGCCGCGGGCGGCGCGTCGAACGACACGGGTTCGACGCGAGCGGCGATCAAGTCACACGTTTACTAAGGCGGCGCTTCAAAACTGTAAGGGCAGGGCTTGTCCCTGCCCGCTGACTTTCTGATTTCAAGTTGTACTTGATGAATCGATACGGGCAGGGCTTGTCCCTGCCCCTACATTCCCGGAGGACGTTGAGACTTTGTTATGACTTCCAAACTTGAAGGCGAGTCGGTGGCGGCGAGTAATCCGAGTCTGGCCGAACATTCACGGGCGAGCGGCGCGAATCTCTCGTCGCGGGTCAGGCGCGAGGGGTTGGGGACGGGCGCTGTCCTGCTCGTGCTTGAGAACGCGGCGACGCCGACCGTCGCCGTGCGCGGGAGCCTGCGCGCGGGTTCTTACTTCGAGCCGCGCGCGAAGCCCGGACTCGCGCGCCTGACCGCCGAGATGCTCAAGCGCGGCACGCGCCGCCGCGGCAAGCTCGAACTCGCGGGCGCGCTCGAACAGGTCGGAGCGGACATCGAGTTCGACGCCGACACGTTCGCCGTGCAGATCGAGGCGCGCTCGCTCTCGGAAGATTTTCCGGCGCTCGCCTCGACGCTCGCCGAGATGCTGCGCGAGCCTTCGTTCCCCGTCGAAGAGTTGGAGAAGCTGAAGCAGCAGACGGTCGCCGCGATTCAGGAACAGCAGTCGGACACGCGGCTGCGCGCATACGAGCGACTGTCGCAGACGGTCTTCGACGAGGAGAATCCTTTCTACGCACACGGCGGCGCGCGGCTCGTCGAGAGCATCAACTCGATCACGGTCGAAGACGTGCGCGCGTTCTACGAAAAATTCTACGGCGGTCGCTCGCTGATCCTCTCTGTCGTCGGCGGCGTTAGTGCGGACGACGCGCTGCGAATCTTGCGCGGTGCGTTCGAGGACTTCGGCGGGCCGGAGAATGTTGACGTGAACGTCCGAGACCCGGAGCCGCAGGAAGGGGCGCGGCGCGAGCTGGTCGTCGTCAAGGACAAGGCGAACGTTGACGTTCTGATCGGCTCCGCCGCGCCGCTCCGTCGCGACGCTTCGGACTACTACGCGGCGGTGCTCGCGAACCGCGCGCTCGGCGAGTCAACGCTCTCGTCGCGCTTGGGTCTTCAGGTGCGCGACGCGGAAGGTCTGACCTACGGCATCGGCTCGCGCTTTCGCGCGCCGGGCTTGGCCGCCGGCCCTTGGTACATCGCCGTCTCGGTCAACCCCGAAAACGTCGAGCGCGCCGTCGAATCGGCTTTGAACGTCCTGCGCGAGTACGTGCGCGAAGGCATCCGCGCCGAGGAGTTGGAAGATGAGAAGTCTTCGGCCACGGGCGCGTTCAAGGTCGCGCTCTCGACGAACGCCGGGATCGCGGCGGCGCTGTGGAACGCGGAGTTCTACCGGCTCGGACTCGACTACGTCGAGCGCTACCCGGAACTCGTCCGCGCCGTCACGGTCGAAGACGTGAACGCGGCGATCCGAAAATACTTCCGCCCAGACCACCTCACCGTCGTCGTCGCGGGCGACATCGAGGCGCGGGACGAGCACGCACCCATCGGTTAAGGCAAAAGTAAAAAGGCAAAAGGCAAAAGAGGAAGACGACAGCCGTCGTGGCCCGCGTCTTCCTCTTTTGCCTTTTTACTTTTGCCTTTTGCCTTCCTCCGAACGCGGCCTAGCTCGCGCCGAACCTCTGGCGGTATTCGGAGGACGTGAGGAACGCTTTGACCATCTCGGCCTTGATGAAGTCGCCGCCGAACGTGTTGAGCTTGCCCAACCAGAAGTTGAAGCCCGCCGTGTCGGGGTCGCGCCGCAGGTAGCCGAAGTATTCCATCGTCACGAAGGCGCGGTTGAACTCGGCGGTCGAGAAGGCGGAGTTCTGCGCCACGTCGCGAAGCGCCCGCGCGCGCGCGGCCTGATCGCTCGTGTCGGATGCCGCGCCGAACTCGCCCGTGGCCGTGCTGGTGTCGGACGCCGAGGGCGTCACACCTGAGTTCGTGTAGAGCGCGGCGACGAACTGCGCGGGCGTCATCGTCGTCGGGTACGCCGAGACGAATTGGGGCCGCGCGACGAAGTCCTTGAAGTAGGCTTGCTTGTTGGCTTCGAGCTGCGCGTCCGCGCCCGGCGCGCCGAAGACGAAGTTCTGTTGGAGCTGCTGTATGTCGCGCTCGAACTGGCCGTAGAGGACGGGCGCGGGCGAGCCTGACGCGTTCGGGCCGAAGGCCGCCTTGTTCGCGAGGTACGCGAGCATGCCCGTCTGCTGGAACTCGATTGACAGGAAGAAGGCGGCGGACGTGCTCACGCGCTTCGCGGCGACGCAGTTGGCGTCCGCGCCGCACGAGGTGATGTTGCTCACCCAGAAGTTGAAGCCCGACGTGTCCGGCTCGCGGTTCAGGAAGTCGAGGTAGTGCTGGCGGACGAAGAAGTTCGGGTCGTCAACCGGGTTCGTCGTCGAGGCCGTCGAGTCGTTGTCGAGTATCGTCACGGTCGCCACGTTCGGACTCCCCAGCCCGACGCCCGTGCCCGTCGGGTTCGAGAGCGCGAGGTCAATCACTTCGTCGCCCTCGACGAAGTTGTCGTTGACGATCAGGATGCGGAAGGTCTTCGAGGTCTCGCCGGGGGCGAAGGTCAGCTTGCCGAGCGAGATTTCGTAGTCGGACTTCTGCGACGCGTGGCCGGCCTGCGACTCGTCGAAGGTGTTGTAGCTGACGGTGGCCGTGCCGGAAGTGTCGCCCGTGCGGATGACGGTGAAGTCAACGTGGCCGCCGGCTTCGTCCACGGCGAAGTTGGACGAGGCGAACTGGATGAGCGACGTGGCCGTGGCCGTCGTCGGGTTGAGCTTGCCGAAGAGGCCGTGCTCCTCTTCCGACGTGCCGGCGGTGAAGTAGAGCGTGTTCACGTCGCCGCCCGACCCGCCGTTGCCGAACTCCAGGCTCCACAGCTCGTCAATCACGATGCCGTTGCCCGACTCGTCCTGAAGCGTGCCGAGGAACGCGCCGGTCGAAGGGTTGTAGGCGTGGATCGAGGGGTTGCCCTCGCCGAAGTTGCCGACGAGGAGCGCGCCGCCGAAGATGCCGAAAGAGGCGGGCGCAATCGTCATCCCCCACGGCGCGTTGAGCGCGCCGTTGTTGATGGCGAACGTCAGGTCGCGCACGCCGTCCGTGTTGAACTTTCGGACGAAGCCGTTGCCGACGCCATCCTCGCTATCCCCGCCCGGGCCGACCTTCGCGTAGGCGACGTAGAGCGAGCCGCCGAGGTTCGTGATGTTGAAGGGGGCGAAGCCCGCCGGGATGGTCGCATCAATGAAGCCGCCGGTGACGGTCGTCGCCGTGAAGGTTCCGTCGAACACGTCGATGTGGTTGTTGGCGAAGTCGGCGGCGTAGAGCCGGTTGCCGCCGGAGTTCGAGCCGATGGCGAGGCCGGTGTAGGTGTGGCCGGGATTGCTCTTGACGTTCTGCGCGGTCGCGCCGCTCGACCCGTTCCACGCGACGATGTTGCCGGTCTTCGAGTCGAAGATGAAGTCGGCAGCGGCGGGCGTGCCGCCGCCCGGGGGCGGGATTTTAAAGTCCGAGGTCGTGTTGCCGACCGCGCCAGTCGGCAGTCCGCCCGGAATGTTCACCGTCTGCGGACTCGTGTTGAGGACGACGGGCGCGCCGCCCACGTCGCCCTTGACGAGTTGCGTCGTGCTCGTCCCGTTGTTGACAATCCAGAAGGGACTCGTGCTGCGCACGGTGAGGCCCCACGGGTTGACGAGCAGCGGGTCGAGTACGGGCGCGAGGCCGGGGATGTCCGAGATGAGGTTCGTCTGCCGGTAGGCCGACCCCGGCGCGATGGACGGAACCGACAGCGGGCCTCTGTCGCCCTGCGCGGCGGCGCGTGTGCCCGCGACGGGCGGGAGCGACGGCAGAAATGCGAAGGAGAGAAGGAGCGTCAGCGCGACGCCGAAAAACTTTGCGGGACGAAACTTTTTTGAGCCTGAACGAGGCATAAACTTTCTCCTTGTGGGATCACCGAAAGGTTGTTTCGGAAATCGCGGCGCAACGAAACCGCCGCGGCTGGCACGTCTTGCACGGCCTCGCTGTCGAAGGCGGCGCGCGAAGACTTAGGGCCGCCCGGCGTGGGGAGAAGTATTTTCAATCCCGCCCGCGTCAAGGTCGTTGGCAGACGCCTGGTCGCGCGAAGGGTGCGGGGGCGGGTTGTCCGACTCGAACTTGAAAGGGATCGTGCGGAACTCTAGCCGTGTGAGGGTCGGCTGTCAAGGTTTTTGGCGCGGGCGTTCTTCGCGGAAAGACCGCGCAAGGACTCGCCGCGGGCTACTCCATCGCCTCGACGATGGCGCGCGCGAACTCGTTGGTGCGGGCCGTGCCGCCCACGTCGCGCGTGCGCACCTTGCCCTCGCGATAGACCTTGAGCATCGCCTGCTCGACGCGGTCTGCCGGCCCGCGCTCGCCGATGTAGCGGAGCATGAGGATGGCCGACTGAAGGAGCGCCGTCGGGTTCGCGATGTTCTGCCCGGCGATGTCGGGCGCGGAGCCGTGCACCGCCTCGAAGACCGCGCCCAACTCGCCGATGTTCGCGCCGGGCACGAGTCCCAGACCGCCGACGAGTCCGGCGCACAAGTCCGACACGATGTCGCCGTAAAGGTTTTCGAGCAGCATCACGTCGAACTGTTCGGGACGCATGACGAGCTGCATGCAGGCGTTGTCAACGATCTTGTCGTCGGCCTCGATTTCGGGGTACTCCTTCGAGACGTTGCGGAAGCACTGGAGGAAAAGTCCGTCCGAGAGCTTCATGATGTTGGCCTTGTGAACCGCCGTTATTTTCTTGCGGCCCTCGGCGCGCGCGAACTCGAAGGCGTAGCGCGCGATCCTCGTCGAAGCCTTCTCGGTGATGATCTTCAAACTCTCGACCACGCCGGGCACGACGACGTGCTCAAGCCCCGCGTACAAACTCTCCGTGTTCTCGCGCACGACGACGAGATCGAGTTCGGGGTAGCGGCAAGGCACGTTCGGAAGCGCCCTCACGGGACGCAGGTTCGCGTAGAGGTCGAGCGCCTTGCGCAAGCCCACGTTCACCGAAGTGAAGCCCTTGCCGACCGGCGTCGTGATCGGGCCTTTGAGCGCGACCTTGTTCTTCCTGATTGAGTCGAGCAGGTCTTCGGGCAGCGTCGAGCCGAACTTTTCGAGCGCCTGCGCGCCCGCGTACTTCGTCTCCCAACTGATCTCGACGCCCGAAGCCTCGACGATTCGCACGACCGCCGAAGCGACCTCGGGGCCGATGCCGTCGCCCGGAATGAGTGTGATAGTATGTGCCATGTCAGCAGCCAGAAGTCAGGAGTCAGAATTCAGAAGCCAGAAGGTTAGAGGCAGAGAAAGTTCCGCGCGAAGCGCCGCCGCTTCTGAATTCCGACTCCTGACTTCTGACTTCTTGTTTTCCAAATCATACCAGCACTTCTCTCGAAATGCGAAAGAGTGACGAGTCGGTGGCGGACGTTGTCGTAATCGGAGGCGGCGTGGCCGGGCTGTCTGCCGCGCGCGAGCTTGCGCGGCGGGGCGCGGGCGTCGTCGTCGTCGAGAACAATTCCGCGGGCGCGGCTTCGCGCGCGGCGGCGGGGATGCTCGCGCCGCAGTGCGAGGCCGACCGCGCCGGCGATTTTTTCGAGCTGCTCTGCGCGAGCCGCGACCTGTACCCGGCCTTCGCCGCGGCGCTCCTCGAAGAGTCAGGCATTGACATCGAACTCGACCGCACGGGCACGCTTTACCTCGCGCTCGACGAAGAGGACGAGCGCGAGATCGAGCGACGCTTCGAGTGGCAGACGCGCGCCGGTCTGGAAGTCGAGAGGCTGACGGCTGAAGAAGCCCTAAAGCTCGAACCGCAAATCTCAAAGCGCGTGCGCGCGGCGCTGCGGTTCCCGCGCGACTGGCAGGTCGAGAATCGCCTGCTCGTCGCGGCGCTTGCCGCGAGCGTCGAACGTTACGGTGGGAGATTTTTGAAGGAGACCGAAGCGCGCGGAGTGCGTGTCGTCGCGGGACGCGCTGCGGGCGTCGAGACTTCGCGCGGCTTCTTGAGCGCGGGCGCTGTTGTGCTCGCCGCGGGCGTGCGGACTTCGAGTGTGCCGCTCCTCGTCGCCGAGACTGAAGACGCGCCGGCGCGCGAAGACGCGGGGGCGCACCCGACGGTCGAACCCGTGCGCGGGCAGATGCTCTGCCTGCGTCAGCCGGAAGCCGGGACGCCGTTCGTGCGCCACGTCGTTTACAGCCCGCGCGCCTACATCGTCCCGCGGCGCGACCGCCGTCTGCTCGCCGGCTCGACGAGCGAGCGCGCGGGCTTCGACGCTTTCGTCACCGCGGGCGGGCTTCAGTCAATCGCGTCGCGCGCGACGGAGATCGCGCCGCGCGTCGAGTCTTTGGCCGTCGTGGATTCGTGGGCGGGCTTGAGGCCGCGCGCGGCGGACGAGCGGCCCCTCGTCGGCGAGTCGTGCGAGGTCGAGAAACTTTTTTACGCGACGGGCTACTACCGCAACGGCATCCTGCTCGCGCCCGCGACGGGCGAGATCGTCGCGGAACTCGTCGCGGGCGGGACAACCCGTTGGCCGCCGCAGACGCTCAAAGCCTTCTCGCCCGCGCGCCACGCACGCGCCACCGCAGGCTCGCGCGGGAACTGAGTTTCAAGCCGGGCGTTCGGACAGACTATGAAGAGAATTACCATCAACGCACTCGTCCTCGCGGCCCTCGCCGTCGCGCTCGCCGCCGCACACGTCGCGCGCGCGCAGTCGGGCGTCAGGCCGAATCCGCAGCCGGACGGCGCGAACAAAACTTCCGCGGGCGCGAGCACGGACGGCGCGAAGACCGCGGGCGCGAAAGTTGATGGCGCGAAGTCGAACGCCGCGAAGGCCGACGACGCGGAGGCGCTCTACGAAGAGGCGGCGGTCTATGCTCAGCACAAGTACGAAGAGTTTCAGAAGAACAATGTGCCTTACGACAAGTCGCTCGCGCAGCGCGTCGCCGGCGAGCAGAAGGCTCTGGCGCTGGAGAACGTCAGTCGGCTCGTCGCGCGCGGGCCGCTCCACGGCACAGACCTTTACTATTCGGGCCTGCTCTACGCGCTCGCGGGCAAGGGCGACGCGGCGCTCGACTCGATGCGCCACTTCCTCGCGGACTCAGGCAGCGCCACGGACGAGCAACGGCAGCGCGCGCGCGTCGTCGCGGCGCAGAACGCGGCGGCGCTCAACCTCGACGACGACGCCGAGACGATGATCGCCGCCTACAAGCGCGGCGAGCCGAAGCACGACGCAGACTTGGAGCGCATCAGCATCCAGCTCGCCGCGGCCTACTACAACCAGGGCGAGTACACGCGCGCCGAGCCGCACGCGCGCGAGGCTTACGCGGACGCGCTCAAACTCGTCGCCGCGTCGGCGGGCGACCCGGAGCGCCGCGACGACACGATCTACAGCGCGGGCGCGATACTCGCGGGCGTCCTCTTCAAAGAGAACCGCCGCGCCGACGGCGTGCAGGTCATACAGGAGATGCGCGCGCGCGCCGTCGCCATCCCGTCGGCGAGCCTCTACGGGCGCGCTACCGAGTTTCTCCTGCGTCAGGGCGAGCGCTACGAAGCGCCGCCGTCGCTGGCGGACGCGGCGCAGTCCGCGCCGCCGGAGATCGAAGTCGCCGAATGGATTGACCAGCAGCCGGTCAACCTCGCGGCCCTGCGCGGCAAGGTCGTGCTGCTCGACTTCTGGGCGACGTGGTGCGGCCCTTGCCGCGTCTCGATGCCGAAGATCAACGCGCTCAGCCGCAGGTTCAAAGACCGCGGGCTGGTCGTCCTCGGACTCACGGAGTTCGAGGGGAACGTCGATGGCAAAAGCGCGACGCGCGCCGAAGAGATGGAATACCTCCGCGAGTTCAAGCGCAAGCAGAACATCTCATATGGCTTCGGCGTCTCGGACGACACGAAGACGCGACACACTTACGCGATCTACTCGATACCGACGACCGTGCTCATTGACCGAAAGGGCCGCGTCCGCTTCCTGACAATCGGCGCCAACGATTTTGAAGAGGACGCGCTCGCGAAGATGATCCAGAAGCTTCTCGACGAGCCGGCGCAGTAGCCGAGCCGCGAGGGATGCGGAAGTGATATGCCTCTACCGATTGCACACGCTTGCGTAGGCGCGGGCGTCGTCGCGGCAGTCCGGCGGCGCGGCGAGCCGGCGCGCGACCTCTGGCTGCCGATGCTCGTCGGCGCGGTCATCGCCAACTGCCCCGACCTCGACTTCATCCTGGAGCGCGTGATCGACGAGCACGGCTGGCACAGGGGGCCGACGCACTCGCTCTTCTTCGCGCTCGTCGTCGGCGTGTTGATTATCGCCGCGCTGGGCACTTCGCGTCTGAGGCAGGCGGTCGGCTACGGGCTGGCGTTCATGTCGCACGGGCTTCTGGATTCCGCGACGACGAAGGTCGGCGGCGGGGTCGAGCTGCTCTGGCCGTTCATGGACGAAAGGTTCAAGCTCGGACTCGTCGGCGTCTCCGAGATTGAGGACGGCTTCCGGCTCGTCGAGATGCTCAAAGACAGTTTGAAGGAGGCTTTGATATTCATCCCGCTGCTTCTGATCGTGCTGTTTTTGAAAGGGACTTTTACGGCGGGCGGCGGCCTGACGCAAGACGCCGCTTGAAGAGCCGCCTTGACTTCGCGCGCCTCGACCGCCGCCGCCGCGGGGCCGAACTTTTTACCGTTTCTTTACCAGCCGTCGCGGCGCGCGGGGCGGCACTTTTTCGCGGCTTGTTGTAATCTCTAGGGCGCTATGGAAGGCTCGAACAACATCACCATCCTGATCGCATTCGCGGCGGGGCTTCTGTCGTTTCTGACGCCGTGCGTGCTGCCGCTCGTGCCCGGCTACATCTCTCTGATTTCGGGCGTGAGCGTCGAGCACTTGAAGGGCGAGGGCGAAGGCTCGCGCGCGGCGGCGCGGCGCGCGGTCATACTCAACTCGCTCGCCTTCAACGCGGGCGTCTCGCTCATCTTCATCCTGCTCGGCGCGACGGCGGGCTGGGTCGGAAACATCCTGTTTTCGACGCCGTGGGTGCGGGTCGTCGGCGGCCTCGTCATCATCGCCTTCGGGTTTCAGATGATGGGCGTGCTGAAGATCGGCGCGCTCTACCGCGACACGCGGAAGTTCTCCGACGAGAAGCCGCGCGGCCCGCTTGGCGCGGCGCTCCTCGGCGTCGCCTTCGCCGCGGGCTGGACGCCGTGCATCGGCCCGATACTCGGCGGCATCATCGGACTCGCGGCGGCGAGCGGCGGCTGGAAGAACGGACTCATTTTGTCGGCCTTCTACGCGGCGGGACTCGCCGTGCCGTTCCTCTTGACGGGACTCGTGCTCAACCAGTTCCTCGGCTTCTACGGCTGGTTCCGGCGACACCTGCACAAAGTCGAAGTCGCCTCCGGCGTGCTGCTCATCGCCATCGGATTGATGGTCGCGTCGAACAGTCTGACGTGGGTCGCCAGCGTCGCGTCGCGCTACCTGCCGAACGCCGAGAACCTCGTCAAGCAGCCGAACACGGGCGGCACGAATTCTCAGACGGCGCAAACGACGAACGCCGCCGCGTCGAACAACGTCAAGGCCGAGCCTGCGCCCGACGTTGATTTGAAGACGACGGACGGCAAGCCTCTGAAGCTCGCAGACCTCCGCGGGCAGGTCGTGCTGCTGAACTTCTGGGCGACATGGTGTGTGCCGTGCCGCTCGGAGATTCCCGGCCTGAACGAGATGCAGGGCGCGCTCGCGCAGCGCGGCTTCAAGGTCGTCGGCGTGACGACGAGCGACTCCGCAGACCTCGTGCGCGAGTACCAGAAGCAGGTCAAACAGGACTACACCGTCGCGCTCGGCGACGACGCGGTCGCCAACAAGTACGCCGTCGGCGTGCTGCCCACGACCTTCATCATTGACCGCGAGGGGCGCGTCCGCCAGAAAGTCATCGGCGAGAAGTCGCGCGCCGAGTTCGAGGCCCTGGTCGCGCCGCTGCTTGAGGAGCAGACGGCGCAGGTGACGAAATGACGAGGCCCTCCGCCGACAAGAAGAAGGACGCGCCGGCGAAGCCGGACGGGATCACGAAAATCTCCGTGGCCGGCTTCAAGTCCATCGTCGAGGAGCAGTCCATCGAGGTCAGGCCGCTGACGATACTTGCCGGCGCGAACAGCTCCGGCAAGTCCAGCATCATGCAGCCCCTCCTCCTCCTCAAGCAGACGCTCGAAGCCAGCTACGACCCCGGCGCGCTCCGCCTCGACGGCCCCAACGTGAGGTTCACGTCGGCTGAGCAATTCTTATCCCGCGTCGGACGCGGCAAGCATACGGATACTTTTAGCGTCGGTCTCAAAGCAAGGTACGGTTACGGTTTAACTACATATTTCAAAAAACAGCCAGGTAAATCTATAGAAGTCCAAAGTAGCATTTTAAGTGAGGGCGTTATTAAGAATGAGCTTCGACCCAATATGACTTCGGAGGAGATAAGGTCGAACTTAGACCCTCACTTTCTAACGGATGTTACCCTCTGGTTCTCTGAAGAGCCTGAGATTACGGTTACTCGTAACCGCTTCTTTTTTAAATTGTCTTTTAGAAAACGGGGCAAGAGTGATAGTCAGACGGATGTATTTTTCATATCGGGCGAAGGTTTTGAAGAATTTATCCGTGAGACAATCCACGTTCCCGGTCTTAGGGGAAACCCTGAAAGAACTTATGTCGTTGCCGCCGTCGGCAAGACTTTCCCTGGCACTTTTGAAAACTATGCAGCCAGCATCATTGCAAAGTGGCAGTCGGAAGATGATAACGAGAACCTAGAGGGAGTGAGTCAAGACCTCAAAGAGCTTGGCCTGACGTGGAAGGTCTCTGCGACTCCACTAAACGACACCCAAGTTGAGTTGCAGGTGGCGCGGCTGCCGCAAGAGTCGAAGAGTAAGGCGAGCGAAATGGTGAGCATCGCGGATGTCGGGTTCGGCGTGTCGCAGACGCTGCCCGTGGTTGTCGCGCTGCGCGAGGCGAAGCCGGGGCAGTTGGTCTATCTCGAACAGCCGGAGATTCACCTCCACCCGCGCGCGCAGACGGCGATGGCGAAGGTGCTCGCCGACGCCGCGCGCCGGGGCGTCCACGTCGTCGCCGAGACGCACAGCTCGCTTCTGATTCTGGGAATCCAGACGCTTGTCGCCGAAGGGAAACTCTCGTCCGACCTGGTAAAGCTCCATTGGTTCGAGCTACGAAACGGAGTCACTAGGATAAGGAGCGCCGACTTGGACAACTCGGGTTCTTTCGGCGACTGGCCGGAAGATTTCGACGACATAGAGCTTGAAGCGCAGAGAAGGTATCTCGACGCGGTAGAAGCGCGCGTGACGGCAAAGAACGCGACGGAGAAGAAGAGGCGTGCCGGCTAAAAGGGCGCGGCGACTTGTCGTTGACGCCTCGGTCGCGGGTGCGGCTGGCGGCGGAACGGCAACGGCACCCACGGCAACCCGCTGCCGCGACTTCCTGGAGACACTACGCCAAGAGACGCGCTGCTGCATCGTGCTGCCGCCGAAGTTGAACGACGAATGGGAAAGACACATGACGCCCTTCGCGAGCCGATGGCTGAAGGCCATGGCAAGACGCGGCAGGGTAATCATTGACGACGTTCCGCCGAGCAACAGAATGCGACGCGAGATCGAGCGCGCTGCGGCCACGAAGAAGACCGAAGTGGATGCCTTGCGGAAGGATTTCCACCTGATTGAAGCCGCGATAGCACACGATAGGATAGTGGTATCGCGAGACGAAGAGGTCAGAGGACTTTTCAAGGCAGCGGCGGCGAGCGTCGCGGCCATCAAAAAGGTCATCTGGGTCAACCCCGTCAAGCCGGACGAACAACCTCTCGTGTGGTTACGAAGCGGAGCCAAAGCCGAAAACGTTCGGACACTCGGTTACGTCGAACCGCAGCCGTAGTCAGCAGCCGGCGATGCCACTGGCTCTGACAAGTTTTTCGACAGCGATTTAGGAGTAACACCATGTTCAAGAATCTCAACCGCACGGCCTTCGCCGCGATGCTCGCGCTCGCCTTCGCCTCCGCGCAGGTGGCGCGCGCGCAGACTCCGGCGCAGACCGCCACGCCCGCGACCACGCCGAGCACGGCACAGAGCGGCGCGACGGCCACGACGCAGACTGCCGCGCCCGCTGCGACGCCGACGCCGCTTCCGCCGACGGGGATGCAGCACACGGCGGACGGGCACGAGTACGCGCCGCTGTTGGAGCAGAAGATTAATTACAAGGACTGGACGTTCAAGAGCATGAAGGACGGCTCGGACGTTGACCTGCGAAATGCGATGCAAGGCAAGAAGCTCGTCGCCGTCGTTTACTTCGCGCCGTGGTGCCCGAACTGGCGCGCGGAGGCTCCGGTCATCGCGCGGCTCTACGACAAGTACAAGGCGGACGGCTTCGACGTGGTCGCCGTCAGCGAGTACGCGACCGCCGACGACGCGCGCAACTACTTCCAGTCGCAGGGCGGCGCGCCCTACACGGTCGTCGTCGAATCGGACTCGCGCGACGCGCGCGACAAGACGACGCACTACACCTACCGCCAGTCGGTCGGCGATCCGCGCCGCTGGGGTTCGCCCTTCAACGTCTTCCTCGAACCCGCGAAGCTCAACAAGACCGGCGACGTGCTCACGGAGAAGGCCTGGGTCGTCGGCGGCGAGTTGATCGAGAAGGACGTGGAGCAGTTCGTGCGCCAGCGCCTCGGCCTCTCCGAGCAGAGCGCCGTCGAGCCTTGCAGGGAAGAGCCGGCGAAGGCCGACGCGAAGAAGCAGTAGCCACTCCGGGAAGTCAAAAGGCAAAGGGTAAAAGGCAAAAGAATCGGACGGAAGAAGGCTTTGCTTTCGTCTCCCTCTTTTGCCTTTTTCCTTTTAACTTTCGCCTTTGCTATGATGTCCCGCTTTCTTCCACGTTAAATTCATCAGCACAAGTCGCAACGCATGAGATTACGCCTGCTCTATCACGGCCACTGCTTCGACGGCGTGGCCTCCGCCGCAACCTTCACGCGCTTCTACCGCGCGCGCGTCCACCGCGAAGCCGAAGTCTCTTACGCGCCGCTGCTGCACACGGCGGGCGCGCTCTTCGACGAGGCGATGTTCGACGGCGACGAGAACGCCATCGTTGATTTCAAGTACAGCCCTTCGGACAAGCTGACGTGGTGGTTCGACCATCATCAGTCGGCCTTCCTCACGCCGCAGGACGAGGCGCACTTCCGCGCCGACACTTCGGGCAAAAAATTCTGGGACGCCGCGAGCAAGTCCTGCACCGAGTTCATCGCGCGCGTCGCACGCGAGCGCTTCGGGTTCGAGGACGAGTCGCTCGCGTCGCTCGTCTCGTGGGCGCACACGATTGACGGAGCTTTCTACGAGAACGCCGCCCAGCCCGTCGAGCTGAAAGAACCCGCGCTCCAACTCATGCAGGTCATCGAGAACGCGGACGACGAGTTCATCGAGCACACGATCCGCGAACTCACCCGCCGCACGCTCGACGAAGTGGCGACGGACGAGGCGGCGCAACGGCGGTTCGCGCCGCTGCGCGCGCGCCACCTCGAAACCGTCGAGATGATTCGACGCAAGGCTTCTTACGACCGCAGCGTCGTCACCTTCGACCTGGTTGACGAAGGCGTCGAGGGCTTCAACAAGTTCATCCCGTACTACGTCTGCCCGGAGACGACCTACTCGGTCGCGGTCACGCGCGGGGCCTTCCGCACGAAAATCTCCGTCGGCTCGAACCCCTTCAGCCCGCGCCCGCGCCGCCACAACATCGCCTCGATCTGCGAGCGCTACGGCGGCGGCGGCCACGCCGTCGTCGGCGCGGTCTCCTTCCAGACCGACGAGGTCGCGCGCGCACGCCAAGTCGCCCGCGAGATCGTCGCCGAGCTGCGCGAGGGCTTCGTGGAATAACACTTCGCCTTCCGAGAAGGAAGTCGCCCTACTCATCCTGCGCGCGCTTTGCTTCAGACTCGGAGCCGGAGTTTTGGTGTAAAATTGAGCCTTGGAGAAGCTAGCCATGAGGAGCATCACGATCAGAAAGACCTCGTTGCGCGAATCCGACGGCGGGCGCGACCTGAAAGACAAGTCGCCTCAAGAACTGCTCGGCATGATGTGGCAGTTGGCCCTCAACGCTTGGGCTTTCAAGGATAAATTAAATGCTGAACCCAGACTTCAGAGACATGTTGTCGTGCTTAAGCGACGAGGGGACTGAGTTCATCGTCGTCGGCGCTTACGCACTCGCAGCTCACGGCTTTCCGCGTGCGACGGGCGACATTGACATCTGGGTCAGGAACAGTTCCGAGAATGCGCCGAAGGTACTGCGGGCGCTGGCGAACTTCGGCGCGCCGACGTCCGACCTCTCCGAAGAAGATTTCAAAGCCGCCGACCGAGTAGTCCAGCTAGGCGTCGAGCCGTGCCGCATCGACCTTCTGACAGGCATCAGCGGCGTCGAGTTCGACGAAGCGTGGAAGAACAAGATGACCGTCACGTTGGACGGTTTGGAGATCAACATCCTGTCGATGGACGACCTGCTGAAAAACAAGCTGGCTTCAGGACGCGACAAGGATCGCGGGGACATAACTTGGTTGAGCAGACATCAGAAGGATAAAAGCTGAAACTCCAACAAGGGGCGCGTCCATCGCGCCCCTTGTTGGAGTTTCAGCGCGTCATCAGCGCCTCGATCTCTTCAACCTGTTTCGGAGCTTTGTCGGTGAGCACGCGGTAGCCGTCCGCGGTGACGAGCACGTCGTCTTCGATGCGGACGCCGATGCCGCGGTACTGGTCGGGGATGTCCTCGGCGTCTTCGGCGATGTAGAGTCCCGGCTCGACCGTCATGACGATTCCGGCCTCGACGGGTCGCGGCTCGCCGTCGCGCTGGTAGAGTCCTACGTCGTGCACGTCCATGCCGAGGTAGTGGCCGAGGCGGTGCATGTAGAACTTTTTGTAAGCCTCTTCCTCGATGAGCTTCTTCACATCGCCCTTCAGGAGTCCGAGCCTGACCATGCCCTCGGTCAGAATCTCGACCGAGCGCTGGTGCATCTCGTCCATTGTCACGCCGGGCGCGGCCATCTCGATGCAGCGCTCCTGACATTCGAGCACGAGGTCGTAGATGTCCCGCTGCGCTTTGGTAAAACGTCCGTTGACCGGGAACGTGCGCGTGATGTCGGAGGCGAAGCCTCGGTACTCCGCGCCCGCGTCAATCAAAAGCAGGTCGCCGTCTTTGAGTTCGGCGTCGTTGTTGACGTAGTGGAGAATGGTTGCGTTCGCGCCGCCGCCGACGATTGAGTTGTAGGCGGGAGCCGTCGCGCCGCTCTTGCGGAAGGTGTACTCGATGAGCGCCTCGATCTCGTACTCCTTCACGCCGGGACGCGCCGCGCGCATCGCCTCGCGGTGGGCTTCCGATGCGATGTCGGCGGCGCGCTGCATGAGCGCGATCTCTTCGTCGGTCTTGAACAGACGCATCTCGTGAATGAGCGTGCCGGGGTCAACGATGGCCTGCGGCGGGCGCGCTCCCCGGCGACCTAAGCTTCGCATCTGCGCGATCTGGCGGATGATCGCCTGGTCGAGTTCGGGGTTGCCGTTGCCGAGCCGGTAGTAGAGGTTTCGCGCGCCGTCCAGAATCTCCGCGAGCTTCGCGCCGAACTCTTCGACGGGGAAGGCCGCGTCCGCGCCGTAAACTTCCTTCGCGCCCTCGACACCGGCGCGGCGGCCCGTCCAAATCTCTTTCTCCTTGTCGCGCGGGCGGACGAAGAGCGTGAAGCGTTCCTGCTTCGCGGGCGCGACGACGGCGACCGCGTCGGGTTCGTTGAAGCCGGTCAGGTAGTAAAAATCCGAGTCCTGCCGGAAGCGGTATTCGGTGTCGTTCGAGCGCGTCGCCTCGCGCGCCGCCGGAAGGATGGCGACCGAGTTCGGCTCCATGCGCCGCATGAACTCGGCGAGTTGCTGTCTTGTCATCTCTCGTCTCTCCCCCGTTTCGTCTTCGTGATTCGACTTGGATTCTAACCGACGCGCGCGGCGTCGCGGAAACGCGGAGACGGACAACGTTCTCTTGTCTGTAGGGGCAGGGCTTGTCCGCGGCCCGTCGTGCTTCAGACACGCGCCTTGATGTTTGATGAATCAATACGGGCCGCGGACAAGCCCTGCCCCTACAGCTTTCCCCGGCGCGCGTTTCGAGACATAATTCGCGCCGACGGTCGAGGCTAAACCGATGGCGACTCAAATCACACAGACGAACGTTGACGAAACATCGCGGGATGAAGCGAGCGCGAAGGCCGGAGCGAAGACAGATGGCGCGGCGCGCGAGGTCGTCTCTTACGACCCGGCGACGGGCGAAGAGGTCGGGCGCGTTCCCGTCCGCTCGGCGGAAGAGGTCGCGGGCGCGGTCGCGCGTGCGCGCGCGGCGCAGAAGAGTTGGGGCGCGCTCGGCTTCCGCGGGCGTGCCGCGGTCGTGATGCGCGCGCGTGCAATCGTGCTGGAAGAGATGGAGGAGATCGCCGCGCTCATCTCGCGCGAGTCGGGCAAGCCCGCCGCCGAAGCAATCGCGATGGAGATCGTGCCGACGCTCGACCTGATGCAGTTCTTCGCGCGCCGGACTGAGCGACTGCTGAAGCCGGAGAAGATTGACATCGGCCTCTACCGCTTCATGGGCCGCTCGTCGCTGATCGAGTACCGCCCGCTCGGAGTCGTCGCGGTCATCTCGCCGTGGAATTTTCCGTGGGCGATTCCGCTCGGCGAGGTCGTGATGGCGCTGATGGCAGGTAACGCCGTCGTCCTCAAGCCGAGCGAGCTGACGCCCTTCGTCGCGCTGAAGATCGGCGACGTGTTCACACGCGCCGGACTTCCCGGCGGAGTTTTAGAGATCGTGACGGGCGACGGCTCGACCGGCGCGGCCTTGGTCGAAGCGGGCGCGGACAAAATTATGTTCACGGGGAGCGTCGCGACGGGCAGGCGAGTCGCCGAGTGTGCGGCGCGGAGGTTGACTCCGGTCGTCCTCGAACTCGGCGGCAAAGACCCGTTGATCGTCCTCGAGGACGCAGACCTCGACGCGGCTTCGAGCGCAGCCGTCTGGGGCGCGTTCGCGAACGCGGGCCAAGCGTGCGCGTCGGTCGAGCGCTGCTACGTTCAAGAGAGCGTGGCCGAAGATTTCACCGCGCGCGTCGTCGAAAAAGCGAAGGCCCTCAGGCAGGCCGTCGGCGACTCGGCGGACATCTGCGCGATGTCTTCCGAGCGCCAACTGCGCGTCGTCGAGGAGCACGTCGCCGACGCCGTCGCCCGCGGCGCGCGCGTGCTCACGGGCGGCGCGCGCGCACGCAGCTTGGGCGAGCGCGGCGCGTTCCACGAGCCGACCGTGCTGGCAGACGTGGATCACTCGATGGCAATCATGCGCGACGAGACGTTCGGGCCGGTGCTGCCCGTCATGACTTTTAAGACCGAGGACGAGGCCGTGCGTCTCGCCAACGACAGCCACTTCGGCCTGACGGCGAGCGTGTGGACTCGGAGCATCCGTCGCGGTCGCCGCGTCGCGTCGAAGATTGAAGCGGGCACGGTGATGGTCAACGAAGTTCTCTACACCCACGGCATCGCGCAGACGCCCTGGGGCGGCGTGAAGCAGAGCGGCTTGGGGCGCACGCACGGACGCCTCGGCCTGCTCGAACTCGTCGCGCCGCACCACGTCCACGTCAACCGCCTCGCCGTTCTCCAAGACGTTTGGTGGTTCGCCTACACGCCCGGCGCGGCCAAACTCTTCCGCTCACTCGCCCGACGCTTCGCCACCGGCTCGCTCCTCCAGGCCGCGCTCCTCTCGCCGCAGATGCTCCGCCGCCTGAGAGAGCGTCGTCGCAAGTCGGGCGTTTGAAGTCTCGGAGTCGTGGCCGCGGCGACTTCAATACCCCGCGGCGAGCCGGAATTTCAGACCGCCGCGGTTGACTCGCGGGCGCGTGTGGATTTACAAGAGTGTGTCCCTCGCGTTCTTTCCCACGACCAAGATTGGAGGATCGTCCCCCGATGAAACGAAAGCTGTTCGCGGCTGCCCTCGTCGTGATGGTGTGCGCGTGCGCCGCCGCCGCGCAGACGCCGCAGGAGAAGGAGGCCGCGCGCGTCGCCACGCGTGAGCGCCTGCGCCAACTGCTCGCCGTCTCCGGCCCGAAGAAGGGCATCGGCATTGACTTCCGCCAGAGCGACAAGAACCCTTTTAACTTCGTCGCCGTCAAGCGCGACGGGCTGCTCAACGCCGACGCGTTGGAGATCGTCATCAGCGTGACGAACGACGAGACCATCGGCTTCCGCATCTACCCGCACGTCAAGAGCGGCTACATAAACCTGAACAAGGCGAAAGACTCCTACGGCCTCGCCCGCACGCTCCTGCACATGAGCAACACCAACTTCCTCTTCTGGGGCGCGGACGAGACGGACGACGTTTTCGCCGGCTACACCTTCACGCTCGAATCCGGCTTCCCCGACAAGGCCATCGAGATCGTGCTCTACAGCATCGCGCCGCTCGACGGCTTCGTCGGCCAGATGCGCCCGTTCGTGGACGGCGGCCCGACGCCCTAAAAGCCGCGCCCAAAATTTTCCGAGCGCCGCGCGATTTTCCTACGAACCTTTCGGGCGCGGCGCGCGTCTCAAGGTCAAATCGCGCGCGGCTGAACGGAAAGGTGGGGAGGCGGCGCGCGGTTGTTCAAGCAGGGCTTCTTCATTGGGAAAGCGCCGCGTCCGCCGAGGGGCGCGGCGCTTTAATCTTTACCGCGACGTTGAAGTCTCTGCGGGCGACGGCATCGAATGCAAAACACACGCCCCCGCGTCAAGCGCCGGAGCGCGCGAACGCCGCTTGCCATCCGGCGCGCGGGGCTTTTAGGATTCGACGCTCACGCTGTCGAAAAATTCTTCGAGGGGTTTCGGACTAAAAATCTTGCTCGGACGTTTCATCAGGGCGCAGGAGCGGCGGCACGCGACGCGCGACACGAACCGCGTCGTCCGCCCTTTCGAGTGGGGCGCGGAGTTCGTCGCCGAGCACCTGAACGGCGACGACCCGCGCGACGCGTTCTTCCGCCACGCGCGCGAGGCCGTGCGCCGCAGCGAAGATTTCTACGCGCTGCCGCGGGTCACCGACTACAAACTCGAAGGCGAACGCCTGACGTGGACGAGCGCCGTCCGCACGCCCTCTTCGGAAAACAACGTCGCGCGCGCGCGCTTCTTCCCCGAACAGGCGAGGCCGGACTCGAACGGCGGAGTCGCGCCGAGACGCGCGGTCGTCGTGCTGCCGCAGTGGAACGCTGACGCCGAGAGTCACGTCTCGCTGTGCCGCCTGCTCGCGCGGCTCGGCATCGCTTCGCTCCGGCTGACGATGCCCTACCACGAGGAGCGCAGGCCCGCCGATTTAGAGCGCGCGGACTTCCTCGTCTGCCCGAACGTCGGGCGCACGCTCCAGTCAATGCGACAGGCCGTCGTGGACGCGCGCGCCTGCGTCGCTTGGCTGCGCGCGCAAGGCTACGAGCGCGTCGGCGTCGTCGGCACGAGCATCGGCTCCTGCATCGGCTTCCTGGCCTTCGCCCACGACGAGGGGCTGGACGCGGGCGTCTTCAACCACGTCTCCGGCTACGTCGCCGACGTTGTCTGGCGCGGCATCTCCACACAGCACGTGCGCGAAGGAATTGAGGGCGCGCTCACGTTCGAAGAGCTGCGCGAGGCGTGGCTCGCGATCAGCCCCGCGACGTTCACCGAGCGCCTGACGCGCCAGCGCCCGCGACCGATGCGCTTCATCGCCGCGCGCCACGACCTCACCTTTCCGGCAGACCTCTCGCGCGACGTGATCGAGCGCGTCCGCCGCCTCGGCGTCCCGCTCGACGTGACGTGGCTCCCATGTGGTCATTACACGAGCGGCCAGCGCCCTTGGGTCTATCTCGACGGCTGGAAGATCGTCTCGTTCCTCAGAAAGAATCTTTAGCCGACGGCGCGACGCGCCGGTCTTCGCCGGCACGCGCGTGCCGGTCAAGACGCTCTTCGACTAGCTGGCCGCGGGCGACCCGCTCGAACGTTTCCTCGACCACTTCCCGGACGTAAGTCGCGAGCAGGCCGCGGCGGTGTTAGAAGAAGCCGGAGAAGAGTTGAGCAGGCGTGACGAAGGGGACAGCTTGCTTCCTTGACTCGCCGCGCGATTTGACATAGAACCGAGGCGTCTTTTTCAAAAGCGACAACGAGGGAGGAACACCTGAGATGGCCGAGGAGACCGACGTGAAGCCGGCGAACGCCTGCAAGAATCCGCCTTGCACTTGCCCCGTCGAGAAGGGCGAGAAGTTTTGCAGCGTCCACTGCCAGAGCACAGAGCACAACGTGCAGATTGACTGCGACTGCGGTCACGACACCTGCAAGGGCGACTTCTGAAGAAGTCAAAAGTAAAAAGGTAAAAGGCAAAAGATGAGGACTGCGGCCAGCGTCGCTCTCGCCGTTCGCGACGGCGAAAAACGGGGCGGCTGTCCTTCCTTCTTTTGCCTTTTACCTTTTTACTTTTGACTTTCTCGGATCAGTCCTTCGATGACCGAGACGAGGGCGGCGGGGTCTATCGGCTTGGCGACGTGCAGGTCGAAGCCGGCGGCGAGCGCTTCGGCGCGGTCTGCTTCGCCCGCGTAGGCCGTGAGCGCGACGGCGGGCATCACGAGGCCGGGAGACTCGCCCGCGCGCAGCCGCCGGATGAGTTGGTAGCCGTCCTCGACCGGCATCCCGATGTCGCAGAGCAGGAGGTCAGGCCGCGACGTTTCCAGCACGCCCCAAGCCTCGTCCGCCGACCCGACCGCCGTCACGCTCGCGCCCTTCCTTTCGAGAATCACGCGTATCAGTTCGAGCGCGTCCTGTTCGTCGTCAACGACGAGCACGCGAAGACCGCTCAGGATTGCGGATTGCGGATTGCGGATTGCGGATTGGTCTTCGGCGCTCGCCGCCTCTTCATCGTTCCGCGTTCCGCGTTCCGCGTTTCGCAACACGGGGAGTTCGACCGTGAAGGTCGAGCCGCGGCCCGCGCCGTCGCTGTCCGCTTCGACCGTGCCGCCGTGGAGTTCGACGAGGTGGCGGACGATTGCGAGTCCGAGTCCGAGTCCGCCGTGCGTGCGCGTCGTTGACTGGTCGCCCTGGCGGAAGCGGTCGAAGACGTAAGGCAGGAAGTCGGGCGCGATGCCCGCGCCGGTGTCCGTGACGACGACGCGCGCGTGCGCGCCTTCGCGCTCGACGCGGACGACGACCTCGCCGCCGAGCGGCGTGAACTTCACCGCGTTCAGCAGCAGGTTCCAGACGACCTGTTGCAGCCGGCGCGGGTCGCCCATGACGGGGCCGGCGCACGGCTCGAACGTCGCGCGAAGGTTGATGCCCTTGGCGGTGGCCGCGGGGCGCACGGTGTCAACGGCGGCCTCGACGACCGCGCGCAGGTCTGCCGGCTCGGCTTCGAGCCGGAGCTGGCCGGTGATGATGCGCGACACGTCGAGTATGTCGTCAACGATCTGCTGCTGCGTGCGCGCGTTGCGCTCGATGATCTCAAGGGCGGTCGCGCGCGTCTTCTCGTCGAGCCGCGCGTCGCGCAGCATGCTCGACCAACCGAGTATCGCCGTGAGCGGCGTGCGCAGCTCGTGCGAGAGCGTCGCGAGGAACTCGTCCTTCAGGCGGTTCGACTCTTCGGCGGCGACCCTCGCGCGGCTCTCGAACTGCAACAGCCTCATGTTCTCGATGGCGACCGCCGCGAGGTTCGCGGCCATCTTCATCGCCGTGACGTGCTCCTCGCGGTAGGCGTGGTTCTCGTATGACTGCACCTCGACCGTCCCGACGATGCGGCCCAGCGTCGCCATCGGCACGACGAGCGACGACTGCGGGCGCAGGCCGTTGTCCTCGCCGACGAGGATGCCCAACTGCCCCCGGCCCTTCTGCTTCATCTCCCAGTAGTCGTTCGTGATGACGACTTGGCGCGTACGCACCGCGCGGCTGTTCGGCCCCTCGGACGAGACGGGCATCGGCGGCAGTTGCGACACGTCAACCTCCTCGCCGTCGCCCCACGCGTACTTCGCCAAACGCACGTCGCGCTTCTCGTCGTAGAGCGAGATGAAGATGCCGACGCACGGGACGCTCACCAGCGCGAAGTCGCGCAGGTCGCGGAAGATGTTGAGGTGGTCGCGCGCCGTCCCCAAAGATTCGGCGAGGTGCGAGAGGCGTTGCAGAAGGGTCTCGTACTCGCGCAGCGCCAGCTTCTCGGCGTCGCGCGCCGCGGCCTCGGCCCGGCGGCGCGCGGTGATGTCGGCGGAGACGCCGACGATGCCGACCAGCCTGCCAGCCTCGTCGAGGATCGGCGTGTTCGTCACGAGCGCGGGGAAGCGAACGCCGTCGCGCCGCCGCACGTCGAACTCGCCCGACCAAGCCTCGCCCTCGACGAGCCGCGCCATGATCTCCGCCCCCTGCGCCTGCGAAGACTCCGGCGTCGTGACCTCCATCACCTCGCGCCCGACGGCCTCTTCCGCCGACCACCCGTAGAGCTTTTCCGCGTGTCGGTTCCAGTAAGTGATCTTGCCCGTGAGGTCTGTCGCGATGACGGCCTGCTCGACCGTGTCGAGCAGTCGCGACTGGAAGCGCAGCGACGCCTCGTCGCGCTTCCGCCTCGTCAGGTCTTTGACGAAGACGACGAGGCCGCGCACGCCGCCGCCCGCGTCGGCGTCGGGCACGAGCGTGGCCCTGACCGTGCGGAGCGAGCCGCCGGGGTACTCGACTTCCCTCTCGATGACGGTCTCTTCTCCGGCGAGCGCGCGCTCGACGGACGGGCGCAGTTCCTCGTACTGTGCGTCGCCGAAGACTTCGCGCACGGTCATGCCGTAAAGCTCGGCGCGCGCGCGACCGAGCCAGCGTTCGTGCGCCGTGTTGTTGAAGCGGTAGCGCTGCGAGGCGTCAACGTATGCGGCGGGCACGGGCAGCGCGTCGAGGATGAGGCGCAGCCGGTCTTCGCCGAGGCCGGGTGATTCGGCCACAGCCGCGACCAAGCGGTCGAGGGTCGTGTCGTGTTCGTTCATGGGGGTTGTCGAAAACTGTTATCTCAGGGAAACCAACACGCGGGCGGCAGGGAGGGTGTGGCCTCGCGTTTTAACCCGCGCCGCGCGACTGTACGCGCGCGCACCCTGAAGAAATCGGGCGCGAGCATTATTAAACGCGCGCCGACGATTCATCAACCGCGCGCGGAAAATTTCGCACTGGCTGGTCAGACGCTTCGGCTTTCTCTTTTGTCAGGTGGCTTCGCCCTTCTTCCTTTCGAGCGCGGCGGCGATGCGGTTTTCCAGAACGAGGTCGGGCGAGTAGTTTTCGAGTTGAAGAAAGTGTGCGGCGGCGCGGTCGAGCGCCGACTGCGGGACGAGGCCGACGATCTCGCTCGCGATGACGGGGACGCCCAGACGTTCGGCCTCGCGCCGCACGGCCTCGAACGCCTGATGAATGTTCGTGCGCTCGTAGCTCGTCAGGTTCATCGAGACCTGCACGACGCCGCGGCTCTCAAGCTCGAAGCCGAGCGCCTTCAAACCGGGCAGCCCGCCGTCGCGCTCTCGAATCGCGCGGGCGATTCGTTTGGCGACCGAGATGTCGCGCGTGTCGAGCGTGACGTTGTAGGCGATGAGCAGAGGCCGCACGCCGACGATGCAAGCGCCCGCCGTCGGGTGGACGCGCCGCTCGCCAACGTCGGGCGCGCGCTCCGGCTTCGTGCCGATCTCTTCGCGCAGAAGCTCGAAGCCGCCGCGCCGCACGTCGGCGAGGTTCCTGCGCTCCGGCCTCGTCGCCGCGCTCTCGTAGAAATAGACGGGTATCTGAAGCTCGCGCCAGATTCTCTCGCCCGCCGCGCGCGCGAGCGCGACGCACTCCTCGACCGAGACGCCGCGCACGGGGACGAACGGCAGAACGTCGCACGCGCCCATGCGCGGGTGCTGTCCCGCGTGCAGGCTCAAGTCAATCAACTCGGCGGCGCGCGCGACGACTCGCACCGCGGCCTCGACTATCGCTTCGGGCGGCGCGACGAAGGTGACGACCGAGCGGTTGTGATCCGGGTCAACGTGCGTGCCGAGGACGAGCGCGCCTTCGACCGACTCGACCGCTTCGGCGAGGCGCGCGACCGCTTCGGCCTTTCGCCCCTCGCTGAAGTTCGGCACACACTCGACGATTCGATCCATGCGGACAGCTCCAACCCGGCGCTTCAGTTTTCGGCAAGGCGCTCGCGACGCGGGTCGGCGCGCGGCGCGGCGGCGACCGGCGGCGAATCATACTACTGCCGCGCGCAAAGGCGCAGCGACTACTGCCGCGCCGAGAGACGTAGCGGCGAGTCGAAGTTCTGCCGGCACGGGTCGTCGTTTCCGTCGGCGGCGCTGCGGCGCGCGGCGCGCGCGGTTTGGGTCAGCGTCCGCTCGTCGAGCCTGACAAGCCCGCACTCGTCTTCGGCGACGCGGCGCTGCAAAAGCTCGACCTGCGAGCGCAGCAGTTCGAGTTCCGTGTCACGCACGCTCTGGTTTGCGGGCGGGACTGATGACGGGTACCGCGTCTGCTGCTCGACGCGGTTGACGGTCAGCTCAATCGTGTTGAGCCGCTGCTCGACGAGGCTGATGCGGCGTTCGAGGTTGAACAACTCCTGACCAGCCGGCGCAGGCTCAGCCCCTTCAGCCGAGACGGCGCGCGCCGCCGGCCTTGCGAAGTAAGCCGCCGCGGTCACAACCAACACGAAAGCTGCAATCCATCTCAACGAAGTCACGCGGAGCGTCTTCAGATTCATAAATGCCTCCCGTTTGCAGAAGCGTTGGCGGAGCGCGGGTCTTCGGCGGCTGCGTCCGAACTCCTTGCCCGGAGCGTCCGCGCGAAGCCTCCGTTCAAATCTTCGATCACGTCTCCGGCGGGACGCTCAACTCCGACGTGGTGTGAATGCCCGCCGCCATTTCGGGGAGTATGCCGATGCGCTCGTAGATGGGGCGCACGTCGCGGCGCAAAGCGGGGAGCGTGAACGCGAACCAGAGCGCGCCCACGATGCATCCCGCCCCGCCGAACAGGAGCGTGTGCGGCGCGCCTATCCGGTCGGCGACGCTTCCGGCGAGCAGGCTCCCGAACGGCGCGGTGCCCATAAACGCCATCGTGTAGAAGCTCATCACGCGCCCGCGCTTGTCCTCTTCGACGATGGTCTGAAGCACGGTGTTGCTCGCGGCCATCTGCACCATGAAGCCGAGTCCCGTCAAGACCATCAGCGCGAGCGAGACCCACAGCACGCGCGAGAACGAGAAGGCCATCAGCCCCACGCCGAACGCCGCGGCGGTCAAAGGAATGAGCGTGCCCAGACCCAGCACGGACTTTCGCGCCGCGAGAAACATCGCGCCCGCGAGCGCGCCCACGCCCGACGCGGCCATCAACAGTCCGAGCGTGTTCGGCCCGCCGTGCAGCACTTCGTCGGCGAAGACCGGCATCAAGACCGTGTAAGGCATCCCGACCAGACTCACGAGCGCGAGGAGCAAAAGCACGTCGCGTATCGGCGCGAAGCGCGAGGCGTAAGTGAAACCTTCTTTGAGCTGCCGCAGCACGTTCGCCTCCCTGAGATGTTCCGTCATCCGCGGCGTGACCGTCATCGCGAGCAGCGACGCGATGACGGCGATGTAGCTGATCGCGTCAATCATGAAGCACCAGCCCTCGCCCACAGCCGCGATGATGACGCCGCCGATTGAAGGGCCGAGCAGCCGCGTCGCGTTGACCATCGAAGAGTTCAGAGCGATGGCGTTCGGCAGGTCTTCCCTCCGCTCGACCATCTCGACGACGAACGCCTGACGCACGGGCATGTCGAAGGCGTTGATGAGTCCCTGAAAGACGCTCAGCCAGATGATGTAGTGGACGTTGATGAGGTCGGTGAACGCCAGGATCGCCAGCGCGAGCGATTGAATCATCGCCAGCACCTGCGTCGCGACGAGCAGCCGATGCCGATTCCAACGGTCAACGAGGACGCCCGCGAACGGCGCGAGTATGAAAGAAGGAATCTGACCCGCGAAGCCGACGACGCCGAGCAGCAGCGCCGAGCCTGTCAGCCGATAGACCAGCCAGCTCGTCGCGATGCGCGTCATCCAAGTGCCGATGAGCGAGACGCTCTGGCCGCTGAAGAAGAGCCTGTAATTCCTGTGGCCGAGGGCGCGCAACATGAACGCGACGCCCGACGCTTTCCGCTCGTCCGCGCCGCCGCCGCGCCTGACGGTTTTTGAACTCATGTGCGAGCGATTACTCCGAAAAAATATGAACTCCCGCCACGCCACGTTAGCTCCGAGGCTTGCCGCGGACGTTACGCAAACCTTGACTAAAAGTGACGAACGCCGCACGCGCGCTCGCCCGTGCCGCCCGCACGTCCGACTTTGTGTTAAAGTCGAGTACGAAAGCCGAAGCGCTGTCCGACCTTTTCATCGAAGGTTGCGACGCGGAAAACTTCTCATGCCTTCATCCGACCGTTTCATCAAAGAGCGAAAGGGCGCGTGGCAGCGGCTCGAAGACTTGCTGAGGCTGCTCGACCGTTCTTCCCTGCGCCGGCTTCACCGCGAGGAGGTGCGCGAACTCGGTCGCATCTACCGGCGCACCTCTTCCGACCTCGCGATAGCGCGCGCCGAGAGCCGAGACCCGCGCCTCGTCAACTACCTCAACAGCCTCGTCATCCGCGCCCACGGTCGCATCTACCGCGCCGACGCGGCGGAAGGCCGACGCCGCATCCGCGACTTCTTCGCGCGCGATTTTCCGTGCACGTTCCGGCGCACGTGGCGGTTCACGGCGCTCGCCTTCGCCGTCTTCATGCTCTTCTCCGCCGTCGGCTTCGCCGGCACGATGCACGACGCCGAGTTCTCGGAACTCGCGGGCGTGCCGCCGCAGTTCCGCGAGGAGATTTTGAATCGCAAGCCGCGCTGGTGGAAGAACGCGAACGAGGCGAACCAGATCATCGGCGCGGCCATCGCCACGAATAACATCTATGTCACCTTCAAAGCCTTCGCCTACGGCGCGCTCCTCGGCGTCGGCACGCTCTTCTACATGGCCTTCAACGGCGTCAACATCGCCTCCGTGCTCGCGCTCACGTTCCGCGCGGGCTACGGCACGGAACTCCTCACCTTCATGGCCGGCCACGGCGTCATCGAGCTGACCTGCATCTTCATCGCGGGCGGCGCGGGCCTCCTCTTCGGCACGGCGATCCTCTTCCCCGGCGACATCCCGCGCTCCGACAACCTTCGACTCCGAGGCCGCGAGGCCGCATACCTCATCACGGGCTGCGTGCCCCTGCTCGCCGTCGCCGCGACCATCGAAGGCTTCATCTCGCCCGCCGACATTCCGCCCGCGATGAAGTTCACCGTCTCCGCCGTCACCGGCGTCGCGCTCTACTCCTACCTTCTGCTCGCGGGCAGAGGGGCGGAACATGACGAGACCAAGTCAAAGAGTCTCTGACGATGATTCGCCGGGGACGCCGCGCATCCTGGCGAGGCGACGGATTGGACTAACGACGCGGGCATTTCGGGTTATAATCGCTTCCGCCGGGGAGAGAGCGCACGCGCCGACGCTTGGAGGAGAAAAGTCATGTCACTGCCCCATGCGATGCCGGTCTTCACTTCGGGCGATTACCTGTCGCTCGAACGACAGTCAGAGATTCGTCACGAGTACCTCGACGGCTTCGTTTACGCGATGGCCGGAGAGAGTCCGGCGCACAGCACGATCTGTTTCAACCTCTCGGTCGTCATCGGCACGCAACTGAGGGGCACGCCCTGCCGCGGCTTCTCGCCGAACATGAAAGTCCGCGCGGGCGAGGCCGGACTTTACTCCTACCCAGACCTCGCGGTCGCGTGCGGCGAGCCGGTCTTCGAGGACGAGCACGGCGACGTGCTGCTCAACCCGACCGTCGTCTTCGAGGTTCTCTCGCGCTCGACCGAGGCCTACGACCGCGGCGAGAAGTTCGAGCGCTACAAAAGGGTCGAGACGCTGCGCGACTACGTCCTCGTCTCTCAAGACCAGCCGCGACTTGAACGCTTCTCGCGCCAGCCCGACGGCACATGGTCGAAGTCTGAAGTGAGCGGCCTCGACTCCGCCCTCGCGCTCGACTCGATCAACTGCCGAATCCCTCTCGCGGAAGTTTACGAGCGCATCACGTTCTCCGGCGAATGACGGTGAACGACGCCCTTCGTCAAGTCCTCACGACAACGACTGAATTACAAAAGGCCGCGCTCTTTCACGCGGATGTAGGTTTCGAGGAGCGAAGGCACGAGCGCGGCGGTCGTCACGTCGAGCGCGAGTCCGCCCTGGGATTCGACGAGGCGGAGCGCGGCCTCGCGCTGGAGCATGATCTCTTCGGCGACCGACTGCGCGAAGAGTTCTCTTGAGTTCGCGGGCGCGTCGCGCACCGAGGCGCGCAGGTCTCGGTCGGCGATGGTGACGACGAGCGGGAGGTGGCGGGGCCGGAGGATGCGGAGCGAGGAGAGAAGCTCGCGCGAGCCTTCCTCGTCAACGAGGTCTGTCAGCAGCACGACGAGCGAGCGGCGCTTGCAGTTGGCGGCGACGAACTCGAAGGCGCGCGTGTAGGAAGGCTCGATCAGTTCCGGCTCGACCGCGTGCAGCGCTTCCAGCACGGCGTCCGTCTGCTCGCGCCCCTTCGACGGCGGGACGAAAGCGCGGACGCGGCGACCGAAGACTGCGATGCCCGCCTGATCGCCCGCGCGACGGGCCGCGCTCATCAACGCGAGCGCCGCGTTGATGGCCGAGTCGAACTTCGACTCGTCTTCGATGCGCGCGGTCATGAGTCTTCCGGCGTCGAGCGCGACGAGCAAAGTCTGGTCACGCTCGATCTGGTACTGTCTGGTCGTCAGCTTCCCGCGCCGCGCCGTCGCGCTCCACGAGACGTGTCGAAGCTCGTCGCCCGGCACGTACTCGCGCAAGGATTCAAAATCTCTGCCCTCGCCGCGCCAAGCCGCGCGACGCTGCGCCGCGACGAGCGAGCGCGCGCCGAGCGCCTTCAACTCGGCCTCGCGCGCGCGGCGGATGTTCGGATAGACCTTGACGACCGCGGTCGAGCCGACCGCGTCGTCGCGCCAGACGAGTCCGAGCCGCGAGCGGTGTCGCACGGCGACGCGCCCGAACTCGAAGCGTCCGCGGCGCGGCGGCTTCAGCGTGTAGATGAAAGTTTTTTGTTCGAGCGGCCCGACCGTCAGCTCCGCCTCGCGCGGCGAGAGCAGAATCAACTCCGGCGGGTACTCGTCTTTGATTTTGAGTTTGAACGCGCGCGGCGTGTTGTTGCTGACGCGGATGAGCACTTCGGTCTCCGCGCCGATGTGGAAGCGCCCGCCGAACTCGCGCTCGACTTCAAGCCCCGCGGGCAGGCGGCTCGCGCGGCTGTCGAGTGCGGCGGCGGCGACGAGCGCCGCGTCGAAAAGGACAGCGACCCAACGAAGCCACGGGCGGCCCCACGACAGCGACAGCGGCACGAGTCCGAGCGCGACGAGCGCGTAGAAGAGTTTTGTGAAGACGAAGCGCATCCGTGTCGAAGTTTCTGTTTCCGCCCGCCGCGTGGCTGCGACCGGCGACCGGCGGTTGCGTTCATGTTCTCATCGCGCGACCGTCATCATCGTGGCGAGCATCGTCGCGACCGCCTTCTCCGAATCGCCCGCGACGGCGAAGAGGTCGCCCGTGCAGACGGTGACGTTGCGGCCCGCGCGCTTGACCCGCGCACGCGCGACGAACCTCTCGCCCGCGGCGGGCGAGAGCAGGTTGAGCTTGAACTCAATCGAGAGAACGTCCGCGCATCGCCGAGAGTGCCTTCGAGCAGAGCAGCAGCGCGACCGACGCGCGCGGACTCGCGCCGTAGGCGACCGAAGGATGCTCGCGCGTGCGGCGGACGATCTCGACGAGGTACGCTCGGACTCCCGGCTCGACGCGCGCCGACTGAATCTCCGCGCGGCAGCGCATGACGGCGTCCGGCTCTGGCAGCGGTCGGATGTCAACCAGTTCGAGGCGGCGCGCGTTGAAGCCTGAGTCCCAGTTGCCGACGACGCGCGCCTCCTCGTCGGCGTTCGGGTAGCCGACGTGAATCTTCAGCAGAAAGCGGTCGAGCTGCGCTTCGGGCAGCGGGTACGTGCCTTCGTACTCGATTGGGTTCTCGGTCGCAAAGACGGTGAAGAGCGGGGAGAGGCGGTGCAGCTCGCCGTCAATCGTCACCTGCCGCTCCTCCATCGCTTCGAGGAGCGCGGCCTGCGTCTTCGGCGGCGTGCGGTTGATCTCGTCGGCGAGCAGAACGTCGGTGAAGACGGGGCCGCGCCGCAGCGCGAACGTGGCCTGCGCGGTGTTGAAGACGTTCGTGCCCGTGATGTCGGAGGGCATCAGGTCGGGCGTGAACTGGATGCGGCTGAAGTCCATGCCGACGATGCGCGCGAGCGTCTTCACCAGCAGCGTCTTCGCCGTGCCCGGCACGCCTTCCAGAAGCGCGTGCCCCTCGGCGAGGAGCGCGACCAGCGCCTGCTCGACCACCTCGTCCTGCCCGACGATGACCTTGCCGAGTTCCGCCTTGATGTGCTCGACGGTTGCGGGGACGTGTTGAAGCATTCAGAAGAAGTGACGGGTGACGATCAGCAAAGGAATTTCCGCTAAGTTAAGCCGCTCGGCACCTGTCCCTCATTTCCTTTCTCCGGGATTGGAAGAATAGTTTGTATGGCCGTCCGTCGTGTCGTGCCTATCCGAAGGGGCGACTCTTTATCCAAACTTCTTCGTAGGGAAGCACAGACCTTACCTCTGAACACATTAGTTTCCCGTCTATCCTGACGACCGAGTTGTGGGCGAGAAGGTTTTTGAGTTCTTCAAAGTGCGACCTGTCAACGAAGATCGAATAGTAATCTTTATGAAGCTTGGTCGTCGGGTCTTTCAGGCCCGGCCATCCGTCGGGCCAGTTTACATACTTTTCGGCGACAGGACAGCGCCACACCCTGACCTCAGCCCTTTCCGGTAGCCACCACTCCGCCTGCGGGTTTTCGTATCCCTCGACGAAACGATACGCCTGCTCGACGGGGGCGGGAGGTGGCTCATAAGCAGAGCGGGGGTTCGATAGCACGCTCCCATAGACCAGACCATGACGCGAGTGTATTTGCCTTCCTCACGTTTGAGCAGGAGAGTGTTAGTCGGCAAGTCGGTAGCCGCCGACGCATAGAACGACTGCGCGTCGAATTGCCCCAACTCACTTGGCTTAATCTGTTCCAGAGCCGCGGCCAACTCCTGCTCGGTCAGCTTCGCGTATTTAAACTCGGGGTCAGGCCAAGCGCCTTTTCTGTATATCACAGTCCCGTCCCCGTAGAGTACGAACCTCGGCGACCATTGATCCGCGAACCTGGCGTTGACAAAGCCCCCGAAGGCGTCGAGTACGACGAGCGGCGCGGGGTCTTTTTTGCTTTCAACGGCCTGACCATTAGGGCTTTCCGATGGCGAATGTTGCGAAGAGTTTAAGTGCGCAGTCGTGCAGCCGACAGCCGCAGTTAGAAGTAGCATCAACAAGGTTACGGCCATTCGCTCTTTAAGATTGCCGATTAATTCTCGCACCATAATTGACCTTGATCTAACGTCGCACTTTTCTTCTCAACGCGCCTGGCGAATCTCGCGCGAACGCATGAGGATGCCGAGGTCGCGTTCGAGTTCGCGAAGCGCGCGCGCGAGGGCGACGGCGCGACGGGGCGCGAGCGGAGCGCCCGCGATTGCGTCCTCGCACTCGCGCATGAGCGCTTCGAGTTCGCGCCGGCTCCTGCCGGAGCGCCTGCCGACGCCCGCGGCGATCTGTTCGAGCGGCGCGCTCGCGGCCACCCCGCCGTAGCGCGCCAGCGCCCGCCGCGTGCGCGTGTAGATGTTCTCGACAGCGAGGTCGTAGGCGCGTGCGCGCTGTTGGAGTTCGGCCATCGAGGCGACGAATTCGAGCTTCGAGCGGCGGTCGGCGCGCGGCGCGGGCAGGGCGCGCGCGAAGCGGCGTCCGCGCGTCCAGACGACGGCGAGCGCGACGAGGGCGGCCTGCGCGAACATCCAGAGGATGGGCGTCCCGCGGAAGTAGGCGAGCAGGTGATTCTCGGTCGCGCCGTAGCCCTGGTGAAATTCGTCGAAGGCGATGCGCCCACCGCGCCCGCCCGTCACAACGTTGGAGGCGAGGAAGAGGTTGTCGGCGCGGTTGATGCCCGCGTTCGAGACGACGTAAGGGTCTGAAAGCACGACCACGCGCCCGCGTCCGTATGCGTAGTCAACGAGCAGAGCGCCGACGCCCTCGCGCCCGTCGGCGACGTGGATGACGGGCGCGTCCGCCTCGTTCGTCGCGAGTTCTTTCGTCGCGCTTGAAACGTCCGGCGTGCGCGAGTCGCTCGTCGAAGGCCGCGACGTTGATGTCGGCGTCGGCATCGGCGCGGGCGGAGGCGGAGGCTCTTCCTCTTCCGACTCTTCTTCGTCATCGTCGGGCGTCGGCGTCTCCACGGGAGTCGGCGTCTGCCTTGGGACGACGGCTCTGCGCGGGGGCGCGCCGGGGCCTCGGATGATGACGGGCACGGCGGCTCCCACCTGATAGACGTGCAGGCGACCGGCGAAGCGCGAGCGCGCGACCTCCGCGACGCCGCGCGTGAGGACGGTCGGCTGCGCGGGAGTGATGAGCGGCACGTCGTGCGTCATCTGCTCCACGTCGTCGGGGCGAACGTCGGGCGCGGGCATCTCGAAGACTTCGGAGCCGACGCGCCAGCCCCTCGAAGTCGGAAGGAGCGAAGGGTTCGGGCTTCGGTCAACGACGACGAGACGACCTCCGGCCTCGACCCAGCGGAGAATCGCTTCGGCCTCCTCGCTCTCGACGGGCCGGCGCGTCCGCCCGACGATGACGAAGGTCGCGACTCCGCCCTCGCCCCCGCTCGCGAGCGAAGTCACGGGTTCGTTCCAGCGCACAACGTCCAGCCCGCGCTGCCGCAGATACTCGAACAGCGCGAGCGTGCCCGTCCCGCCCGCGTTCACGGTCGAGCGGTCGGGCGCGCGCTCCGTGTCGCCCTCCTGCTCGACGCGCACGTATGACGCGGCGTTCAGCGCCACGAGCACGACGACCATCACGACGACGGTCAGGATGATGAGAAGTCGGCCTTTCATCAAAGTCTGGAGTCTGGAGTCTGAAGTCTGGAGTCAAAGCCTCTTGCTTTGACTCCAGACTTCAGACTCCAGACTGTTTCATCGCCTGACGGCAGCGCGCGCGGAAGTTTGCCCAATCCGTGTCGGTCGCGTCTTGCAGGCCGTACCAGTGAAGCTCGAAGTCGAAGGTGAGCGGCAGCATCTCCGTGTAGAGGCGCGGCGGCGCGCTCTTGCGGACGGCGTTCAGGTAGTCGCGGTTCGTCTTGTGGCGCGAGAGCCGGATGACCTGGCGGTCGCCGAGTTCGCAGAGCAGCGCGATGTATGCCTTGCGGATCGCGCCGCGCAGGTCGCCCGCGCGCGCAAGCGTCTCGGCGTCGGCGAGCAGATCGGCGGAGGTCTGGTCGGCTTCGAGTCGCTCGCCGAGGACGACGCGGGGGCCGCGCTTGAGCTTGAGCGTCTTCACCTCGCGCTTGCGCCGCAGCCAGAGCAGGCGCGCGACGTATGCGACGACCGCGAGGCAGAGCGCGAGGACGACTATCTGCGCGATCTGCGAGAAGACCGGGTTCGTTCCCGGCGCGAGCCTCGGCCCGCGCGGCATGTGGTCGGCGAACCAGTCGGCGATGTCCTTGAGGAGACGTTGGAGCGCGTTGCCCTCCTCCGCCCTCTTGTTGAATTCGGGGTCGCGGAGGATTCTGTTCAGGCGACCGCGCTCGGCGTCGGCGTCCGAAGTCTGCGCCGTCGCCGACTCAAGTTCGGCGAGCCGCGAGTCGAGCGCGCGCAGCCGCTCCTCAATCGCGCGCAGCGACTGCACACGCTTCGAGTTGTCGCCCAAGTGTTCGTAATCGTCGAGCGCCGCGTGGAGCCATGCGTTGTCAACCTCGGTCGCGCCGCCGTCGCGCGACTCGACGCGCTCCTTCGGCGGGAGCAGCGAGCGCACGCGTCCGAGCGCGTCGCTCTCGCGTTTGGGAAGTTCGAGCGCGATGTCCGGGTTGTAGCCCGGCTTCGTCCAGACTTCGGGCTTCTCGTTGTCGCTCAGCTTCTGGCAGAACGCGGCCAACTCTTCGAGCGTCGGAACGGAAGCGCGCACGCGCTCGCGGTACTGCGCGAGTGTCGAAGCGGCTGCCGCGTCGCGCGTCTGAGAGCCGGCCCGCGGCTGAGCGTTAGCCGGCGAGTCGGCTCGCCCGCTCGTCTTCGCGGCAGCCGACGCCGCGGCGAGCGCGACGAGCGACGCGAGCGCGAAGGGCAGGAGTCTGTATCGCGTTCCTCTCATCAACTTTCAGAAGCCGCCAGAATCTTCAAAAGCCGAAGGGCGCGGCTTCGTCTTCTTCAGAGTCCGAGCACCGAGCCGGGGAACTTCTCTTCGTCCTCGCGCGGTCGTTTGACCTGCGGCGCGGCGATGGCCGGGGCGACCGGCGCGTTGACGCCCGCGGGCAGTACCGGCATCTCGCCGAAGCGCTGCGCCGCCATCAACTCGATGTCGTAGCCCTCGCGCCGCACGCGCTGGTCAACGTAGAGGAGCGACAGCCCCATCATGTAAACGGGCGCGAGGAGGATCGCGCTCAGTTGGTTGATGACCGCGCGGCTGACGACGTACCACGCGGGCAGCCGCGTCGGGTCGAACGTGAAGGGGTCAATGCCGTTCAGGTAGGCGAACCAGCCGAGCGGGACGAGCAGCAGCATGATGGCCGCGTAGGTCGCGAACCCCGTGAAGAGAAACATCCCCATGAGCCTCCGCACGTGGCCGCGCGCCAGCTCGGCGCTCCGGCCAATCGAGGCGAAGACGCCCTTGCCTTCGACCATCAACACCTGCGGCACGTAGGCGGTCAGCCCCGCGAGCAGAAAGAAGATGAAGAGCGCGACCGCGAACGCGCCGAGGTAGAACACGAAGACGATCAGCAACACCAGCCACTGCGCCTCCCTGCCCGCGCCGGCCCCCGCCGTGGCGAACACGCCGACCAGAATCACCGCGATTAACATCAGTATGAACGCGGCGGCCAGCGCGACCGCCAGCGACAGGAAGAGCCAGAAGCCGATGACGATTGTCGCGCCCAGCAGCGCCCGGAACCGCGAGCGCACGCTGCGGTAGATGAGTCGCGCCGTGACCGGCTCGCCCCAGAGCAGGTGCATCACGAGGTTGCGCGACGCGCCGCCCATCACGATCAACTGCGCCATCAGCCCGGCGACGTAGATGACGAGTCCGAGCAATACCAGCAGCAGGTACGTGAAGAGGCGGCCCGTGTTGCCCGTCGCGCCCATGCCCCTCACGCTGACGGCCATGATGATCGCGCCCGCCGCGTTGACGACGACGGGCGGCGCGCAGGCGCGGATGAGCGCCATGAAGTGACGGCGGTAGAGCCGCACCGTGCGGTCAATGAGGTCGCCCGCGCCGAGCGGCGCGAGTTGCAGTTGTTTGACGGAGAGCGTCGCCAAGGTTCTCCCGAAATCCGCCGAGCGTAAATTCAGACGGCATGAGAGCGCCGCGAATTTTAGCACAGCGCGGCGGCGGGACGCGGAAGCCGTCGCACGCGCGCCGGTCGCCGCCCGCGGACTGGCTCGACGAGCCGAGCAGTAGCGCGCCGTTGACTTGCGGGCCGGTCGCGAGTCCTCGCCGCTCGAAGAGGTGTGGTGAAGCTTATTCAAATTTTTGAAGTTAGCTTCAAAAATTCGTTTCGCAGGCCCGGGCCGGGGCCGCCGCACGGGCTTCGGAAGCCGGCGCGGCCCGCCTTTAAAATGTTTCATGCCTTCGACTTATCTTTTTCAGTCCGGCGCGGGGGCGAAGTTGGCCTTCGAGTTGCATAAAACGCCCGACGGCAACCTACGTAAAGCCAAACGGCCACAAGAAAAAACCATTGAAGAAAGCAAACACAACGAAAGGAATGGTTAGCATGAGAACTTCTATCCGATTCTTCGCCGTGCTGGCCCTCGTGCTCTCGCTCTTTGCGGTGGGCGCGTCGGCGCAGACGAACACGACGGGATCGATTGAGGGAACGGTGACCGACGTGAACGGCGCGGCGGTTCCGGGCGTGACCGTCTCGGTCAGCGGCCCGAACCTCCTCCGCCCGCAGACGGCGACGACCAACGACGAGGGCATCTACCGCATCCCCAACATCCCGCCGGGCATCTACACGGTGACGGTCGAAGCCACCAAGGGCTTCGCCAAGTTCGAGCAGACGCAGGTCGAGGTCAACCTGACGAAGACCTCGAACGTCACCGTCCAGCTCCGCCCCCAGGGCGCGTCCGAGAGCGTTGACGTGACGGCCAGCTCCGGCGCGGCCATCGACGTGACGACCAACACGCAGGGCACCAACGTCTCGACCGAGCAATTCTCGAACTTCCCCACGCAGCGCACCGTGCAGTCGCTCTACACGATTGCGCCGACGGCGGCTCGCTCGGGCCTGCGCGACGCTTCGGGCCGCGACCGCGACCCGTCGGTGGGCGGCT
>Ga0070740_10000722_pt1 | contig 59016 bp, 53 predicted proteins | sample Coa_R2_FD_67286 | JGI IMG/M metagenome (GOLD analysis project Ga0070740, IMG submission 67286) | Surface soil microbial communities from Centralia Pennsylvania, which are recovering from an underground coalmine fire - Coalmine... | ecosystem: Environmental > Terrestrial > Soil > Unclassified ... | reverse complement strand
TGGCTGAGGCGATGGCGCCAGTAATCGGCCAGGTCGAGAGCGGCAAGGCCAAGGATGACGGCGCTCCAGTAGGGCATCGACATCTGCGCCAGAAGCCCCAGGTGCCTGTGTTCTGCGAATCCGGAAAGGAGCAGGAGACCGGCGCCAATTGCCGTGGAGATTCCGATGGTCAGTGCCGTCAGGGCAATGTTGCGCGCGCGGCGGAAACGGGGCCCGGCTGGCAGACGGGCTGCGGAAACAGCTTCCCAGCTCCAGAAAAGGGCATAGGCACCTATGATGACAAATGGAGGCAGCTGCGAAAGCGCCGCAATCATTGCTTGGCCCGGTCGCGGAGTTGCGCGAATTTATGCGCGCGACACCGTGCGCAGGAGTCGGCCGGATGGCCGACAGGCGCTGTCATGACCCGGATCGATGATCGCATCCAATTCATGCGCCGCGCGGCTGATACCCTCAGCAACACCGGGGCGGTGTTGCAGGTCGCGGCAGAGGCCATCTCCACGGCGTGCGGGCGGGGCCTTGCATTTGTATTTCTCCCGTCGGGCCTCCCGTCCGATATGGCCGCCGCGCAGGGCGGCGTCGCGCGCCAACCGGGCAGCGGCTTTCGCCCCCGCTGGATCGTCAACATCGAGCGCGTCCCCTTGTGGCAACAGAACCGGTGGATTGAGCCCATGCATGCCGGAATCCATGGGCCCGCCTATTTTCAGGACGACCACCCGGCGTCGCGGGCCCTTCACGGCCGGCCAGACTATGGCCGCGCCATGATTTGTGCCGGCGGGCGGATGATCGCGTGGGCCGGCCTGTTTGTTGACAGCAGGCAACCGTTCAACGATCGGGAGCGTGCGCAGTTGGGCGCGCTGTGCGAACAGATCGTCGGGCCGATGCGGGTTGCGGCCCTTCTGGCGCAGGGCCGTTGGGCACTTTCGCTGTCGCGGCGACAACACGAAATTCTTTCGCGTGTCGCCTTGGGCTGGACCAACAAGCGGATTGCCAGGGACCTCGATATCTCGGCGGCGACAGTCAAGACCGTTCTCGAACGCCTGTACCGCCGATCCGGCTGTGCAAACCGCGCTGCACTGGTCGCGCGTTATCGCAACAGCGTGGGCCCTTCGGCTGAATTGGCCTGACCGTGCGCGGAACCGCCCGGGCGGGACTGGCTCTGGATACCGGCCTTGATCGCCTGTGGCGCTTTCCCCGGGCGGAATCCCCTGCTATACGGCCCGGCTTCCGGCCGGAGCCAACTGTAGGGAGCCGCCGGGGCCCGTTTGGCGGGCGTGGCGGAACTGGTAGACGCGCTGGATTTAGGTTCCAGTGATGAAAGTCGTGGGGGTTCAAGTCCCTCCGCCCGCACCACCTCGCGCAACGGATGAGCTTCGCGTTTCAAGGAACTGTTCTTCCATGCAAATCACCGAGACTGTCAACGAAGGCCTGCACCGCGAATTCAAGATCGTGATCCCCCAGAGCGATCTCGACCGGCGCCTGACCACGCGTGTCGAGGAGATCAAGCCGCAGGTGTCGTTGAAGGGCTTCCGTCCGGGCAAGGCGCCCATTTCGTTCCTGAAGAAGACCTTCGGCAAGCAGATCATGGGCGAGATCGTGGAACAGGCGGTCTCCGAATCGAGTCAGAAGGCGGTCACCGAACGGTCGCTCAAACCGGCCACCCCGCCGCGCGTCGATCTGGTCAGCGAACTCGACACGGTGGTCAACGGCAAATCCGACCTCGAATTCACGGTCAAGATTGATCTGATGCCGGATTTCGAGCTGGCCGATCCGGCCAAGATCAAGGTCGAGCGGCTTGTTTCGGAGGTGACGGACGCCGCCGTGGACGAAGCAGTGGAACGGCTTGCAAAACAGACACAAACCTACACGCCGCGCGGCGAGGGCGAGAAGGCGCACAAGAGCGATTCCGTCATCATCGATTTTGTCGGGCGCGTCGACGGCGAGGAATTTGCAGGCGGCAAGGCCGAGGACTTCAACCTTGTGCTCGGTTCCGGCCAGTTTGTGCCAGGCTTCGAAGATCAGCTCGAGGGCGCGAAAGCCGGCGACGAGCGCGTGGTGAAGGTGAAGTTCCCGGCCGATTATCCCGAGGCGAAACTCGCCGACAAGGACGCCGAATTCACCGTGCGCGTAAAGGAAATCCGCAAGCCGGACGAACTGAACATCGATGACGAATTGGCGAAGAAGCTCGGCCTGGATTCGCTCGGCACGCTGAAGGAGCGCGTGCGCGAACAGCTGAAGGGCGATTTTGCGCGCGCCAGCCGGCTGCACATGAAGCGCCGGATTCTGGATGCCCTCGATGAAACGCATCATTTCGATCTGCCGCCGGCCATGGTCCAGACGGAATTTGACGGCATCTGGCGCGCGGTGGAGGCGGAGCTTCAGCGCGAAGGAAAGAAGCCAGAGGACGAAGGAAAGAGCGAAGACGAGCTCAGAAAGGAATATCGCGAGATTGCCGAACGGCGCGTCCGCCTGGGTTTGGTGCTGGCGAAATTGGGCGAGCAGAACGGCATCACCGTTTCGCAGGACGAAGTAAACCGCGCGATTGCCGCCCGTGCGCGCCAGTTTCCGGGGCAGGAACAGCAGGTGTTTCAGTTCTACGCCAGCAATCCGCAGGCCGCCGCCGAAATCCGCGCGCCGATCTTCGAGGACAAGGTGGTGGACTTCATCGCCGAACTTGCGACCGTGACCGATCGCCCGGTGGACAGGGAAACACTGTTACTTGATCCGGACGAAGCCGCAGCGAAGCTGAAAAAGGCCGACGAGCCGGAAAAGAAGAAAACGGGGAAGAAGAAAAAGGAATAGCGCGGCCCGTCGCCTTCATCACACGGTGTGGTCGCTTGCCAGCGCGCAATCTTCTTCGGCGCTGGTTTCCACCTGGATCGTCACATGCGGAATGCCGAAGCGGCTGCGAAGCTGATCGGCCACGCGGTGCAGGGCCGCATCGCCCGGATGACCGGCCGGTATCACCAGATGGCAGGTGAGGGCCGTTTCGGTGGTGCTCATGGGCCATATGTGCAGATCGTGAAGGGCGCATACGCCCGGCAGGCCGACCAGATAGGCACGCACGGCAACGGCATCCACGCCCGAGGGAACGGCCTGCAGCGTCATGTTGAGGGAGTCCCGCAACAGGCGCCAGCTGCCCGCCACAATGACCGCCGCAATGGCAAGGCTTACCACGGGGTCAATCCACGCAGCGCCGGTGAGAAGTATGAGGCCGCCCGCAACGACCACGCCCACCGAAACCGCCGCATCGCCCGCCATGTGGAGAAAGGCGCCGCGAATGTTCAGATCGCCTTTGCGGCCGCGCGCGAACAGCGCCGCCGTGAGCGCGTTGACCAGAATTCCGATGCCCGCCACGAGCATCACAACATTGCCGGCGACCGGTTGCGGCGCAAACAGGCGCCGGGTCGCCTCCACCGCGATGGCCCCGGTCGCCATGAGCAGAAACACCGCGTTGAACAGAGCCGCCAGAATGGAGGTGCTGCGAAGGCCATAGGTGTAGCGCGCCGTCGGCGCACGCCGCGAAGCCACAGCCGCGCTCCAGGCCACCACAAGGCCAAGCACGTCGCCCAGATTGTGTCCCGCGTCGGCGATCAGCGCCATGGAATGACCAATGATGCCGAATGCCACGCCCACCGCGACGAAGGCGGCATTCAGGGCGATGCCGGCGGCAAAGGCTGTCCCGAAGCCGGACGCGGCCGCCTGGTGATCGTGCGCGTGTGCGGTCATGGCCCCCGATTTTAGGACGATTGGCTGAAAGAAGCTCAGGGGGTCCGCAATAACCCTTACGGCTTCGGGGTAGCAAAGCCTGCGCCGCCTCCTATATCGTGCCGGATTGACAGGGCGATGACCGCCCCTACGCTCAGCCGAAGCGAATCAGGAGGCCAACGGGACCAATGAAGGACCCGCGCGACGTCTACATGAACACGCTTGTCCCCATGGTGGTTGAGCAAACCGCCCGGGGGGAACGAGCATTTGACATCTATTCGCGCCTGCTCAAGGAACGCATCGTCTTTGTGACCGGCGGCATCGAGGACTACGGCGCCAGCCTGATCACGGCCCAGCTTCTCTTTCTGGAAGCGGAAAATCCGAAGAAAGAGATTCACATGTATATCAATTCGCCCGGCGGCGTGGTGTCGTCCGGCCTCGCCATTTACGACACCATGCAGTACATCCGCCCCGCCGTTCAGACGCTCTGCGTCGGGCAGGCCGCAAGCGCCGCTTCGCTTTTGTTATGCGCCGGCCAGAAAGGCGCCCGGTTCTGCCTGCCGAATTCGCGGATTCTCGTGCACCAGCCGTCGGCGTCCTATTATGGGCAGGCAGCGGATATCGCCCGGCATGCACAGGAGATCGTCAAACTCAAGAAGCGGTTGAACGAAATCTATGCCCGGCACACCGGACAACCGGTGGAGGCAATTGAAAAGGCGCTGGACCGGGATACGTATATGACCGCGGAAGAAGCCAGAAGCTTTGGCCTGGTTGATGAAGTCTTGACCCGCAGGCCCGACCCGGCCGAGGGAACGTGAGCCAGTTGTTAATGCTGTTGCCCCAAAAATCCTGCTTTTCCGCGCCAATTAAACAATTCTTGATCGGCCCTTGGCTAACGTGGTCGAATGGCCGGGAGGGGCAAATCACTTCTGTTGGCGCGGTTCGTGCAACACGGACCACAGGTGAGGGGTTGAGTTACAGGTCGGGTGAGTTTTCCCGGGAGAGCGCATGAGTAAGGCTGGCGGCGGTAGCGAGAACAAGAACACGCTTTATTGCTCCTTTTGCGGCAAGAGCCAGCATGAGGTCCGCAAGCTGATTGCGGGCCCGACCGTCTTCATCTGCGATGAATGCGTCGAACTCTGCATGGAGATCATCCGGGAGGAGAACAAGACCTCCTTCATGAAATCCAAGGAGGGCGTTCCTTCGCCGCAGGAGATTTTCAAGGTCCTGGACGATTACGTGGTCGGCCAGCAGCATGCCAAGAAGGTGCTCTCGGTCGCCGTCCACAACCATTACAAGCGCATCAACAACACCGGCAAAAACGCCGATGTGGAGCTTGCGAAGTCCAACATACTGCTGGTGGGGCCCACCGGCTGCGGGAAAACCCTGCTCGCGCAGACTCTGGCCCGCATCCTGGACGTGCCCTTCACGATGGCCGATGCCACGACGCTCACCGAAGCGGGCTATGTGGGCGAGGACGTCGAAAACATCATCCTCAAGCTGCTCCAGAATGCCGATTACAACGTCGAGCGCGCCCAGCGCGGCATCGTCTATATCGACGAGGTGGACAAGATCAGCCGCAAGTCCGACAACCCGTCCATCACCCGCGACGTATCGGGCGAGGGCGTCCAGCAGGCCTTGCTCAAGATCATGGAAGGCACGATCGCCTCGGTGCCGCCGCAGGGCGGCCGCAAGCATCCGCAGCAGGAGTTCCTGCAGGTTGATACCACAAACATCCTGTTCATCTGTGGCGGTGCTTTTGCCGGCCTTGAGAAAATCATCTCCCAGCGCACGCACGGCTCCTCGATGGGATTTGGCGCCAATGTGCGCGCGCCCGACGAACGCGGCACGGGCGAGGTGCTGCGCGAAGTCGAGCCGGAAGACCTGCTCAAATTCGGCCTCATCCCGGAGTTCATCGGCCGCCTTCCGGTCGTCGCCACCTTGGGCGATCTGTCCGAGCAGGCGCTGATCGAAATTCTCACCCGGCCCAAGAACGCGCTGGCCAAGCAATATCAGCGCATGTTCGAGATGGAAGGCGTGAAACTGAGATTTCAGGAAGAGGCGCTGCACGGAATTGCGCGCAAGGCCATCGCCCGCAAGACCGGGGCGCGCGGCCTTCGGTCGATCATGGAAGGCATCCTGTTGGAGACCATGTTCGAGCTGCCCACGCTCAATGGCGTCCAGGAGGTGGTGATCACGTCGGATGTCGTGGAAGGCCGTTCCCGGCCGCTCTACACTTATTCCGACAAGGGCGAGGCGCGCGAAAAAACAGCTTCCTGAACGGCTGTTCATCGCGCCGCAACGGGTTTGCAACAACCCGCGCGTGCCAAACCTTAACGCCTTGAAACGGCCTCAGGCCGGGGCCACCTTACTCAGGCAGAGTCGGCCATTTCGGGCGGCTAAAAGTTCCGTAAGCCCACGTGGGGTACGGTTCCAGCAACACCCGCGGATAAGCTCCGCGGCAAGGAGATAACACGGTGTCGGATCAACCAGTCATCATTCCTCCCAAAGGCGAAGAAGGCGGCCAGCTGGCGCCCGTTCTGCCTTTGCGCGATATTGTCGTCTTCCCTCATATGATCGTTCCCCTCTTCGTAGGCCGCGAAAAGTCCGTCCGCGCGCTCGAAGAGGTGATGAACGACGAAAAGCAGATTCTGCTGCTGACCCAGAAGAACGCCGGGGACGACGATCCGTCGCCGGACGCGCTTCACACCGTCGGCACGCTGGCGACGGTTCTTCAGCTGCTGAAGCTGCCCGACCAGACCGTTCGCGTGCTGGTCGAGGGCAAGGCGCGCGCCCGTGTCACCGGTTTTGTCCAGCGTACCGATTTCTTCCAGGCCCACATCGAGAAGATCTCCGATGAAGGCGGCGACGCGAAGGAAACCGAAGCGCTGATGCGCACGGTGAAGGCCAACTTCGAGCAATACATCAAGCTGAACAAGAAGGTTCCGGCGGAAACCCTGGCATCGGTCGCCCAGATCGAGGAGCCCGCGAAACTTGCCGATACGGTGGCCTCGCACCTGTCCGTGAAAATTTCCGACCGCCAGGCGCTGCTCGAGACGCTCAACACGACCGAGCGGCTGGAGAAGGTGCTGGCGCTGATCGAGGGCGAAGTCGGAGTGCTCCAGGTGGAGCGCAAGATCCGCTCGCGCGTGAAACGCCAGATGGAGAAAACCCAGCGCGAATACTATCTCAACGAACAGCTCAAGGCGATCCAGAAGGAATTGGGCGAAGGCGAGGAAGGCCGCGACGAACTGAACGAGCTTGAAGAGCGCATTCGCAAGACGAAGCTCTCGAAGGAAGCGCGCGAGAAGGCGCAGGCCGAAGTGAAGAAGCTCCGCTCCATGTCACCCATGAGCGCGGAAGCCACCGTTGTGCGCAATTATCTCGACTGGCTGCTTTCGCTCCCCTGGGGCAAGAAATCCAAGGTCAAGAAGGACATCAAGCTGGCCGAGGACATCCTCAACGAGGATCACTACGGGCTCGAAAAGGTGAAGGAGCGCATCCTGGAATATCTGGCCGTGCAGCAACGCGCCGGCAAGATGAAGGGGCCGATCCTCTGTCTCGTTGGCCCGCCCGGTGTGGGAAAAACCTCGCTCGGCAAGTCCATCGCGCGGGCCACGGGCCGCGAGTTCGTACGCATGTCCCTTGGTGGCGTGCGCGACGAGGCGGAGATCCGCGGCCACCGGCGCACGTATATCGGCTCCATGCCCGGCAAGATCATCCAGTCCATGAAGAAGGCAAAGACGTCCAATCCGCTCTTCCTGCTGGATGAAATCGACAAGCTGGGCGCAGATTGGCGCGGCGATCCTTCGAGCGCGCTGCTCGAAGTGCTCGACCCGGAGCAAAACCACACCTTCAACGACCACTATCTTGAGGTCGATTTCGATCTTTCGGATGTGATGTTCATCACCACGGCCAACACGCTGCGCATGCCGCAGCCGCTGATGGATCGCATGGAGATCATTCGCATCCCCGGTTACACCGAAGACGAGAAGGTCGAAATTGCCAAGCGCCACCTGATCCCGAAAGAGATCAAGGCGCACGGCCTCAAGGATGACGAGTGGAAGATCACCGACGACGGGCTGCGCGATCTTATCCGCTATCACACGCGCGAGGCGGGCGTGCGCAACCTGGAGCGCGAAATCGCCAATCTCGCGCGCAAGGCGGTCAAGGAGATCGTCTCCGGCAAGGCGCAGTCGATCACGGTCACACCGGACAACCTTGGCGACTATGCGGGGGTTCGCAAATTCCGCTATGGCGAAGTGGAAGGCGAAGACCAGGTTGGCGTGGTCACCGGGCTTGCCTGGACGGAAACTGGCGGCGACACGCTGCAGATCGAATCCGTCATGTTGCCGGGCAAGGGCCGGATGCAGACCACCGGCAAGCTCGGCGATGTGATGAAAGAATCGATCGACGCGGCGCGGTCCTATGTGCGCTCGAAAGCGACGCTTTTCGGTATCAAACCTCCCAAATTCGACACGATCGACATCCACGTCCATGTGCCGGAGGGTGCCACGCCGAAAGACGGACCGTCCGCCGGCGTGGCGATGGCCACCTCCATCATCTCTGTGCTCACGGGCATTCCGGTGCGCCGCGATGTGGCGATGACGGGCGAGGTCACGCTGCGCGGCCGCGTCTTGCCGATTGGCGGCCTGAAGGAAAAGCTGCTTGCAGCGCTTCGCGCCGGCATCAAGACGGTCGTGATTCCGGAGGAGAACGAGAAGGACCTCGCCGAAATCCCCGACAATGTGAAATCGGGAATGACAATCGTTCCGGTGAAGAAGGTAACGGAGGTCTTGAAGGTCGCGCTTGTCCGTCAGCCGGAGCCGATCGAATGGACCGAGCCGGAAATCCCGGCCGCTGCTCCCGCGGCGCTGCCCGATAGCGACGCGGACGCGGTCGTAACGCACTAGAAGCACAGAAAAAACAGGCAAAGGCCGCTCCGCTTGGGGCGGCCTTTTGCGTTTCAAGGGGGGAGGCGTTCAAAAATTCCGCTGATTCCCTGACTTTTTGCGCTTGGCGGGGAAACCAAGCCCGCCCTAATCTCTTGCCTAACGCGGCGACTCGCCCGGAAAGGAGCCCCTCGTGAACAAGAACGATCTCATTCACAAGCTTTCGGAGCGTACCGGCCTGCAAAAGCATGATGCGGCAAAGGCCGTGGAAGGCGTATTCGACATCATCGCCGATACCCTCAAGTCCGGCGATGAAGTGCGGCTTACCGGCTTTGGCGTGTTTGTGGTGGCCACCCGCGCCGGCGGCAAGGGCCGCAACCCGCAGACGGGCGAGGAAATCACCATCAAGCCGTCCAAGCAGCCCCGCTTCCGCGCCGGCAAGCAGCTCAAGGACATGATGAACGTCTAGCAGGGCGCCTGCCGCAGCCGCGCAGGGCAAACTATCGCCGGGCGGGCATCCCTTGCGCCAAAGCTTGTCCAAATTGCGCAGCCGCCTGATATAGAGATGATCGTGGGCGGTTAGCTCAGCCGGTAGAGCACATCGTTTACACCGATGGGGTCGGCGGTTCGAATCCGTCACCGCCCACCACATCTGCGCCGCACGAGGGGGACAATCATGCGTCCGGTTTGGGCTGTTCTCGCCGCACTTGTTCTGACCGCAACATGTGCGCTTGCACAGGATGACGACGCGCCCGCGCCGCCTGCCCCGAAGAAATCGGTCGACTCCACGTTCATTTCCTACAGCCAGCCCGTCATAGCCTTTACGCATGCAGAGATCGTGGACGGAACAGGCGCGGCGCCGAAATACGATCAGACGCTGATTGTAAGGAACGGCCGCATCTTCGCCATCGGTCCCGCCGCGCGAACCAAAGTGCCGGCCGGTGCTGCCGTCATCGATGCGCACGGCAAGACGCTGCTGCCGGGCTTTGTCATGGTGCACGAGCACCTGTTCTATCCGACGGGCCGCTATGACGGCATGCCGCTCTATGGCTCGATGCTTTTCAGCTTTCCGCGGCTCTACCTCGCCGGGGGAACCACGACCGCGCGCACGGCAGGGTCGCTCGTTCCCTATGGCGACATCAATGTGAAGCGCGACATTGATTCAGGCAAAGGAATCGGCCCCGATCTGGACGCTACCGCGCCCTATTTGAACGGCACGGGCATCCCGATCCTTCAGATGCAGCGGCTGGCCGGGCCGCAAGACGCAAAGCGCAGCGTGAATTACTGGGCCGACGAAGGCTTTACCTCCTACAAGGCTTATGTGGACATCACGCGCGATGAACTCGCCGCCGCGATCGGGGCTGCGCATGCGCGCGGACTGAAGGTCACCGGCCATCTTTGTTCCGTGACCTATCGCGAAGCGGCCGAACGGGGCATTGACGATCTGGAGCATGGTTTCGCGGTGATGACAGATTTTGTCGTGGGCAAGCAGCCTGATATCTGCCCGAAAGACGGCAACCGGCAATCGCTGATTGACCTCAGGCTCGACGACCCCAGACTCACATCGCTGATGCGGTTCCTGATTGCACACCATGTCGCGATCACGTCCACGCTCACGGTGTTCGAGACGTTCACACCCGGACGGCCGGAAGCGCCGCTCGCCGCGCGCGAAATGCTTGTCCCTGAACTGCGGGAAGCCTACGAAAAGCAATGGGCGGCGGTCCCCGGGACCGATCGCTTCAAGCCTTGGGCCGTGATTTTTCCGAAGCTGATGAAGATGGAAAAGATGTACGCGGACATGGGCGGAACGTTGCTGGCGGGGACCGATCCCACCGGTTACGGCGGTGTCGTGCCGGGCTTTGCCGGCAAGCGCGAGGTCGAGCTTCTTGTCGAAGCGGGATTGCCGTTTCCGCAGGCGCTGAAAATCGCGACGCTGAATGGCGCTGTCTATCTTGGCCGCGCCGGAGAGGTTGGCTCCCTCGCCGCCGGCAAGCGCGCGGACATTGCCGTTGTTGCCGGCGATCCGGTGAAAAATCCCGCGGCGGTCGAGCACATGCCGCTCGTCTTCAAAAAGGGCGTCGGCTACGACACGGCCAGGATATTTGCGGCCATGAAGGGCCAGGTCGGCCTTTATTAACGCCCGGCACATTGACGCCAAACGGCTTTCAATGGCCAAGTCCTGTCCCATGAGGGCAGGGGTCTATGTCGTTTGCAGCCTCGCGCTGGCGCTGGCGGCTTGCGGCGGCCAGAAGCCGCCACCGCCCAATCCGGATCTCAACTGGCACCCGGCGTCGGGCATGCTTCTGAAATACGATGCCAATCACGACGGCATCGTAACGCGCGCGGAACTGGAAGCAGGGCTGAAGCGGGACTTTGCGGCAGCAGACATCAACCATGACGGGCATCTCGATGCCGACGAAGCCCGCGCCGTGAACGAAGAGCGTCTGAACGACGATCAATCCACCGCCTCGCCCCTCGTGGACTGGAACCAGGATGGATTTATTGACTTCAACGAATTTGCAACCACGCCACGGTCGCTGTTCGACCAGCTGGACGCAAACAGCGACGGCAAGCTCGCGCCCGGCGAGCTGGCGCCCCAGACGCCGCATTTGCAGCCGCCCGATCGGTCCGGCAGGCAGCCGCCGCCGGATTCGGGCGGCTATCCTTGACAGGGTTGAAGACCCCCCCTACACCCTGCGCCCTTCGCGCGCGTTATAATAAGGCTCGCGAAACGCCCGCGGGGGCGTAGCTCAGTTGGTTAGAGTGTCGGCCTGTCACGCCGAAGGTCGCGGGTTCGAGCCCCGTCGCTCCCGCCAGCCTCCGCCGCTCTGCGGCAAGGCCCGCGTTCAAAATTTTGGATACCGTCTGCCTGCAGCCATATCCGTTCCGCCGGGATGGGATTTTTGAGAGCAAAATTCCTGTTTTCCTGCGGCGAATCGTGCATTAAAGCCGCGTTGCGCGGGCAGGCTTGCCGCCTATACTCGCGCCGCAAAATTGCCCCGGCCCTGCGCGAACGGCCCGCCCGAAAGGCAGACCGGGGATCCTAGGACACGGCCATGGATGGTGGACTCCTTTTCGAATATCTGCCGATCCTGATTTTCATCGCTATCGCGGGCGCGCTGGCGCTGGCCTTCACCATTGTTCCCTTCGTGATCGCTCCGCAAAAGCCCGATCCCGAGAAGCTCTCGGCCTACGAATGCGGATTCAACGCGTTTGGCGATGCACGCATGCGCTTCGATGTGCGTTACTATCTGGTGTCCATTCTTTTCATAATCTTCGATCTGGAAGTCGCATTCCTGTTTCCCTGGGCGGTCTCCCTCGGGAAGATCGGCGTCTATGGCTTCTGGTCGATGATGGTGTTTCTGGGCGTGCTGACCGTCGGATTCATCTACGAGTGGAAGAAAGGCGCGCTTGAATGGGAATAGTCGCGGCCGGACAGGCAGGACGGGCGGCGGTGGAAGGCGCGCGCGCCATCGCCGACAACGATCCCTATTTCGGCCAGATGAAAGCGGAAATCAGCAATCGCGGTTATCTGCTGGCCAGCGCCGATGCGTTGATCAACTGGGCGCGCACCGGCTCGCTGATGTGGATGACGTTCGGGCTTGCCTGCTGCGCGGTCGAGATGATGCAGGCGTCCATGCCGCGCTATGACCTGGAACGGTTTGGCTTTGCGCCGCGCGCTTCGCCGCGCCAGTCCGACGTGATGATCGTGGCGGGCACGCTATGCAACAAGATGGCCCCGGCCCTGCGCAAGGTTTACGACCAGATGCCCGAGCCGCGCTATGTGATCAGCATGGGGAGCTGCGCCAACGGCGGCGGCTACTATCATTATTCATATTCCGTCGTGCGGGGCTGCGACCGCATCGTGCCGGTTGACATTTACGTGCCTGGTTGCCCGCCCACGGCCGAGGCCCTGGTTTATGGCGTTATGCTGTTGCAGCGGAAGATCCGCCGCACCGGAACGATAGACCGTTGAGGCGCCAATGGCTCAGGACCTCAACCAACTGGCCGAAGAGATCAGGGCCGCGCTGCCCGGCGCGGTTCGCGGCACGTCCGTTCTGCGCGGCGAGCTGACCGTCGATATCGAAGCAGACGAGGTCGTGCGCGTGATGAAATCGCTGCGCGAGCAGCTCCAGTTCCAGATTCTGACCGATATTGCGGGTGTCGACTGGCCGAAGCGCGAAAAGCGCTTCGATGTCGTCTATCATCTCTTGTCCCTGAACCGGAATGCGCGCGTCCGCGTCAAACTTCAGACCGATGAAAATACGCCGGTTCCCTCCATCACCGGCGTGTGGCCCGCCGCCAACTGGCTCGAGCGCGAGGCCTTCGACATGTTCGGAATCGTGTTTTCCGATCATCCAGACCTCCGGCGCATCCTGACGGATTACGGCTTTTCCGGTCATCCCTTCCGCAAGGATTTTCCGCTCACCGGCTACGTCGAATTGCGCTACGACGACGAGCTGAAGCGCGTGGTCTATCAGCCGGTGGAGCTGGTACAGGAGTTCCGCGATTTCGACTTCATGAGTCCGTGGGAGGGCGCGCCATACATCATTCCCGGCGACGAAAAGGCAACGAAGGAGCCGTCGAAATGAGCGACGCGGCTCTCCAGCCCGACGAAGGCAATCTGACGAAGATCAACTTTGGCCCCCAGCATCCTGCGGCCCACGGCGTTCTGCGGCTTGTGCTTGATCTTGACGGCGAGGTCGTCGCGCGCGTCGACCCCCATATCGGGCTTCTTCATCGCGGCACCGAAAAGCTGATCGAACACAAAACCTACATGCAGGCAAACGGCTATTTCGACCGGCTTGATTATGTCGCTCCCATGAACCAGGAGCATGCCTTCTGTCTCGCCATCGAGAAGCTGCTTGGGCTCGATGTTCCGCCGCGCGGGCAGTACATCCGCGTGCTGTACTGCGAGATCGGCCGTCTGCTCAACCATCTGCTTCAGGTGACCACGCAGGCCATGGACGTGGGCGCGCTCACGCCGCCGCTTTGGGGATTCGAAGAGCGCGAGAAGCTGATGGGCTTCTACGAACGCGCATCCGGCGCGCGCATGCACGCCAATTATTTCCGGGCCGGGGGCGTTCATCAGGACCTGCCGCCAGGGCTTCTGGAAGACATCTACAAATTCACCGATCACTTCCCCAAGGTGCTCGACGATATCGATGACCTGCTTCTTGAAAACCGCATTTTCAAGCAACGGAACGTGGATATCGGCAAGGTCACGCGGGCGGATGCCGAAGCCTATGGCTTTTCCGGCGTCATGCTTCGTTCAGTCGGCGTGGCGTGGGACTTGCGCCGGGCGCAGCCCTATGAATGTTACAGCGATCTCGAGTTCCAGATTCCCGTCGGCAAAAACGGCGACAATTATGACCGTTATCTCATCCGCATGGAGGAGATGCGGCAGGCCAACAAGATCATGCGGCAGTGTATCGAGAAGATGCCTTCGGGCCCGTCGGTCTCCACCAACAACAAGATCGTGCCGCCGCGCCGGGGCGAGATGAAGCGTTCGATGGAAGCCCTGATCCATCATTTCAAACTCTATACCGAGGGCTATCATGTGCCGGCCGGCGAAACCTATGCCGCGGTCGAGGCGCCCAAGGGCGAGTTTGGCGTCTATCTCGTGTCGGACGGCTCCAACAAACCCTACCGCTGCAAGATCCGGGCACCGAGCTTCATGCATCTGCAGGCGATGGATTACATGTGCCGCGGCCACATGCTGGCAGACGTCTCCGCCATTCTCGGCTCCATCGATATCGTGTTCGGAGAGGTGGACCGGTGAGCACAAACGAAAATGCCATGCCGGGCCAGCCGAAGCATGAGACCCGTGCGACATTCGTCATCTGGCAGACCTGGCGGGATGAGGAGGCGCTCTCATGAGCTACCGCCGCCTGGCTGAGCAGCAACCTGCGGCCTTCGCCTTCAGGCCGGAATACGAGCCGAAGATTGCGCGTGAGATCGCGAAATACCCGCCCGGCCGGCAGCAGAGCGCGGTGATCGCGCTTCTCTGGTTCGGGCAGGAACAGGAAGGCTGGGTGACCCGCCCGATGATCGAAGACATCGCGCGGCGGCTTTCGATGCCCTACATCCGCGTACTCGAAGTGGCGACGTTCTACACGATGTTCCATCTGGCGCCCGTGGGCCGCCATCATCTGCAGGTCTGCACCACCACGCCCTGCTGGCTTCGCGGCTCCGATGACGTTGTCGCTGCCTGCAAGAAGCACATCGCCCCCACGCCGAAGACGGTTTCGGCCGATGGGCTGTTCTCGTGGGAGGAAGTCGAATGTCTCGGCGCCTGTGTCAACGCGCCGATGCTTCAGATCGGCAAGGACTTCTACGAAGACCTCGATGGTCCGACGACCGAAAAGCTTCTTGAGGCGTTTCGCGCCGGCAAGCCCCCTGCGCCGGGTCCGCAGAAGCCCGGCCGCAAATCCTCGGAGCCCGAGGGCGGCGCGCTTACGCTCAAGGACCCGCAGCTCTACAAGGGCGGCTATAGCCGCAAGACAGGCACCTGATGCTGCAGGACAAGGATCGCATCTTCACCAATCTTTACGGCTTCGAGGACTGGACGCTCGAAGGCGCAAAGAAGCGCGGCAACTGGGACGGCACGAAAGACATCATCGCGCGCGGTCACGACGCGATCATCGACGAGATCAAGAAATCTGGCCTCCGCGGCCGCGGCGGCGCGGGCTTCGCCACCGGCCTCAAATGGTCATTCATGCCGAAAGAGGTGAAAGACCGGCCGCATTATCTTGTCGTCAACGCCGATGAATCCGAACCCGGCACCTGCAAGGACCGGGACATCATGCGCAACGATCCGCACACGCTCGTGGAAGGTTGCCTGATCGCCAGCTTCGCGATGCGCGCACACACCTGCTACATCTATATCCGCGGCGAATTCATCCGCGAGCGCGAGCGCCTGCAGGCCGCCATCGATCAGGCCTACGAGGCGAAGCTGATCGGCCGGAACAACATCCACGGCTGGGACTTCGATTGTTACGTCCATCATGGCGCGGGCGCCTACATCTGTGGCGAGGAAACGGCGCTGCTCGAAAGCCTGGAAGGCAAGAAGGGGCAGCCGCGGCTCAAACCGCCGTTCCCGGCGAACGCCGGCGTGTGGGGCTGCCCCACGACCGTGAACAACGTCGAGACGATCGCGATGGTGCCGACGATCCTGCGGCGCGGCGCAAGCTGGTTCGCGAGCTTCGGCCGCCCGAACAACACGGGCACAAAGGTTTTCTGCATTTCCGGCCATGTGAACAAGCCGTGCAATGTGGAAGAGGAGATGAGCATCCCCCTGAAGGAGCTGATCGAGCGACACGCCGGCGGCGTGCGGGGCGGATGGGACAATCTGATGGCCGTCATTCCCGGCGGCTCATCCATGCCCGTCCTGTCGAAGGAACAGGCCGACACGATGCTGATGGATTTCGATTCGCTGGCGGCCGTGAAGTCGGGCCTCGGCACGGCTGCCGTGATCGTGATGGACAAATCGACCGACATCATCAAGGCGTTCGCCAGGCTCGCATACTTCTACAAGCATGAGAGCTGCGGCCAGTGCACGCCGTGCCGGGAAGGCTGCGGCTGGATGTGGCGCGTGCTTACGCGGATGCAGAAGGGCAACGCAAAGGTGGAAGAGATCGATCTGCTCTATGAGGTGACCAAACAGATCGAAGGCCACACGATTTGCGCCTTCGGCGAAGGCGCGTCGTGGCCGGTCCAGGGGTTCATTCGCCATTTCAGGCCGGAAATCGAACGGCGCATCGCTGCGCACCATGGCCGGGACGCCATGCCGATGCAGGAAGCGGCGGAGTGGGGCGATGGCCACGCGTAAGCTCATCATCAACGGCAAGGAAGTCGAAGCGGACGAGTCCATCACGCTGCTTCAGGCCTGCGAGCAGGCGGGCGCGGAGATTCCGCGCTTCTGCTATCATGAGCGCCTGTCGGTTGCCGGCAACTGCCGCATGTGCCTTGTGGAGTGGGTTGGCGCGCCAAAGCCGCAGCCAAGCTGCGCGTTGCAGGTGAAGGACATCTTCCCGAACAAGGACGGCACGCCGGCAAAGATCAACACCAATTCCCCGGTCGCGCGGAAGGCGCGCGAGGGCGTGATGGAATTCCTGCTCATCAACCATCCGCTGGATTGCCCGATCTGCGATCAGGGCGGCGAGTGCGATCTGCAGGACCAGGCGCTCTATTACGGACGCGCGAATTTCCACCGTTTCGTCGAAAACAAGCGGGCCGTCGAAGACAAATACATGGGGCCGCTGATCAAGACGATCATGACCCGCTGCATCCAGTGCACGCGTTGCGTACGCTTCGCCACGGAGGTGGCGGGCGTGCCCGATCTCGGCGCTACCGGCCGCGGCGAAGACATGGAAATCACGACCTATCTGGAAAAGGCGTTCGCCTCCGAACTTTCGGGCAACGTGGTCGATCTGTGCCCGGTCGGCGCACTGACGTCGAAACCTTATGCCTTCAATGCGCGGCCGTGGGAGCTGCGCAAGACGCTTTCCATTGACGTGATGGATGCGCAGGGCTGCAACATCCGCGTGGATACGCGCGGGCCGCAGGTGCTGCGCATTCTGCCGCGAACCAATGACGACGTGAATGAAGAATGGATCTCTGACAAAACGCGTCACGCCTGTGACGGGCTGGTGCGCCAGCGGCTCGACAAGCCGTATGTCCGCAAGAACGGCAAGCTTCGGCCGGCGTCATGGGCGGAAGCCTTCGCCGCAATCGCCGCCCGGGTGAAGGCGACGAAGCCGGAAGGGATGGCCGCCATCGTGGGCGATCTTGCAGCCGCCGAGGAAATCAAGGCGCTGAAGGATCTGATGTTATCGCTGGGCGCGGCAAATCTGGAATGCCGGCAGGACGGCGCCAGGATCGGCGGCGCCCCGCGGCAGGGCTATCTGCTCAACACCACCATTCGAGGGCTCGATTCGGCGGATGTGCTGCTTCTCATCGGCAGCAATCCCCGCTGGGAAGCGCCGGTGCTGAACGCCCGAATCCGCAAGGCCTGGCTCAACTCATCGCTTAGGGTCGCAAATATCGGCACGCCCTACGATCTCACCTATCCGGTTGAGCAGCTGGGCGGCGCCGACGCGCTTTCCGCAATTGCCGGTGGAACCCACCCCTTTGCGAATGTGCTGAAAAATGCAAAGCGCCCCATGCTCATCCTGGGGCCGGGCGCGCTCGCCCGGCCCGATGGCGCGGCCATTCTCAACGTTGCTGCGAAAATCGCCGGCGATACCGGCATGATCGGCCCGGCCGGCACCGCCGCCGAGGGCGGCTGGATCGGCTTTAACGTTTTGCACACAGCCGCTTCGCGCGTGGCCGCGCTCGATCTCGGGTTCATTCATGGCCGCGACATGGCGGGCATTCTGGACGGCGCGCAGAGGGGCGAGATCGATTTCGTCTATCTGCTCGGCGCCGATGAGTTCGACATGAACAAGCTCGGCAAGGCGTTCGTCGTCTATCAGGGAACGCATGGCGATGCCGGTGCGCACCGGGCCGACGTGATCCTGCCGGGCGCCGCTTATACCGAGAAGGATGGGCTTTACGCCAATTTTGAAGGCCGCGTTCAGGCGGCCGAGCGCGCCACCTTTCCGCCCGGCGAGGGCAAGGAAGACTGGGCCATCCTGCGCGCATTGTCGGAAGTGCTTGGCAGGAAGCTGCCCTATGACGATCGCGATGCATTGCGCCGCGCGATCATCGCAGATGCGCCGCATTTCGCGAAGCTGGGGGAAGTGCCCGCGCATCAGGGCGCCGATCTTTCCGTCTGGACGAACATCGGCAAGGCGGGGCCGATCGATGCGCGTCTTCCGCTTGCGTCGCCGATCGCGGATTTCTATCTCACAAACCCCATCGCGCGCGCGAGCGCGACGATGGCCGAATGCAGCCGCATCTTCGTAGGCGGCCAATCCAGAATGGCGGCGGAATAATGTTCCTGACCAACTTCTTCCAGCATCAGGGCCTGCCGTTCGCCTGGTCGTGGACGATCAGCCAGGTCGTTATCATATTCGTGTTCCAGCTCGTCCTGGCGCTATCTGTCGCCGCCTTCATTCTGGCTGACCGCAAGATCTGGGCGGCCGTGCAGATGCGCCGCGGCCCCAATGTGGTGGGCGCGTTTGGCCTTCTGCAAACCATCGCCGATGCGCTCAAATTCTTCTTCAAGGAGGTCATCATTCCGTCCGGCGCAAACAAGGTGCTGTTTGTGCTGGGTCCCCTGATCACCGCGACTCTGGCATTTGCGGCCTGGGCCGTGATTCCGGTAAGTGCGGGATGGGTCGTCTCCAACATCAATGTCGGCATTCTGTATCTATTTGCCATCTCCTCGCTCGGCGTTTACGGCGTGATCGTTTCGGGCTGGGCGTCGAATTCCAAATACGCGTTCCTGTCGGCGCTGCGCGCCGCGGCGCAGATGGTGTCGTATGAAGTTTCCATCGGCTTTGTGCTGATCACCGTCCTGCTTTTCGCCGGGTCGCTCAATCTTTCGGCGATCGTGGAGGCGCAGCGCCACGGCTGGTTCCTGTTTTCGATCCTGCTGCCGATGGGCGTCGTGTTCTTTGTCTCGACGCTGGCCGAAACGCAACGCCCGCCCTTCGATCTTCTGGAAGCGGAATCGGAACTCGTGGCCGGCTTCATGGTGGAATATTCGTCCACGCCGTTTCTGCTGTTCTTCCTCGGCGAATACATGAACGTGATCATGCTTTCGGGCCTGTTCGCGGTTCTTTTCCTCGGGGGCTGGCTGCCGCCGCTCTACATCTGGCCGTTCACCGCCGTTCCGGGCGTGATCTGGTTCCTGCTCAAGCTGATCCTCGTTTTCTTCATGAACTCGATGGTGAAGGCGTTCGTGCCGCGTTATCGCTACGATCAACTCATGCGGCTGGGCTGGAAAGTGTTTCTTCCCCTGTCGCTTGTCTGGGTGGCGCTCACCGCCGCATGGGTGACGTTCATCGGAGGCCCGCATGGCATTCCTTGACCGCACCGCGCGCACCATCTTCCTGTGGGATTTCGTCAAGGCGTTTCTCGTCTCGATTCGCTATTTCTTCTCGCCCAAGGCCACGCTGAACTACCCCTTCGAAAAGGGCGCGCTTTCGCCCCGCTTTCGCGGCGAGCACGCCCTCCGGCGCTATCCCAACGGCGAGGAACGCTGCATCGCCTGCAAGCTGTGCGAGGCCGTCTGCCCGGCGCTCGCCATCACCATCGAGGCGGAGCCGCGTGCCGACGGTTCGCGCCGCACCACGCGCTACGACATCGACATGGTGAAGTGCATCTATTGCGGCCTGTGCCAGGAAGCCTGCCCCGTGGACGCCATCGTCGAGGGCCCGAACTTCGAATTTTCCACTGAGACGCGCGAGGAGCTTTATTACGACAAGGCGCGGCTGCTGGCCAACGGCGACCGCTGGGAGCGTGAGATCGCGCGCAACATCGAACTGGACGCACCCTACAGATGATCCTGGCATCCATCGCATTCTATCTGTTCTCGGCAGTGCTTCTGGCGTCCGCGCTGGCGGTTGTGGGCGCGCGCAATCCGGTCCATTCCGTGCTGTTCCTGATCTTGGCGTTCTTCAACGCGGCGGCGCTGTTCGTGCTCCTGGGCGCGGAGTTTCTCGCAATGATCCTGGTCGTGGTCTATGTCGGCGCGGTCGCGGTGCTTTTTCTGTTCGTCGTAATGATGCTGGATATCGATTTCGAAGAACTGAAAAAGGGCGCGCAGGCTTATGTTCTTCCCGGCGCGGGCGTTGGCGTGCTTCTGGCTCTGGAGCTTGTGCTGCTGGTGGCGATCAATTGGCACATCGCGCCTGTTGCGCCGGGTGTCGCGGAAGCCACAATGCCAGCCCATGTGACAAACACCGAAGCGCTGGGCCGCATTCTCTATACGAATTACGTCTATTATTTTCAGCTTGCGGGGTTGGTTCTGCTGATCGCGATGATCGGGGCCATTGTGCTTACGCTGCGTCACAGGACCGGCGTGCGACGCCAGTCCATCCGCCAGCAGGTCGCTCGCGATCCGGCGCTCGCAGTACAGCTGGTTGACGTAAAGCCGGGGCAGGGGGCCGCGCCATGACGATAGGGCTTGGCCAGTATCTCACAGTGGGCGCGCTGCTTTTCACCATCGGCGTGTTCGGTATTTTCCTGAACCGCAAAAATGTGATCATCATCCTGATGTCCATCGAGCTCATCCTGCTTTCGGTGAACATCAACTTTGTGGCCTTCTCCGCCTATCTTCACGATCTGGTTGGCCAGATTTTTGCGCTGTTCGTGTTGACCGTGGCGGCGGCGGAAGCAGCAATCGGGCTTGCCATCCTCGTCGTCTATTTCCGCAACCGCGGCTCGATTGAAGTCGAAGACGTCAATGTGATGAAGGGTTAGGGGGATGTATCAGGCCATCGTTTTCCTTCCCCTTCTGGGTTGCGCCATTGCGGGATTGTTTGGCTGGCTGATCGGAGCGCGCGCGTCCGAGATCATCACCACCGCGCTGCTGTTCGTTTCCACCGTGCTCTCGTGCATCGTCTTTTACGATATCGCGCTGATGGGAAACGGCCCCTACTTCATTCACATCGCGCAATGGATAGGTACCGGTGATTTCGACGCGGAATGGGCGCTGCGCATCGATTCGCTCACCGCCGTCATGCTGGTCGTCGTCACGGGGGTTTCCTCGCTTGTTCACCTCTATTCCATCGGCTACATGCAAGAGGATCCCGGCCGGCCGCGCTTCTTCTCTTATCTGTCGCTTTTCACCTTCGCCATGCTGATGCTGGTGACGGCGAACAACTTTGTGCAGATGTTCTTCGGCTGGGAAGGCGTTGGCCTCGCGTCTTACCTGCTGATCGGGTTCTGGTATCAGCGGCCATCGGCCAATGCCGCGGCGATCAAGGCGTTCGTTGTGAACCGCGTGGGCGATTTCGGATTTGCGCTGGGCATTTTTGGCGTCTTTCTGGTTTTTCATTCGCTCGATTTCAACACGGTGTTTGCGGACGCGCATAAATATGTCGGGAAGACATTTGTTTTCGGAAGCTGGAATGTCGATATCCTCACGACACTCTGTCTGCTCCTGTTCGTGGGCGCGATGGGAAAGTCGGCGCAATTCCTGCTCCACACATGGTTGCCGGATGCAATGGAAGGCCCCACGCCGGTCTCAGCGCTGATCCATGCGGCCACGATGGTGACGGCCGGCGTGTTTCTGGTCTGCCGCTGCTCTCCCATGTTCGAACTCGCGCCCGATGCGCTTGCTTTCGTCGCATTTATCGGCGCCACGACCGCGTTTTTCGCGGCCACCGTTGGTCTCTTCCAGAACGATATCAAGCGGGTCATCGCCTATTCGACCTGTTCGCAACTTGGCTACATGTTCGCCGCCGCCGGCGTGTCTGCCTACGGCGCGGCAATGTTCCACCTCTTCACGCACGCCTTCTTCAAGGCGCTTCTGTTCCTCAGCGCCGGTTCGGTAATCACCGCGATGCATCACGAGCAGGACATGCGCAAGATGGGCGGGCTTGCCAGGTACATTCCCTATACCTGGGCGATGATGCTGATCGGCAATCTGGCGCTTACGGGCGTGGGAATTCCGTTGCTCGGCGTGGGCACCGCCGGCTTCTATTCCAAGGACGGCATCATCAACGCCACTTATCTGTCCGCCACGGGAATCGGGACTTACGCCTTCGTCCTTACGCTGATTTCCGCCGGTTTCACGTCATTCTATTCTTGGCGCCAGTTTCTGATGACATTTCACGGCCCCTATCGCGGTACGCAAAAGCAGCATCTGGCGCATGCCGATGCGGATGCACATGCGCATGACGAGCCGGGCGATCATGCTCATGGCGAGCCGCTGGATCTTTCCAAAGTGCATGAATCTCCCCTCAGCATGCTTATTCCGCTGGGTGTTCTTGCCATCGGCGCGTTGGTTGCAGGCGCAATCTTCCAGGCGGTGTTCGTTGGCGACCTCTCTCATGCCTTCTGGAACAGTACGGTGGCTGTGGCCGCAGGTCATCACGCCGGCGCCGAGGTACCGCTTTGGGTGGAATTTGCGCCGCTCGTTCTCACCATTATCGGTTTTGGCGTCGCCTACTATTATTACGTGCTGCATCCGGAGCTTCCGCCGCAGTTGGCCGCACGGGGCGGGTTGCTCTACCGATTTCTGTACAACAAGTGGTATTTCGACGAGATTTATGACTTTTTGTTGGTGCAGCCTGCTTTCTGGATCGCGCGCAAGCTGTGGAAAGTTGGCGACGGCAAGATCATTGATGGTCTTGGACCAGACGGCATAGCCGCGCGCGTTCTGGATGCCACGCGCGGCGCCGTGCGCCTGCAGTCCGGCTACGTCTATCATTATGCTTTCGCGATGCTGATCGGCCTTGTCGCCATCATCACCTGGTTCATGTTCGCGGGGGCCGTGCCATGAGCTGGTTTGCCGCCCACGCGCTTTCGGTCGTCACCTTCCTTCCGCTGGTTGGTGTGCTTTTCATTCTCGTGACGCGCGGAAGCCCGGAGACTGTTGCGCGGAATGCGCGCTGGGTCGCGCTGATCGCCACGATCGCGGACCTCGCCGTTGCGATCTATATCTGGGCAAATTTCGACGGTCACACCGCGGCGTTCCAGTTCGAGGAGCGCGCAACCTGGCTGGGCGGTAACATCACCTATCACATGGGCATCGACGGCATTTCGATGCTGTTCATCGTGCTCACCGCCGGCCTGATGCCGTTCTGCATATTGGCGAGCTGGACCTCGATCACCGATCGCGTGCCGGAATACATGATCGCGTTCCTGGCCATGCAGACGCTCATGATCGGCGTGTTCTGCGCGCTCGACATGGTGCTGTTCTATTTCTTCTTCGAGGGCGGCCTGATCCCGATGTTCCTCATCATCGGCGTGTGGGGCGGAAAGCGGCGTGTGTACGCCAGCTTCAAGTTCTTTCTCTACACGCTGCTCGGCTCGGTGCTGATGCTGCTGGCAATTCTCGCGATGTATTTCTACACGGGAACCACCGACATCGAGACCCTTCTCTCGAGCGCGCACTTCCCGGTCGCGATGCAGTTCTGGCTGTGGCTCGCTTTTTTTGCCTCGTTCGCCGTCAAGATGCCGATGTGGCCGGTGCACACATGGCTTCCGGATGCGCATGTGGAGGCGCCGACGGCCGGGTCCGTCATCCTTGCCGGCGTGCTGCTGAAGATGGGCGGATATGGTTTTCTGCGGTTTTCCGTGCCGATGTTTGCCAGCGCCTCCGTCACGTTCACGCCGCTGATCTGGGCGCTGTCCGTCATGGCGATCATTTACACGTCGTTCGTGGCGCTGGCGCAGGAGGACATGAAAAAGCTCATCGCCTATTCCTCTGTCGCGCATATGGGCTTTGTCACCATGGGCACGTTTGCGCTCACACAGCAGGGCATCGACGGCGGCATATTCCAGATGCTCAGCCACGGCGTCGTTTCGGGCGCGCTGTTCCTTTGCGTGGGCGTGATCTACGACCGCATGCATACGCGCGAAATCGCCGCCTACGGCGGGCTCGTGAACCGGATGCCGGTTTACGCGGCCTGTTTCATGGTGTTCACGCTCGCCAATGTGGGGTTGCCGGGCACAAGCGGATTTGTAGGCGAATTCCTCACCATGCTCGGCACGTTCCGGGTGGATACCTGGGTCGTTATCCTGGCGGCAACCGGCGTCATCTGGGCAGCGGCCTATATGCTTTATCTCTACTGGCGGGTCGTTTTTGGCCGCCTGGTGAAGCCCGGCCTTCAGGCCATCAAGGATCTGTCGCCGCGCGAAGTGGCAATTCTTGCGCCGCTAGTCGTGATCACGATCATCATGGGCGTCTATCCGAAATTCGTTTTCGATGTGACGTCTGTTTCGGTCGCGCATCTTGTGCGCGAGCATCAGGTGGCGCTGGCATTTGACAGGGCGCAAACGCTGGCCGCCCGCGAAAAAGCGGGAGCGCACCCATGAGCGGTCTTGAACAAAGTTATGCCGTGCTGCTCCCCGAATTCGTTGTGGCGGGCGGCGGCATTCTGCTCCTTCTGTTCGGCGTGTTTCGCGGCGACAGGAGCCAGAGCGTCGTATCGAATCTCTCGATCCTCCTTTTTGTGATTGCCGCCTATTTTGTCGTTGTCGGCGCCGACGGCACCGCTTTCAATGGCGCCTTTATTGCCGACGGTTTTTCGCGCTTCGTGAATGTGCTGGCGCTTCTTGGCGCCGCGGCCACGCTCCTGATGGCGCAGGCCTATCTCGAAACCGAACGGCTCATGCGGTTCGAATATCCGGTTCTGATCGTGCTGGCCACACTGGGCATGATGCTGATGGTCTCCGCCAACAGCTTCATCGCGCTTTACATGGGGCTGGAGCTGCACAGCCTTGCGCTGTATGTGCTTGCCGCCTTCAAGCGCGATTCGATCCGCTCCACCGAGGCCGGCCTCAAATATTTCGTCCTCGGCGCGCTTTCGTCAGGTATGCTGCTTTACGGCATTTCGCTGGTCTATGGATTCACCGGGACTGTCAGCTTCGCCGGCGTCGCGGCGGTCGTCGGCAAGACCGGCGTGAATATCGGTCTGATCTTCGGGCTGGTGTTCCTGATCGCCGGTCTTGTCTTCAAGATCGCCGCGGTGCCGTTCCACATGTGGACACCCGATGTTTACGAAGGCTCGCCCACGCCCGTGACGGCATTCTTCATAACCGCGCCGAAGGTGGCGGCGATGGCGCTGATCCTGCGCGCCATCATCGTGCCGTTTCCCGATGCCCTGCATCAGTGGCAACAGGTCGTTCAGGTCATCGCCGCGCTCTCGATGGCGCTGGGCGCAGTTGCCGCCATCGGACAGGCCAACATCAAGCGGCTGATGGCCTACAGTTCCATCGGCCACATGGGCTACGCCCTGCTGGGGCTGGCGGCCGGCACGCCGCAGGGCATTGCGAGCGTGCTCGTTTACATGACTATCTATCTCGTCACCAACGCGGGTGTCTTCGCCTGCATTCTCGCGATGAAGCGCGAAGGCGAATATGTGGAGACGATCTCCGATCTTGCGGGCCTGGCACGCACGCAGCCGAAATTCGCCTTCGCCATGGCGGCTTTCATGTTCAGCCTGGCCGGCATTCCGCCGCTCGCCGGATTTCTCGCCAAATTCTATGTCTTCATGGCCGCCATCAACGCGCATCTCTATGCGTTGGCGTTGCTCGGCGTGATCGCGAGCGTCGTCGGCGCCTTCTATTATCTGCGCATCGTGAAGATCATGTACATGGACGCTCCTGCGCCCGCCTTTGAGCGCGATTTCGGCGGCCGCATCGGCACGGTCATGGCAGGCGCCGGCGCCTTCACGCTGTTCTTCGTCGTGTTCGCCGCCCCGATCGTCGCCGCCGCGGGAACCGCCGCGCAGGCGCTGTTCAAGTGAGCACCGGCTGGCCGGCCGGCTACGGCCGTCTGCACTTCGAAAGCGTTGGTTCCACAAACGATGAGGCGCGGCGCCTCGCCGCCACGCAGCCGCGAGAGCCGGTCTGGATTTATGCCGACATGCAGACGGCGGGCAGGGGGCGCCGAGGGCATGCATGGATTTCGCCAAAGGGCAACCTCAGCGCGACGCTGCTGATCGATCCGGGCAGGCCGGCGCGCGAATGTGCACAGATCTCGTTTGTTGCGGCGCTGGCCGCTTCCGATGCGGTTTCGCATTACGCGCGCCATGCCGAAGTGCGCGTGAAATGGCCAAACGATGTTTTGGCCAACGGCCGGAAGATTTCCGGCATCCTTCTGGAATCGGCGTCCACGGGCAACGAGCCGCCGGCGTGGCTCGCCATCGGCATCGGCATGAATCTCGCGCATTTTCCGCCCCACACCGAATTCCCGGCTGTTTCGCTCGCGGCCGTCGGGGCGGCGGTGCCGTCGAACCATGAAGCCCTGGCCGTTCTCGCCGCCGCCTTCGCGAAATGGTATGACATTTGGCGCGCGCAGGGCTTCGCGCCGATCCGGGACGCTTGGCTTTCGCGCGCGTCGCATCTGGGCAAGCGCATCCGCGCGCGGCTGCAGAATGAGGAGACGGCTGGCGTGTTTGAAGGCATCGATGAAACGGGCGCGCTCATTTTGCGCGGCGCGCAGGACCGCGTTCGCACGATCGCGGCCGGTGAGGTGTTCTTCTGATGCTGCTTGCCATTGACGCCGGCAACACCAACATCGTTTTCGCCGTGCATGACGGCAAGGCGATCCGCGCCGAATGGCGCTCCGCCACGGTGGCCACGCGCACGGCCGATGAGTACGCGGTCCTGCTGGATCCGTTGCTGCAGTTGCAGGGCCTTGAATTCGGCGACATCCACAGCGCCGTCATTTCGACCGTCGTTCCGGCCGCGCTGTTCGATCTCAGGCTTTTCTGCCGCCGCTATCTGAAGTGCGAGGCGGTCGTCGTGGGCGACCCCGACGTGGATCTCGGCATCAGGGTGCTGACCGACCGGCCTGCAGCCGTGGGCGCAGACCGTCTGGTCAATGCCGTTGCCGCGCATGAGCGTTACAAGGGCGCACTGATCGTGGTGGATTTCGGCACGGCCACCACCTTCGACATCGTCAGCGAAAACGGCGATTACGAAGGCGGTGTCATCGCGCCGGGCGTGAATGTGTCGGCAGAGGCGCTGCATCAGGCCGCCGCCATGCTGCCGCGCGTGGCCGTGCAGCGCACGCAGAATGTCATCGGCAAGGATACCGTGCCCGCCATGCAGTCCGGCCTGTTCTGGGGCTATATCGGGCTCATCGAAGGCCTGATTGCGCGCATCAAGGAAGAGTATGGCAGGCCGATGACCGTGATCGGAACGGGAGGCCTTGCCAATCCGTTTCACCGTCAGACCAGCGTGATCGATCACCTCGATCCCGATTTGACCATAAGGGGGCTTGTCATGATCCACGCGCGCAACGCCTCCCGGCGGCAGAAAGCCTGAATGGCGTTTTCCGGCGAAGACGAGCTTGTGCTTCTCCCGCTTGGCGGCGCGGGCGAGATCGGCATGAATTTCAATGCCTATGGCTTCGGCCCGCCCGATGCCCGCAAGTGGCTGGTGGTGGATTGCGGCGTGCTGTTCGGCCGCGAGACCGATACGCCGGGCGTGGATGTGATCATGCCCGACATCCGGTTTCTGGCCGAACGCCGCGAGGATGTCGTCGCGGTCGTGCTGACACACGCGCATGAAGATCACATCGGCGCGGTCGGCTATTTGTGGCCGCAGCTGCGCTGCCCCCTTTACGCCACGCCGTTCACCGCGCGTCTGATTCAGGACAAGCTGGAGGAAGCTGAGCTCCAGGATCGCGTTCGGGTGAATGTCGTGCCGTTGCACGGCAAGCTGTCGCTGGGGCCGTTTGCCGTCGAATTCCTCTCCATCACCCACTCCATTCCGGAACCGAATGCGCTTTCCATCCGCACACCGCTCGGCGTGGTCGTTCATACTGGCGACTGGAAGATCGATCCCGATCCCCTGATCGGCGAGACGACCGATGAGAATGCCTTTCGCAAAATCGGCGATGCGGGCGTGCTCGCCATGGTTTGCGATTCCACCAACGCGCTGGTTCAGGGTCATTCCGGCTCCGAAGCCGATGTCAGGAAGGCGTTGACCGATCTCATCGGCACGCTCAGGGGCCGCGTGGCGGTCACCTCATTCGCTTCCAATGTGGCGCGTCTGGATACGATCGCCAAGGCGGCGCGTGTGCACGGTCGCCAGCTGGCGCTGGTCGGCCGCTCCATGCACCGCATCGTCGCGGCTGCGAAAGACACCGGCTATCTGAAGGATTTCCCGCCGATCCTTGCCGAAGAGGAAGCCGAACGCCTGCCGCCGAACCGCGTGCTTTACCTCATCACGGGAAGCCAGGGTGAGCCGCGTGCGGCGCTCGCGCGTATCGCGCGCAACGATCATCCGGCGGTGACGCTGGGGCCCGGCGACGCCGTGATTTTTTCTTCGCGCATCATCCCCGGCAACGAACTTGCCATCTTCGAGCTGCACAACCAGCTTTCGGCGCTCGGCGTGGAGGTGCTGACCGTCGAAGATCATTTCGTCCATGTTTCCGGCCACCCGGCGCGGGAGGAACTGTCCGAAATGTACCGCTGGGTGCGCCCGCAGATCGCCGTACCCGTGCATGGCGAGTTGCGCCACATGAGCGAACACGCCCGCCTCGCCAAATCTCTGCAGGTGCCCCAGGCGGTTGTCGTTCAGAATGGCCAGATGCTGCGCCTTGCGCCCGGCCGCGCCGCGCTGGTGGATGAAGTGCCTTCAGGACGCATCCACATGGATGGCCGTGTGATGGTGGAGGAGGGTCTTGGCCTTGCCCGGGCTCGCCGCGCGATGGGCTTTGGCGGTCTCATTGCCGTAATGATCCCTCTGGATCCCAAGGGCCGTGTCGCCGCCGAGCCGGCGTTGTTGCTGGAAGGCATCCCCGAAGCGATCGAGGCGCCGGTGCGCGAAGCGCTGGATGGCGCGCTTCGCCGCTACAATCCGAAGCACGACGATGAAGAGACGCTGCGGGAAAGTGTCCGCCGTGCCGTTCGCCGCGCCGCGGCCGATGCCTGGGGCAAGAAGCCGGTGACGCGGGTGACGATTGTCCGGGTGTAGGTGCTGCCGCTATTTTCTCGCCGGGGAAACCGCGCATGAAGCTCACGCAAGTTGCGTCTGCATTGATCTTGCTGACATTCTTGGGCGGCGCGGCGGCGCCCTCCGGCGCGGCCTCGCAACCGGAAATTTTCACCTATCCTGCCGAATTCGAGCCGCAATCGGCCGTCTGGCTCGGGGCGGCGCTTAGGCAGAATGGCCAGAACGACCTGCCAGTTCTCATGGCTATGGTGCGTGCGCTTGCGCCCAATGTCGCCCTGTATCTCGTTTCGCCGGATTTTGCCCAGCAACAGCAGTTGAAGAGCGCGCTTCGCAAGGCCGGGCTGGATGAACGCCGGATCCGGTACGTAATCGTCCGTTCGAGCCCGACCAGATGGTATCGCGACATTGGCCCCGTTTTTCTCAAGGGCAATCGCGGCCATCTCAAGGTCGTGGATTTCAGCTTCAACTGTTACGGCGACTGCGCAAACGGAAGCGCCGAGGCCATGAAAAAGGAAGGCATCGACCGTCAGATCGCAGCCATGCTTCGTCTTCCCGTTCTGCACACCAGGCTGGCGAGCGAAGGCGGTGACAGGGATGTGAATGGCCAAGGCACGCTCATGGCCGTGGAGTCGGTCGAAATGCAGCGCAATCCGCATCTCACGCGCGCGCAAATCGAACATGAGCTGCTGCGTGTTCTTGGCCAGAAAAAAATGATCTGGCTGAAGCGCGGCGTGGCCGAGGACGACGACGCGCAGCAGCAAGGGCCGGTATCGGGCAACATCTACGCGGCCGGCGCGGGCGGCCACATCGATGAGATGGCGCGCTTCACCGATCCGCATACAATTCTGCTGGAACAGGTGACGGCACAGGAGCGCGATTCAGATCCGGTCCTGCGCGCCTCCTATAAGCGGCTGGGGGAGAATTATCGCATTCTGACATCGGCGACCGATCAGGACGGCCGGCCATTTCGCATTGTCCGCATGCCGGCCGCCGATCCCATCTATCTGGCGTACACGTTCAAGGCCGGGGACGACGGCCTTGCTTTCTTTCGCGGTTCGAAGCCGGGACAGCCGATCCGGGTGATCCTTCCCGCCAGCTACATGAATTTTGTGATATCGAATGGCGTTGTGCTTGTGTCCGCTTATTGGCGGCCCGGCCGCCCGGAGAGCACCCGGCGCAAGGACGAGGCGGCAAGGCGGATTTTGCAAAGCCTCTTTCCGGATCGCCGCATCGTTCAAATCCATGACGAAGCGATCCACTATGGCGGCGGCGGGATGCACTGTGCCACACAACAGATGCCTGCTTTGCCGTAGGTCGCTGATGCCTGTGCCGGAAATTAAATGTTGCAATTGTTTAATGTTTGGCGCGACGAAGAAATCAGGGCGAGGGGCCGGCAGCGGCTAAAATGGGTCGCCAGAACGCCGCAGAGCCCAGCAGACCAAGAGATGATTGGAACGGCGAACGTGCATTCAACAATTACCTGTCCGCATTGCGGTCGCAGCAGCCGGGAAGCGATGCCGGCCGATGCTTGCGTGTATTTTTACGACTGTCGGCATTGCGGCGCTCTGCTCAGGCCGAAGCCCGGCGACTGCTGCGTATTCTGCTCCTATGGCGACACCAAATGTCCGCCCGTCCAGGCGGCCGCCGCCGGCCCGAATTGCTGCGCATGAGCGCCAAAGCATCGGGCAAACTCGACTGGGCCCGCGATCCGCTGAGCGCCTGTTTCTGGTGGGGTTTGCCCCTCGCCATCGGGGCGGCGGACATGCTGATGCATCCGCCTCTGCGGGTGGAAGCGGGAATTTGCAGCATTCTGTTTTTCTGGATGTCGGCCGGTTGCCTGCTCAACGCACGGCGGTGTCACCGCGTGCACTGCTATATCGCCGGTCCCCTGCTTCTTCTGGCCGCGGTCTTCACCGCCCTTGTCGCTGCGGGCGTGCTCGAGCCCGGCCTTCGGGCGTTTGACAATGCCGTCGGGATATTCCTGGTTCTGACGCTGCTATCGTTCGTGCCGGAATGGGTCTGGAAGCGCTACGCCTAGCTGTGTAGCCTTTGGAATGCCAGATTTCGGTCACGCTACCACCCGCGCACGGAACCCATCATGATCGGCCGCCTGAACCACGTCGCTATCGCCACAAAAGACGCAATCGCGGCATCGAAGATCTACCGGGACACGCTGGGCGCAAAGGTCTCGGCGCCTGTGCCGCAGCCCGACCATGGCGTCACAACCGTTTTTGTGGAATTGCCGAACACGAAGATCGAGCTGCTGGAACCCCTGGGCGACAACTCCCCCATCGCCAAATTCCTCGAGAAGAACCCGAACGGCGGGGTGCACCATCTCTGTTTCGAAGTGGGCGACATTTACGAAGCGCGCGACCGGATGAAGGCAAAGGGCGCCACCATCACTGGAAGCGGCGAGCCCAGAATTGGCGCGCATGGCAAGCCCGTCATTTTCCTGCACCCGAAGGATTTCGTGGGCACGCTGATCGAGCTTGAGCAGGCGTGATCCCGCAAGCCGTCCACGGCGCGGTTCTGATCGGGGCGTTTCTGATCCTCTGGTTTCTTGCGCTGTTCTGCCTGTTCCCGATCGGTCTGGGCGACGTCGATCCGCAGACGGGCGCGCCATTGCGGCCCCGGCTGGCCCTCAAAGCGCTCATCGCCACGGGAATTGCGTCGGTTTTGTGGATGATATTTTACGTCCTGATCCTGACGGGCGCGCTTAATCTCTGACCGCCATTCATATAACGGGAACGCGGGCCTTGACTTGGCCGTTTTCCGCCGGGAGCCTTGGGGCGAGGGGGTGGCATGCGTCGGGTTGCGTTTGCGTTTGCGTTAGTGCTGATGGCGGCCGGCCTTTCGGCCGGCGGCGCCGAGGCGCGCAGTTTCGTCTGGCGGATTACCAAGGATCACTGGTCTGCCGCCGACGAAAAGGGCTTCGGCCAGTTCGTTCAGGCACTTGGCAACACCGATTGCAGCTCGTCCGAAAGCTGCCTGCGCAATCCCGCCAATCCCTATCGCCGTCTCGATCCGGAAGGCATGGACATCGATACCGATTGCGCGAAATGGCCGTATCTCCTGCGCGCCTATTACGCGTGGCACAACGGCCTGCCGTTCTCCTTCGTCAGCGCCGTGAGCGGCGAGGGTGGCGATCTTCGCTTCACCAAATCGTCCAACCGTGCCGTCTCCCGCCACGACGTGATCGATTACGGCAACGGCATCGACGGCCCGCAGGCGTTGCGGGAACTCATGGCTTCGGTGTTCTCCGGCACCTATCGCATAGATGCCGGCGAAACACGCGGCGTGCTGTCGGATTTCTATTCGCCGGCGATCCAGCCCGGATCGATCCGCCCCGGAACGGTCGTCTACGACATTAACGGCCACGTCGGCATCATCTACAAGGTGGATGCCGATGGCCGCGCCTATTACATGGACGCGCACCCCGATTTCTCCATCAGCCGAAGCGTCTATGGCGCGCAATTCGGCCAGAGCCCCATGCAGCTCGGCGGTGGGTTCAAGAACTGGCGGCCGTTCCGCCTTGTCGGCGCGCATCGCAATCAGGAAGGTTTTCTGGTCGGCGGTCACATGGCCTTCGCCGAAAACAGCCAGATTCCGGATTTCTCGCTCGTGCAGTACCAAGGCACCGACGGAAGAGCGAAAGACCCGCTTAAGGCGCGCTTTTCATACAACGGAATCGAGCTCGGTTTTTACGAATATGTCCGGGTCGCCGTGTCGGGCGGGCGCATGGATTTCAACCCGATTTACGAATTGAAGGAAACCATCCAGACCATGTGCAACGACCTGCACGACCGCGATCAGTTCGTGCAGCAGGCCATTGCCGAAGGCTTCCAGAACAAGCCGCATCCCGGGCGGTTGCCGGAAAATATCTACGCGTCGGCCAATCAGGATTGGGAAACCTATTCCACGCCGTCGCGCGATGCGCGCCTGCGCGCGGCTGCGGTGCAGTTCTACAAGGACATGCAGCAGATGATCCAGCTGTGGATCGATCGCGATCCGCGTATCGTCTATGACGGCCAGTTCCTCAAGCAGGATCTGCAGGCCGAATACCGGAAGGCATCCGACGCCTGCACCATCACCTATCTCTCCTCCGACAAGCGTCCGGTGACCTTGACGTTCGACGACATGATGCACAGGCTGTTCGCCATGTCGTTCGATCCCTACGACTGCGTCGAATACCGCTGGGGCGCGACCGGCGACGAAGCGGACTCCTGCACGGATGATTCGAACAAGCGCCGCTGGTATGAAGCCGAGCAGCGCCTGCGCAACCAGATCGACCGCACCTATGGCGCCACCATGGCCTTCGACCTTGCCGATCTGGAGCATCACGCCAAAGGCAGCGGCGTGGACAGCCACCCGCCGATAGACGTCAAAGCGCTGATCGACAATATGGGCGAGCGTGTGCCGTTTACCGGCATGGCCGCGGTGGGCCACTAGCCGCTAATAGGCGCGCGCGATCAACACGTCCTCGACCGCCTTCTTGCCGGTGAAGATGCACGTGCCCTGGCTCTTGCTCTGGCCCAGCGGCACATTGCGCAAGGTGAGCTTCAGTTTCTTCAGGCGCTCGTCGATCGCCTCCAGCTCAGCTCCTTCGGGCCGGCTCCAGGCCGCGCGCACCCAGCCCTTGAACTCGGTGGCTTCGTCTTCGCCGCCGCCGGCTCCAAAGTAATCCGCCAGCGCATCGAACGTCTTGATGTCCGTGCGGATATTCGAGTTCAGCCTTTGCCTGGCCTCGGCGAAAAGATTGGCCTGGATTTCGGCCAGCAGGGCCGGCACGCCATCGACAAACACGTCGCGCGCCATGCTGAGCGATTTCACCTTGTCGCCGTCGCGAAGGGTATCGCGCTGCATGAAGGTGACCTGGCCGTTCGCCATGTCGCGCGGCCCGATTTCCACAATGAGCGGCGCTCCGCGGCGCACCCAGTTCCACCGCTTCTCCGCCGAACGGATGTTTTTCGTATCCAGAAGCGCCCGCACCGGCTCGCCGAACGCGGTCTTCGCGCGAAGCTGTTTGACCAGCTGTTCGCCATATTCCAGCAGCGCGGCATCCTCCGGCTTGTCGCGCAGCATCGGCACGATCGCGACCTGCTGCGGCGCAACGACGGGCGGCAGCCGCAGGCCATCATCGTCGCCATGGGTCATGACGAGGCCGCCGATCATCCGGGTTGAGACGCCCCAGCTGGTCGTGTGACAGTAAACCAATTCGCCCGCCTCATTCTGGTAGCGGATATTCTGGGCGCGCGCGAAATGGTCGCCCAGATAATGCGATGTGCCGGCCTGCAGCGCCTTGCCATCCTGCATCATGGCTTCGATCGAGAAGGTGCTCACCGCGCCGGGGAAGCGTTCGTTGGCCGGTTTCTCGCCCGCGATCACCGGCATGGCCAGATCGTCTTCCGCCGTGCTGCGATAGATTTCGAGCGCCAGCATCGTTTCCTTCAATGCCTCGGCTTCGGTGGCGTGGGCCGTGTGGCCTTCCTGCCAGAGAAACTCCGTGGTGCGCAGGAACAGGCGCGTGCGCATTTCCCAGCGCATGACGTTGGCCCACTGATTGATGAGCAACGGCAGGTCGCGATGGCTCTTGATCCAGCGCGAAAAGGAATCGCCGATGATCGTCTCCGACGTGGGCCGGATGATATAGGGCTCCTCCAGCCTGGCCTCCGGATCGGGCGCCAGCTTGCCATCGGAGCCCTTTTTCAGCCGGTGATGGGTGACCACCGCCATTTCCTTCGCAAAGCCCTCCACATGCTCGGCCTCCTTGGCGATGAAGGAGAGGGGGATGAGCAGGGGAAAATAGGCATTCTCGTGCCCGGTCTCCTTGATCCGCCGGTCGAGCACGGCCTGGATGCGCTCCCAGATGCCCCATCCCCACGGCTTGATGATCATGCAGCCGCGCACGGGCGAGGGCTCGGCCATGTCCGCCTCCCGGACGACCGCCTGATACCATTCCGGGAAATTGCCCCGGGAAACGCTGAGTGCTCGCTGGCCCGCCATAAATTGCTCTTACATTGCCGGTTTCGTAGAAGTAGCCGAAGCGAATTGCCGCCGAAAGCCCCGCGAGAGCCCGTTGAACAATTCCCTAGCCCCCGACGCACGCACAGGCGATTCTGCGGCCAGCCGCCGCACGGTCGCCGGGCCCTTCGCGAACTTCGAATGGATGATCGCGCTGCGCTATCTGCGTTCCCGGCGGCGCGAGGGATTCGTTTCGGTCATCTCCGGATTCTCGCTGGTGGGCATCGCCCTCGGGGTGGCAACGCTCATCATCGTGATGGCCGTGATGAATGGCTTCAGGCACGAGCTGCTCTCCCGCATCCTGGGGCTCAACGGCCACATCGTCGTGCAGGGCCAGCTGGGCGCGCTGCCGGGTTATGACGCCATTGCCGCGCGAATCCGCGCGGTGCCCGGCGTCACCCGCGCTGCGCCGATCGTGGACGGGCAGGTGATGGCGACAGCCGGCGGGCTCAACGCCGGCGTCCTGGTGCGCGGCATGCGCAAGAAGGATTTGGAGACTCTGGCCGTCGTCTCGAAATCCATCCCGGCGCAGGCGCTTGCCCGGTTCGAAGGCGGCGATAGCGTCATCATCGGCTCGCGCCTTGCGCAGAAGATGGGGCTCGTGCCCGGCATGCAGATCACGCTGATCGCCCCGCGCGGCAATATCACCCCGTTCGGCACCACGCCCCGCGTGAAAAGCTACACGGTCGCCGGCACGTTTACGGTCGGCATGAGCGAATATGACCAGACCTACATCTTCATGCCGCTGGAAGAGGCCCAGCTCTATTTCAACATGGACCGTTCGGTCAGTGGAATCGAGGTCATGATCGGCGATCCCGATCAGGCCAACGCGATGGTCGGGCCCATCGCGCGTGCGTCCGGCCCTTATGCAAGGATTGTGACCTGGCAGGATCTGAATTCCAGCTTCTTCAGCGCCCTGATGGTCGAAAAGAACGTCATGTTCCTCATCCTGTCGCTCATCATCCTGGTGGCGGCGCTCAACATCGTCTCCGGCCTCATCATGCTGGTGAAGGACAAGTCGGGCGACATCGCTATCCTGCGCACGATGGGCGCCACCAGGGGCGCAGTCATGCGCATTTTCTTCATCGCCGGCGCAAGCATCGGCGTCACCGGAACGCTGTTTGGGTTCCTCATCGGCGTGCTGTTCTGCGCGAACATCGAAAACATCCGCCGGTTTCTTTCCTCGCTGACCGGAACGAATCTGTTCAATCCCGAGATCTATTTCCTGTCCACAATGCCGGCCGAGATGGACGCCGGCGAGGTGATCGCGGTCGTCATCATGGCGTTGGCGCTGTCGTTCCTTGCCACGCTTTACCCGTCGTGGCGGGCCGCGCGGCTCGATCCTGTGGAAGCGTTGCGCTATGAGTGAGCCGTTCGGCAGGCGCAAATCGCCCGCCGGCCCGGCCGGCAATCAGCCCGCGCTCCGCCTGGCGTCGGTCACGCGCACCTATCCGCAGGGCGAAGGCACGCTCGAAGTATTCCGCGATGTCAGCCTCGCCATCTCGCCGGGCGAGCTGGTGGCGCTCGTCGGGCCCTCGGGCGAGGGCAAGTCATCCCTGCTTCACATGGCCGGCCTTCTGGAAACGCCGACCGCCGGTGAAATCTATCTGGCGGGCGCCGCCGGTTCGCAGTTGCCGGATGGCGAACGAACGCGGCTCCGGCGCGAACAGATCGGCTTTGTCTATCAGTTCCATCATCTCCTGCCGGAATTTTCGGCGCTCGAGAATCTCGTGATTCCGCAGTTGATTGCCGGCGTTCCGCGCAAGCGGGCCGAGGTGGAAGCGCGGCGCCTTCTGGAGCTTGTCGGTCTCGGCCAGCGCCTCGATCATCGTCCTGCGCAGCTGTCCGGCGGAGAGCAGCAGCGCGTGGCCATTGCGCGCGCGCTCGTAAACCATCCGCGCGTGCTCCTGGCAGACGAACCCACGGGCAATCTCGATCCGCGGACAGCCAACGCCGTCATCGAAATGTTGCTTTCGCTGGTCCGGGGAGAGCGCGTCGCCGCCCTTGTCGCAACGCATAACCTGGAACTTGCGGCGAAGATGGATCGCGCGCTCGTCCTGCATGCGGGCAAGCTGGTTGAAGGCGGCAAGCTCCTGCCGGAACCGGGCTGACGCAATTTTTCGTGATGACATGGGCAAGGCCCGCGCGCCTTTCGTTCGGCGTTGGCCGGCGAATGCGCGTCGCATCAAAAACACATGTACGGCCGGGCGCCTCGCGCGCGGTACGCATGGATATGAACTAGTTTGCGAGCAATGCAAATCAGGGAGGGTAGGCCACAGCAGGCTGGGCTTGTCGTCAGCGGTTTGCGTCCCACATAGGTCCGGGTGCCTGAGCGGTGCCGCTTGGGGAAGCAACGGGATGCAGGTCTTGCGTACTTCGGCTCGGCACGAGCCGGTTGAGGATATTGTCCAGGACTATCGCTGGTTTCCGGAGGATTTCCGGGCGCCCCGGCAGACCATGTCGTTTGTTTTTGCGGATCGCGCGGTTCTTTCGGGCCAGCCCTTTCTCGATCACCGGTGGAATACCCAGTCCCTTCCCCAGCGGCAGGCCACGCTTGATGACATCGCCAAAGCCGTTTCGCCCCGCGGCAAGCCGGTAACGAACTTCATCTGGCATACATCCTTCTGCTGTTCGACGCTTCTGGCGAAGGCCCTCGACACACCCGGAAGATGCCTGGCGCTCTCCGAGCCCATGATTCTGGTTTCGATTGCCGATGCCAAGCGGGCTGCGTCGCTCGAGCAGGGTTGGCATCTGTCGGGACTGGCCGAGGCGGTCTTCCATCTTCTCGCCCGGCCGGAATGCGATGGTGCAGCAGTGCTGATCAAGCCGAGCAATTTTGCAAATATTCTGCTTCCCGACGCGGCGCGCCTGACGGCAGGCCGGTCGCTCTTTCTCTATTCCGATCTCGCAGGTTTCCTCGTCTCAATAACGAAGACGGGCCTCGCCTTGCGAAAATATGTCCGCAAGCTTTTCACCGATCTGGTGGGGCATCAGCGCGACCGTCTTCCCTGGTCGCAAACGGAAATCTTCCAGATGTCGGACCTGGAGATTGCCGCGCTCGCCTGGCATTTGCAGATTCTCGAATTCCGCGACGCCCTGTCCGCGCTTGGCGAGCGGGCGGTCTCGCTCAATTGCGGAGCGTTCCTCGACAAACCGCTGGAGACTCTCCTGAGGCTCGACAGCTTTTTCGGCTTTGGCCAGGGAACGGATCATTGGGCGCGTGTCGTTGCCGGGCCGGCCTTAAAACGCCACGCCAAGCGGCCCTCGCTGGCCTACGACGCCTCGCAGCGGCGAGCCGAGGCGGAGGATGTCCGGCGGCAGCTCGGGGCTGACCTGGAGCGCGTGGTCGAATGGAGCTATCGCGCGTGCCCGCTTACGCCGCGGGGCGTGCCCCTCGGCCGCGGCCTTTTCGATATTTAGGTTATAAATCAGCCACTTACAAGTTGTTTCGTTTTTGTTCTTGACGAACGAATACGGAACAAATATACTATCGGGCCCTAAACTGGAGAATTGGCGAATGATGATCTGGATAAAGGATGCAATGGCGGGGCTGAGCCTGCTGCTGTTTGCAGGCGCATCGTTTCTGCTGGCCACAGTCGTGCAGGCGATGGTCCAGCACGCATGAGCCGGCCAAAGGCTTTTGTGGACGGATTTTTTGCCGCCTCGGCGCGTGGCCGGAGCGGGCGATACTTGGTTGATTCGGAAATGGGTTGGTTGGGTTATGGCAGAGGTTCGGAAAAGGGCGGAGTTCGTTCACCTGCGGGTGAAGAGCGCCTATTCCCTGCTCGAAGGCGCGATCCGGCCCGCCGAGCTCGCCAGGCTCGCGCGCGACGCCGCCATGCCCGCCGTCGCGGTAACCGATCTCAACAATCTCTTCGGTGCGTATGAAATCAGCGAGACCCTGGCAAAAAACGGCATCCAGCCCATCACGGGCTGTCTGCTTTCGGTTGAGCTGGGCGAAACGCAGATCCCGCTTGGCACGCGGCCCAAGCCGCCTTCCATCGCGCTGCTCGCGCAGAACGACACCGGCTATCGCAACCTCGCGCGGCTTCTGAGTGCCGCCTATCTGAAGGCCGAGCCCGGCGACTGGCCGCATGTCAGGATTCCGCTTCTGGCGCAACACGCAGAAGGCCTGATCGCGCTCACGGGCGGTCCGGGCGGTCCCCTCAACCGGCTAGTTGCGGACGGCCAGCCTGAGGCGGCGCGCGCGATGCTTGAAAAGCTGCACGCCATTTTTGGCGACCGGCTTTATGTGGAGTTGCAACGCCACGGCTTGCCCGAAGAACGCGCGGCGGAGAGCGGCCTCATCGATCTTGCCTATGATCTGCAGCTTCCGCTCGTCGCCACCAACGACGTGCATTTCGGCGCCGAGGACATGTACGAAGCCCATGACGCGCTGCTCTGCATTGCGGATGGCACATTCGTCTCGCAAGCCGACCGGCGCAGGCTCACGCGCGAGCACCGCTTCAAATCGGCGGAAGAGATGGCGGTGCAGTTTGCCGATCTGCCCGAAGCGATCGAAAACACCATTGAGATTGCGCAGCGCTGCGCGTTCCGGCCCAAGAAGCGGAATCCGATCTTGCCGCAGTTTGTGCCGGAATCCGGCCTGTCTCCGGCGGAGGAATTGAAGGCCCAGGCCGAATCCGGCCTTGCCCGGCGCCTCAAGCAGCACGGCATGTATGCCGATGAGAAGACGTATTGGGACAGGCTCGCCTATGAGCTTGACGTCATCATCCGCATGGATTTTGCCGGCTATTTCCTGATCGTCTCGGATTTCATGCGCTGGACTCGCGATCACGGAATCCCCGTGGGCGTGCGCGGCTCGGGCGCGACCTCGCTCGTGGCCTGGTCGCTCGACATCACCAATCTCGATCCCCTGCGCTTCGGCCTTCTGTTCGAACGCTTCCTCAATCCCGAGCGGATTTCGATGCCGGATTTCGACATCGACTTCTGCCAGGAACGGCGGGACGAAGTGGTGCGCTATGTGCGCCAGAAATACGGCGAAGACCGGGTGGCGCATATCATCGCGCTGGGGTCGTTGCAGGCCCGCGCCGCTGTCCGCGATGTCGGCCGCGTTCTGCAGATGCCGCTCGGCCTTGTGGATCGCATTGCCAAGCTCGTGCCCAATCCGCCGGGCAAACCCATCTCGCTGCGGGATGCAATCGAGTCCGAGCCGCGCCTGCAGCAGATTGCCGAGCAGGAGCCGGCGGCACGCCATCTTTTCTCGATCGTGGAAAAGATCGAAGGGCTTTATCGCCACGCGTCCACGCATCCCGCCGGCGTTGTCATCGGCGACCGGCCGCTGGATGAGATCCTGCCGCTCTATCGCGATCCGCGCTCCGAAATGCCGGTCACGCAGTTCGACTATGAGGATGCGGAAAAAGCCGGCCTCGTGAAATTCGATTTTCTCGGCCTGAAGACGCTGACGGTCATTTCAAAGGCGGAAGAGCTGCTGAAGCGCCGCGGAATTGAAGTTGACACCCAGAATATCGATTTCAACGATGCGGCAACCTTCGACATGCTGTCCCGCGGCGAAAGCGTGGGCGTGTTTCAGCTGGAAGGCGCGGGCATGCGCGACCTTCTGCGCAAGATGAAGCCCGACCATATCAACGATCTGGTCGCTCTGGTCGCGCTCTATCGCCCCGGTCCGATGGATTCGATTCCGAAATACATCGCCTGCAAGCGCGGCAAGGAAGCGCCGGACTATCTGCATCCCGCGCTCGAGCCGATCCTGAATGAAACGTTCGGCGTGATGACGTACCAGGAAGATGTCATGCGCATCGCGCGCGAGCTGGCCGGCTACAGCATGGGCCAGGCCGACCTGCTGCGCCGCGCCATGGGCAAGAAAATCCCGTCCGAGATGGCCAAGCATCGGGAATTGTTCATCAAGGGCGCGGGCGAAAAAGGCGTTCTTCCGTCCGTCGCCGAGCAGATTTTCGAACAGGCGGCGAAATTTGCGGGCTACGGCTTCAACAAGGGCCATGCGGCGGCTTATGCGCAAGTCGCCTATCAGACGGCCTATCTGAAGGCGAACTATCCGGTCGAATTCCTCGCCGCGTCGATGACGCTCGATATCGGCAACACCGACCGCCTCAACATCTTCCGGCAGGAGGCACAACGGCTTGGAATTCGGATTCTGCCGCCCGACATCAACCGCTCCGAGGCCTTCTTCGCCTGCGACGGAGAAAAGGGCGTCATTTATTACGCGCTGGCCGCCGTGAAGGGCGTGGGCCGGCAGGCCATGGAACATGTGGTGGCTGTGCGCAACGCCGGCGGCCCGTTCGACAGTCTTGAGGATTTTGCGGCCCGCATCGACCCCAGGCAGGTCAACAAGCGCGCCTTTGAAAATCTGGCACGAGCGGGCGCCTTCGATGCGCTCAATCCAAACCGGCGGCAGATTGTGGAATCGTCTGACGCCGTGCTGAACGATGCGGCGCGCAACACGCGTGAGCGCGAGACCGGCCAATCCACCCTGTTCGGAGACGTTGCCGATGCCGCGCCCGCGCTCAGACTCGCAAGCGTGGCCGACTGGTTGCCGCACGAAAGGCTGAGCGAGGAATTCCAGGCGATCGGCTTTTATCTTTCGGGACACCCGTTGGACGGCTACCAGGCGGCACTCAACCGGCTCGGCGCAACGACCCATGCCGCGCTGCTGGAAGACCGCCGCCGCTCGGGCATGCGCGTGACGCTCGGCGGCACCGTGATCCGCAAGCAGGAACGCCGCGGGCGCAGCGATCAGCCGTATGCCTTTGTCTCGCTTTCCGATCCGACCGGAATGTTCGAGGTGATGGTGTTTGCGGAAACCCTCACCGCTTCGCGTCCGCTGCTCGAACCCGGAAAGTCCGTCCTGATTTCGGTTTCGGCGGATTGGGACGGGGATGATCTCAAATTGCGCGCCATTTCCATTTCCGATCTCGAGCAGGCCGCGGCCCAGGCCGGCGAGGGCCTGCGTATCTATCTTGAGAACACCGATCCGCTGGCCGCGATTTCCGCGCAGCTGCGCGTGCCTGGAAAAGGCATCGTCAGTCTGGTCGTGCCGGACGAGGCCGGTCAGGAAGTGGAAATCCGTCTGCCGCAGAAGCAGCAGGTTTCCGCCGCCATGCGCAATGCCATCAAATCGCTTCCCGGCGTGGCGGCCGTGGAGTCGGTTTAAAGGGCGCTGACGGCTTTGCCGAGCCGCTCAAGGCCGGTCTTGATGCGCCTGGAATCCTGCGCAAAGCAGATCCGGATGAACTGGTCGGTATTCGGATCGCCCGCCGGCCCGAAGGCCGACCCCGGTGCAACGCCCACGCGCGCGTTGCGGACGAGGTCTTTCGCAAAATTCAAACTGTCTTTCATTCCATCGATATGGAGGAACCCATAGAAAGCGCCGTCCGGCCGTATCCAGCGGATGCGGTTTTGAGCATCGAGGAATTTCTGCACGGTCTCGCGGCCCACGCGGCAGCGCGCCAGCATTTCGGCGCGGAAGGCATCGCCCTGCGCGGAAAGGGCCGCGATGGCGCCCCATTGCGCGAATGTGGTCGCGCCCGTGTTGTTGGCCGCCGCCAGCATCCACATCTGGGTGTCCAGGCGCTTGGGATGCACGAGCCAGCCGATGCGCCATCCGGTCATGGCCCACGGCTTGGAAAAGCTGTTGATCACGAAGACGTCGTCGTTCTCTTCGGCGATCTCGAGGAACGACGGCGCATGCTTGCGGCCGTCATAGACCAGCGTGCCGTAAACTTCGTCGCTGATAATGGCGATGTTCTTCTTTCGCGCGAAATTCAGCAGGTCCTGCTGCTGATTGCGCGGCATGATCCAGCCGGTGGGATTGCCCGGCGAACAGACGAAAATGGCTTTTGTCCGCGCGTCGCACTGCGCAAACAGTTTATCAAGATCAAGCCGCCAATGCGGCGTGGCTGCCTTCCAGTCGTCCTCCAGCCGCGCGAAACGGACCTCGGCGCCGCAGATTTCCGCTGCCTGGAAAATATTCGGCCATACGGGCGACACCACCACGATGTTGTCGCCCGTCTCCACCACACACTGCAGCGCCACGATCACCGCCAGCATCGCGGCGCCGGGAACGGTGATGCGCTCCAGGTCCAGATCGGTCTCGACCGTCCGCTTGTGGAACTGCTTTATCGCCTCGCGCAGGTGAAAGGTGCCGCGCGCGTTCGTGTAGAACGTCTTGCCGTCATCGAGCGCCTTCTTGGCCGCATCGCGAATGAAGGCCGGAGTCACAAGGTCGCTTTCCCCGAACCACAGCGCGATCACGTCGGGCTCGCCCAGGGCCAGGGACGACACCAGGCCGATTCCATTGGCCTGAAGGTCGGCAATCGCTGGTCTGATGGGGCTTTTGGGGGCCGGTCGCTGCATGCTTTTTGTATCCATCTCTTTGGCTTGCGCCCGTCAAGCCATATCCCTATAACCCCTGCCATTCCGCACGCGCAGGGTGGGTTCTCGGGGTGTGTTGCCCCGTCCCCGTCCGGTGCCCGAAAGGGTGATCCCCTCGCGTCAGGCTGAACCGGAAAAGGAGACTGTCAGAATGGCATTGCCGGACTTTAGCATGCGCCAGCTTCTGGAGGCAGGCGCGCACTTTGGCCACCGCACGCAGCGGTGGAATCCCAAAATGGCACCCTACATCTATGGGGCGCGCAACGACATTCATATCATCGACCTCACGCAGACCGTGCCGCTCCTTCACCAGGCACTTGTGGCGCTGCGCGACGTCGCGGCCGGCGGCGGGCGAATCCTGTTTGTGGGCACCAAGCGCCAGGCGTCGGAGCCGGTCGCTGCCGCCGCAAAGCGCTGCGCCCAGTATTACGTCAATCACCGTTGGCTGGGCGGAACGCTCACCAACTGGCAGACGATTTCCCATTCCATCAAGCGCCTGCGCTCGATCGAAGAGACGCTCAACTCGGCATCCAGCTCGGGTCTCACGAAGAAGGAGCTGCTCGGCCTTATTCGCGAGGGCGACAAGCTGGAGCGTTCGCTCGGCGGCATCAAGGAAATGGGCGGGCTTCCGAACATGCTGTTCGTGATCGACACGAACAAGGAGCAGATTGCCGTTGCCGAAGCCAAGAAGCTCGGCATCCCTGTCGCCGCCATTCTGGATTCGAACAGCGACCCGGACGGCATCGCCTATCCTATTCCCGGCAATGACGATGCCGCGCGCGCCATTTCGCTTTATTGCGATCTTGTCGCGCGCGCTGTCATAGACGGCCTGTCGGAAAGTCAGGTGGCCGCCGGCGTGGATATCGGCGAAGCCGAAACCCTGCCCGACGTGGCGCCTGCAGAGTCGGTCGCACAACCAGCCGAAGCAACGGCGTAATTCCAGGTTACGGAGTTTCCACAAATGGCGAATGTCTCCGCCAGCATGGTCAAGGACCTGCGCGACAAGACGGGCGCGGGCATGATGGATTGCAAGGCCGCGCTTGCAGAAACCAATGGCGACATGGAAGCGGCGGTCGATTGGTTGCGCAAGAAAGGTCTGGCCAAGGCCGCCAAGAAGGCCGGCCGGGTCGCCGCCGAAGGCCTTATCGGGCTGGCGCTGGACAGGCATGCCGGGGCGCTGGTGGAAGTCAATTCCGAAACCGATTTCGTTGCGCGCAACGATCAGTTCAAGACATTCGTGACGGAGGCCGCACGCCTTGGCCTGAAGGCCGAGGGCGACCTTGAGAAGCTGCTTGCGAAGAAGACATCAAGCGGTGCCACCGTTGATGAAACGATCAAGAGCCTGGTTGCGAAGATCGGCGAAAACATGAGCGTCCGCCGGGTAACGGCGATGACCGTTTCCCCGGGCGTCGTTGCATCCTATGTGCACAATGCTTCGTCGCCCGAGTTGGGGAAAATCGGTGTGCTGGTGGCGCTCAAATCGGTCGCGCCGGAAGACAAGCTGCTGGCGCTCGGCAAACAGCTCGCCATGCACATTTCGTTCGCCGCCCCATTGGCATTGAAGCCGGAGCATCTGCCGGCCGATGTCGTCGCGCGCGAGCGGGCGATTTATGCGGATCAGGCGCGCCAGTCCGGCAAGCCCGAAAATGTGATCGAGAAAATGATCGAAGGCCGCATGCGCAAGTTCTACCAGGAGACGGTGCTGCTAGCGCAAACCTACATGGGACCGGGCAATGACGGCGAAACCACCATTGCCAAGATGCTGGAAAAGGCATCGAAGGATCTGGGCGCGCCCGTCGAGATAGAGGCCTTTGTGCGCTATCAGGTTGGCGAAGGCATTGAGAAGACCGACGGCGATTTTGCCGATGAAGTGAAAGCGATGGCGGGCCACTGACGGCCGCGCTGGGAGGAGCAATGGGGGCCAGGCCCAAATATCCGCGGGTGCTCCTGAAGGTGTCCGGCGAAGCGCTGATGGGCGCCGAGCCCTATGGCATCGATACTGCCACCGTCGAACGGATCGCCGCCGATATCAAGGAAGCGGCTTCCTCCGGAACGCAGCTCTGTCTTGTCATTGGCGGAGGCAACATTTTCCGGGGGCTGGCGGGCGCGGCCAAGGGCATCGATCGCGCCACCGCCGATTACATGGGCATGCTTGCGACCGTGATGAACGCCCTTGCAATGCAGGCGGCTCTGGAGCGCGCGGGCGTTCCCAGCCGCGTACAATCGGCCATCCCGATGAGCACGGTCTGCGAACCCTATATTCGCCGGCGCGCCATCCGCCACATGGAAAAGGGCCGGGTCGTGATTTTCGCGGCGGGCACCGGCAACCCCTTTTTTACGACCGACACGGCGGCCGCGCTTCGTGCCGCAGAGATGAACTGCCAGGCGATGCTCAAAGGCACGCAGGTGGACGGCGTTTATAGCGCCGACCCCAAGAAGGATCGCTCAGCCACGCGTTATGAATCCCTCAGTTATTACGAGGTTCTGTCGCGCGATCTTGGCGTCATGGATGCGTCGGCTGTCAGCCTGTCGCGCGAGAATCAGATCCCCATCATCGTTTTTTCGATTCATGATCGCGGTGCGCTTCCCGCCGTATTGCGCGGCGAGGGCCGGGCCACGATCATCACCGACCGGACGTAAATGGAGAGAGCCATGGTAGCCGGCAATCCATACAGCAAGGACGAACTCAATCGCCGGATGAACGGAGCGGTCGCGACTCTCAAGACCGAATTTGCCGGTCTGCGGACCGGACGCGCCAGCACGGCCTTGCTCGACCCCGTTACGGTTGAGGCATATGGCAGCCCGATGCCCATCAGCCAGGTCGGCACGGTCGGCGCGCCCGAACCCCGCCTCCTGACCGTTCAGGTCTGGGACAAGAATCTTGCCAAGGCCGTTGACAAGGCGATCCGCGATGCGGGCCTTGGCCTCAACCCGCAGCTGGACGGACAACTCATCCGTATTCCAATTCCCGAATTGAGCGAAGAACGCCGCCGCGAGCTGGCAAAACTGGCCCATAAATATGCCGAACAGGCGCGCGTAGCCGTGCGCAATGTTCGCCGCGACGGCATGGAAATCCTGAAAAAGGCCGAAAAAGACCATAAGATCGGACAGGATGAACACCATAAGCTCAGCGAGGAATTGCAGAAGCTGACGGACGCGCATATTCACGATATCGATCAGATGCTGCACGCCAAAGAACAGGAAATCATGCAGGTCTGAGATCAGGGCGGCATTGGGCAGGAAACGGCGAAATAGTGGCTGGCGGCGCGCAAATTGAGCCAAATCTTCCCCGGCACGTTGCCATCATCATGGATGGGAATGGCCGTTGGGCGCGCAAGCGACATCTGCCCCGCGCGGCCGGCCATGTCGCAGGCGTAAGCACCGTGCGAGAGATCGTGCGCGCGGCAAGCGACATCGGTCTGGCAAACCTTACGCTCTACGCGTTTTCATCGGAAAACTGGAAGCGGCCGGCGAGCGAAATCAGCCATCTCATGGGTCTGTTCCGCGCATATTTCCGCGGCGATCTGGACGAGCTGGAAGAGCGCGGCGTGCGCGTTCGCATCATTGGAAACCGGAAGCGGGTGGAAGACGACATTCGCGCGATGATCGAAGAGGCGGAACACCGCACCGTCGCCAATGCCGGCCTCAATCTGACATTTGCCTTCGACTATGGCGGCCAGGAGGAAATTGCCGCTGCGGCCCGCGAGCTGGCCCGCGCCGCCGCCGAGGGGCGTCTTGATCCGGAAACCATCACGCCGGAGCTGTTTGCGACGCGCCTGTTTACGCACGGCCTGCCCGAACCAGATCTGATCATCCGCACAAGCGGCGAAAGACGCATGAGCAATTTTTTGCTCTGGCAATCGGCCTATGCGGAGCTGATGTTTGTGGAGACTCTATGGCCGGATTTTTCGCGCAATGAATTTCTGGACGCGCTCCGCAAATTCGGCGAACGCAATCGCCGGTTTGGCGGTGTTGTGCCGGAAGCGGTCGCCTGAGCGGTCGCCACATCATGACGGAGCAGGGACAGAACGCGGACTTGGCCGGGCGCAACACTCACAGCGGAGAGTCCGGAATTTCACATAAGGTCCTGGAGTTTGCGGCACGTTCGTTTTTCGGGCTTCTGCTTGCGGCCGTGGCCGTCGCGGCAAATATCGCGGGAGGATGGATTTTCGCGGGCCTGGTCGCCGCTGCATCCGTGTCCGCCGTTCGAGAATGGCATCGCATGATCGAGCCTTCGAGGTTCGGGCTGGAGCTGTTCATTACTGCAGCGGCAATCGTGATGGCGATTGCCGCCGCCGCCTATCAGCCGCATGAACTCTGGTCATGGCTTCTGCTCCTTGTCGGTGCTTTGACGAGCGCATTGCTTGCCGGGCTGCGCGGGACGCGCCAGTTCTGGCAGGCCTTCGGTTCGCTCTATATCGGGGTTGCCGCGGTATCCCTGGTCACGATCCGCGTTGGCGTCTTTGATGGGGAATGGATCGTTTTCGGTCTGTTCGTTGTAATCTGGGCCGCGGACAGCGGAGCGTTGCTCGCGGGCCGGCTGATCGGGGGGCCGAAGCTCGTGCCGCTATTGTCGCCGAACAAGACATGGTCGGGATTTTTCGGAGGCGTTCTCCTCGCGGCCATCGGCGAAGCCGTTTATATCGCAGTCTTCGACGGAAACTATTGGCTGGGCGGATTGTTTGGTGTGTGCCTGGGACTGGTGGCAAGCGGTGGAGACCTGTTCGAATCCTGGATAAAGCGCATATTCCGGCGCAAGAACAGCGGAAGCCTCATTCCGGGTCATGGAGGCGTCTTGGATCGCATCGATAGCACGTTGTTTGTGGCGCCGGTCGGGGCAATACTGCTGTTGATTGGCATCGATACCCTTTTTGGGGCGCACCCGTGACCGTGTTCGGCAAGAGCAATCAGAAGACGGATTTGCCGGAGCTCGGGTTGGTGGTCGGGCGCTCGATCACGGTACTGGGCAGCACCGGCTCCATCGGCAAGAGCACGTTGTCGGTCGTTTCGCATGCGAGGCAGGTCTATGGGCCTGAAGCCTTTCCGGTTGTCGCGCTCACGGCGCAGTCGAATGTGGAGGAATTGGCGCGGCAGGCGCGCGAATTCGGTCCGAAACTTGCGGTGATCGGGGACCAAGCCCTCTACCGGGATCTGAAAACGGCTCTCGAAGGTACTCCGATTGAGGTTGCCGCGGGCAGGGAAGCGATCGCTGCCGCGGCCACGCGGCCTTCCGACCTGGTGATGGTTGCCATTGTCGGGGCTGCCGGCCTCGAACCCGCGCTGGCCGCCGTAAAACGCAAGGCTGTTGTCGCGCTGGCCAACAAGGAATGCATCGTATCGGCAGGCTCGGTCTTCCGGAATGAAGTGCGAAAGGGCAATGCGACAGTCATTCCCGTGGATTCCGAACACAACGCTGCATTCCAGATCGTGGATTTTTCCAATCCGGACGAGATCGAGAAGCTGACGATTACAGCCTCTGGCGGCCCGTTCCGCGAATGGCCGCGCGAACGCATGGCCGATGTCACGCCCCAACAGGCGGTTGCGCATCCGAACTGGTCCATGGGTGCCAAGATTTCAGTGGACAGCGCCACGCTCATGAACAAGGGGCTGGAAGTCATCGAGGCGCACTATCTGTTTTCGCTGCCTCCGGAAAAACTGTCCGTGCTTGTGCACCCGCAATCCATCGTGCACTGCCTCGTCTCGTTTTCCGACGGATCCACGCTCGCGCATCTGTCTGCGCCCGACATGCGGACGCCCATTTCACACGCGATGGCCTGGCCCCGGCGCATATCGTCACCGGCGCGGCGCCTTGACCTTCCGGCGGCCGCGCAGCTTACGTTCTTTCCGCCGGATCCTGAGCGATTTCCCTGCCTGCAGACCGCCATGGACTGCCTGCGAGCGGGCGGAAACATGCCCAATGTGCTCAACGCCGCCAACGAGATCGCCGTGGGCGCGTTCCTGGACGGCCATGTGGGCTTTCTCGATATTTCCCGGATCGTTCAGGATTCGCTGGAAATCTGTAGCGCAGAATTGAATGGCAGCGAGGCAACCGATCTCGAGACAGTCCTTGAAGTCGACCGGGCGGCGCGCGAAATTGCAAAGCAGGTCCGCGCGCGCTTTGAAGCGCGCAAAGCCGTGGCCTGACAGGACAAGCAATGCCGGATGTGTTTCAGGGTTTGGCGAGCTGGGTGCCCCTGGGATTGCCCGCGTTTCTTTTCGTGGTGACGCTCGTCGTGTTCTTCCACGAACTTGGCCATTTCACGGTTGCCCGCTTGTTTGGCGTGAAGGTCGAGTCATTTTCGATTGGCTTTGGTCCGGCCATTTTCGGCTGGACAGACCGGAAGGGCACCCGCTGGAAGGTGTCATGGATTCCGCTGGGCGGCTACGTCAAGTTTTTCGGCGATCAGGACGCCGCAAGCACGCCTGACCGGAAACGGCTTGCGGGCCTTTCGGCATCCGAGCGCCTGCACACCTTTCCTTTCAAGCCGCTGTATCAACGCGCCTTGATCGTGCTCGCCGGTCCGGTTGCCAATTTTGTCCTCACGATTGTGATTTTCACGCTGACGTTCATGTTTGTCGGCCGCGAAATCATTTCGCCCGTGGTGGACGGGGTACAACCGGGAAGCGCCGCTGCGGCCGCGGGCCTCAGGCCGGGCGACGTGATCGAGGCCATCGACGGATCGCACATTGAAGGCTTCGCCGATCTTCAGCGAATTGTGTCCCTGAGGGCCGGCCAAACGCTGACTCTGACCGTGAAACGGAAGGGTGTCACGTTGGACCTTCGGGCGACGCCGCGTCTGTCCGAGGTAACCGACCGGCTGGGCGACAAGCGCAAGGAGGGCGTGCTCGGCATATTCAACCGCCTCGGCAAGGGCGAAGTGACTCTAGTTCGATACGGTCCCCTGGGCGCGCTCGATGCAGCCGGCAGCGAGACCTGGGACATCGTGTCCATGACGTTCAGCTACCTGGGCCAGGTTGTGTCCGGCCACCAGGACACAAGCGAGCTGAGCGGCCCCGTCAGCATCGCCCGTATCTCCGGCAAGGTTGCCGAATTGGGCTTTCTTCCCCTTATCAATCTTGCAGCTCTCATTTCTGTAAGCATCGGACTGGTAAACCTTTTTCCCATTCCCGTACTCGACGGCGGCCACCTTCTGTATTATGGATGCGAGGCGGTGTTGGGTCGCCCGCTCGGCGAGCGGGCTCAGGACGTAGGATTTCGGCTGGGGCTTGCCGTTGTGCTTGGTCTCATGCTCCTTGCGACCTGGAATGATCTGATCCGACTGGATTTTTGAGCTTGGGCGCATTCCGGTCTTGTCTTGGCCGGCGGCACGAAAACTGAGACGACCGGATGAGCCACATCGCCTTTGAACTGGTGCGGATGCTGCGCGTCGCCGCCATTGGCTTTTCGCTCATCACATTCGTTACGCCGGCCCTCGCACAGGAGCAGGCCGGCCCGACGTCCACCGGCACGCCGCCGGCGGCCGCGCCGGCCGCCGCGGCGGCCCCGGCGCTGCCGGCCGGACCTGTTGTTCAGGAAATCAACGTGCGCGGAACCCAGCGCGTCGAGCCGGGCACCGTGCTGTCATACATGTCCATCCATCCGGGCGACGCCTACAGCCCGCAGGAAGTGGACAGATCGCTCAAGACCCTCTTCGCCACCGGTCTTTTCTCCGACGTGAAGATGAACTGGAACGGTTCGACGCTGACGGTGAACGTGGTCGAAAATCCGATCATCAATCAGGTGGCTTTCGAGGGAGAGAGCAAGGTCTCCGAGAAGGATCTGACCAAGGAAGTCCAATTAAAGCCGCGAATGGTCTTCACGCGCGCAAAGGTCCAGGCGGATGTCCAGCGCATCATCGAGCTCTATCGCCGCAACGGCAAATTCGCCGCGACGGTGACGCCGCAGATCATCCAACGGCCGCAAAATCGCGTCGACCTCATCTTTTCCATCAACGAAGGCGAAACGACCGAAGTTGCCCGCATCAATTTCATCGGAAACAAGGCGTTCGACGACGACACCCTGAAGGAACAGATCGCCACCGAGGAAAGCGCCTGGTGGAAATTCCTGTCGACGAACGACAACTACGACCCGGACAGGCTGACCTTCGACCGCGAACAGCTTCGCCGCTTTTACCTGAAGAACGGGTATGCCGATTTTCGCGTGGTATCCGCGGTCGCCGAGCTGACGCCGGATCGGAGCGAATTTTACATAACGTTCACGCTGGACGAGGGCCCCAAATACAAATTCGGCAAGGTCGTGATCAATTCCAGCATCAGGGAACTCGATCCGGTCACGCTGCGTCCGCTTGTGCCCATTCAGCCCGGCGATACCTACAACGCGGAGCTGATCGACAAATCCATCGACGCCCTGACCAATGCGGCCGGAACGCGCGGTTATGCGTTCGCCCAGATTCATCCGCGCATATCGCGCAATCGCGATTCCCGAACGATCGATGTGATCTTCAATATCGATCAGGGGCCGCGCGTCTATGTCGAGAAGATCAACATCGTCGGCAACCAGCGCACGCTGGACAGGGTCGTGCGGCGTGAAATGCGCCTTGCGGAAGGTGACGCGTTCAACCGCGTGCTCGTTGACCGGTCACGCCAGCGCATCCGCGCGCTGGGCTTTTTCAAGAGCGTGGACATCAAGAGCGAACCGGGCTCGCAGCCGGACAGGACAATTTTGACCGTGGCGGTGCAGGAACAGTCAACCGGCGCGGTGCAGCTGGGCGTCGGCTATTCGTCAACAAGCTCGTTTGTGGGCGAAGCCAGCTATACGGAAACAAATCTGTTCGGCCGCGGACAATATCTGCGCGCAAGCGCGTCAGCATCCAGCATCAGCAAGGAATTCCAGCTCAGCTTCACCGAACCGTACTTTCTGGACAGGCCGCTGGCCGCCGGTTTCGACATTTACAAGGTTCTCACCACCTACGATCAGGCGGATTACCAATCCGACGTCAATGCAATCCAGCTGAGACTCGGCTTTCCGACTTCGGAATTCGGCACGGTCAGCCTGCATTACCTGTATAGCATCGACTATTTGACTCCGTTCGGATCGGCGCCGCTGGAAATCCTTCTGGCCCAAGGCCAGACCCAGACATCTGCCTTCGGATATGGCTACGGCTACAACACCCTCGATGACCCCATCAAACCGACGAAGGGATTCACCTTCGGCGTTTCCCAGGAATTTGCGGGCTTCGGCGGAACGCTCAAGTATCTGCGCACGGAAGGATCGTTTTCGTTTTACCACCCGGTCTTGTGGGATCAGTTCGTGGCAAGCCTGTCCGGAAGCGCCGGATTCATCAGCGGCTGGGGCGGCCAGCACGTTCCGATCAATGTCCGCTTCTTCAAGGGCGGAGACAGCTTCAGAGGCTTCGATATTGCCGGAATTGGGCCGCGCGACCTCGTCGTGAAGGGCAAGGGCGGTGCGGTGGGCGGCGACGCCTATGCCATTGGCACCTTCGCGCTGCGGCTTCCAAGCCTCCTTCCGGAAGATTATGGCATCGGAACCTCGCTATTTACCGATTTTGGTACCCTCGGCCATCTGGACGCCAGCCCGCCGCCATGCAATTTCTTGGTCAGTTGCGTGAAGGACAACATGGCCTTCCGCGCATCGGCGGGTATCAGCCTTTCATGGAAATCGCCTTTCGGCCCGGTTCAGATCGATCTGGCGGTTCCTATCGTCAAAGAGAGCTACGACAAGACCCAAGTCATTCACTTCAGCGCTGGGACAGGACTCTAAATACATGAGCAAAATTCAAAGCCTAACCCGCACGGCAGCGGTCGCCGCCGTGCTTTTCGTGACGGCTGCAGGCATTACTGCCTCGCAGGCGGCACCTCCGGCCAATCCGCCGGCGCAAGCCAACGCGCCTGCAAAGCCATCCGGTGTTCCGGCGCCGAAAATCCTTGTGATTGACCGTTCGGCGATCCTGCGCAATTCCGCGGTCGGCAAGAGCATCGTTCAGCAGGTCAACGCGATAACGCAGCAGGCCGAGAACGAGTTCAAGGGACAGAGCACCTCGCTCCGCAACGAGGAACAGGCGCTGCAGCAGCAGCTCGCCATTCTTGCTCCCAATGTCCGCACACAAAAAATCAAGGCGTTTCAGGCCAAGCAGGCGGCATTTCAGCAGAAGGTCAATCAGCGCCAGCTGCAGATCCAGGGCGGCGTCATCAAGGCGCGTCAGCAGGTTGAACAGGCTCTTGGACCCATTCTTCAGGGCATCATGGCCGAGCGCGGGGCAAACCTGTTGCTGGACCGGCAGGCCGTGGTCCTCGGGACGGTAGATGTCGACATCACCAACGTCGCGATCGATCGCCTGAACAAGAAGCTGCCAACGGTGAAGGTACAGTTGGTGGCGCCGCCCGCCGGCGCCGGCGTCGGGCAATAGTTGCGCAGGGCCGCCTGTGCAGGCAGGCGGCCCCGCTTTTCTGCAAAATGGCCGATCCGCGCTTTTACGAAAACCGGGGCCCATTTTCGCTAGCAGACGTGTGCGCCTCTGCCGGCGTCGAATTGCCCGCAGATGCCGACGGCTCTGCGCCCGTTCATGACGTGGCCGCATTGGATAGCGCATCGGCTTTTCATCTGACGTTCTGCTCCGCCGCAGCGGGAAAGGAATTGGCGCAAACGGCGGCCGGGTTCTGTTTCGTGAATCCCGGCCAACAGGGCGCCGTGTCCCGCGCGCGGCTTCTGCCATGCCGTTCTCCGGTCGATTCATTCTCGGCCGCGGCGCGAAAATTCTATCCGTCCGGCGAACTGGATTCCTGGGAGCAGGATGAGGCAATCCACCGGACCGCAAAGATTGCAGGCACAGCAAAGGTTGCGCCGGGCGCCGTGATCGGTCCCGGAGCCGAAATCGGCGAAGGAACGCGGATCGGCCCGAATGCGGCGATCGGAAAAGGCGTCGTCATTGGCCGAGATTGCGAGATCGGGAGCAATGTGTCGATTTCACGCGCCTATCTTGGGGACGGCGTGGTTGTGCTGCCGGGCGCACAAATCGGCCAGCCGGGTTTCGGCTTTTCGTCGGGACCCGGCGGGCATCGGAAAATTCCGCAAATCGGGCGCGTCATCATTCAGGATCGGGTCGAAATCGGGGCTTGCACCACGATCGATCGGGGAGCTCTGGGCGACACCGTGATCGGGGAGGGCACCAAGATCGACAACCTCGTTCAGATCGGACACAACACCCATATCGGCCGCCATTGCATCATCGTTGCGCAAGTTGGTATCTCGGGAAGCTGCCAGCTCGGCGATTTCGTTGTTCTGGGCGGCCAGGTGGGGCTGGCCGATCACGTGCGAATCGGGGACCGTGCACGGCTCGCCGCCCGGGCCGGCGTTGCGCCGGGCAACAGTCTTCCCGGCGGCCAGGACTACGGTGGCGCGCCGGCCAGACCAATCCGGGAATGGGCGCGCGAGCTGGCGGCGATCGCGATGCTGGCAAGAAGGCGCAAACGGGATGGGAATGACTGAAGCATCGGAATCCCTCGTTCTGGACGTGGAGCAGATCAAGAAACTGCTCCCCCATCGCGCGCCGTTCCTGATGATCGAACGCTTGACGGACATCGTGCCGCGCGAGAGCGCGACGGCCTACAAGGCCGTCTCGATCAACGAGCCGCATTTTCAGGGACACTTTCCCGACTATGCCGTGATGCCTGGCGTTCTGATCGTCGAAGCGATGGCGCAGGCGGCGGGCGCGCTTGTGGTTCATTCGCTCGGGCTGACCGGCGCAAACCGCATCGTCTATTTCATGACCATCGACAGCGCCAAATTCCGCAAACCGGTCCGTCCCGGCGATCTGCTTCGCATGCCGGTGAAGGCCATCCGCCAGCGCGGGCCGGTCTGGCGCTTCGCCGGACAAGCCTTCGTGGGCGACACGTTGTGCGCTGAGGCGGAATACAGCGCGATGATCAGCGACCAGCCGCAGAGCTAAATGGCCATCCATCCCACAGCCATCGTGGATGACGGCGCCCAACTTGGCGCCGATGTCGAAGTCGGGCCGTTCTGCGTTGTCGGAAGGCATGTCAGACTGGGCGATGGGGTCAGGCTGATTTCGCACGTCGTGATCGCCGGCCACACCGAAATCGGTGCGCGCAGCATCGTTCACCCTCAAGCGGTGCTGGGCGGCGAAGGACAGATCCGCGGAAATGATTTTCCCGACGGCCGCCTGACGATCGGAACCGACAACGTGATCCGCGAGGCGGTGACGATCAGTTGCGGAAGCCGCAAGGGCGGAGGCCTCACCGCCATCGGAAACAACTGCTATTTCATGGCCTACAGCCACATGGGCCACGATTGCCGGATCGGCAACAATGTGACGCTGGCCAACGGCGTGCAGCTGGCCGGCCATATGGAGATCGGCGACGGCGTGATCATGGGCGGGCTCGCGGCGGGACAGCAGTTTTCGCGCGTGGGCCAATATGCCTTCATCAGCGGATTGTCGGGCATCAGCACCGATGTCATTCCTTACGGCATGGCAATCGGGCTTCATGTGCGGCTGGGCGGCCTGAACCTGATCGGCCTGCGCCGGCGCAAGATTCCGCGCGAGCGCATTCATGCCCTGCGCGCCGCGTTTCGCGAGATTTTTCTTCATGGCGGCTCCATTCATGACAACGCCGAACGGGCGGCCGTGAAATGGCCTGACGCGCCCGAGGTGCAGGAGGTAGTGGCCTTCATACGGGCCAAGCCCAACCGGCCCATCTGCCCTGCGCGCAGGCACGGCGTGGAACTGGACGAGGAATGACCGCGCTCGGCATCATTGCGGGCGGCGGCGAGCTTCCGCTGGCCGTGGCCGAAGATGCGGCTGCGGGCGGCCGTGCGGTGTTTGTTGCCGCCCTTGCGGGCTCGGCAGATCGCGGGGTTGAACGATTCCCGCATGTCTGGGTTTCGCCCGGCGAAGTGGGCCGGATTTTTGCCGCGTTCCGGGAACACGGCTGCGAAGAGATTTTGCTCGCCGGACAGGTGGCACGTCCGCGCTTTGCCGACCTGAAGGTGGACGCCAGGGGCGCCATGGCGCTGCCGAAAGTAATCGCGGCCGCCCGCAAGGGAGACGATGCGCTGTTGCGCACCCTGGTGGATCTTGTGTCGTCGGGCGGCTTTCGCGTTGTGGGCGTTGCGGAAGCCGCGCCGGGATTGCTTGCGCCCCGCGGGCCCCTCGGCCGGGTTGCGCCCAATGCGGACCAGATGTCGGATATCCGGGCCGCCGCCAGGGTCGTGGAGCGGGCCGGGGCGCTCGATATCGGGCAGGCGGCCGCCGTTTGCGACAATCTCACGCTCGCGGTGGAAGCCGCGGAAGGAACCGATGCCATGATTGCGCGCATCGGCACGCTGCCGGAAAACATTCGCGGTACGCCCGCAAAAAGGCGCGGCGTTCTGCTGAAGGCGCCGAAGCCCGTGCAGGACGGCAAGACCGATCTGCCGGTGATCGGCGTCAAGACCGTGAGCAACGCGGCCGCGGTCGGGCTTGCGGGCATTGCGGTTGAGGCCGGCAGGACGCTTGTGATCAACCGGCCAGGCGTCATTGACGCAGCCGACAGGGCCGGAATGTTCGTGTTCGGCTTCTCTTCGGACGATCTGAAATAGATGACCGCCGGCGCTGAGACCGATCGGCCACTGACCTTCATGCTGGTGTGCGGCGAGCCGTCCGGCGACCAGCTGGGCGCGCAACTCATGTCGGCGCTGAGAACGCTTGGCGGCAGCCGGATTCACATCGTGGGCGTCGGCGGCACGGCGATGGCCGCGCAGGGGTTGCAGAGCCTTTTCCCGCTGGACGCGACGGCCGTCATGGGATTGCGCGAGGTCGTGCCGCGAATCCCGGCGATTCTGGCGCGCGTGCGCCAGGCGGCGGACTATGCCCTGAACGTGCGGCCGGATGCGGTCGTGCTGATTGACAGCCCCGATTTCACGCATCGCATCGCGCGGCGGATCAAGCGCCTGGCCCCTTCCATCCGCACGGTGAACTACGTCGCGCCGCAGGTGTGGGCCACGCGCGCCTATCGGGCGCGCAAGATGGCGGGCTATTTCGATCTGGTTCTGGCGCTTTTGCCGTTCGAGGCGCCGTTTTTCGAGAAACATGGTCTTCATTCCGTTTTTGTGGGACATCCGGTAATCGAACGCGCCGCCCTCATGAAGGGCGGCGACGCGTTGCGCACGCGGCTCGGCATTGCGGCAGACGCGCCGCTGCTTGCGGTTCTGCCGGGCAGCCGGGCGAGCGAAATCCGCTTCATCCTTCCGGAATTCCGCGCCGCGGTGGCGCAGATCGCGCTGCGGATTCCGGGCCTTGTCACCCTCATGCCGGTAGTGCCGCACATGGCCGCGCGCGTGCGCGCACAGACAGCCGGATGGCCCACGCCGCTGCATATCGTGGAATCCGAGCCGGACAAATTTGCTGCGTTCGACGCGGCCGATGCCGCCCTGGCCGCGTCCGGCACGGTGACGACGGAACTGGCGCTCGCCCGCACGCCGATGGTTGTGGGATACAAGCTGGGCTGGCTGACCTATGCCCTGATACGGCCTTTCGTGCGCGTGCCATATGTCACGCTGGTCAATCTTCTGCTCGGGCGCGAAGCGGTGCCGGAACTGATCCAGGGCCGCTGCGCGCCAAAGCCGCTTGCCGACGCGGTCATCGCGCTGTTGACGGATTCAAACATTCGCGAACGGCAGACAGCCGATCTCGCCGAGGCGGTGCACCGGCTGGGGCAGGGTGCGGAGGCGCCAAGCCGCAGGGCCGCACGGGCTCTTCTGGACTTTGCCGGCCGGCGACCCTAGCGGCGGTTGATGGGCACGTAATCGCGATGTTTCGGCCCGGTGTAGAGCTGGCGCGGGCGGCCGATCTTCTGGTCCGGGTCTTCGATCATTTCCTTCCATTGCGCAATCCAGCCCACGGTGCGCGCCAGTGCGAAGAGCGCCGTGAACATGGACGTCGGGAAGCCGAGCGCGCGAAGCGTGATGCCCGAATAGAAATCGATATTCGGATAGAGCTTCTTCTGGACGAAATAATCGTCCTGCAACGCGATCCGCTCCAGCTCCATTGCCACCTTCAGCAAGGCGTCGTTCTTGTGACCGGTTTCTTCCAGGACGGCATGCGCCTGTTTCTGCATCGCCTTGGCGCGGGGATCGTAGTTCTTGTAAACGCGATGGCCGAAACCCATGAGGCGGAAGCTGTCATTGGGGTCCTTGGCGCGCCGGATGAATTCCGGAATGCGATCAACGGTTCCGATCTCTTCCAGCATCTTGAGCGCCGCCTCATTGGCGCCGCCATGCGCCGGCCCCCAAAGGCAGGCGATGCCGGCCGCGATGCAGGCGAAGGGATTTGCGCCGGAGGATCCCGCAAGACGCACCGTGGATGTCGATGCATTCTGCTCGTGATCGGCATGCAGGATGAAGATCGTATCGAGCGCCTTGGAGAGGATCGGATTGATCTTGTAATCCTCGGCCGGCACCGAAAACGTCATGCGCAGGAAATTGTCCGTGTATCCGAGATTGTTCAAAGGATACACGAAA